>Ga0307515_10000032_pt1 | contig 358317 bp, 286 predicted proteins | sample 17_EM_MG_FD_194513 | JGI IMG/M metagenome (GOLD analysis project Ga0307515, IMG submission 194513) | Populus trichocarpa ectomycorrhiza microbial communities from riparian zone in the Pacific Northwest, United States - 17_EM | ecosystem: Host-associated > Plants > Roots > Unclassified...
CTCCCGGGCCGACGCGGCCGGCCCGGCCACCGAGCCCAACGGCCCAGCCATCTGATCGTCAGTCATGGTCACTTGTGTACTCCTCGACATCCATGCCGATCAATTACACAAACCATCTGACACGCCCTCACGGTCCCGTTCACCACCCTGACCGATCACCTCCAGCCCACCGGGCAGCCCCGGCCCACCGGCCAGCCTTGGCCCACCGGGCAGCCCCGGACGGCCGGGCAGCCCGGACGGCCGGGCAGCCCGGACGGCCGGGCAGCCCCGGACGGCCGGCCAGCCCCGGCCCACCGGGCAGTCTCGGACGGCCGCCGACGCCGGCGCCGGTCAGACCCGCGATCGGGCTCCCCAGCCGAGTGCCCACACCAGCGCCGGCCCTCATGACCATGCCGACGCCGGGGGTGGGGCGGGCTGGCTGGACACGGGAGCCCCGATCAGCGCCGCCGAAGCCCGACGCCTGGCCTGCGACGCCCAAGTCCTACCCGCCGTCCTCAACGGCAATAGCCTGCCCCTTGACCTCGGCCGCGCCCGGCGACTGTTCACCGGCCCGCTGCGCCGCGCCCTGATCCTCCGCGATCGCGGATGCGCCTTCGCGGGGTGCGACCGGCCCGCCCGTTGGTCCGAGGGCCATCACCTGCTCGCGTGGGCCGACGGTGGCACCACCGCCCTCGCCAACGCCTGTCTAGTCTGTCGTCGACACCACCGGGTCCTGCACAACGGCAGCGGCTGGCAAGTAAGACTCGGCCCCGACGGGCACCCGAGTTCCTCCCACCGGCCATCCTCGACCCCGAGCGCCGGCCACAACGCAACACCTTCCACCGCCGCCAATAACCCACGGGCTGCGTTTGCGTCGCTCCCGGAGCACTCCGGGCACCACTGCACAGCACGGTGTGGTGGCTCCGCGCACCGTCCGGTCGGTCCACGCCGCCGACAACCCGCCACCGATGGCCGCCCTCGCCCCCGACAATCCACACCCCCGACGATCCACAACCAACGACAACGACGACCCCACCCGGCCGACTCAAATCGGCCGTCAACCAAACCCGGCACCGGCCAACACCCGCCCCACCACAGCCACCCGCTGCTTCGAAGCCGCTACCCGCGCAGGCCACGACACCGACACCGCACCCACGACCCCGCCCACCCCCGGACCCAGCCATGATCACGAAGCACGGCTGCCGTACCAGCTAGAGCCGCAATCGCAACCACTCGGGATTCAGGATCGTGTCGTAGGCGATCTCGGCCGCGCCGCGCAGCGGGCCGATTGAGCCGACCGTTCCCGCCAGGATGCGGGGTGGTTCGGCACGTCTGAAGGCCATCAGTCCCTCGGCGCAGGTCTGTTCGATCAGGTCGCGCCGCAGCCGGATCAGTTCCACCCCCAGCCCGGAGAGGGTGATCGCTTCCGGGTCGAGGGCGTTGGTCAGCGCTCCGAGTCCTCGCCCGAGGGCGGCGGCGTTGTCGTCGACTGCCCGGCCTGCCTCGGCCTCGCCGTCCTCGGCGCGGGCCAGGATCTCGCGCCCCAGTTCGCGTCCGGCCCCGTAGCCGGGTTCCTTGCCGAAGTGTCGTACCAGTGCGTTGGTGCCCACGTTCAGGCTCCAGCAGCCCTGGACGCCGCACATGCACCGGAGCCCGGAGTCGGTGAGTGGCATGTGCCCGAATTCTCCGGCGATGTTGTGGGCGCCGCGTTGGGCGTCCCTGCCTAGCAGCAGGGTTCCGCCGATGTCGAAGTCGATGTGGAAGTGCAGGGCGGTCCTGGTGCCGCGCAGCGCCCCGCGCCGGGCCTCGGCGAGCCCGGCGAGTCTGGCGTCGTTGTCGATCACGGTCGGTGGCCAGTCGGCGCCGATGTGTTGGTCGAGGTCCACGTCGTCCCAGCCCAGGTGGGAGATGTGCAGGCGGTGGCCGTCCCGGATCGGCCCGCTGATGGCGATGCCGAGCGCGGCGAGCCGGTCGGTGGCGTGCCGTCGCGTGGCCCGGTGGATCTCGGTGAATACCGCCGGGGTCCGGTCGTGCTCGCCGGTCTCCAGTTCGGTGAGCCGCCCGCCCAGTTCGATGCGCGCCAGGGTCCAGGAGTCCTCGCGGATGTCGGCGGCGAAGGCGATCGGCCCGTCGGCGTGGGGCAGCAGCAGGGTGGTCGGTCGGCCTCGGCCGGTGGTTTCGGCGGGGACCTCGTGCAGCAGCCCGGCCGCCTCCAGCTCACCGACGAGCGCGGCGGCGGTGTTACGGCCGATGCCCAACAGCCGGGCGGCACCGGCGCGGGTGAGTGGTGCGTCGGCGCCGTGCACGGCGCGCAGCAGCCGGATCTGGTTGTGCACGCGGAGGTCGGCGCTTGTTTTCAGCTGCGGCATGGCGGGCATTATTCCCGCCCGGAGCTTCTTATGTCTCCGTCGAGAACAAAATTTGACGGCGCGAGCCGATGCCATTAAGTTCTCGACAAGAACAAAATCAGCGACCCCGAGGACGGACATGCATCCCGACACCACCGCCCTGCGCCGCGCCCGCGTCGGAGTCTTCGGCACCTTCGCCACCTCAGGCTTCGTCATGGGCGCCTGGGCCGCCGCCCTGCCCTCGGTCGACCGCCGGCTCGGCCTCGACGAGGCACGCCTGGGCACGCTGCTCCTGCTCATCCAGGTCGTCGGGCTGATCACCATGTTCGCCGCCGGGCGGATCGCCGACCGGATCACCACCCGGGGCCTGCTGCGCTGGACCGGCCCGGCCACCCAGTTGGTCCTCATCGCCCCCGCGCTCGCGCCGAGCTACGAGAGCCTGCTGCTCTGCGGCGCGATCTACGGCATCGGCGTCGGCTTCGTCGAGGTGGGCCTCAACGCCCACTCCGTCGAGCTCGAGCGCTACTACAAGCGGCCCATCGTCTCGTCGTTCCACGGCTTCTGGAGCCTCGGCGGCGCCGCCGCCGGCGCGCTCACCTCGCTCGGCCTCACCCTCGGGCTGGGAAACCAGGCCATGCTGGTGCTCGCCGCGCTGGCCAGCGCCGCGGCGTTCGCGGCCTTCACCCGCCCGCTGCTGCCGCCGCCGGGTCACGCAGCCGGCGGCAGCGGCGGCGTGCCGGCGAGCGCGGCCCGTATCGGCGCGATCGTGCTCGGCGCGCTGTTCGTCCTCGGCCTCAGCGGCCACCTCATCGAGTCCGGCGCGACCGACTGGGCCAACCTGCACGCCGCCCGCGTCCTGCACGCCGACGAGGCGCTCGCGCCGCTGTCGTACACGGTGTTCGCCTGCGCGATGACGGTCTTCCGGCTCCTGGGCGACCCGATCCGGTCCAGGCTCGGAGCTGGCCGCTCCCTGCTGTGCGCGGGAACCCTGGCCACCGCCGGCTACGCCCTCATCCTCGCCTCGGCCGCGGTCGGCGGTCTCCCCCTGACGTGGGCCGGCTGGATCCTCGCCGGCAGCGGAATCGCGGTGATCGTGCCGGTGCTGTTCAGCGCCATCGGCGACGCCGGCGGCTCGCCCTCGAACATCGCCCTGATCTCGATCTCCGGCTCCACCGGCATGCTGCTCGGCCCGGCCGCGATCGGCTACCTCGCCGAGGCCACCGACCTGACCATCGGCCTGACGGTCCCCATCGTCCTGGCCGTGTTCATCGCCGTGGCCGGCCCGATCACCATGCGCCGCCTCCTGAAAGGCCGGGAGCCCGAGAACGCCGAGCTCAACACACCGCTCACCGCGGCCCACTAACCCCACGCCGATCAACGCGCCCGTCGCGCCGGCGAAATCTTCTCCGGCAAGACGACCGACGCCAATCGAGCACTTCGGCGAGGCCCGGCGAAGACGAGACCTCGCGAAGACGAAACCCCGCGAGAACGAAACCCCGTGAACAGGGACCAACGGCCCTGCCGCCGCAGGCCGATCCGCGAAAACCTGGAGGTACGACGCCCGACAGTCCGAAGGAGCCGATCGTGTACCCCAGCACGGCCACCGCGACCCGCGGTCTGACCAGCGCCGAGGCGGCCGCCCGGCGCGCTGCCGACGGCCCCAACGCGGTGGCCGCGCCCGCGCCGCGCCGGCTGGTGGCCCGCGTCGGGCGGCAGCTGGCCGACCCGCTCATCGCGCTGCTGCTCGTTGCCGCCGTCGTCACCGCCCTGTTGGACGATCTGCCCGACACCGCCGTGATCCTGCTGGTCGTCGTCGTCAACACGCTGATCGGCGTCGTTCAGGAGATCCGTGCGGACCAGGCTATCGCCGCGCTCGACCGGCTCGCCGCGCCGACGGCCCGGGTGGTCCGCGACGGCGCCGACCTAATCGTTCCCGCGGCGGAGCTGGTCCGGGGCGACCTGGTCCGGTTGGAGGCCGGCGACATCGTGCCCGCCGATCTGGACCTCGTCGACGCGCAGCGGGCCGGCTTCGACGAGTCGGCGCTGACCGGCGAGTCGGTTCCGGTGCACCGGGAACCCGGCGAGGAGGCCGGCGCCGGGACGGTGCTGACGACCGGGCGGGCCGCCGGGCTGGTCGTCCGCACCGGGGCGGGTAGCTCGCTGGGCCGCATCTCGGCCCTGGTGGCCCGCACGAAGCCCGGCCCGACCCCGCTGCAGCGGCGGATCGCCGGCCTCGGCCGGGTGCTGGGCGGCGCCGCCGTCGCCGTCTCCGGCCTCGTCTTCGCCCTCGGGGTGCTGGCCGGTGAGCCCGTGGCCCGGATGGCGATCACCGCCGTCAGCCTGGTGGTCGCGGCCGTGCCCGAGTCGCTGCCCGCCGTCGTCACCCTGGCGCTCGCCCTCGGCGCGCGCCGGATGGCCCGTACCCGGGCGATCCCGCGCCGGTTGCACGCGGTCGAGACGCTCGGGTCGGTGACGGTGATCGCCTCGGACAAGACCGGCACCCTGACCCAGAACCGGATGTCGGTGCAGCAGGCGATCACCGCGGACGGCGCCCGCTACACCGTCTCGGGCACCGGCTATGCCCCCGCCGGTGAGGTCCGGCGCGACGGCGAACCGGTGCCGGCCCCCGACGACCTCCGCCTGCTCGCGCGGGCGGGCCTGCTCTGCAACGACGCCGACCTGATCCCGCCGTCCGGCGACGGATCGGACTGGGCCGCCGCCGGCGACCCGATGGAAGCGGCCCTGGTCACCCTCGCCGCCCGCTGCGGGCTCGACCCCGGCCCGGTACGGGCGCACGCCCCGCGGGTCGCCGAACACCCGTTCGACCAGGCCAGCCGGCGGATGACGACCGTGCACCGGGTGCCCGACGGCGGCTTCCTGGTGGTGTCCAAGGGCGCGCCGGAGAGCCTGCTCGGCGCCGGTGCGGACCCGGCCCTGCTCGATGCGGCCGCGGAACTGGCGGCGGGCGGTCTGCGGGTCCTGGCGATCAGCGCCGCCACGGTCGCGACCCGGCCCGATCCGGCCGATCCGCCCGCCCTGCGCACGCTCGGCCTGGTGGGCATCGGCGACCCCTTGCGGGACACCGCCCGCGACACCGCCGCGGCGTTCGAGGCTGCCGGCGTACGCCTGATTTTGATCACCGGTGACCACCCGGCGACCGCCGCCGCGATCGGCACCCAGCTGGGGATCCTCGCGCCCGGAGACCGGGTCGCCCGCGGCGACGCGGGCCCGCTGACGGCGAGCGATATCGACCAGGCCCGGGTGTACGCCCGCATCCAGCCGGAGCAGAAGCTCGACATCATCGCCGAGCTGCAGCGCCGGGGCGAAGTGGTCGCCATGACCGGCGACGGCGTCAACGACGCGCCCGCGTTGCGGCGCGCCGACATCGGCGTGGCGATGGGCGGCGGCACCGAGGTGGCCCGGCAGGCGGCCGAGCTCGTCCTGGTCGACGACAACCTGGCGACCGTGGGTACGGCGATCGGCGAGGGCCGCCGGATCTACGACAACATCCGCCGGTTCCTGCGCTACGCCCTGTCCGGTGGCATCGCCGAGCTGCTGGTGATGCTGGCCGGGCCGTTCCTGGGCATGCCCCTGCCGCTGCTGCCCGGCCAGTTGCTCTGGGTCAACCTGCTGACGCACGGCATCCCAGGAGTGGCGATGGGCGCCGAACCCGCCGAGGCCGGTGTGCTGCGCCGCCGCCCCCGGTCACCGCAGGAGTCGGTCCTCGGCGACGGGCTGCTCCGCAGCGTCCTGCTCGGCGGCCTGTGCGTCGCGGCCGTCGTGCTCGGCGCCGGCGTGACGGCGCACCAGCTCGACCGGCCGTGGCAGTCGGTCATGTTCGTGGTGCTCGGGCTGGCCCAGCTGGGCGTCGCGCTGGCCGTGCGGGCCACCCCGGAGCCCGGCACCAAACGGAACTGGTCGCTGCTGGGTGCCGTGGCGGTCTCGGCGGTGCTGCAGGTCGGCGGTGTGCTGCTCGGCCCGTTGCAGACGCTGCTGGGCACGGAGTCTCTGACAGTGCTGGAGTTGTCGGCCTGCGCGGTCGTCGCGGTGGTGCCCGGGGCGGCGTTGCGTCTGAGCCGCCGCTGGGTCGTCTAGCGGGCCTCCGACGTGTGTCTTCCGGCCCTGACCACCCGCACGACGTCGTCATCCAGCGGCGGCGGTCACCGGCCCGCGGTGCCCGCCGAACCGGTCGGGGATGCGGGCCTTTCGGCCTCCCCGGCCGGGACCTGCCGCCCTGCCAGGAAACGTCCACCGGGTCGACGCTGAGGGAAAGCGTGTCGACGCTGAGGGAAAGCGTGTCGACGCTGAGGGAAAGCGTGTCGACGCTGAGGGAAAGCGTGTCGACGCTGAGGGAAAGCGTGTCGACGCTGAGGGAAAGCGCGAGAAGGGACCGACGATGAGAAGCGACGAGATCCTGGTGGGCACCGACGGTTCGGCGGCGAGTCATGCCGCGGTCCGGTGGGCCGCCCGCGAGGCGCAGCACCGTCATCTGCCACTGAGGATCGCGCATGTCTTCGACTGGCAGTGGTACGCCGCCCGGTTCGGCCCCGGTGACACCTACCTGGACGAGGCTCAGAAAATCGCCCAGGCTGTCGTCCTCGAGGCGCAGGAACAGGCGCGCGCGGTGGCGCCCACCGTCCGGTCCCGCACCGACACGCACATCGGCAAGCCCGCCGCGGGCCTGCTGGAGCTGGCCCAGGACGCCGCGCTGACCGTCGTGGGCAACCGCGGGCACGGCGGCTTCGCCAGCCTGCTGCTCGGCTCGGTCAGCCAGCGGTTGGCCACCCACGCGCCCGGCCCGGTCGTGGTCGTCCGTGGCCGCGACGACGCCGGGCAAGGCCCGGTCGTGGCCGGTGTGGACGACTCCCCGGCAGCCGATCACGTGCTCGCGACCGCCTTCGAGGCGGCCGTGCATCGCGATGCCGCCCTCGTGGTCATCCGCACCTTCCTGCCGGCGTTGCCGCTCTGGGCCGACGCTGTGCCGGCCACCGCGATCCAGACGCCGGAGGAGGACGCGGCCGAGCATGAACGCCTGGAGGGGTTGCTCAAGCCCTGGCGACGGAAGTACCCGCAGACCGCGGTGGAGGCGTTGGTGTCACACGGCAGTGCCGCCGCGGTGCTGACCGGCGTCTCCCACAGCGCTCAGCTGGTCGTCGTCGGCAGCCGTGGTCACGGCACCATCGCCGGCGTGCTGCTCGGCTCCGCCGGAATGCAGCTGTCGCACCACGCCGACTGCCCGGTGCTGATCGCCCGGCCGCGGACCGACGGAGCTGGGCCGCGATAACAACGCCCGGCGCCGACGCGCCGGGCGGGCGCGGCGGCCGTTCAGCACAGTAGCCGCATCGGCCGATGGGGCTGCTGCTCGATGTCGCCTCCTGCGACGTCAAGCACCCTCCACGCGAGGTCCGCGAGTGCCCTGGCGGTGGCCGATTCGTCGTCGATCTCCGGAGCCTCCTGGCTGTCCGGCCACCGGTGGGCCTCGCCTCCTCCGCGCGGGATCGGGCGGGCACCGCTAAGGATCGCGCCCGCATGGGTACGGCGCCCGTCCTCGTGCTCGGTAATGTTGATCTCGAAAGTCCAGGTACGCCTACGAGCCATGACGGCACCTCCTGCAAGAGACAGGCGACCGGTACGCCAGGCCGCTCGGTAAGCCCGGCCGGCACCTTCTGCACCCATCCCAACGCCGGGAGCTCGCCGTCGGCAGTGCCATTGGTCCCGAGTGGCGGCGGTAGTCGTCCCGTCGCCTTACCCCCACTCCCGGCGCACCATGGGCTGTTCCGGCTCCCCGTGCCCGGGATCCGCGTCCTCGGTCTCGACCAGGTCCTCCGGCCGAACCCGGGCCGGCAGGTGACCGAACCTCAGGTGTCGCAGGTCCGCCAGCTCCTGCTCCGTGTGGGTCTCGGTCTGCTCACGATCATCATTCATCGCCGACCTCATCCTCGAGCTCGCCGGAGGGCAGCTCCCTTGTGTGCGCCCGGCTCCATCCAATTTAGCCCGAAGGCCGCAAGCGGCAAGGCGCCGCCGGGATCCACGACATGGAAATTGCCTACCTATCGAGTTGCCAATATCGGCAACCCCATCCCGTGATGTCCCAATTATTCGCCGAGGTGCCGCGGGGAACCGGACACCGCGTCCGGCCATCCCCCGCCGGTGTCGCTCATCCTCGGGGCCAGACGGCACATCACGTGGGAGGGGTTTCAAATGGCAGAGATGGATGTGGCACTCAAGGACGCGTTGCAGGTAGACGGCGCGATCGCGGCGGCCATCGTGGACTACACCAGCGGAATGGCCCTCGGCACGGCCGGCGGCGGCCGGGACTTCGACATCGCCACCGCGGCAGCGGCCAACACGGAGGTGTTGCGCGCCAAGCTCCGCACGATCGATCTGCTGGGACTGCGCGAAACCATCGACGACATCCTCGTCACGCTCGGTTCTCAATATCATCTGATCCGGCCAGTGACCGGGTCCGACGGCAAAGGCCTCTTCATGTATTTGGCGCTGAACCGGGACCGCGCGAACCTCGCCATGGCCCGCCACCGGCTCCGCATGATCGAACGTACTCTCGAACTCAGCTGAGCCCGCTCCGACCTGGCCGAATCCGGCGTGACCTCGGCGCGCCGGAGCCGGTCGCCCGGCCATCACCACCTCAGCGTCCGGTGCGCGCGCGCCGGACGGGACAGGTGGTGCCGTTCGACGGTGGTGTCCGGTCGGTGCCGCGGTGCCGCAGGACGTCGGTGCCGCGGTGCCGCAGGACGTCGGTGCCGCGGTGCCGCAGGACGTCGGTGCCGCGGTGCCGCAGGACGTGGCTGCGGGCGCACGGCCCCGACAACGACCGCGACCCCGACGCCGACCGCGACGGCGGTGACCAGGTCCAGCGCGACGGTCACGGCGATACCCGTGGTGAAACCCCTAGATCACCAGAGTGGGCAGGTATCGCACGTATCGGCCGAGGTGGGCCACCGCCGACCCGATGAGGATCACCCCGACCATCAACACCCCGGCGGCGCCGACCTCGGCGATGACCGGCACCAGAACCACCGTCATCGCCCCGGTGGGCCCGGACACCCGCAGATTCGATCCGCCGAACACGGCGGCCACCGCGCCGGCGACGATCGCGGTGACCGGGCCGGCCTGCGCGGCCCCAGCCCCGAGGTGGCGCCGAACGCCAACGGCACCACGGCCACCGTCAGCCCGGCGACCAGGTCGCCACGCGGAGAACGGCGCACCGCCGCCCAGTCGGAACGCCGCGGCAGCAAGCCGATGAACCGGGCCGGGTCACCCCGGCGACGCTCACTGCCGTCCCCGGCTGCGCAGCTCCGCCACCAGCCCATCACGGTGACCGGCGGCCACCAGGTCTGCAACGTCCGGGGTGCTCAACGCGTACACCACCATCGAGCCCTCCCGGCGCGACACCGCGAGCTGCTGCGACGGATTCGTCCGTTCTACCTCGATCAACGTGCTCGCAATGCGGGTGCGGGCCCGATGCGACCGGCCACCGCAGACGTACTCGCCGGAGTCGGGGACAATCACCTCAGCGGCACGGCGTCGGGCGCGACCGCGACCGCCCTCCGCAGGCGGAGAGTCCGAGGACCAAGGTGGTAACGGTGAGCAGACCGCTGTACCAGATGAAGGCCGAGTTCTTCAAGACACTCGGCCACCCGTCGCGCATCCGCGTGCTGGAGCTCCTCAGCGAGCGCGAACACTCGGTGGCCGAGATGCTGCCCGAGGTGGGCATCGAGCCCGCCCACCTGTCCCAGCAGCTCGCCGTGCTCCGCCGCGCCAACCTGGTCGTCACCCGCAAGGATGGATCCACCGTCTACTACGCGCTGACCAGCCCGCACGTCGCCGAGTTGCTCGCTGTGGCGCGACGCATCCTGTCCGGCGTCCTCAGCGGCCAAGCCGACCTCCTGCGCGACCTGCACGCCGACAGCACCCACGTCCCCACCGCCCGTCGCTGAGCCGGCCGTGGGTGGGCTCAGCCGATGAGGACGGCTGCGCCGTTGACCCGGTCCGCTGCCAGGTCGGCGAGGGCGATGCCGGCCTGAGCCATCGGGTACGGGGTGACGGCCACCGTCAGTTTGTGGCCGGCGGCGAAACTCAGCAGCGCCCGGCCGTCCTCGCGGGTGTTCGAGGTGACGCTGCGCAGCGTGCGCTCCTGAAACAGCTCCCGCTCGTAGTTCAGGGCCGGGATGTCACTCAGATAGATCCCGGCCACCGCCAACGTGCCACCCCGGTCCAGCGCCCGCAGCGCCACCGGCACCAGATCGCCGACCGGCGCGAACAGCACAGCCGCGTCGAGCGGCTCCGGCGGCAGGTCGTACGCCCCGCCCGCCGACTCGGCGCCGAGCTCGAGAGCCAGCTGCCGCGCCCGCGGCGAGCGGGTCAGAACGTGCACGCGGGCGCCCTGCGCGAGCGCCACCTGCGCGGTGAGGTGCGCGGACGCCCCGAAGCCGTAGATGCCGAGCCGGCCACCCGGCGGCAGCGCGGCAAGGCGCAGCGCACGGTAGCCGATGATCCCGGCGCAGAGCAGCGGCGCCAGCTCGGCGACGGAATACCCGTCCGGCAAGGCATAGGCGAATTCCGCGCGCACGGTGGTGCAGTCGGCGTAGCCACCGTCGGCGTCCCAACCCGTGTACCGCGACTGCGGGCAGAGGTTCTCCGCGCCGCGACGGCAGAAGCGGCAGGCGCCGCAGGTCTCGCGAAGCCAGGCGACGCCCACCCGGTCCCCCGGCCGGAACCCGGTGACACCGGCCTCCGGCTCCAGGACGTGGCCCACCACCTCATGACCGGGCACGACCGAGGCCCGGTGCACGGGCAACTCCCCCGCCGCCACGTGCAGATCGGTGCGGCAGACCCCGCAGGCATCGACCGCCACCAGCAGCTCGCCCGGCGCGGGCCGGGGCACCGCCATGGACACTCGCCGCAGCGCCTTGGCGATGTCGGGGCCCGGTGACCGTACCTGCCATGCCTGCACGATGATCGCCCCTTCCGCACCGCGAGCGGATCCGGATGCCGGCACCTGCCGCGGTCAATGCTCGCGCGCGGCAGCCCGGCCCGTCCAGGGCCGGGCTGCCGCGTCTCAGCTGGTCCCGAGCGCCACACTCCCTCAAGCATCCTAGGAACCTGGGTTTGAGAGGTCGACCCCTACCGGCCGGGGTGCAGCCCGAGCGAGCCCGGCGTCGGCGCGCCCTGGACCTCGCCGAAGTAGAGCGCGAAGGTCTGCTTCCAGCGCTCGATCTCGGCGCGGTCCGCCATGAAGCGCGGGAAGCCGTCCAGGTTGGCGTTCTCGTACTGCCAGATGGGCTTGAGCCCGCCGGCCGGGGTGACGTCGGTGCGCACCGACCAGCCGCTGAACGAGGTCTGCTGCACGGCCGTGGAGATCTGCCAGTTCAGGTAGAGCTTCGCCGCCGCGAGGTGCCTGCCGCCGGCCAGGATCGCCGCACGCTGCCCCCAGGCCATGAACGGGTGACCGTCCGCCGCCGCCCAGCGGACCGCGGCGGTCGACGGCGCGGCCAGCGAGCCGGACCCGCCGACGCCGATCACCTTCTGCTTGGCCGAGACGGCGACGCCGGGGCTGTTGCTGCCGCGGGCGAACTGCACATCCTGCGCGGCCAGCTTCGCCACCCACTCCCAGCCGTACCTCTGCGCGTACAACGTGTACAGATACAGGACCGCGTCGTCGTCATGCGGGTACGACGAGGCGATGGCACCCTTCCACCGGGGGTCGACCAGGTCGAGCGGCGAGGACGGCGCCGCGCCGCCGGCCGCGGCGACGTCGTACATGTAGCTGAACGCGATCACCCCGATCGCCAGCCAGGCACCGTCCGGGTCCTTGAACGCCGGGTGCAGCGCCGAGAACCCCGCCGGCTTGTACGGCCGCAGCACCCCCGCCTTCTTCCACCGGACGAAGTCCTGCACCGTCTGCAACTGGACCACATCCGGCACCAGCGTGCCCGTCGCCAGCTGGTTGTCGACGCGGACGTCGTGGTACTTGCTGTAGTCGACCACCATGGTCAGCTTGATGTCCGGGAAGCGGGACAGGAACGCCCGCTTGGTGAAGTCCTGCTGGGTAGGGGTGTCCCCGCCGGCGTAGACGACGAGGTCGCCGCCCTCGCGCACGGCGTCGGCGTACAGCTGGTCGAGCGACTTCTTCTCCTCGGGACCGGCCGAACCCGCCCGGGACGTCGGCGCGGCCTCGGCGCCGGCACCGATCGACATGCCGAGCGCGTTCGCGCCCAGTAGTGCGCCCGCGCCGAGCACCCGTCGCCTGCTGAAGCTGGTCATCGCCACTGTCCTCCCCCGCCCGCCGGGTTGCGGGCATCGACTCCGAACTATGCCCGGGGCGGGAGGAAACGACGTCACCAGCGCGATCGAATCCGGGCGGTCGGGTGGTTGAAGCCGGATTCAACCTTTCGGTGGAACGGCCGGAATCGGGACGGCCTAAACTTCGGATCTCCGGCTGCGGCCTCGCCCTCGACCGAAGGGACATCCATGGACGTCGACACCCCCGGATCATCGGCCGGGCGGCGCTGGGCACCGGAGGCCGGATACCTGCTGCACGGCGCCTTCTTCCTCGTCGTCGCCGGCTCCGTCGCCCGCATGTGGCACCTCGGTGGCCCGCTGTGTCCGTACCTCATCGCTTTGAATCTCCTGCTGGCCGCGGCCTACGCGGCCGGCCTGGCGTTCTGGGGTCGGTTGCACCGCTGGCGCGCGGCGTGGCTGGGTGGGTTGCTCCTGCTCTGGCTGGTGCTGATGATCGTCGCGCCGGCACCGGTCCGCCCCGCCTTCGCCTGGTGCGCGCTGCCGCTGGCCTGTCTCGCCGTGCGGGCGCTGGCGCCCGCCGCCTACCTCGGCGTCATCGCCGGGATCACCGTGGTGCTCGCCGCCGTCGCGGCGATGCAGCCCGGCGGCTTCGAACCGGACAGCGCGATCGCGCCGATCGCCGGCGTCTGGGCCGCCGCCGCGCTCTTCCGGGGCCAGGTGCGGGACACCGAGCTCCGCCAGCGTCTCATCGACCAGCTCCACGGCACCCGCAGCGAGCTCGCCCGCCAGCAGCGCGCGGCCGGCGTCCTGACCGAACGGGCCCGCCTCGCGCGGGAGATCCACGACACCCTGGCGCAGGAGCTCGGGGCGAGCCGCACGCTGCTGCAGGCGGCCGAGCGCGACTGGCCGACCCGCCCGGACCGGGCCCGCACCAGGGTCCGGACGGTCACCGAGGCGCTCGGCGACAACCTCGTCGAGGTCCGCCGCATGATCGCCGACCTGTCCCCGCCGGAGCTCGACGACCACGACCTGGCCGCGGCGCTTGTCGCGCTCTGCGCGCGGGAGCAGCGCTGCGGCACCGCCGCCGAGGTCTGTTTCCGCAGCCTCGGCGAGCCCCGGCCGCTGCCGCACGAGCTGACCGCCACGCTGCTGCGGGTCGCCCAGGGCGCGCTCGCGAACATCCGCGACCATGCGCACGCCCACCAGGTCACCGTCACCCTGAGCCAGCAGAACAACGAGGTGACGTTGCAGGTGCGCGACGACGGCGCCGGCTTCACCCCGGGCCGCGCCGGCACCGCGCCGACGCGCGGATTCGGCCTGCCCTCGATGCGGGACCGGCTGCAGGCGTACGGTGGCGCGCTCTCCGTGGCGAGCACGCCCGGCCGCGGCACGCTGCTCACCGGCCGGCTGCCGCTGCGGCCGGCCGAGTCGACGCTGCTCGCGGTCACCGGATGACCGCCGAGCCCACCCGGATCCTCGTGGTGGACGACCACCGGATGTTCCGCGCCGGCCTGCGTGCGCTGCTGGAGGGCGAGCCCGACCTGCGGATCGTCGGGGAGGCCGGCAACGGCGCGGACGCGGTGCGGCTCGCCGCCGAGCTGCGTCCCGAGGTGATCCTCATGGACCTGCGGCTGACCGGCGACCGCGGTGGCCTCGACGGCGTCGAGGCCACCCGCCGGATCGTCGCCGCCACGCCGGGCGCCGCCGTCGTCGTCCTGACCAGCTACGGCACCCAGGCCGACGTGGTCAGGGCCATGACGGCCGGCGCCCGCGGCTATGTGCTCAAGGCCGGCGAGCCGGAGGAGCTGTTCCAAGCCGTACGGACGGCGGCGCGCGGCGACCTGGGACTCTCGCCGCAAGCCGCGGCCCGCATCGTCGGCCACCTCACCGATCCGGAGCCGATGCTCACCGGCCGCGAGGTCGAGGTGGTCCGGCTGGTCGCCCAGGGCCTCAGCAACCGTGCGATCGCCGCGGCCCTGTTCCTCACCGAGGCCACGGTCAAGACCCACCTCATCCGCCTCTACCGCAAGCTGGGCGCCGACAACCGGACCGGCGCGGTCTCCGCGGCGGTCCGGCGCGGCCTGGTCGAGCTCGACCACTCACCGTGACGAAGGCGGATCAACGGGCCCGCGCGGCGGCGACCAGGGCCGCGATCAGCGGCTCCGGGTCCGCGCCCCGGTGCAGCAGCGTGTCCACGGCGATGACCCGCACGTCCTCCTTCTCCACCGCGGGCGCCTGCGCCAGATCCGCGCGATCGAGGATGAACGTGGCGGCCACGTCGGTGTAGCAGGCGGCGACGCCGGCCGGGGTCGGTGCGAGACCGACGGCGGTGAGCAGGCGGGCGCGGCTGCGGGCGCGGGCCTGCTCGCCAGGGTCTGCGATCGGCACCGCGTCGACGATCGGGGTCACCGCGACCGTCCTGTCCCGAACGCCGCTCAGCGTTTCGCGCATTCCGGCGAGGCGGAGAATCGGGCCGAGGCTGGCGACGGGGTTGCTGGGGCCGATGACCACGAGGTCGGCCGAGGCGATGTCCGCGAGGAGCCCGGTGGTGGGTTCGGCGTGGGCCGGTCCCCGCAGGTAGGTCCGGACGACCCGCGGGTTCGCGTGCTCACGCACGAGAAACTGCTGATAGTGCAGGTCTCGCCCGTCAGCCGTGACCACGCGGGTGGTGATCTCGGCGTCGGTCGCCGGCAGCACCCGGCAGCCGATCCCGAACGAGCCGGCCAGGTCCGAGGTGATCGTGCTGAGCCGGTCGCCCGCACGGAGCCGCCCGGTCCGGTAGAGGTGCACCGCCAGGTCCCGGTCGCCGAGGTTGAACCACTGCTGGCCGCCGATCTCGCCGAGCGCCCGCATGCAGTGCCAGGTCTCGTTCCGCACGCCCCAGCCGCGCTCGGTGTCCTGGCGCCCGGACAGCGCGTACAGCACCGTGTCGATGTCGGGGCACACCCGCAGGCCGTGGATCCAGAGATCCTCGCCGGTGTTGACGGCGAGGGTCAGCTCGATCTCGCGGCCCGGGGTGAGCAGGGCCTGCCAGAGCCTGGAAGCGCCGATGCCGCCGCCCAGTCCGACCACCCGCAAACGACTCATGCTGGGGTCCTATCACGCGCCCGGCCGGATCGGCCGGGTCATTGATGAGCCGTTGAGCACGGGTTGAACTCGCCGTCAGGTCCGGATCACAGAATGGCCCGCGTGATGACGATCGTTCCGGCGCGAGGCGCGGACACAGTGGCCGGCCTCCTGGCTTTCCAGGCCGCAGGCCGCCGAGACGCGCCCTTTCTCGTCTTCGAACGCGAACCCGGCGTTGTCGAAACAACGAGTTGGGCCGAACAGGACGCCCGCGCGCGGCGGGCGGCCGCCGCCTTGTCCCGGCTGGGAATCTCCACCGGCACCCGGTTCGGCCTGCACCTGAGCAACTGCCCGGAGTTCTACGACGTGTGGTTCGCGGCCGCCTATCTCGGCGCGGTCATCGTGCCGACCAATCCGCAGTCCACCGCGGCGGAACTGCGCTACCTGCTCGGCCACTCCGGCTGCCGGATCGTGCTGACCCGGTCCGATCTGGTGCCGACCGTGCGCGAGGCGGGCGCGGCGACGGTCATCGACGTCGAGACCGACTGGACCGGCGGCGTACGGCCCTTCCCGGATCCGCCGGCCGCCGCCCCGGGCGACGTGCTCGGCGTGCTCTACACCTCGGGCACCACCAGCCGGCCCAAGGGCGTACAGATCACGCATGCGGCGTACCTCGCCGTCGGCGACGCCGTCGCCGATCACGTTCGCTTGCGCCCCGACGACCGGTTCCTTGTCGTCCTTCCGCTCTTTCACGGCAACGCGCAGTACTACTGCTCGATGTCGGCGCTCGTCACCGGAGCGTCCATCGCGCTGGCGCCCCGATTCAGCGCCAGCCGGTGGTCGGAACAGGCCGCCGCGCTGGGTGCCACTGTCGCCAGCCTCTTCGCCGCACCGATCCGGATGATCCTGGCCCGCGGCAGGCCCGCCCCCGGCCATCGCCTCCGGGCGACATTGTTCGCACAGAACGTCTCGCCGGAGCAGGCGGCCGAGTTCGAGCACCGGTTCGGCACGCCCCTGGTGCAGCTGTACGGCATGACGGAAACCGTCATTCCGCCGACCGTCAATCCGCTGTACGGGCCGCGCAACCCGCTCAGCATCGGGCGCCCGCTGCCCGGTTCCCGGCTCCGGATAGTCGACCCGGACGGGGCCGACGTCCCGGTGGGCGAGCCCGGCCAGCTCCTGGTGGGCGGGGACCCCGGACGGACGTTGATGACCGGCTACCTCGACGACCCGGAGGCGACCACCGCCGTCCTGATCGACGGCTGGCTGCACACCGGCGACGTGGTCCGCGCCGACCCGGACGGCTTCCTCTCCTTCGTCGACCGTGCCAAGGACATGATCAAGCGGTCCGGGGAGAACGTCGCCTGCGGGGAGATCGAGCGCGTCGTCGACCAGATCGAGGGCGTGCTGGAGTCGGCCGCCGTCGGCGTACCCGACGCGATGCGCGACGAGGCGATCCACGTCTACGTCGTCCCGCGGCGGGACGCGCGCCTCGACCCAGCCGACGTGATCGCGCGCTGCCGCCGGGAACTGGCCAGGTTCAAGGTCCCCGATGCCGTGCACGTCGTCCCGGAGCTACCCCGCACGTCCGTCGGGAAGATCCAGAAACACCTACTGAGAGGAACAAGGAAATGACCATCGTGCAGCCCGAGAGGGTGGCGGGGACATCGTCGTCGCTGGGCCTGACCTTCAAGGAGGCGGTCGGGCAGCGTCGCTCGATCCGCTACTACAAGCCCTGGCAGCCGGTCGAGCGGCAGAAGGTCCAGAAGGTTCTCGAGGCGGCCAGGCTCCAGTCGTGCCACGGCAACGCGGGCCAGATCCGCAAGGCCGTCGTCGTCTACCGGGACGAGACCGAGCCCGATGTCTTCGCCGGGCTCGTCGACGCCCTCTACCACCAGCCGCAGGCCGCGCAGGCGCCGGTCCACATCTACTGGACGATCGACATGGCCGGCTGGGAACACCTGCGGGACAACCTCAAGGACCTCATCGCCACCGGCGCATTGACCTCCAGCTACGGCTGGAGCGAGCAGTTCATCGACGACATCGTCCTCAAGACCGCCGACTTCAACGTCATGGCGGGCGAGCTGCGCTTCGCCGAGTGGCTGTCGGCCATCGAGATGGGCCTCGCCATCGGCACCGCGCTGCTGGCCGCGCAGGACGAGGGCCTCGGCACACAGCTGCTGACCGGCAAGCGGCAGCAGATGGCCGACCTGCTCGGTATTCCCGACACGGCCACGGTCGCGCAGATCCAGCTGCTCGGCTACGCCGCGGAGGGCACCGAGGCCGGCGGGCAGCGTCCGCGCCCCGACTTCGAGGAGATCTACTCCGACGGTCGGTGGGGCCGCCCGCTGCACCGGGACCCCGCGGTCGTGGCGGAACTGGCCGATGCGGGCATGATCCAGGAACCTGCGCCGCTGCCGTACCGGCGCCGGGAGGTCCGGGCGCTCGCGGCCATGTTCGGCCTGCCGGACTGATCGTGCCCAGCCCTGCCTTCGTCGCACACCGATCGATCCAGCGATACGCCGCGACGCTCACCGACCTCGCGCCGCGGGAGCGCGACGAACGGCTCGACCTGCTCGAGTCGTTCGCCGCGTACGTCGACCGTGATCCGGACACGATGATCCGGGAGATCTTCGACGAGGAGACCCGCAAGTACCGCCGGCGGGGCTTCTACACCAGCGCGGCCAAGGTGTTCGCGGCGAGCCTCGGCGACTCGCCCCATACCCGGCTGCACCGCAGCAACGTCATCCGGGCCTTCTTCATCGCCAGCGGGCGTCGCCTGCTGCCCGAGCAACCGGCCTGGATGAACTGATCACGATCGGAAGGGGCGCCATGGACGATCTGGCTCAGGCCGCCACGACGGACCTCGTCGCGGCCGCGGGACGGCGGCGCGACGCCGCCTTCGGCACCCGCGTCACGTATTCGCCGAAGGTGTTCATCCCGCTGACCCGGCTCTGCCGCGATCGGTGCGGGTACTGCACGTACGCGACCGCACCACGCGCCCTGCCCGAGGCATACCTCTCGCCGCAGGAGGTCTTGGCGATCGCCTACCGCGGCGCCGAAGCGGGCTGCCACGAGGCGCTGTTCACGCTCGGCGAGAACCCGGAGACGCGCTACCCGCAGGCGCGGCAGTGGCTGGCCGGCAACGGCTGCGGCTCGACCGTCGACTATCTCGCGGCCATGTGCGAGCGGGTGGTCTCGGAGACGGGACTGCTCCCGCACACCAACGCGGGCGCGCTCGCCGCCGACGAGTTGGCCGCCCTGCGGCTGGTATCGGCGTCGCAGGGCATGATGATCGAGTCGCTGCGGCCGGACCTCCCGGCTCATCACGGCGCCCCGGACAAGCGGCCCGAGCGCCGGCTGGCGACGCTCGAAGCGGCCGGCCGGCAACGGATCCCGTTCACGACCGGCATCCTGGTCGGCATCGGCGAGACGGAGGCCGATCGGATCGAGGCGCTGCACGCCATCGCCGCCGCACATGCCCGGCACGGCCACGTGCAGGAGGTCATCGTCCAGAACTTCCTGCCCAAGCCGCGTACCGCGATGCGCCGGATGCCGGTCTGCCCGCCGGAGGAGCACCTGCGCGCCGTCGCCCTGGCCCGGCTCATCCTGCCCGCCGACGTCCACATCCAGGCGCCGCCCAACCTCGCCGCCCCGGAGACACTCGGTGCCCTGATCGCCGCGGGCATCGACGACTGGGGCGGCGTGTCGCCGGTGACGGCCGACCACGTCAACCCGGAGCGACCCTGGCCCGCCCTCGGGCGCCTGCGCGAGGCCACGGAGCGGGCCGGTCACGTCCTCGCGACGCGCCTGCCGATCTATCCCGAGTACGCACGTGCCGCCGACCGGTGGCTCGACGCGCGGATGCGGTTCCCCGTGCTCGACCGCTCCGACGCCGACTCGCTGGGCCGGGACGATCCCGGCGCGCACTGGCCCGAGCGGCACACGGCCGCGAAGAACGTCGGCACCGGCGCCGAGGTCGTCCAGATCGGCCGCCGCTCCACCGCGTGGTATTCCGGCGCGGACGCCGACCCGGTCGTGCTCGTGCCAATCCGGGGCGAGACGCCGGACCGGAGCGAGACGCCGGGCCGGGCCTCCGTTTCGGGCCGGATCCGCGAGGTGCTCGGCGGGGTGCTGGCGGGGCACGAGACCGGCCCCGACGAACTGCTGGCGCTGTTCGGCGCCCGCGGCCCCGAGGTCGCCGCCGTCGCGGAGGTCGCCGACGAGTTGCGCCGCGCGCTGGTGGGAGACGAGGTCACGTTCGTGGCCAACCGCAACATCAACTACACGAACGTCTGTACCTTCCGGTGCACGTTCTGCGGCTTCTCCAAGGGACCGCTGTCGCTGAACCTGCGCGGCCGACCCTACCTGCTGACCCTGGACGACATCGTCGGCCGCGCGGTCGAGGCCTGGGCGGCCGGCGCGACCGAGGTCTGCCTGCAGGGCGGGATCCACCCGGAGTTCGACGGCGACTTCTACGTCGAGGTCGCCCGAGCGGTCCATGACGCGGTTCCGGGCCTGCACATCCACGGGTTCACCGCGTTGGAGGTGCGGGAGGGCGCCCAGCGTTCCGGCGAGTCTCTCGACGAATACCTGCGCCGGCTGCGCTCGGCCGGGCTGCGGTCGCTGCCGGGCACCGCCGCGGAGATCCTCGACGACGAGATCCGGGCCGTGCTCTGCCCCGACAAGCTCACCACCGAGCAGTGGCTGGAGGTGCACCGCACCGCGCACCGGGCGGGGCTCCGCAGCAACGTCACGATCATGTTCGGGTCGGTCGAGCAACCGGTGCACTGGGTTCGCCACCTGCTGCGGACCCGCGCGCTGCAGCGCGAGACCGGCGGGTTCACCGAGTTCGTCGGGCTGCCGTTCGTGCACATGGCCGCGCCGGTCTACCTCAAACGCCGGTCGCGCCGGGGACCGACCTGGCGCGAGACGGTGCTCATGCACGCCGTCGCCCGGATCGCCTACCGCGACGACATCCCCAACATCCAGGCGTCCTGGGTGAAACTGGGACCGGTCGGCGCGCGCCAGCTGCTCGACGCCGGCGTCAACGACCTCGGCGGGACGCTGATGGACGAGAACATCAGCCGGGCCGCGGGCGCCACCCATGGCCAAGGGCTACGGCCTGCCGACTTCGCGGCCATCGCCGCGGCCACGGGCCGGCCGGTACGCCCGCGCACCACTCTCTACGGCAAGGTGGCCGCGGCCGCACGGTGATCGCGGTCAGGGACGCTGGCCGACGAACTCGATCCCGAACGCGCTCATCCGGCGGTACAGGGTGGCCCGGCTCATCCCGAGCATGGCCGCGGCCCGTACCCGATTGCCCTTGGCCTCCCACAGCGTCTTCACGATGAGGTCGCACTCGGCGGCTTCGAGCCGGGACAACCGCCGCCTGCTGGTGGCCGAGACGAAACTCAGCGGGAGGTCACCCGCTTCGATATTGCCGACCGGGCGGCGCTTGAGCCCGGCCCGCAGCACGGATTCGAGTTCGGCCACGTTGCCAGGCCAGTGCCCGCCGGCGATCAGCCGGGCCGCCTCGGCCGAGCAGCCCATCGGGCGACCCGGTGCCAGCTTCCGGAGCAGCGCCTCGACCAACGCCGGCAGGTCACCGGGGCGATGCCGGAGCGGAGGCACGGTGATCGACACGTGGAAGAGATCCAGCAGGTCGTACGGCGGGATGGACTCCTCCATCGTCGCGGCGGTGACCATCCCGACCAGCCAGCGGCCCGGCGCGGCGTCGGCGAGCCCGGCGCGGATCGCCGTCACGACGGCGCCGTCGGCCCGGTCGAGGTGACGGAGGACGACCGTGCCGTCCCCGTCGGTCAGCGCCGTCCGGAGGGCCTCCCACGGCGCGGCGGCCTCGGGTGCGCAGTCGATGACCGTGAACCGCTGGTGCGGGCGCTGCTCCAGATGCGCGGCGCGCACCAGGGTGTATTTGCCGGCGCCAGGCTCGCCGAGAACCAGCGCGGAGACCGCTCCGGCGGCGGCGTGGCGCACCGCACCGGAGGCCTCGAGCCAGGCGGCGTCGGCCCCGGCCAGGCCGCGGAACGGGCGGGCGGCCGGCACCACGGCCGGGCCTGCGGTTCGCCTCGGCTTCGGGAAGCTCACCTCCAGCACCACGCCGAAGGATCGCCGCCCGTTCGGCACCGGAACGTACCGCAGGCGGGTCTCGCCGGAGCTGAGCAGCAGCCGCATCTCGCCGCGGGCTCCCTCGGCGAGGTCGCCGGCGAGGTGCTGGAGATGCTCCCGGTCGATCGCCGGGAGGCGGGTGGCGGCGGAGTTCGCCATGGCGAAGTCGCCCGACACGGCGAGCACCGGGTTGGCCGAGCGGGTGCAGGCCACCCGGAACTCGGCCAGCAGGGCCGTCGGGCCGGCGTACACCCGCTCCATGAGCAGCCGCTCGATGCCCTGCGCGGCCTGGCTGGCCAGCACCCGCATGAGGTCGTTCGCCTCCGACGCCAGGCAGGTGATGTCGAGGATCCCCTCGACCCGGTGGGTGAGCGGGTGGTGGATCGGCGCGCCCGCGCAGGCGAACGGCCGCAACCGGTCGGTGAAGTGCTCGGCGCCGACCACCAGGGTGGCCGCACCGCTTTCCAGGGTCGTACCCACGCCGTTGGTGCCCGCGTGCCGCTCGGCGTAGCTGAATCCGGGCGCGAACCAGATCTGGTCCAGCTTGTCGCGGAGGTGGCTTTCGCCCACCCGGCGATCGAGCAGCCGGCCGTCGGCGTCGGTGAGCACGACGCTGACCGCCATCCCCGACAGCTGCTCCTGCAGTCGGTCCAGGACCGGCTGGGCGCAGTCGGCGAGGCTCCCGTCGAGGTCGACGTCCGGTTGGTAGGGGATGTCGAACCGGTCGGCCGGCACGCCCGCCGTCACGGACCGGCGCCAGGAGGCGAGGATCTGCGTACGCACGGCGGCGTCAGGGCTGTCGCCCTGGAGGAACAGCTCCCGCGCGCGCTCGACGTAGTTGAAGTTCATCCGCACCACCACCTTGCGGTCCCACGTACAAGATACGTTGCGGCGGCGTTTCCGGAAGGTTCCAGCTGTCTCAACCTGGTACAGCCGCGCCCCGCGCGATCCCGTGTAGTGGGCGTATGACCCAAACGATCTCGCACCGGCGGCCGCTGGCGCACGAGCTCGCCAACGAGTTCAGCGTCCTCTACGGCACAGCCGAGTTGTTCGCCGAGGTGCCGGGCATGTCCGCGCAGCAGCGTCGCGACGTCGCGGTCATGCTGGACGCGCTGGGCAACCTGGCCGCGCTGATCAGCCGCGCGGAGTCGGACCCGCTGACCGCCGACCTGCGGCACGAGCTGCGCACCCCGTTGCACGCGCTGCTGGGATTCGCCGAGCTGCTCCTGCTCGGCGACACCAGGGCGGAATGCCTGCTCGGCGTCGTGACCGCCGCCCGGCACATGGCGGGCCTGCTGGACGGCCCCGGGCCCGTCGCCGCGGCCACGGCGTCGGCGGGCACGGTGCTGGCCCAGGCCGTCCTGCTGGCCTCCGAGCAGGCCCGCGGCGCGGACGTACGCCTGGTGACGGTCAATCGCGCGGCCGGCGACGCCGTCCGCGCCGACCCGCTGCGGCTGCGCCAGGTGCTGCTCAACCTGCTCACCAACGCCATCGGTTGCAGCCCGCCGGGCGGCAAGGTGCGGATAACGGTGAGCCGGAACGCGGACACGGTCACGGTCGCCTTCCAGGATCAGGGCCCGGGCCTCAGCACCGGCGAGATCGCGGCGCTGCGGGCGGTGCGCCGGGGCGTTCGTGCGCACGGGCTCGGCCTGCCGATCACCCGCGAGCTGGTGGCGGGTATGGCGGGATCGCTCGGCATCCGGAGCGAGCCCGGACGGGGTTCCCGCTTCTCGATCAGCCTGCCGGCGTACCAGGGGTAGGGCCCGATGGCTCGCATCCTCGTCGTGGACGACGACGACCGGATCCGCGCGCTGCTGGCGCGCCAGCTCGGCGTGCTGGGGCACGACGTGGTCGCGGTGCCGGACGTCACGGCCGCGCTCGGCAGCGCCTGGGTAGGCGATCTCGCGATCGTCCACCTCGGCGTGCCCGGCGGCGGCTGGTCACGCCTGCCGGTCCCGGTGGTGGCGACCTCGGGCGGGCGGCGGGACTCGCCGGGCCCGCCCGAGGCCGCCGCGCTGCTCCACAAGCCGTATTCGCTGGCGGAACTGGCGGAGGTGATCGAACGTGTGCTCAGAACGGCTGCCGGCTGCCCATCGGCGCCGCCGCCGGTGCCGCCTCCATCACGGTGATGGCGACGATCGTGACGCCGGCCAGGGACGCCTGCTGCACGTCCTCCTGCCCGGCCTTCTGGCCGTCGAGCGCGACCCTGATCCACCGGCCGGGCTCACCGGTTTCGGTGGACAGCCGCCACATCAGCTCCGGGTAGGCGGTGCTGAGGTGCGCCCACAACTCGCCCACGGTCGCGCCGTCGCCGTCGATGACCCGTTTCCCGCCGGTGCACCACGCCATGCCGTGCGGTACCTGAACTTTGACCGTCATGATGGTTTCCCGTCAGTGCCAGACCTGATCCTGGTTGCGGATCCGGTCGGTGATGTAGCCGGGCACGTAGAACTTGTCGTAGTACGCCGCGTCCACGTTGTGCAGCTGGATCATGAAGTTGCACTGCATGGCGCCGAAGTTGACCGGGTAGCGGCCGTACTTTTCGAAGTTGTGCTTGAGGTCGCGCTTGACCGCCTCGATGGTCCAGTCCTCGTACCGCAGCCGCGGGTTGCCCCGGAAGCTGTCCAGCTGGTCCCGCTTGAACGGCAGATCGTCGAGATCGGAGCCGGAGGGACCGCCCTTGCCGAAGAAGTCGCCCTTCTTCCCGTAGCGGTAGTCGACCACCGCGTCGACCAGCTCGTCGATGCTGTTCCACCAGGGCGCCGGGTAACCCCAGCTCTCAAAGACGCCCTCCCGGCCGATCGAGAACCGCTGGCCGTCGACCTCGTTGTACGCGAAGCCCAGCCCGTTCGCGATCTCGGGCAGGCTGCCGAGCACCAGGTCCTCGGCGAAGCCGCAGAAGTTCCAGTAGCCCAGGCCCAGCGCCTCCGCGGCGAGCTTGGCGTTGCCGACCGCGTGCCCGACGACATAGTCGCTGGCCTGCAGGCACAATTCCTCGAACTTCTTGTGCGGGTACGGGAGCGTGAGTTTGGGGTGCTCGCGCAGGAAGTCCTCGCCCACGTTCGGCTCGCCGTCGTCGTCCACGATGTACCAGCCGGCCCACTCGTAGAAGGTGAGCAGCAGGTTGATCTGTTCGAGGGCGATCTCGCCGACCGGGATGATGATCGTGGTGCCGGGCTTGTTGAAGTTCCACTGCCAGGCGCCCATGAGCCGGTTCGGCACACCCCAGGAGAGGTCGATGCGGCGGTCGGAGAGCTGGATCAACCCGTCGCGATACCACTGCAGGATCTTGTAGTAGTCGTCCGGGCCCTCGATCTCGACCGGCTTCTCCCGCTTGCGGGTGGGCTTCCAGAAGAACGTGCCCCGGTCGTTGACCACGAAGAAGTGCACCTGCGAGTCGTTGCACGGGCCGGGGATCGTGCGCCCGGAGACACACAGGAACGTCGCCATGTCCACCCCGCACGGCAGGTCCATGACGATCTGGCCGTTCGGCCCGCCCGCCGCCCACAGCACCAGGGCCTCCTGGACCTCGGTCAGCGGGATCGGCTCGGCGTCGGACTTGTACTTGAATTCACCTTCGGGAAGAAGCTGGGGCAACCCGGTGGCCGGGTGGATCTCCTCCTCGCCCGTCTCGTACGTGAAGCCGCGGCCGAACCGGCGGGTCCGCAGCTGGGACAGCAGCTGGAACACCGGCGGGGTGTGTTCGAACGCGCGGGTGAGGTCTTCCTGCTCCTTGGCAGTGGGTGTGACCCTGCCGTTGGTCTTGACATCGTACGAAATAGCCGTCATCTGACCGAGCCTCCATGTGAACTCGTGGGCCGACTGCCTCAGCGTGGGACGGCTTTCTCGGTGGGAGCTGACGCCGGCAACAACTTCCCATCAACGCGTCCCGGGCGTTGATCGGCCATTGAGAGGACGGTGAGTGCGGCGTGAGAACCGCGGCGGAAGCTCGGCCCATGGTGGAGACCGAAGGCAGGCGGATCCTCGTCGTCGACGACGACGAGCGGATCCGGGCGCTCGTCGAGCGCGCCCTGCGCGAGGCGGGCTTCGAGACCAGAACCGCCGGCGACGGCCGGGATGCCCTGGCCATCGCCTGGGAACGGCAGGTGGACCTCATCGTGCTCGACATCGGCCTGCCCACGGTGGGCGGGCTGGACGTGCTGCACCGGGTCCGCGCGGACAGCGAGGTCCCAGTGATCTTGTTGACCGGGCGGACCGGCGAGACCGACCGGGTCGTCGGCCTCGAACTGGGCGCCGACGACTACGTCGTCAAACCCTTCTCACCCCGGGAACTCGTCGCCCGGGTCCGGACGATCCTCCGGCGCGGTCGCGGCGGCGACCGCTCCAGGATCACCCACGGCCGGCTGGTGATCGACCTTCCGGCCCGGGAGGCGTTCCTGCGGGGCGCCCCGGTCGAGCTCGCAGCCAAGGAGCTCGACCTGCTCATCTGCCTCGCGAGCGCCCCGCGGATCGTGATGTCCCGCCGCAAGCTGCTGCAGAACGTCTGGCACGACGCGTCGGGCTGGGCCTCGGAGTCCACCGTCACCGAGCACGTCTACCGGCTCCGCAACAAGATCGAGGAAGATCCGCGGAAGCCGCACTGGATCCGTACGGTTCGGGGCGCCGGCTACCGCTTCGAACCACAAGCCCACGACTGAGAGGCGGCCAACCATGCCCGGCGAACTCGCCCACCGGTTCCGCGACGCGATGGCGGCCTTCCCGACCGGGGTCACCATCATGACCACCACCGACCGCACCGGACGGCCCTGGGGCTTCACCGCCAGTTCCTTCTGCTCGCTGTCGCTGGACCCGCCGCTGGTGCTGGTCTGCCTCGCCAAGACCGCGATGTGCCATCCGGTCTTCCAGCGGAGCGACGACTGGACGATCCAGATCGTCGCCGAACACCATGTCGCCCTGGCGACCAGGTTCGCCACCCGGGGCGGCGACAAGTTCGCCGGCGGCGAGTTCGCGTCCGACCATCGTGGAGTCCCGATCCTGCCCGACGCCCCGGTCAGCCTGATCTGCTCGGCCCACGCCCGCTATGACGGCGGCGACCACAGTATCCTGGTCGCCCGGGTTCGCGACGTGGCCGTGCGGGACGAGCATCCACTGCTCTACTTCCGGCGCGCCTTCCACCCCTTGGCGGAGCGATGGATCACCGCGGGAACCTGATCGGCGGCATCGGCATGACGGACATCAGCAGCGTCACCGCGCCGGATCTCCGGTGGCTGACCTCGGCGATCGAGTTGTCCCGGCGGTCTCCGCGGGTGCGGGCCCGCTACGCCGTCGGCGCGCTCGTCGTCGATCGCGACGGCGTCGTGCGGGCCACCGGATACACCGGCGAGACCGGCCCGCGGGATCACGCGGAGGAGGTCGCGCTGGCGAGGCTCGCCGGCCGCCTTTCCCGAGCCACGATCTACAGCTCGCTGGAGCCCTGCACCGCGCGTCGATCGCGGCCGCTGTCCTGCACGGGCGCGATTCTCGCGGCGGGCATCGAGCGCGTGGTGTTCGCCATGCGTGAGCCGCCGCTCCTCGCCGACTGCCACGGCGTGGAGGTGCTGCGCCGGAGCGGGCTGGAGGTCGTCGAGGTCCGCGAGCTGGCGCACCTCGTCCGCGAGATCAACATCCACGTCCTTGATCAGGTCAGCGGCGGCGTCAGGGATTGGTTTCCGGCGTGATCAGCTCGACCTCGTTCTCCCGGAGGGCCTCCAGGAGATCGGGCGGTGGGGTGGAGTCGGTGACGAGGTAGTCGGCGCCCCCGAGCTCGGACACCTGGGCGAAGAGCCGGCGGCTGAACTTGGACGAGTCGGCCAGGATCGCCACCCGCGCCGCCCGCGAGATCATTTCCCGCATCATCCCCGCCTCGGCGAGGTTGCTCGTCGTGTAGCCGGCGACCGCCGAGACGGCACCGACCCCGATCAAGGCCAGATCGCAGCTGATGTCCAGCTCGCCGCCGCCGGCCGCCCGGAAGCTGACCGGGCCGACGGTGGCAAGCGTGAGCGTGCGGACCGCGCCGCCGAAGAGGTACACGTCGCGGACGGCCGTGGGCGGGAGCGCCGCGGGCACGAGCAGATTGTTCGTCGCCACCGTGAGGTCGCGGTGGTTGCGCAGGTTCCTGGCGACGGCAAGGGTGGTCGTCCCACTGTTGATCATGACCACCGACCCGTCCTGGACCAGGGCGGCGGCCAGGACCGCGATCTTCTCCTTCTCGCGCGCCTCCATGGTGAGCCGCACGTCCACGGTCCGGTCGACCCGGGACAGGGTCGACTGACTGACCGCGCCGCCGTACGTGCGCACCAGGACGCCGTCGGCGCTGAGCTGGTCGAGATCCCGCCGGACGGTGTCGATGGAGACGCCGAAGCGCTCCGCGAGCGCGCTGACCGTGACCTCGCCGGTCTCCGCGACGTACGCCGCCAACTGGGCCTTGCGCCCGGCGGGCAGCCGGCGCTGCCGGTCGTCTTTCTCCAGGGCCACTGACCCTCCCCATTCTGCGGTAGCTGCGCCTAGAGCCGCAGACTACAGCATCGCTCTGCCGCTTTTGTGCCGCAGATCCGGCACCATGACGGACACCATGGCATGAGTTTGCTGTATTCGAACGGATCTTCCGCTTTGTTCCGCCAGACTGTGCAGTACCTAGCAGGACTCTGCATTTCTACTCTTGTGGAGCTGCGTAACACGCTGTTAACGTGGCGCAAAGCAGCAGAGAGCAGTAACACCTATACATGAAGGAGCACGCAAATGAGCGGAGGCGGCACCGGGTCGCACGGCCTGCTGAGGCGGCTACTCGGGGTGGTGGCGGTGGCGGCGATGGTCGGCGCCACCGCGGTGGGGTGTGGTTCTGACGACGGTGACTCGAGCGGGGACGGCACCGTCACGCTGGAGTTCGCGCAGTGGTGGGCGCCGGAGTTGCCGGCGGGATCGTTCGACAAGCTCATGACGGACTTCACGGCGCAGAACCCGACCATCAAGGTCAAGCTGCTGAGCGGCCCGTACGCCTCGACGAAGCAGCAGTTGGTCTCCGGAGCGGCCTCGCGGACGCTGCCCGACGTCGTGGGCCTCGACGGTGCCTGGGTGAGTGACTTCGCCAAGCAGGGCGCCATCGCCGACCTGACCGCGCTCATGGCCGAGGCGAAGTACGACTCGAACCAGCTCGCGAGCCAGATCCAGATCAAGGGGAAGACCTACATGATCCCCGTGGTCAACTTCGTCTACCCGATGTTCGTGAACAACGACCTGCTCACCAAGGCGGGCGTCACGACGCCGCCGACCACCCGCACGCAGTTCCTGGACGCGGCCAAGAAGGTCAGCGCGCTCGGCGGCAACGTCAAGGGCTGGGCCCTGCCGCTCGACACCGCCGTGCCCAACGGCATCCAGAACGACGTGATGTCGTGGCTGTGGGCGTCCGGGGGCAGCATGCTCACCCAGGACGGGAAGCCGGATCTGACCGGCCCCGGCGTCAAGAGCACGGTGGAGTTCGTCAAGAGCCTGAATGACGCGGGCGTCATCGCGCCCGGCTCGCTCACCATGAAGGAGCAGGACAAGGTCGAGAAGTTCACCACCGGCCAGGTCGGCATGGTGATCGACTCCCTCGCGCACATCACGCTGATCAAGAAGAACAATCCGAAGCTGAACTTCACGGTGACGCCGATCCCCGCCGAGGACAGCTACACCGGCAAGCGCGGCATCCCGTACGCGTCGTGGGGCATCGGCGTCGCCGACTCCTCCAAGCACAAGGCCGAGGCGTTCAAGCTGGTCCAGTTCCTCATGAGCCAGCAGACGAACGCACAGCTCAGCACGCTGGCGAACGGGTTCCCGGGCAACAAGACCGCCGAGCCGGACTTCAGCACCAGCGACCCGCTGTTCAAGACCGCCTTCGACATCTACCAGGCGGGGCAGCCGGCTAACGAGTTCGTGGGGTTGCCGAAGGCGGAGGACCTCATGCGCAGCTTCGATGAGCAGCTCCAGCTCGCGCTCACCGGCAAGCAGAGCGTCGACGACGCGCTCACCAAGGCGCAAGAGGCGTGGGCACCGCTGATCTGAGCTTCCGCACGTCAGGGAGCCGCGCCGGCTCCAAGGCGCGGCTCCGAACCAAGGAGACATCGATGGAACCCGCGAAACTCGAGCACGCGGCCCCGCCGCCGGCCGCGGCGGTGGCATCGGAAACCCACGCGGCCCCGCCGGGACGGACGCGGCGCTTCTCCGCAAGGAGGATCGCCCCGTACGGCTACCTCTCGCCGACGTTGCTGTTGATCTTCGTTCTGATGATCATCCCCATCGCGATGGTGGTGAGCTATTCGTTCAAGGACAACGTGATCGTCGAGCAGAACCCGGTCTTCGCCGGCCTCGCCAACTACACCACGGTGCTCACCGATCCCGACTTCCTGGCCGCGCTGAAGAACACGTTCATCTTCATCACGGTGAGCACGGTCGCGCACCTCGTCCTCGGCATGGCCTTCGCCATGATGCTCAACACGCCATTGCTGGGCGGCGTGACGAAAGCCATCTTCCGCATCATCTACATCCTGCCCTGGCTCTTCACGGTCGCCGTGATCGCGGTCATCTGGCGACTCATGCTGGACCCGTCGGGGGTGGTCAATTACCTGCTGACCACGGTCGGCGGAATGAAAGAGGGAGTGAATTGGCTCTCCGACCCGGCGACGGCGCTCTGGGCGCTGACATTCATCAACGTCTGGGCCGGATTCCCCTTCTTCATGATCAGCATCCTGGCCGGATTGCAGGGCATCTCGGCCGATCTGTACGAGGCGGCGTCGGTGGACGGCGCCAGCCCCGTGCAGCAATTTCGGAACGTGACCCTGCCGCAGCTGAAACCGATCCTGATCAGCATGGCCGTGCTCGACATCATCTGGACCTCCCAGCAGTTCGCCCTCATCTGGATGACCACGGGCGGCGGCCCGCTGAATGTCACCGAGATGCTCAGCACCTACACCTACAAACAGGCCTTCAGCAGTTACGAATTCGCCACCGCGTCCGCCGCCGCCGTCATCGTCCTGCTCCTCACGATGGTCCTGGCCTTCTTCTACGTTCGCCTGCAAAAGGAGAGGTGATCACGCGTGCTCACCCGCAAACGGCGGCGCCTCGGCGCGAAGATCGCGGTGCTCGCCGGCCTGAGCGCCGGGGCGGCCTTCGCCGGCCTGCCGGTCGTCTGGATGCTGTCGACGTCGTTCAAGGCCAACGGGGAGGTCTTCGAGGTTCCGCCGCGGCTGATCACCGAGAACTTCTCGTTCGACGCCTACCGCGCGATCCTGGGCGACCCGGCCCAGCTCAGATTCTTCCTCAACAGCTACATCGTCGCGCTCTCGGTGACCGCGCTGACATTGTTCGTGGCGATCCTCGCGGCCTACGGATTCAGCCGCTACCAATTCCCGCTGAAGCGGTCCATCAATGCCGTGATCGTCAGCGTGCAGGCCGTGCCGCCCATCACACTGGTCATTCCCTACTTCGGCCTTGTCGTAGCGCTCGGGCTGTACAACACTTATCCCGGGCTGATCCTCACGCACATGGTGTTCACCCTGCCCTACGCGATCATCATGATGACCGCATACTTCAACACCCTGCCCAAGGAATTGGACGAGTCCGTCAAGGTCGACGGGGCGTCGAGTTGGACGGCACTGTGGCGGATCCTGGTGCCCATCTCGGTTCCGGGGATGGTCGCCGTCGGCGTATACACGTTCATGATCTCGTGGAACGAATACCTGTTCGCGCTGACGCTCACCCGCACCGACGACATGCGAACGGTGCCCATCGGCATCCAACTCCTGATGGGTCAGCACTCCTACGAGTGGAATCAGATGATGGCCATGAGCATCCTGGGTTCCATACCGGTGCTCGTGTTGTTCCTGCTCTTCCAGCGACGATTCATCGGCGGCCTCACCTCCGGCGCCGTCAAGGCCTGATCACCCTACCCAGAAGGAGAAATGCGGCTATGCTGACGACCGGCAAGGCGATCCTGGATGTCGCGCATGAGAGAAACTTCGCCGTGCCCGCCTTCAACATCAGCGACTACGCGATGTTCAACGGCATCGTTGACATCAGCGAGGAAATGCACGCACCGCTGTTCATCGGGATCCACCCCGACGAGGTGCGGCACATCGGAGTGGACGTGATCGCGGCGATGACCCAGCGGGCCCACCGCTCATCCGTGCCGATCGCGATCCACTGGGACCACGGCGCGACGTACGAGGAGATGCTGACCGCGATCAAGATCGGCTTCACCTCGGTGATGATCGACGCGTCGCTGCAGTCCTTCGAGGACAACGTCGCGATCTCCCGCAAGGTGGCCGAGACCGCGCACGCCGTGGGCCTGTCGGTCGAGGCGGAGTTGGGCACGATCGGCAAGACCGACAACGAGGCCGAGGACGGCAGCGACACCATCATCTACACCGATCCGGTGGACGCCGTGAAGTTCGTCCAGGCGACGGGCGTCGACAGCCTGGCCGTGGCCATCGGCACCTACCACGGCCTCTACCCGAAGACCCTGAAGCCGGAGCTCAAGCTCGACCTGCTCAAGGAGATCAAGGACCGGGTCCAGATCCCGCTGGTGCTGCACGGCGGCTCGGGCAACCCGGACGACGAGATCGCGCAGGCGGTCCGGCTCGGCATCAACAAGATCAACATTTCCAGCGACATCAAGGCGGCCTACCACGCGAAGATGCGCGAGGTGCTGGCCGACGCCGGCCTGCGGGAGCCGAACTCCATCCAGCCGCCGTGCATCGACGCCATGAAGGCGGTCGCCGCCCACAAGATCGACCTCTTCGAGGCGGCCGGCAAGGCGACTCTGTACTGACATGGCCACCAACGTCGTGCTGGGCCTCGGCGGAGGCGTCGACTATGAGCTCAAGCTGTCCGCGCCGGTCCTGGAGCAACTCGTCGACCAGCACCGGATCCGCGAGGCCGAGCTGACGTCGACGGCCACGGTGACCGACGAGCGTGAGCTGGTCATCTCGATTCTCACGTACCTCAGGAAGGGCGGAGGAGGCGAGCACTTCGTCGCCTCCTCCGGGTGCCTGAGCACGTTCGCGGGGCGTTTCCCCACCCGGACGACCCTCGGGGGAACCTCCGTGCGAGCGGCGAAGGAGATGAGCCGGCTGGGCGTGCCGTCCACCCTGCACCTGGTCAGCACCAACGACGTCGTCCGCCGGCTGCTGCCGGCGGGCTGCGACTACATCAGCAGCGGCGACCAGGACACGTTCTATCCGCACCTGATCGTGCAGTACGACCAGGACCTGCGGGTTCGGGCGGGCGACATCGACATCCGCGCGCCGTTCCCGAACCGGCTGATCTACGTCAACGACCCGGCGAACGGTTCCATGCTGCTGAGCGACGGGCTGGGGCCGCTGCTTCGCACCGCGCGGGTCTTCCTGATCTCGGGGCTCAACGCCATCCGGGACCGGCACGTGCTCGACCGGCGCCTTGCCACGCTGCGCGGCCACATGCGACAGCTTCCGGCGAAGGCGGTCGTCTACTACGAGGATGCCGGCTTCCACGAGCCGGGGCTCAGCCAACGGGTCCGCGACGCGCTGCTGGAGGTCATCGGCGTCTACGGACTGAACGAGGACGAGATGCAGTCGCACCTGGGCTACGCCGTCGACCTGCTGTCGGTGGCGGAGGTGGCCGGGGCGCTGGAGTCGCTGCGGGCCCGCATCCCGGTGCCGACCCTGGTCGTGCACACCAAGTACTGGTCGGCGGCGTTCGGCGCGGGCGCCGGCGGGTATGCGGGGTCGCTGAACGAGGGCATCGTGATCGCGAGCACCCGCTACAGCCACGGCGACGACTACACCGACCAGGACTACGAACTCATGCGGGACAGGCCGCGGCGAACGGAGGCGGTGGAGTTCGCCGCGGCCCTGGAAGGCCACATGGGCGAGGCGGTTCGGTGCCTCCCCGGCATCCGGCTCGACGTCGCCGAGCCGACGACCGTCGGGCTCGGCGACGCCTTCGTCGGCGGCTTCCTCGCCGCGCTTCTCCCGCCTTCCTGACGTACGGGTCGACGGCCTCGGCGCGGAGCGTCCACTGCCATCTATCGGTGCGGGCTGGTGCGTTCGTCATAGGCGGTGAAGCGGGGCAGGACCGCGGCGAGAAACCCCACCGCACCGAAGCAGAGCAGACCACCGGAAACGATGGCGCCGCGCAGCCCGATCGCGGCCGCCATGCCACCCGCCCGGAGCTGGCCGAGGGTCGGGCCGACGGAGAACGACAGCAGTTCGATACCGGCCAGGCGCCCCCGGAGGTGGTCGGGGATCGTCTGGTTCCAGATCGTCTGCCGGAACAGGCCGCTGACCATGTCGGCGCCGCCGGCCACGACGAGCAGGATCAGGGCCGGCGCCAGATGGGAGGTCAGGCCGAACCCGGCGATGGCGAGTCCCCAGATCCCGGCCGCGATCAGGACCGCGAGCCCGTGCCTGCGCACGTGAGCGACCCACCCGCTGGTCAGCGACACCAGCAGGGCCCCGACCGAGGTCGCCGCGTAGAGCAGCCCCAAGGACCAGGAGGCACCCAGGTCATCGGCGACGAACGGGAACAACGCGATGGGCATGGCGAGAAACATCGCCGCGATATCGACGAGGTAGGTGCCGAGCAGTTCCTGGCGGGAGAAGGCGTAGCGGGCGCCGCGCACGATGCCCGCGATGCTGGGACGCTCCGCGCCCTTCGGCGGCGGCACCGGTTTCAGCAGAACCAGCAGGACGATCGAGACGGCGAAGGTCGCCACGTCGACGGTGTACGCGGCCGCGAGCCCGACCTGGGTGACGAGCAGCCCACCCAGGGCCGGCCCGGCGATCGAGCCGATCTGCCACCGCATGCCCTGGATGGCGTTGGCCGCCGGAATCTCGTCCCGGTTCATCAGCCGGGGAATGAGCGCGTTCAACGACGGCCGTTGCAGGCCGTCCAGGGCCGCTATCCCGCCCGCCCCGAGGTAGAGCGGCCACAGCGCCGGTGTCGGCAGCAGCGCGTTGATCAACAGAACACCGGAGAAGACGGTCATGCCGATCTCGCAGTAGACGATCACCCGGCGCCGGGTCCACGGCGTCGGCCAGCGCGCCGCCCCAGAGTCCACTCAGGACCATCGGGACGATCTCCACCACCCCGACGACGCCGACCGCCAGGTAGGAGCGGGTGACCTGCTTGATCTGGTACGGGATGGCCACGATCGTGATGAAGCTGCCGAACATCGTGATGATGCCGCTCGACATCAGGAACCGGAAGTCCCGATGCCGCAGCGGTCGTAGGTCCATCCGAAGATGGCGCAGCCGGCCCAACAAGGCCAAAAAGTTCATGGAAGTGTGCACCTTCAGCATCCGCGAGCACGACGGCCCCCGCAGGAGACGCCCCGCCCTCGTCAGAGACAGACGACAAGCAGCCCACGCCCGGCAGCGAAACGCGGCCGGGCGGGGCATTGCGGAAATCCGTCGGGAGGCGCCACTCCTGTTCGGCTGAGCGATGACTGAGCGAAAGCTACCAGCCGGTGGCGAACGGCTATCGGACCGCCACGGCCCTCACCGGCTGGAGGCCGTGCTGGTGGTCGTGCTGGTGGTCGTGCTGGTGGTCGTCTCCTGATCCGCCGGGTGCGTCATGACAGGCCGCCGAGGCGTGAGCAGACGACGGCGAGCAGGCCGACGAGCAGGAGGAAGCCGAAGATCGGTCCCAGAAAGTCGACGACGCCCTCGATCATGTCGCCGATCGCCGAACCGATGGCGCTCAGGAGCATCACCACGACGGTGAGGCCCACCACTGCCATGCACACTGCTTCCACGGCGCCTCCCCACAAAGGATGGCGCCACTCATTGTCGCATCGTTCGAGCTTGATCGGACCGCACGCGACGCAGAACTCGTTGCCCTCCGGGTCGAGAAGGTGGCTATCGGACTGCCACGGCCGTCACGGAACGACTGGCCGAATCCAGGGTGGCCGTGAAGACGAAGCTCGCCGCCCGGCGGAACTGACAGGCGTGAATGCCGGCCTCATAGCGGCAGGTGACAGCGTCGGCCGGGGTGACCGTCAACAGGCCGGGCCCGAGGTTGACCACCCGCAGCGTCGCGCCGACCCGCAGGCACGGCGACCACCAGGGCATCTCCTCGTTGGTGTCGAAGTCCACCACGCTGCCCCTCGGCGAGCAGGCCGTCGAGGGCTGCCCGGGCACGGCCGCGGGCACCTGGACGGTCAGCTCACGCGCACCCGGTGCCAGCGTGAGACGCACCGTGCCCGTGCGGATCAGGCGGCACTGGTAGGTGCCGGCCGCGTAGAAGCAGTTGACCATGGTGGAGGGCTGCGCGACCAGCGACCCAGGCCCGATGTTCACCAGCCGCACGACCCCGCCGACCGCGATGCACAGCCGGGGCAGCGGGCCCGGTTGAGCGACGTCGACGGAGTGGACCACCGCGCCCGCACAGGCGGCGGCCCGGACCGAGTTCCCGGGCTTGCCGGCGGCGGTCGCGGCACCGGCGGTGCCGGCCAGCATCAGTGCGAGCCCGAGCAGCACGGCCGAGCCGAGCCGGCGGGAAGACAAATGAATACGCATAACGGTTTACTCCTTGCTCGTGGGTTCTGTCCTCTTGTTCGTCCCACCGATGCGGAGTTTCGTTCACCGCCTGCCCGGTCTTTCTCAGATGCGTCGGAGAACCGACACGACCTTGCCCAGCACGACAGCCCGGTCGCCGTCGATATTCTGGTACGCCGGATTGCGCGGCTCGAGCAGGACATGGCCGGCCCGACGGCGAAAGACCTTGACGGTGGCCTCGTCGTCGATCATCGCGCAGACGATGTCACCGTTGTACGCCTCGGGCTGCTGGCGCACCACCACGATGTCCCCGTCGCAGATGGCCGCATCGATCATCGAATCGCCCTGGACCCGCAGGCAGAACAGGTTGCCCCGGCCGACCAGCTCACGCGGCAGAGTGAGCGTCTCCTCGGGCGCCTCCTCGGCCAGGATCGGGCTCCCGGCGGCGACGGTGCCGACCAGCGGAACGCCCACCGTCGTCGGATCGGCCGCGGGGCGGGCCGCCGATTCCAGGAACATCCGTACGTCGACCGGGCGCGTCGCGGTGCTGCCCCGGCGCAGGAAGTCGCGCTCCTCCAGGATGCGCAGGTGCCGGCTGACCGACGAGGTCGAGGCCAGCCCGACCGCGTCGCCGATCTCGCGGGTGGACGGCGAGTAGCCGTACCTGACGGCCCAGTCCCGGATGACGGTCAGAATCGCCCGTTGCCGAGGGGTGAGCGTGGACGTATCGAGATACTCAGCTTCTTGCACCACGAGATCCTGCCCCATCCCCGGCCCGCACGCGGTCAGGCTCGCCGGACCGGCTGCCCGGCACGCACGCCACGATGGGCGGCACCCGGGCCGTCATCACCACCGATGCGGGCAGCCTGCGGGTGAACGGCACGAAGGTGGTCTGCCGGCAGCTCGACACCGCCAACGCGGCGGTCTCCATCGTCGATGAGCTGGTGCCCCAGCGGTAGTTCGTGCGGGCCGCACCCTGTACATAATTTTCGGCTTGCCGTCGTGAAGTTCCGGAACTAATCGAAGTTCTTGCATATTTGACGTCACCTTCGTAATGTCACTGTCACGAACACGGCATGCCTAGGCAACAGCCCCGCACCCCAAACCGCTCGATCCGGCCGCGGTCCTGGCCCGGATACGTGGCGGCCGGCCAGGAGGAGCGCCGCCGCATGCCCAAACAAGGATTCGTCATCGCCGCCCTGATCACCTGGGTGGTCACCGCCGTGCTCCAGCCGGCCGCCGTCGCGGCGCATCCGGTTGATCCGGCCGATTTCCAGCAGGTCGAGCTCGCCAAGGGTCTCGCCGAGATGGGCGAGCCGATGTCCCTGGCGGTCCTGCCGGACCGCTCGGTGCTGCACACCGCGCGGAGCGGAACGCTGCGCCGCACCGACGTCAACGGCACCACGACGGTCGTCGGGAACCTCCCCGTCTACGGCCACGACGAGGAGGGGCTGCAGGGCATCGCCGCCGACCCGGGATTCTCCACCAACCGCTCCATCTACCTCTATTACGCCCCGCCATTGAGCACGCCGGCCGGCGACGCACCCGCCACCGGCACCAGCGGCACCTGGGCTGCCTGGCAGGGGGTGAACCGGCTGTCCCGCTTCACCCTCACCACCACCTGGTCGCTCGACCCGGCCAGCGAACGGGTGATCCTCACCGTGCCGGCCGACCGCGGTATGTGCTGCCACGTCGGTGGGGACATCGAATTCGACGCGGCCGGAAACCTGTACCTGTCGACGGGGGACGACACGAACCCCTTCGACTCCGCCGGGTACGCGCCGCTGGACGAGCGGACCGACCGCAACCCGGCATTCGACGCCCAACGGACCGCCGCGAACACCAACGACCTGCGGGGCAAGATCCTGCGCATCAAGGTCAACGCCGACGCCTCGTACGCGATCCCGGCCGGGAACCTCTTTCCGCAGGGCACCGCGAACACCCGGCCGGAGATCTATGCGATGGGCTTCCGCAACCCGTTCCGGATGTCCGTCGACCGGGCCACCGGCGTCGTCTACGTCGGCGACTACGGTCCCGACGCCGGCACCACCGACCCGAACCGGGGTCCGAGCGGGCAGGTCGAGTTCGACCGCGTGCCGTCGCCCGGCAACTACGGCTGGCCGTACTGCACCGGCACGAACACGGCGAGCGAGACGTACAACGAGTGGAACTTCGCCACCAACGCAACCGGGCCCAAGTACGACTGCACGGGCGGGCCGACCAACAACTCGGCCCGCAACACCGGGCAGCCGACGGTGCCCGGCGCCCGCCCGGCCTGGATCCGGTACGCGGGCGACGCCGGCTCGCCGCCGGAGTTCGGCAGCGGCTCGGAGTCGCCGATGGGCGGCCCGGTCTACCGGTACGACGCGGCGTCGACGTCGGCGGTGAAGTTCCCCGCGGACTTCGACGGGCACTACTTCGCCGGCGAGTTCGGCCGGCGGTGGATCAAGAACGTGCACGTCAACCCGGACGGTTCGGCCGGCACCATCACCTCGTTCCCGTGGTCGGGCACGCAGGTGATGGACATGGCGTTCGGCCCGGACGGCGCGCTCTACGTCCTCGACTACGGCGCCGGCTTCGGCAACGGCGACGCCAACTCGGCGCTCTATCGCATCGAGCACGTCGGCGGCGGCAACCGGGCGCCGGTGGCTCGGGCGAGCGCCGACCGGACGTCCGGGCAGACGCCGCTCACCGTCGCCTTCTCCTCAGCCGGTTCATCGGATCCCGACGGGGACGCGCTCACCTACTCCTGGGCCTTCGGCGACGGCACCACCTCGACGGCGGCGAACCCGACGAAGACGTACTCCACGAACGGCGCCTACACCGCGACGCTGACGGTCCGCGACCCGCACGACGCCACCGGCACGTCCAGCGTGCAGATCACGGCCGGCAACACCGCGCCGACGGTCACCGTCGTCGCGCCGGCCGACGGGCAGCCCTTCTCGTACGGAGACACCGTGCCCTTCCGGGTGACCGTGACCGATCCGGAGGACGGCACGATCGACTGTGGCCGGGTCACCATGACGTATCTGCTCGGCCACGACAGCCATGCGCACGAGATCACCTCGCAGACCGGCTGCTCCGGCACGATCACGGTGCCGCCCGACGGTGAGCACGACGCCGCCGCCAACGTGTTCGGCGTGTGGGACGCCGAGTACACCGACAACGGCGGGGCGACGACGCACAAGCAGCACATCACCCAGCCGCGGCACCGGCAGGCCGAGCACTTCGGCGGCCAGTCCGGGGTGCAGACGTTCGACAAGGGCTCGGCCGAGGGCGGCAAGACCGTCGGCGACATCGGCAACGGCGACTGGATCAGCTTCACCCCGTACGCGCTGTCCGGGGTTGCTTCGTTCACCGCCCGCGTCTCGTCGGCGGGCGCCGGCGGCACGCTGTCGCTGCGCGCCGGATCGCCCACCGGCACGCTGCTCGGCTCGGCGGCCGTGCCGGTCACCGGGTCCTGGGACACGTTCGTCACGATCGGCGGCACGGTGTCGAACGCGCCGGCCGGCACCACCACGCTGTACCTGGTGTTCACCGGCGGCAGCGGCGCGCTGTACGACGTCGACTCGTTCACGCTGGGCGCGGCCCCGCCGTCCGGGCGGGTGGAGGCGGAGTCGTTCAGCTCGCAGTCCGGCACGCAGACCGTCGCCGACGGCAACGCCCACGGCGGCGCCCGGGTCGGCTACATCGACAATGGCGACTGGGTCGGGTACGCGTCCGTGAACCCGTCCGGCAGGACCAGGTTCACCGCCCGCGTCGCCTCCGGCGGCTCCGGCGGCACCATCCAGATCCGCACCGGATCCGCCACCGGCACCCTGCTGGGCTCCGTCGGTGTGCCCAACACCGGCGGATACGGCACCTACACCGAGGTGTCCACCACCCTGAGCGCCGGCTCGGGGGCGCTGTATCTCGTCTTCACCGGCACCGGCACCGGCGGCCTCTTCGACATCGACGACTTCGAGGTGCTCCCATGAAACGATCGATAGCCGCGGCCGCGCTGCTCGCCGGCGCGCTCATCGTCGCACCGGCCCAGCCCAGCGCCGCCGCCGACGCCCCCTACGACGTCCTGGTCTTCTCCAAGACCGCCGGCTTCCGGCACGACGCGATACCCGCCGGCATCCAGGCGGTCCGTGAGTTGGGTGCGGCCAACGCCTTCACCGTCACCGCGACCGAGGACGCGGCCGCCTTCAGCACCGCCAACCTCGCTCAGTACGAGGCGGTGGTCTTCCTCAACACCACCGGTGACGTGCTCACCGACCCGCAGCAGGCCGCCTTCGAGACGTACATCCGGTCCGGCGGTGGATACGTCGGCGTGCACGCGGCGGCCGACACCGAGTACGGCTGGCCCTTCTACGGCAACCTCGTCGGCGCGTACTTCGCCTCGCACCCGGCCATCCAGCAGGCCACCGTCAAGGTGGAGAACCGTGCCCACGCGGCGACCGCCACCCTGCCGCAGACCTGGACCCGCACCGACGAGTGGTACAACTACCAGACCAACGTCCGCTCATCCGCCCGGGTGCTGGCCACCCTGGACGAGTCGTCGTACTCCGGCGGCGGCATGGGCGCCGACCACCCGCACGCGTGGTGCAAGACGTACGAGGGCGGGCGGTCGTTCTACACCGGCGGCGGTCACACCCAGCAGTCGTACGCCGAGCCGGGCTTCCGGGCCCACCTGCTCGGCGGCATCCGGTACGCGGCCGGCCGCACGAAGGCCGACTGCCGGCCGGAGACCGGCTATTCGACCCTCTACAACGGATCGACGGCGGGGTGGTCGCAGGCCGGCCCGGGCTCGTTCACGACCACCGACGCGACGCTGACCTCGGTGGGTGGCATGGGACTGCTCTGGTACTCCGCGAAGGAGTTCGGCGCATACTCGCTGAAGCTCGACTGGCGGCTGGCCGGCGACGACAACTCCGGCGTCTTCGTCGGCTTCCCGGCGTCCGGCGACCCCAACTCGGCGGTCGGCGCCGGCTACGAGATCCAGATCGACGCCACCGACACGGCCGACCGCACCACCGGGTCGGTGTACGGCTTCCGCTCGGCCGACCTCGCGGCCCGGGACGCGGCGCTGAACCCGCCCGGCGAGTGGAACACGTACGAGATCCTGGTCGAAGGCGAACGGCTCCAGGTCTTCCTGAACGGCGTGAAGATCAACGACTTCACCAACACCGACCCGGTGCGGTCGCTGCGGCAGGGTCACATCGGTCTGCAGAACCACGGCGCGGGGGACGACGCGTCGTTCCGCAACGTGCGGATCAAGGAACTCGGTGCTCCCCCGCAGCCCGGCGGCCGGGTGGAGGCGGAGTCGTTCAGCTCGCAGTCCGGCACCCAGACCGTCGCCGACGGCAACGCCCATGGCGGCGCCCGGGTCGGCTACATCGACAATGGTGACTGGCTGGCCTTCGCGTCGGTGAACCCGTCGGGGCGGACCGGCTTCACGGCCCGGGTCGCCTCCGGCGGCTCCGGCGGCACGATCCAGGTCCGCACCGGGTCACCCACCGGCCCGCAGCTCGGCGCGGTGACCGTCCCGAACACCGGCGGGTACGGCACCTACACCGACGTCTCCACGACGCTGAGCGGCGGCTCGGGAGCGCTGTACCTGGTCTTCACCGGCACCGGCACCGGCGGCCTCTTCGACGTCGACGACTTCGCCCTCACCGGCGGCTCGACGCCCGCGCTCTCGCCCAACGTGCACCTCTTCTACTACTCCTGGTACGGCAGCCCGGCGCGCAACGGGCAATGGCGGCACTGGCAGCAGGGCGGCCGGGTCCCACCGGACGACATCGGCGCGAACTACTACCCGGCGCTCGGCGCGTACGACTCCGGGGACTACGCCGGCGCCGTGGCCCAGCACATGGCGTGGGTACGGCAGTCCGGCGCCGGCGTCATCGTCTACAGCTGGTGGGGACAGAACTCGTACGAGGACCAACTCGCCATGGGCGTGCTCGACGCCGCCGCCCAGCAGGGCGTCAAGGTGGCCTGGCACCTGGAGCCGTACAGCGGCCGCTCGGGTGCGTCCACCGTGGCCGACATCAACTACATCAACAGCCGCTACGGCTCGCACCCCGCGTACTACCGGGACGCCGCGCACGGCAACCGGCCGGCCTTCTACGTCTTCGAAAGCCTCAACGTGCCCGACTGGTCGGCGCTGAGCCAGGTCAACGGCGCGAACATCGTCCTCGCCCAGACCACCGACACCTCGAAGATCGCCGGCTTCTCGGGCATGTACACCTACGACGCGATCGCCGGCGCGACCGCGCCCGGCTGGGCCGGCGCCGGCGCGTACGCCAAGGCGAACAACCTCATCTGGGCACCCTCCGTCGGGCCCGGCTACCTCGACGACCGTGCGGTGCCGGGCAACACCACACCGACCCTCGACCGGGGCAACGGCGCCACCTACGACCAGGAATGGAACAACGCCCTCAACCCGGCCACCGGCGGCCTGCCCAGCTGGGTATCGGTAACCTCGTTCAACGAATGGCACGAGGGCTCCACCCTCGAACCGGCCCGCGGCAGCCCGCCGGCCGGCGCCGGATACCTGACCTACAACGGCGCCTACGGCAAGACGGGTGCCGCCGCAGAAACCGCGTACCTGGACCGGACCGCGTACTGGGCCGGTGAGTTCGAGGCGCGCCGCGGCGGCACCTCCGGGTAGCAGGGGCGTCGCGGCGTTGCTACGGTCTCGATGGCTCCGACTTCGCGCGGACGTGCATGCGCTCGCCCGGCCGGCCGAAAATGCTCAGGATCTCCGCCGGGCCCTCCCCGGTGCTGCCGAACCAGTGCGGCAGCTGGGTGTCGAACTCGGCCGCTTCCCCCACGCCGAGGACGAAGTCCCGGTCGCCGAGGATCAGGCGCATCCGGCCCGACAACACGTACAGCCATTCATAGCCGTCGTGCACCCGCGGCTGCGGCGTCGACTGGCCGGCCGGAATGACGATCTTCCACGCCTGGACGCCGTTCGGCTGCTGGGTGAGCGGGAGCACCGTGCGCCCGTTCACCTGTCTCGGCTTGAGCCGGATCCGCGGATCACCCACCTCCGGGGCGCCGACGAGGTCGTCCAGCGGCACCCGGTAGGCGTGGGCGAGCGGGAGGAGCAGCTCGAGGCTCGGCCGGCGCTGGCCGTTCTCCAGCCGGGACAGGGTGCTCTTGGAGATGCCGGTGCGCTCCGACAGGTCGGTCAGGGTGACACCGCGCTGGGCCCGGATCCGTTTCAGCCGCGGCCCCACCAGCTCCAGCGCGGCGGAGATCTTCGACAAGTCATCCACCCGCCCATCCCACGCGGATTTCCCGGAAATAGCAACGAACGTTGTCGCCACGTCGGCAGGCGCCCACGCTGAGGTCATGAGCAGATACGACGTAGTGATCGTCGGCGGCGGCGCCGCCGGACTGTCGGCGGCCCTGGTCCTCGCCCGCGCCCGGCGCCGCGTCGCGGTGGTCGACGCCGGCGCGCCGCGCAACGCCCCGGCCGCCCAGATGCACGGCTTCCTCTCCCGCGACGGCCTACCCCCGCACGATCTGCTCGCGATCGGGCGCAAGGAGGTCGAAGGGTACGGCGGCCTGCTGCTCGCCGACCGGGTCACCGGCATCGACCCCGACCCGGGTACGGGCTTCCGCGTCGCCCTGGCCGACGGCCCCACCTTGCGCACCCGCCGCATCCTGGTGTCCACCGGGCTGCGGGACGAACTCCCCGACATCGAGGGTGTCCGGGAACGCTGGGGACAGGACCTCCTGCACTGCCCGTACTGCCACGGGTACGAGGTCCGCGATCAGCCGGTCGCCGTGCTGGGCGGCACGCCGGACGCCGTCGCGCACGCCCAGCTCGTCCGGCAGTGGTCGGCCGACGTCGTGCTCTTCCCGCACACCGACGCGCTCACCGCGGACCAGCACCGGCAGCTGGCGGCCCGGGGCATCGGCGTCGTGGAGGGTCCCGTGCGCCGCCTCGTCGTGGACGACAACCGCCTGAGCGGCGTCCAGCTCGAAGACGGTCGCGTCGTCCGCCGCGCCGCGGTGTTCGTCCGCCCCCGCCTCGTACCGAACAACGGGCTGCTGCTGGCGCTGGGCTGCGCCGTGGACGACCGCGGCTGGGTCGTTGTCGACGCTGCCGGCCGTACCACGGTCTCCGGGGTCTGGGCCGCGGGCAACGCGGCCGATCCGCGGGCCCAGGTCATCACCGCGGCCGGGGAAGGCTCCGCCGCCGCCATCGCGATCAACGCCGACCTGGTCGACGACGACGTCCGCGATGCGGTCCAGCACCACCTGAACGCCACCCTGTCCTGACCCGATCCCCAAGGAGTTCCGACCATGCGGCCAACAGCCGTCCCACCACCGACCAAGCACCAGCTGGCGCTCATGATCTGGCTGGCTGTGTTTCCGACCCTGCTCGTCCTCAACCTGGCCCTCGCCGGGGCGCTGGCCGGACTGCCCGTGATCGCGAGGACCTTCGTCCTGGTCACGATCGCGGTGCCGATCGTCATCTATGGCCTGATGCCGCAGCTCCACCGGCTCCGCGCGCAGCTCGTCACGAGCCGCGCCCGGTAGCCCCGCGCGGTGCCTGCCCACCTGCTGGTGAGATCCAGTGGGTTCGCCAGGCACGTTCGACGTGGGTGTCGCCGGTCTTGGTGAAACGTAGCCGACGGCGATCTCGGGTCCAGGACACGTAGACGGTTTCGCTCGGGGCGAGGCAGTGCTGCCGCGCCCAGTCCGCCAGTAGTCGCAGCGCGGTGTTGAGCTTGGCGAGGTTAGCGCCGGCGATGCGTTCGAGGTAGGCGACGCGTCCGCGGCGCCACGACTCGATCTGGGCTGGGGATAGCCAGCCGATACCGACGAGTACCTCGATCGGGGTGACGACCTGCCGGGTGGACAGGGCATGTCCGGCAACGTCGGCGATCCGCGCGGCGAGCTTGGCGCGGTTCGACGGGTTCATGATCGCCGGGCCCGCAGGTGCAGATGGCGGCGGTACTCCTGGTTGCCGTCGGCGGCCTGGACGACCAGGTCGATCAGCTGGCCCGAGGTCAGGGTGCCCAGCCACGCCCGAAGATCGTCTGCGGGTGCCGTCTCTGCCGCGAGGGCGGCCTGGGGTCGGGCGTCAAGCCCCAAGTGGGCCAAACCGACCCAGACCAGATGGGAGCACAAGGTACCAGCGCCCGCCGACGGACATGTGCACTCGCCGTCCAGTGGTTTACCCGCACGATGGTGCAGGATTGTCTCCAGCCCCCGTCCGTCGTCGAGGGTGAGCGTCGCGTACAGACTCCACTCGTCCTCATGCGGACCGTCCATGCCGACCACGTCGGCGCCGGCGCTGCCGAACGCGTCCTGGCCAGCACGCTCGCGCAGCTCGGCGACCGTGAACTCCGCCCGATACGTGGTCATCGCCGCCTCCAGTGGGTCAGCACGGTTATGGGGTCACGGTCGCTGCTGGCCGGCGGCGGCGAGCAGGTCCAGGTAGCCGTGGACCGCGTCCCACAAGTGTTTCTCGGGATAGACCCCGGATCCCTTGTGGGCCGAACGCCATTCACGTTCCCAGAAGCCTGCTTCGACGCGGCGCAGGTGAGCGAGGCTCGCGTCCAACTCGACGCTCAGCTGCTCCCGCTGCTGCTCGACAGTGGGTGCCGGCATGCGCAGGCGCTCCGCTTCGCCGCGTTCCAGCGCGTCGAGCGCGGCGGTGTCCGGCCCGTCCAGCGACCACACCCGCAGCGGACGATGGATCAGGTGGTTGGCGACCGGCCACACCGCCGGCCGCCAGTACCACTGCACCGGCGCCTTGTCGATCTCCAGCAGGCTCGGCAAGCCGACCAAGGACTGCGGCTCCGCGCACCAGGGCAGCTCGTCGGCAGGCAGGTTGACCACGAACGCCAACTCGACCACGTCCACGTCGACGCCAGGTTCCAGCACCGCACCGAACACATAGGCCGCGAGCAGGAACGGCTCGTCGTCCCACAGGCCGCCGGCCCGCTGACAGCGCTCGGCGACTGTTCGAATGCGGCGGATCGCGATCTGGTGACGCACCCGACCATATTGCCACACGGGCGAGTGCGGCCAACGGCGGAGGACTACAGGCCGATGGTGGATTCCCACCCGTCACCGTCACGCCGACGCGGCGGTACTGTGCTGCGGGTGGACGCGCATTTGCCCGCGACGGCCGTGACCGCCGCGTTGGACATGACATCAGCACCGGAAGATCGGTTTGCCACTGCGGCGGTGTCGGAATGGACGACCCGGGTGATCGGGCTCACCCGTTGGGCCGGCGCTGGGCGCAAGCTGACCCAGGTCGGACGGTTGACTTTGACGGACGCCCGAGAGCTGGTGGAGCTGCTGGATACCGGGGATGTGATCGATTCGAAGGCCGGCGGTCGGGTGCCGGAGGCCGTCAGCCACGGCTACCGGATCGCCGACGCGTCCGACCTCCACCGGGACATGTGGCGACGGTGCAACGACCGCGATGTTCATCGTGCCGTTGGGGTACTGACGCGGTTCGGTGCGGTCGGTATCAACGGCCGGCAGGACGGGATGAGTGTGGTGATGACTCCGCTGGGGCGTCGAGGGATACGTCGAACGTTGGGCGAGCCTGAGCCGGGTGGCCCGGTCGTCCAGCCGAGGAGCGCCTTCTCGGACGACGCCGGATGACACCGCAGGTTCCTCAGGATCCCTCCGACCGAGTGAACCTCTGGGGGACGGTCACCGGACCCGACGATGCGGGCGCCGGCAGCTACGAACTGGTCGAGTCGCACATGCTCGGCATTGTCCACGACATCCTGTCAGCCAGGGGCGCCCCGGCTGACGAGTTGGCTGCTATGAATGCCAGGACCGATTCGGCCGTTGCGTTCCTGCGCAGTCTGGTCGCCGACGGCTTGCTTCCGACCCCGCAGCGGTACTTGTGCGGAGTGATCGAGCGTTTTCACCCGGTGCTGCGTCGCGGTTGCGATCCGCTACGGGTGGAGCTACTCGCGTGCGAGTTTCTCGGCACGCTCGGCGTGCCGTCACCCGGCCTGCAGGAGGCCGACGGCGCGTTGTCGCAGGCGCTGATCGAGCTGGTGGCGCAGATCGAGGCGTGCGGTACGCGGGAGACGTTGGCGGCGCTGCGGGCCTTGGCCGTCGTAGCCGCGCCGTCGGCGCGCACGGCGGCGAGCGCCGCAGCCAACCGGCTGGCCGCCAGTGGCCTGCAGGACCCGACGTGGGTCGAGAGCATCGGCACTCCGAAAGTGGCTACCAGTTGCGGATACCTCGACCCGGCTGGTGGGCAGGAGACCGTCGTGACCACTTTCGCCTACCCTGGGCGAAAGCCGCACGGCTTGGCGGTGCTCATCGACCACAACCTCGGGGGTGGGCTCAAGGACTGCCGGGCTAGCGGGACTCCGGACCAGACTCGCCGCGACTACCGGAAGGTGGCCGATCGGCACGGCTTGGAGTTCTTCGAGTATCCGCCGAGTCATGCACGGTCGGTGCTGGAACGTGCTCTGGCATGCCCGCCCTGCCCGATCGACCCCGACCAGATCCGCGACGTCCGCGACTACCTCCCGTTGCTGCGGCAGCGGGTGGAACTGCTGCCCAGTGGCAACGCCACACCCGTACGGATCCCCCCGTCGAAGCTGTCAGCCGCAGTTCAACCCGCAGCAACACGCAAGACCGGGCCGAGTGGCACCGGCTGACGACGGCGCCGAGGTCGTGAACCTCGGTCGCCGCCCGCTCACCGTCGCCCGCACGGGAGTTCGCGGCACTGGCGATGGCGACGACTATCGCCCGCCTCGTGGACGCCGTCGGCGCTTGCCCACGCCGCCGCGACCCCGGCGGCTCAGTTGTCGGCGCGCACGGTCTCCCGCGCCGCGCGGGCGAGCCTCTCGTCGTGTGGCCGGCCCAGCTCGCTGGCGAGCTCGATGGTCCGGTCGAGCAGCGTCAGCGCCTGGTCGTAGCGGCCCGCCACCCGGCACGTCTCGGCGTACGTATGCAGGCAGTCGATCTCCAGCTGCACCTCGGCCAGCGGTTCCAGCAGCTCGAAGGCGCGCCGGTGGTGTTCGAGCGCCTGGGCGGGTGAACCGGTGACCCGCAGCGCGACACCGAGATAGTTGTGGCACCACGCCCGGTGGTGCTGCAGGTCGTGCTGCTCGGCCAGCCGCAACGCGTCGTGCAGCGTTCGCAGTGACTCCGCCGGGTCCTGCGATGCCAGCGCCAGGCCGAGGGTGACCAGCCCGGTGATCCGGGCGGGCCCGTCGGCCAGGGCGACGGACGCCCGGGCGAGCTCGACGGCTTCGCCGCGCCGGCCGAGGTGCAGGGTCACCCAGCCGTCGAAGGCCAGCGCCTGGGACTGCCCGGCGGGGCGGCCGATCTTCTCGAACAGCTCGCGTGCCCGCCGGAAGTGCGCCTGCGCCGCATCGAGGTCGCCGAGATCCCGGCGCACGAGGCCGATCCGCAGCGCCAGGCCGGCCGCGAGGTCGTCGTCGGCCGGACCGGACCGCTCGGCCAGCTCGTACGCCGACAGCGCCTCGGCGAGGCGTCCGGCGGTGGCACGGGCGTAGCCGAGGTCCGCGAGCAGCGCGGCCCGCTGCTGGTCGCGGCCGAGGCGGGCCGCGGCGGCCGCGGCGGCTTCGAGCAGGCGGGCCTGGTCGTCGGTGCCGCGGTGCCGGAAGAACCAGACCCGCAGGGCGTGCGGCAGGTCGGCGACCACCTCGTCCGCGCCGAGCCGCACGGCGGCGTCGAAGCAGGCGACCAGGTTGACGTATTCGAGGTCGAACCAGGCCATGGCCTGCGCCGGATCGCCCGGCGAGGGCTCCGCGCGGTGCGGCGAGGGCAGCCGCCGCTCGTGGGTGACCGCCTGCGCCAGATAGTGGCCCAGGACCCGGCGCACGGCGGCTTCGGCCTGCGGCTCCTCGTCGGCGGCGAGGTCCGTGGCGTACTGCCGGATCAGGTCGTGCAGCCGGTACCGCCCCGGCGCGAGCTCCTGGATCAGGTGGGCGTCGACCAGTTCCTCCAGCATCGCGCCGACCCGGCCGGGCGGCAGGTCGGCGAGCGCGCCCGCCACCGCCGCGTCGAAGTCGGCGCCCGGCAGCACGCCGAGCAGCCGGAACAGGCGGCGCTGGGCCGCGTCGAGCTGCTGCAGCGACATGCCGAACACGGCGTCGAAGCGGCCGGCGTTGTCGCGCAGCCGCTCGGCCAGCACCGCCACCGTCCAGCCGGGGCGGTGGCGAAGCCGGGCGCCCGCCATCCGCAGGGCCAGCGGGAGCCCGCCGCACAGCCGCAGCACCTGGCTGACCTCCGCGTCCCCGGTGAGCGCGAGCCCGGCCGCGCGGCCGAACAGGTGTGCCGCGGCGCCGTCGGCCAGTGGCTCCAGGGACACCGGCGGCACCCCGTCCAGGCTGATCATCCGGTGGCGGCTGGTGACCAGGACCGCGGACTTGCCCGCGCCGGGCAGCAGCGGGCGCACCTGCGCCGCGTCGACCGCGTTGTCGAGCACGACCAGCGCCCGCCGCCGGGACAGCTCCGACCGCCAGAGCGCCGCGCGTTCGGCGGCGCCGGCCGGGGGATGCGTGATCTCCAGCGCGCCCAGCAGCCGGCCCAGCGCGGCCTGCGGCTCCAGCAGCTCCTGGCCCGGGGTGAAGCCCTGCAGGTCGAGGTAGAGCCCGCCGTCGGGGTAGGTGGGGGCGAGCCGGTGGGCCACGTGCACGGCCAGGCTGGTCTTGCCCACGCCCGCCATGCCGTCGACCGCGACCGCGCCGGCGGTCCGCAGCAGCCCCTCGACCAGCGCTGACTCCGCCTCCCGGCCGGTGAAGTCGAACAGGTCGGCCGGCAGGTCGTTGCGGCGCGGGGCTGGCGCCGCGCCGGCCTCCGCCGCCTCGGACCACACCGCGCGCAGCGGCCGGGGGTCGCGGCCCACGACCCGGCACAGTGCCACGACGGCGTCCCACGGCGGCACGAGCCGGCCGGTGAGATACCGGGACAGCGACGAGCTGCTCAGGCCCGACTCACGGGCGAGGACGCGCAGGCTGTGCCCGCTCAGGTCCTTGATCCGGGCGAGCTGGGCCACCAGTCGTTCCTGGGGGCTGGACACGTGCAACACCGTACCGTCCCGCTCCGCGCAAGCGGATCGGCGACGTGTTGGTGCAGCTGGGGTTGGGTTTGCGTGTCCCACGGTGTCCCACGGACCGCGCGGGCCCCGGCACGCCGGTGGTCGGATGACTCCTGTCCGGAACAACCGGCGGGGAAGACGAAGGAGAAGCGATGTCGATCGAGCGCATGCCGAACCCGGCCGTTCTGCTCCCCGACGCGACGGCCGCGCTGCTCGCCGTCACCAGGGCGGTCACGGGCTCGGGGATGGACGGCAGGCTGCTGGCGCTGAGCCGGCTGCGGGCCAGCCAGATCAACGGCTGCGGCCCGGGGGTGGCCGGGGGGTCACGCCAGGCGCGCCGGCACGGCGCGACCGAGGACCAGGTGTACGCCGTCGCCGCGTGGCGTGAGACCCCCTGGTTCAGCGACGAGGAGCGCGCCGCGCTGGCCCTGACCGAGGCGGTGACCCGGCTCGCGGACCGGCCGGATCCGGTGCCGGACCGGGTTTGGGACGTGGCCGCCAAGCATTTCGACCGCAAGGAACTGGCGGCGCTGCTGCTCAACATCGCGATCGTCAACGCCGTCAACCGGCTCGACGCGCCGACCCGCCAGCAGGCGGGCAACCGGTGACCTGTTTCTGATCTCGAAAGGAAGTTGTCATGTCGACCACTACCGAGAACGGTTTCACCGACGAGGAGCGCGGCGCGATGAAGGAGCGCGCCAAGGAACTGAAGACGAGCCGGCGGGGCGCCAAGCCCGACCCGGAGATCGACGTGCTCGCGAAGATCGCCGAGATGTCGGCTGCCGACCGCGCGATCGCCGAGCGGCTGCACGCCGTGATCAAGGCCAGCGCACCGATCCTCACCCCGAAGCTCTGGTATGGAATGCCGGCTTACGCCCGCGACGGCAAGGTGGTCTGCTTCTTCCAGAGCGCGGCAAAATTCAAGACCCGGTACGCGATCCTGGGCTTCAGCGACGAGGCGAAGCTGGACGAGGGCACCATGTGGCCGACCTACTTCGCGCTGCCCGAGCTGACCGCCGCCGACGAGGCGAGGATCGGCGCGCTCGTGAAGCAGGCGGTGAGCTGAGGAGGCTGCCGCGCCGGCGGGACCGGCGCGGCAGCCTAGGTGGCGACGCGGTAGCGGCCGCCCACGCCGACCGGCTCTGGTTGGGGCTGATACCTCAGCCAGAGCAGGATGGCCTCCGACTGCCGGCGCACCTGCAGCTTGGCGTAGATGTTGCTCAGGTTGTTGCGTACCGTCTTGCCCGTCAGCGCGAGGTGGCCGGCAATCTCCGCGATCGTGTGCCCGATGACCAGCAGTTCCATGATCTGCCGCTCGCGCAGGGTGAGCTTGTCGGTCTGGATGGGCTCACCCGGCTCGGCGAAGGTGGCCCGGTGCACGTGCTTCAGCAGCGTGGTGGCGGCGATCGGGCTCAGGCAGCTCTCTCCGCGGGAGGTGGTTACCGCGGCGTCCACAATGCAGTATTCCGGCGTCTGGGTGAGCACCAGATAGCTGGTGGCGCCGTGGTCGAACGCCGTGATCACGTCCTGCGGGTCGAAGCCACGGGCCGCGACGAGCACGGCCGGCATGTCCCTGCCCAGGGCCCGGTACAGCCCCGCCACGTCGGAGGCCGGGGCATCGCTGTAGCAGATGACCACGTCGTCCGTGGCACGCACGGCGGACAGGTTGCCGGTCACCCGGGGACGCAGCGGAGTCAACGTCGGTGGCTGTGCCCCGTCGTGGCTGACGAGCGCGATGGATATCGACGCCGCCTCGGCCTCATCGACCGTCGATACCAGGCACACCTGGTCGCGGTCGACGGTCTTCACGTTTTCGACTCCATGCCGCGGGCTCCTTCTGGTGTGCAACAACGAGCGTTGACGAGCCTTCAGTGCACCCTGGTACGGATCCGACCCGGCCCGCGGACCACCGATCGGAAGTGCTCATTAACACAACCGAAATGTTGAACCTTCGACCACCCGAGCACGTATCACTACCGGGCTCAGGCCACCCGGTTCCGGCCGCCGCGCTTGGCCTGGTAGAGCTGGGCGTCGGCGGCGGCGACGAGTTGCTCCGGCGTGTCCTCCGCGGTCGGCACGACAGTGGCGACCCCGATGCTGACGGTGACCCGGCCCGCGGCGGCCATCGCGTGCTGCTCGTCCAGCGCCTCCACCGCCGCGCGGACCCGTTCGGCGGCCGTCAGTGCTTCTTCCGCGTCGTGCCCGACCAGCACGATGGCGAACTCCTCGCCGCCGTAGCGCGCCACGATGTCGTCGACCCGCACCGCGTCGCTCACCGCCTCGGCCACGCGGCGCAGGCAGACATCGCCGGCCGGGTGGCCATAGTGGTCGTTGTAGAGCTTGAAGTGGTCGACGTCGATCATCGCGACGGCCATCGCGGTGCCGGAGCGCAGCCCGCGTCGCCATTCCGCCGCGAGCCGGTCGCTGAGCTGGCGGCGGTTGGCCAGGCCGGTGAGCGGGTCGGTGATGCTCAGCTGCTGCAGCTGCCGGTTGGCCGCGGCCAGTTCCTGGGTCCGCTCGGTCACCTTCCGTTCGAGCGACGCGTACAGCGTCGCGTTCTCCAGCGAGACCGCGAGCTGGCCGGAGATCAGCAGGACCGCGTCGAGGCGGCCCGGCGTGAACATGTTGCGCACCAGCCGGTTCTCGAGGACGACCATCGCGTGCGGGGCGCCGTGCATGAGGATCGGCACGACCAGCAACGAACAGCAGTCGAGCGGGGCCACGTACGGATCGCGGGCGAAGCGGTCGTCCCGGGTGGCGTCCTCCACCAGCAGCGGCGTGCGGGTGCGCTCGGCGTACCGGAAGGCCGACAGCGGGAGCATCCCGCGCTCGCCGGCCACGGCCACCGGCAACTCGGTGCCACCGGTGTCCGGGGCGAGGAACCACCCGTCCGGCTCCCGGCGGACCAGGACCTGCACGCGGTCGGCGCCGGTCAGCGTGCGCAACACGTCGACCACCCGGGTGCGCAGCCGGTCCAGGTTGGTCTCGGAGCTCAGGGCCTGGGAGGCCTTGATCACCCCGAGCAGGTCGAGGGAGTCCGCCGAGACGCGGATGGTGGTGGTGGCGATCGATCCGCCGGACGGCCGCTGGTCGTCGCCGCGGCCGCGCAGGTACGGGTGGGCCGCCTCCAATTGCCGTACCTTCGCGGCGGCCCCCCAGGTGCGGTACAGCTGCGCCGCCTCCGCCAGCAGCGTCCGGCCGGTGCGGGACGTGCCGTGCGCCAGGTGGAACCGGGCGGCGCGCTCGGCGATCAGCGCGTGCTGCCACAGGCGCCGCCGCGGGGCGACCTCGTCCAGTGCGGCGTCGAAGGCGACGGCCGCCTCCCGGTGCGCGTCCACGGCCCAGGCGTGTTCCGCGTCGGCCAGCCGGACCAGGTGGCTGAAGGTGGCGGGCGCGTCGGCGGCCCGGCGGGCGAGCCACCGCCGGCAGGTGTCGAGCTCGGCCAGCGCGCCGGCCCGCTCGGCCGGGTCTCCGGTACGGGCCTGGTCCGCACACGCGAGAGCCCGCAGCAGGTACGCCCGGGCGGTGGTGTAGGCGCCGTGGATGAACGGCAGCAACGGCATCGCGGCGGCCGAGTGGTGGAGCAGGCCGCCGGCGTCGGCGAGGATCGCCGCGACCTGCGCCCGGGTGATGTGGTGGTAGGCGGACGCCATGGGATGCTCGTCGATGACGGCCAGATAGTCCGGGTCGGCGAAGCAGGCGGCCGGTTCGCCGGACTCATCGCGCAGGACGCGGACCAGCTGGCGGAACGGCAGCGACACCGAGTTGGCCTGCTCGTTGCCCGTCCGCGCCGCGAAGGATATCCCGGCCTCCACCTCGGTCGCGTAGCTGTCCAGGCTGCTGGCGCTGTCGAGCATCGACGGTGTCGAGGCGTGGAAGGTGAAGCTGGCGAACAGCAGGTCTCCGGCGCGAACCAAGTCCTCGTACGCCTGGCGCGCCTGCTGGATGTCGTCCTCCAGCGGCTCGAACCAGTGCCCGGCACTCACCGCGAACAGGAATCGGGCCTGCGAGGTCTCGGGTTCGTAGCCGCGCGCCGCGCTGGCCGCCAGTGCGCGCCGCACCGTCGCGTACCCGGTCCGGTAGTCGTCATGGGCCGCCGTCACCACCGCCCCGTGGGCGATCGGGCACACCAGGGCGGCGTGCGGGCCGTGCTCCGTCCAGAGCCGGCAGGCCTCGGCCACCAGCCACGCCATGGTGAGCTGGTCGCTGAAGAACGCCGCGGGCATCGCCCTGTTGATCACCCGGGCCACCGCCGAGATCCGCGGATCGTCGATCTCCGGACGTTGCTGGTCGGCCTCCGCGTTCACCTCCTCGGCCCACTCGGACAGCGCCCGGACCGCGTGCGCGGCCTCCGCCGCCATGTCCGCGGGATCCGGCACCCGCAGGCCGAGCCGGCGCAGCAGATCAAGGCACAGCGCCAGCGCCTCCTCGGTTCGCCCGCGAAAGATGAGGCTGCTCATGTGCACGCAGGCCGGGGGGACGAGCACGAGCGGGGCGGGGTCGCGGCGCTCGATCTCGTGGTAGAGCCGGTCCGCCTCGGCCAGCCGGCCCAGCGCGTACAGCGCCGCGTGCCACTCGATCCGCAGGTCGGCGAGCAACTGCTCGCGGTCCGCGTCGGCCACCCCGGTGACCAGCTGTGCCGACGCGGCGAGGAACTGCTCCGCGGCGACCGCGTTGACCAGCTGCAGCCGTACCGCCGCGAGCCGGAACAGACCGATCACCCGCCGGCGTTCGGCAGGCTCACGCACGGAGTCGACCGCCGCGAGATACTGCTGCGCGGCGACCGTACCGAATGCGGGGTGGGCCGCGAGCCGCCGGGCCGCCGCCAGGTGGCGGGCCGGGCGGTCGTCGAGGCCGGCGTCGGCGACCTGCTGGACCCGGTCGTGGCTGAACCGCACCGAGCCCTCGTCGGCGCCGCCGCCGAAGGGACGTTCCAGCACCAGCAGGCCGTCCTCGAGGGCCGGCGCCAGGCGCTCCAGGACCGCCGTGGCCGGCTCACCGGTCGCCGCCGCCAGCAGGTCCAGCTCCACGTCGCCGGCGAGGCACGCGATCACGTCCATCAGCGCCCTCGACGCGGCCGGCAACCGGCGCAGCCGGGCCGACAGCAGCCCGGCCACGTCGCCGTCGCCGACGAAGGCGAGCAGCGCGGCGGGATCCCACGTCCACCCCGCGTCGCCCACCGTCAGGACGCCGTCGCGGCGTAGCGAGTTGACCAGCTCGACGCTGTCGTACGGGTTGCCGTCGGTGCGGGCGGCGACGGCCTCGGCCAGCGCCGCGGCGTCGTTCTGCGGCAGCCGCAGCATCTCGGCGAGCAGGTGGCACAGCTCGGTCGCCGGCAGGTTGTCCAGCCGCACCACGGCGGGTGCGCACCCGAGCCGCTGCCAACGCGCGAGCATCGTCGCCCAGGGGTGGTCGGCGTCGACCTCGCGATAGGCGCCGACGATCAGCAACCCGTCGAGTTCCTCGTCGCGCAGGACCACGTCGAGGAGCCGGACCGGCGTGTCTCCGGCCCACTGGAGGCCGTCGACGAGCATCACCAGCGGCCGATCCGGTGACACCACCGCCCGCAGCAGCTGGAGCACGCCCTGGAACAGGCGGGACTCCGAGTCGCCGTCCGGGGTGGCCGGCTCCGCCGCCGGCAGGTCGAGGAGCGCCGCCAGCTCCGGCAGGACCGAGGCCACGACGCGCGCGTTGGCCCCCATCGCGGCGCCGATCCGCGACCGCAGCTCCGCGAGGCGCGCCTCCGGCTCGGCGAGCAGCAGCCGGCACAGCCCGCGGATCGCCTCGCGAACGGCATCCGACGTCACGTCTGACCGGTTTTGATCGAACTTTCCGGTGACGAACCAGCCGCCCCGGGCCGCGACGACCGGCCGCAGCTGACCGATCAGCGAGGTCTTGCCGACGCCGGGCGGCCCGCAGACCAGCACGGCGCGGCAGTCACCGCGCAGCGACCCCTCGAACGCGGCCTTCAGCGCGGCGCTCTCGGCGTCCCGGCCGACGAGCCGGGACAGCGGCGCCAGCCGCAGCGGGAAGTCACGCTCGCCGAGGACCACCAGCGCCGGGTCACCCGCGGCGAGCCGGGCCCGGACCAGCCCGAGATCGAACGCGAGCCCCTCCGCGCTCTGGTAGCGCTTGTCCGGTTCCTTCGCCAGCAGCCGCAGGATGATGTCGGAGACCGCCCGCGGCACGTCGGGGTTGACCTCGGCCGGCACCGCGGGTTGCTCGGCGAGGTGCCCGTGGATCACCCGGAGCGGATCCTGGTCGCGGAACGGCGGGTGCCCGACGGCCAGCTCGAACAGGACCACCCCCAGGGAGTACAGGTCGGCGCGCTGGTCGACCACCCCACCGGTACGGCCGGTCTGTTCCGGCGCCATGTAGGCGAGCGTGCCGGCGATCTGGCTCTGGTGCACGAAGCTGGGACGGTCCTCGGCGAACGTCGTCGCCAGCTCGAAGTCGATGAGCACCAGCTCGCCGTCGTCGGTGCGGACCACGTTCGCGGGGCTGATGTCCTTGTGCACGACCCCGCGCTTGTGCATCCCGCTCACCACGGTGGCGAGCTTGAGCGCCAGCTCCACCAGGGCCGGGCCGGTGACCGGTGCGGCGGCCGACAGCGTCGTGCCGCCGAGGTCCTGAAGCACGATCACCTCGGGCCCGGCGGCCCCGGCTGCCAACTGTACGACGCCCGCCACGCCCGCCAGGCGCTGCAGCATCGCCGTCTCGTGGCGGCGGCGCTGCTCCGAGTCCGCACCGAGCGGCTCCTTGTGCATGACCGTGTCCGGCCCGCCGGCGAGCCGTACCCGCCGGATCCTGGTCCGGCCGCTCTCATGGAGGATCTCGGCCGGCGCGGCGGCGGCCGGATCCGGCCGTTCGAGCTGCTGACCGAGATTGATCGTCATCAGTCACCCTCGCAAAGCGGTCGAACCGGGCAGCGGCCGGCGTCGCTCGGCCTCTCAATCTGTTTCGTCCGGAACGCGGCAAGCCTGAGCAGAACCGCCCGCGGCGGTCGTCAAACCCACGCGCCGTACCTCGAGGTCCAACGGTCCCGCGGCGAGGACGGTGACCGCGCCGGCGTAGCCGGCGGCCGGGCGGAAATCGCCCATCGCGGCCGCCGGGGTGTGGTCGCGGTAGCGGAGCAGGACGGGGGGCTCGGTCGGCGCGCTGACCCGCACCTTGGTCATCGGGGTCCGCAGACCGTCGCCGGTCGCCTTGACGGCAGACTCCTTGCGGCACCAGGAGGTGTAGAAGCCCTCGGCTGTCGAGCGTCGCTCGCCCGGGGCGAGGATCATCCGCCAGAGGCCGTCGATGTCCCGGGGGCTCATCGCCTCGATGTCGATGCCCACCGGGGCCCGCGGGGTCACCGCCAGCGCGACCAGCCGCCCCGAGTGGGACAGGGAGATGTGCAGGCCGCTGTGGGGAACCCGCGGTTTGCCGTGCGGGACAGCGCAGTCGGGGCAGTCGCGTCGGACCGGCACCGCGCGGGCGGCGGTGCCGGTGTACTCGCCGACGACCAGCCTGATCAGCGCGGCGCCGGCGGTGAAGCACGCCCGGTCCTCGCCGCGGTTCAGCGCCGCTCGACGGGCCCGCTCCGCCTCGTCGAGAATGCCGGTGAGAGCGGCCATGCCCGCCCCTGCCTCCGCGAGCCAGACATCGCACCTCACCGATACGGCGCCCCGCTGAGCGCCGGGGCGCCGGATCGGTGTCATCGCGCGGTGAACACAGCCGCGCAGGTCCGGCCGTCCCGTGGATCGGTGTCGCACAGCACCACGGTCCGGTATTTCCGGTGCCAGTCCTGCCAGTTCTCGGCGAGTTCCAGCCACACGCCCGTGCAGTAACCGCCGGGTTCCGCGCGGTGTACCGCATACCCACCGGGGACCGGGGCGTCGACCCAGGAGCCCAGCACGACCAGCGTACGGCCGTCGGCGTCGTAGCCGGCCAGGGCGTCCGCGACAGAGGCCGAGAAGCCGGCCCGGTCCAGGGCCAACGCGCCGGCATCCGTCGCGCTGAGGGTCAGCACCACCCCCGAGTCGATCAGCGGGTTCTCGTCCACGAGCGGGAACGGCTGGGGCACCGTCGTCTGCTCCAACACCGCGAGCAGCACCTCGTCGGCGCGCGCGGACCGGTGGTACGCCGTGGCGACCCGCAGGGCGGTGAACGGCGCCGCCAGGCCCTGCTCGCTGATGGCGAAGCAGGTCGCCGCGCCGCCCAGGCGCTCGGTCAGCAGCGGTGCGACCGCCGTGAACGGCACCAGGTCGGGCAGCGCGTGTGCCACGACGACCAGCTGCGGTCGGCTGCCGCGGATGCCGTCCGCGGCGGCCAGGGTCTCCGCCAGCTGCCGGTGCTGGACGCGCGTACCGGCGCGCAGCCGTTCCTCGTCCGGTTTGGTGCCGAACGGGCCGAGCAGGTCGCGGAAGAAGCTCACGGCCAGGTCCTCGTCGAACGCCTCGGTGCTCACCGGCGCGCGCAGCGACGCGGCGGCGGTCAGGGCAAGCCCGGTCATGATGTGCCCTCCTGCACGGCCAGCAGGCCCTCGACGTAGTCGGCGAAGGAGCGCACCGACCGCAGGTAGGCGATGTCCAGGTCGTCGGGGTCCACCGCGGCGTCGGTCATCTCCTCCACCAGCAGGAGCAGTTCCAGGGTGCTGGAGGAGTCCAGCCGCAGATCGTCGAAGAGCAGGGTGTCCTCCGTCAGGTCGGGTACCTCACGCTCCAGCACCTCGGTGAGGCCCTGCCGGATCGCTGCCACTATCTCCTGCCGGTCGGTCATGGTCCCGTCACCTCGTGATGCTCGATCACCATCGCGCCGAACGTCGCGCCGAGACCCACCGACACCAGCACGTAGCGGCCGGCGGGCACGAGCCGCCCCTGCTCGCGGAGCGTCGTGTAGTTGACGAAGACGTCGGCCGAGAAGGTGTGGCTGTAGCGCGGCACGTTGTCGAGGAACACCCGGCCCGGTTCCACCCCGAGTTCCTTGATCGCCTGCCGCCAGGCCAGCATGTTGACGTTGTGCGGCACCACCAGGTCGATGTCGTCGAACGCCAGCCCGGCCTCGGCCACGGCGAGGTGGATGATCTCGGCGATCCGGGCGGCGTATGCCTGTCCGAACTCGTGGTTGCGCTCGTCGCTCAGCTCCAGCCAGGCCGCGTACCGGCCGAAGGTGCGGGTGGCGAACGAGAGCACCCGGTCGCCGGCACCGTCGAGCGTGACGAGGCAGGCGGCGGCCGCGTCCGCCATGATCGCGGTGTTCGGCACGTGCTGGACGATCGGCGAGTACGCCTTCTCGCCGGTGACCATCAGCGCGTACGTGCCGGCCGGCGCCTCCGCCCGCAGCAGCTCGCCGACCACGTCGATGCCGCCGAGGCTGCTCACGCACGCCTGGTGGCTGAGGCCGAAGGCCTCGGTGCCGGCCAGGCCGAGATCGTCGCGGATGAGCTGGGCCATGTCCACGTGCGCCGGCGCCACCGCCTGGGTGGTGTGCGCGTAGACCAGATATCCGACCCGGCCGCCCGCGGGCAGCGAGTCCAGCGCCTTGCGGGCGGCCGGGCGCAGCAGGTCGATCAGGTCGAGCTCCGGATCGAAGCGCAGGGTGTCCAGCCCGTAGAACTTGCGGAACACGCCGAGCTCGGCGCGTTTCAGGCCGAGGTGCGCGCCGAGCTCCTCGATGCGCAGGCTGGGCTCCGGCAGGTACGACTCGACGCGTTCGATCGTGACCTGACCGCTCACCGGTCAACCTCGGCACGGATCAGCCACAGCCGGTTGGCGCCGCGCCGCCCGCGGGGCTGCACCTCGTACGGCCAGCGCCCCTCGCCGGCGCCGGGCTCGCCCGGCTCCCTCAGGTCGGTGACCCGCCAGCCGTGCGCGGCGACGAACGGTTCCGGGTCGTCGCTGCCGAAGATCCACGGGGTGCCGTCGGCGGCGAGCGTCTCCAGGAACGGCCTCGAGAACGGGCTGCGCAGCAGCGCGCGCCCGAGGATGTCGAACGCGAGCGTGCTGCCCGGCGCGGACGCCGAGGCGAGCAGTTCCAGCAGGCCCCCGACCTGCGGCTCGGTGAGGAAGAAGGTGAGGGCCTCGACGACCCACAGGGTGGGCCGGTCGCGGTCGAACCCGGCACGTTCCAGGTCGGGCAGCCACTCGCCGGTCAGGTCGGCGGACACCTCGCGCCGGTCGGCGCGGGGTACGGCGCCGAGCGCGTCGAGCCGCCGCCGCTTCTCGGTGATCAGCGGACCGTGATCGACCTCGTAGACGGTGACGCCGTCCGGCCAGTCCAGCCGGAAGGCGCGCGCGTCCATGCCGGCCGCGAGGAGCACGACCTGCTTGACCGTGCCCGCGTCCAGGACGGTGCCGATCGCGTCGTCGAGGTAGCGGGTGCGGATGGAGATGAACGGCAGCAGGCCGCCGCCGTGGTAGCGGTCGATCAGCCGGAAGCCGTCGGGTTCGGCGAGGTCACGGGCCAGCGGGTCGCGGTACAGCGCGTCGTCGCGCTCGGTCTCCAGGGCGCGCGCGGCGGCCATCCACTGCGCGGTGTACGAGACGGCGGGCATCGTCCTGGCCCCGTTGCTGGTCGCGGTCATGCGAAGAACGCCTTCCGGATCGTGTCGAGGCTCTGGAAGTCCTCGATGTCGATGCTGTCGAAGTCGATCTCGGTGCCGCTGGCCTCCTCGATGGTGTAGATGAGTTCGACGAACGAGAGCGAGTCGACCAGCCGGGTGTCGATGATGTTGACGTCGTCGGCGAGTTCCGTGCGGTCCGCGTGCCGGCCCAGGATCCAGCCGCGGACCCGGTCGATGCCGGTCGCTTGTACGGGGGTCGAAGTCATGGTGTGCCTTTCGTGGTCAGAGGGAAGCGGCGGCCGCCGCCACCGCGATGGCGTAGTCACCGTCGTGGCTGATGCTCACGTCGATCGGGCCGAGGCCGACCTGGTTGGCGAGTTCCAGGGCTCGGCCGTCGAGGCGTACCAGGGGGCGTCTGCCCTTGCCGGACAGGATCTCGATGCTGCACCAGGGCAGGGTCTTGCCGTCCGCGGGCAGCAGTTTGAACACCGCCTCCTTGGCCGCGAGCCGGCCGGCGACGCCTTCGACGTCCCAGCCGTTGCCGGCGCGCTGCAGCAGGCTCTGCTCCTCGATGGAGAACAAGCGCCGCAACACCCGGTCGGAAGGGCGTTCGACGATCGCCCGGGCGCGGGCCAGCGGCACCAGGTCCACGCCGACGCGAACGGCCTTGGCATTCATACAGCGGCGGCCGCCGTCCGAACGGCGGCCACAGCGGCCGGCAGGTCGTCGCCGTACCGTTCGGTGAGCACCGACAGCCAGCGTTCCAGTCCGAACGCGACGCACGAGGTGAACGCGTGCTCGCCGGAGCCGAGCCGGATCGCGCACCGTTCGCCGAAGAAGTTGCGGTGCGTGTTGACGGAGGCGATCGCGAGCTCGCCGTACTGGAATTCGTACTTGACGGGGCTGAGCTTCTGCAGCAGCGCGCGGCCGCCGTCATCCTGGAAGAACGGATCAGATGCGGCGGTACGGGACAGCTCGACTCCGAGCGCGGCGGCGAACTCCTGGATGTGGGCGGTGCACCGGGCGATCACCTGCTGGGTGTGCTCGTAGCCGCCGATGGCGACGATCTCGCGCATCTGGAAGCTGGCCAGCCGGGCCAGGCCGCCGTAGTGGGTCTCGTTGCGGAAGCACCGGTTGACCAGCGTCACCAGGGTGTCGTCGGCGACCTGGCGGTCCTCGTAGAAGAGGTACGCGCCGTAACAGGTCGCGTGCGGTAGCCCGTAGCGCACGCCGGACACGGCGGCCGAGGGGAACTCGCCGCCGGCCGGCTTCGGCTGCCCGCCGGTCACGTCGAGGCCGCCGGCGACCCACGCCAGGTGCGGAAAGTTGGTGTAGACGTCGAACTTCTCCAGATCGCTCACCGGGTACATCGGCGGCGGGCTGATCTCGGCGGCGCCGGCCCGGGTGCCCCAGGCGGCGAACGTCCGGTCGAGCTCGCGCAGCAGCGTGGTCTCCGCTGGTCCGAGGATGGCGAGCGCGGGTGCGCCGGCGCTGCCGGTCAGCCGGTTCATCGGATGATCCCCGTCTTCCGCAGGAATTTGGCGGTCTTGCGGAACGTCCGGTCCTCCGCGCGGACCCGGGCCGGCGAGTTCAGCAGGGCCCGGCGCACCTCCAGCGGCTGGTCGAGGCCGGCGTCGCGGTAGACCTGGGGGTTGTAGAGCGACTCGAAGCTGTACGTCATGTAGCGCTTGATGTAGTCGGAGACGCCGTCCAGTTCGGCCTCGGTCGCGTCGGCGTGGACGTGCTGGTACAGGAGTTGGACCAGTTCGCGGCCGAACGCGATGTGTCGCGACTCGTCCTGGTGATGGATGCGGTTGATGTCCCGTACCGTCTCGTGCAGCCGCTGGTCGGCGCCCATGGCGGAGTTGAAGTGGTCGACGAGCTCCTCGAAGATCATGATGCGGAGGAAGACCAGCAGGCTCTCGAACTTCGGCGCCGGAACGGCCAGGCCGCGCGGCGCCGGCGAACGGTAGATCTTGCCGCCGTACCGCAGGCAGAACTGGGCGAAGAACCACATGTGCTCGTTCTCCTCACCGACGAAGTGGTGGAAGAACTCCGACGGCGCCTCGAAGCCGCTGGTGTGTATCCGGTTGATCACCTCGATGAGCAGCTCGCGGATGCCGTGCACGTTGAGGCTGTAGAAGTTGACGCTCTCGAAGCGCGACAGCCTCTGCAACTGCCGCTCATCGAGCGTGCCGGCGAACTCGGTGTCGTGGGTGGTGGTCAGCTCGGGGCTCATCCACCACATGTCCTCCGGCAGCTTGTCCGGCCATTGGAACAACTGGTACGGGTTGTAGTAGTCGTCGATCGACTTCTCGCTGAGCCGGTCCAGGATGCCCAGGAACCGCTGGTTGTGGTCGATCACTTCACTGACCATGGTGACTTCCTCCTACCTTGGTTTCGGGGAACTGCCAGTGGTCCGTCTCGTAGGCCAGCCACTGCGCGAGCGTGCGCAGCCCGTGCGCCAGCGGCACCCCCGCGGACCAGCCGAGTTCGGTGCGGGCCGGGCCGGCGTCGAGGGCCGGCGGGGTGCCGGGCTCGGCGCCGACCGCGACGTCGACCGGAACCCGCCGCAGCGCGGTGCACACCGTCTCGGCCAGTTCGGCCGCGCCGACCGGCGGCCCCGCGCAGATGTCGTAGGTTCCCGGCCGGCGCACCGCCAGCGCGCGTTCGACGGCGCGGCACAGGTCGTCGATGTGCACGTACTGCGCGGGTGCGCGCAGCGGCGCGGTGAGGTGGATCGGGCGGCGGGTCAGCGCGCGGATCACGAGCTCGTGCGTCAGCGGTTCGTCGATTCCCGGGCCGTAGGGTGTGCCGACCCGGAGCACCGTCTCACCGGACCCGGCCGGCACCGCGCGGCCGGCGGCGCCGACATCGACCCGCACCACCTGGCCGATGCCCAGGTCCCCGGCCCGCGCGGCGGCGCCGCCGGCACCCGGCCCGACGTGCACGATCGCCGCGCTGCCGCGCAGCCCGTCGTGCGGTGCGTCGGCCAGGACCACGGTGTGGCCCTGGCCGGCCAGGTCGTCCGCCAGCCGGGCGGTCAGATCGCGCGGCCCGCCGGTGACGACCACCCGCGACCGCGGCCCCGGGCCCGAACCGGCGCTCTCCTGGGTCGCACCCAGGCGCATCGCCGCCCGGACCAGCTCGTCCAGCCGCCGGCGCAGCCGGGGTACGGCGGTGACGTCGAATTCGGCGCTCAGCGCGCCCGCCGCGAGGGTGCCCATGGCCCGCTCGGCGAGCGGGCTGCCGGGTTCGCCGTGCAGGAAGCCGATCAGGCCGGCGGTGAGACCCAGCGCCTCCAGCGCGACCCGGCGCACCGGGCCGTAGTCGCCGTCGAGACGCATCCGCGACCGGAAGCCGGCGGTGTCGAAGCCGAGCCGCCGGCTGTACCGCTCGGCGTCGTACGTCATCCAGTCGTCCTCGCCGGTGCGGACCGTGCAGAGGGCGGTGCCGTACTTGTAGAACGGAACGACCGACGGCTCCAGCAACCCCTTCCCGGCTTCCCCGCCGGCCTCGACCGGTTCGCCGGTGTAGCAGGCCGCGCGGCGCAGGCCGTGGGTGTCGTTGCTCGCGACGCTCGGCACGTCGTCGTGCTCGACCAGGTTCGGCACGCTCAGGTAGCAGGGCACGCCGCGCGAACGCAGGTAGCGCAGCATGGTGACGTCGTCGGACCAGCCCTCGCCGTACCCGGCGGCGTACCCGGCGTAGCCGCGGGCGACGTCGGCCGGCAGCACCAGCGCGACCGTCGGGGTGTACTCGCCGGTCGCCCGGACCCAGGGTGCCCCGCGCAGGGCGCCGAGCCGCACCGCGGCGCCGTTGCGGGAGCCCCACGAGGTGAACAACGCGATCGCCGCGTCCGGGGCGGCCTCGACGAGGTCCTGGATCCGGTCGAAGAACGCCGGGGCCGGGATCGCGTCGTCCTGCAGGACCAGGTGGTGGGTGCTGTCGTCGGCCACCGACGACCAGGCGCGGACGGCCGTGCGCAGCGACGTCGGGGGGCCGTCCGGTTCCGGATCGAGCACGAGCCGCAACGGCAGGCTCCCGGCACCGGCGATCAGCCGTTCAGCGGTTTCCCGGCGCCGGGGGTGGCTCATCACGGCACCGCCGAGTCGCAGGCGACGCGTCGCGATCGGCGCATGGAAAATTCGTGTTTCCCGCACAAGTAATCACCGTCAACCGGTAGGAAATAGCGGCCGGTCCACCACCGACAGGTATGAACACTAAGGGCGGTGGATCAATTTTGCGCGCTACTCGCACCACAATGACAGCGGCCGCCGACCGTTCCGCTATATGCGCACTGAGCTGCGATGGAGCGGAAATCCGAACACCGGCCAGCGGCGTACCGGCAGTTTTGCCGGCCAGCCGGCGGCAGTTTTGGATATCGACGTACCGGTGCGGCCGGCGACACGGTTGACATGCACCGACGGTGCCGCAATCCTTGGCCGGACCAGTGTTTCGTCGCCCCGAGACAGGAGATCAGTGTGTCGGACAGGCTCGAAGAACGCATTTTCACCGTCGATGACAGCGGAAACACACTTCCCTATCTTCTCCACCTGCCCGAGGCCTATCACGACGATTCCGGGAAATGGCCGTTGCTGCTGTTCCTGCACGGGGCGTCCGAACGCGGCGACGACCCGCGCGACCTGGTCGCGCACGGGCCGACCAAACAGGTGGCGGCCGGGCGGGATCTGCCGTTCGTGATGGTGGCGCCCCAGTGCCCCGGCTACAGCACCTGGGCGTGCGAGATCAGCGGGGTCGCGGCGCTGCTCGACGACGTCGTCGACAGTCATCGCATCGACACCGACCGGATCTCCGTGAGCGGGCTCAGCATGGGCGGCATGGGCACCTGGGCGATCGCCGCGCGCTATCCCGACCGGTTCGCCGCGCTCGCGCCGATCTGCGGCGCGTGGATGCCGGAGGCGGCGCCCCGGTTCGCGGGCGTTCCGGTGTGGACGTTTCACGGCGAGCTCGACGACAACATGCTGATCGGGACGACCGAGCAGATGGTCGACGCCCTCGAAGCCCTCGGGGCGCCGGTGCGTTTCACCCGCTATCCGGACGGCGGCCACGACGTGTGGACGCGCACCTATGACGATCCGGCCGTCTACGAGTGGCTGGCCGGGCAGACCCGCCGGGCCCGATGACCGCATCGGGCCCGGCTCCGGTCACTCGCCGCGCAGGTGCCCCAGCTCCGCCCGCAGCGCCGTGTTCTCCGTTTCGAGACGCTCGATGTGCCGGGCCAGCTCGGGGAGTTCGTGGACCGCGTAGCGCCGCGTGATGTGCTTCTGACAGTTCCAGTCGAAGCCTGCCACGTGGACGGTCACGACGTGTTCGACCTTGCCCTCGGAGCGCGGGGCGTCGAGACGGCCGGCCAACTCCGGCACGTCGGCGACCCGCTCCGAGGTGGCCCGCCCGTAGATCTTGAGTCGGGCCGGCGCGGCCTGGTCGAGGCAGAACAACGAGACCTCCGCGGCGCCGCGCAGGTTGCCCTGTGTGACGTACTGCCGGTTGCCGCGCACCTCGGCCCAGCCGATCGTGGTGTCGTCCAGCACGTGCAGGAAGCCGGGCGGCCCGCCGCGGTACTGCAGGTAGGGCCAGCCGGTCTCGCTGACGGACCCGAGCACGAACCCGTCGAGGCCGCGCAGGAAGGCGGACTCCACCTCGGACAGCCGGGTGCCCTCCACCGGGCCTCGCAGGCGGCGTTCGCCCGCGAGGCCACTGCCCATCTCCTGCTGGACGGCTCGCACGCCCGGCGTGTACGCGATCCGTGCGTAGGCGCTCATGCCGTCGCCCGGTCCGCAGCCGGGTCGACCGCGCGCAGCCGGCGGATTCCGGGCACGATCAGCAGCATGGCGCTGCAGCCCAGGCCGATCACAGTCGCGGCGACCATCAAGGGGCGCTGCCCGGTCAGGTCGGCGAACGGCCCGGCGACCGAGCGGCCGAGCGCCATCGAGAACAGCGAACCCGTCACGTCGTACGCGTAGACCCGGTTGAGCAGTTCCGCCGGGATCTGCGTCTGCACGGTGGTGGCCCAGATGACCGCCCAGAAGGCGAGACCGATGCCGGCGATCCCCCAACCGAGCGACAGGGTCACCACATCGCGACTCAGCACCGGCACGATCGGATAGAGCGCGAACAGCGCCCAGCCCGCGGCCCCGGCGGCGAGCGGACGGGCGGGGCGCACTCGGATCGCGACGATACCGCCGAGGACACCGCCGGCACCGAACGCCGCCATGCCGATGCCCATGCCGGCCGAGCCGAGCGCGGCGGTCACCAGTTCGGCGCCGACCGGCAACGACACGCCCGCGACGAAGCAGCCGTAGAACAGGAAGATGGTGATCACGCCCCACAGCCAGGTGCGCGAGCGGAACTCGTGCCAGCCGTGGGTCAGCTGGCTCCAGAAGGACTCCGCCGAGTCCGAGGCGACGGTCGATCTCAGGCGCAGCGCCCACAGGCACAGGCCGCTGACCCCGTACGTCAGCGCGTAGAACGCGAAGACCGTGCCCGGTCCGGTGACGGCGATCAGCGCGCCGGCCAGGGCCGGGCCGAGGACGCCGGAGACCGACTCGGCGACCCTGAGCACGCCGTTGGCACGTTGGACGTCCTGGGCCACCTGCGGGACGACGCTGGCCACGCCCGGCTGGAAGAGTGCGGTGGCGGCACCGGCGAGGAACTGCAGGGCGACGATCCCCCACAGCGACGGCATGCCGGTGAAGAACATCACCGCGACGCTGCCCTGGATGACCAGGCGCATCGCATCGGCGAGGACCATCATCCGCCGAGGTGTGAACCGGTCGGCGAGGACGCCGCCGAAGAGCATGCACAATGCCAGCGCGGCCATCCAGGCGCCCAGGGCGTAGCCGACCCCGGTCACGCCGTACCCCGCCTGCAGCACCCCCACGGAGATCGCGACCGGCAGCATCGCGTCACCGAGCAGCGAGCCGGTCCGCGCGATGAAGTAGTACCGGAAGTTCGTCGTCCACAAGGTCGCGGTGGCCGGGGTGCCGCCGGTACGGGTTTCGGTGTCGGTCATACGTCCTCACGTCCTTGCGGTCGCCCGGTGGATCGCCCGACGGCGGGAATCGCGGACCAGGCGTCCACGTCGGATCTCCGATCGGGTGCGGGTGCTGCCGGATGGACGAGGTAGAGCTGCGGAGCGATCGAGGTGACCCGCCCGCCGAGCGCCGCGACCGCGCGCTCGTGCAGGTCCTCGGGGTCGGCGGGTGCGGCGACGTGACACACGACCCGGTGGCCGAGCCGCTCCGACTGTTCGGCGGTGACCAGATGGGGCACGTCGCCGAGGACACCGGCCATCAGATCCCGGACCGCGTCCAGCTCGATCCACGACTGGTCGCTGCGCAACCAGCCGGCACCGCGCTCGACCGGCGACAGCCCGGTCAGCGCCGCCAGATCGTCGAGGGGCAGGTCGGCGCGCGCGGCCGAGTGCAGCAGCGCCAGCAGGGACCGGCCGAGCTCGTGCGCCTCGTCCTTGGGCAGAATCTGCGGGTCGACCCAGAGGGTGAGCTCGAACTCGCCGTCGAGACGGTAGAGGCAGGCGAAGAACCGGCACGGGATGTCCTCCGGCGGCAGCCAGGTGAGGCTGCCGCCGATCTCCAGGTCGTCGACGGCGGCCGCCTGATGACCGGGGATCCACACGCCGGGCAGGCGGCTGCGGGCCGACTGCTCGGGGGATTCGACGGACGTGGCGAGCAGGCTCATGTCGTTGAAGACCAGGTCCCGGGCGAAGGAGATGCCCCGCGCACCCGTGACGCCGTTGATCACCTGCCAGATGGCGGTGGGCTCGAACCAGCTGTGCCGGTAGGCCGGCAGCGCGGCGGAGCGGACCTGGCGTACGGCTTCGTCGAACGTGCTCAGGCCGCCCAGGTCGACGGGAAGCAACGCGTCCTGGGCGAGCGAGCCGAAGAAGTACTTGAGCTTGCGCACCACCCGGTTGCCGGACAGCGACGTGATGACCACGGTGTCGTGGGTGGTGCGGTATCCGACCAGCACGGCGAGCGCCGTGAGGACGACGGCCGACGGGCTCGCCCCGGTCCGCTCGGCGATCTTCTCCAGCGCTGCCGGTATCGTCGCGGAGCGGATGCACAGGCCCTCGTGGCGCCAGTCGGTCTTGGCCGGGGTGGTCCAGGACGGGGTGAACATCGCCTGCGGCACCCGGTCGAGCCGGCCCGCCCAGTACCGCAGGGACGCCGCACCGACCCGTTTGAGTGCCGCGGTGTTCTCCAGTTCCACCACGTCGATCGGTTCGAGCCGCGCGGCGGCCGGCAGTGCCCGGTCGTTGCTGAGCGCCGCCCACTCGAGGTGCAGGACCTCGCAGGCGGCGACGTCGAGCGCCGCGTGCGTCACCACCCAGACCACGTGCCGCGGCGCCCCGTCGTGGCTGACCACCGCGACCCGGTACGGCGGCTCGTTCTCCAGGTCGAAAACCCGCGCGCGCAGCCGCCGGGCGAGGTCTTCGGCGGTGTCGAGCGGATCGCCGTCGGCCTCGGCCAGCTCGATGGTGATCTCACCGGATCCGGCGACGTCCTGGGTGACCGGTGTCCCCAGCCGGTAGGTGGTGCGCAACGACTCGTGCCGCTCGACGAGCCGACGGACCTGGTCGGCGATGCGGTCCAGCCCGCCCTCCGCGGGTGCGTCGAACACCATGGCCAGGTTGAGGCGGGTGGGGTCGTCGTCGACGCTGATCGATCGCACGATGTTCGCGTGCCCGCACGACAGCGGGCCGGACCGTGTGGAACAGCCGGCGTACGGCGTAGTCAGCTCGGGCAACGGATCACCTCGGGGTGTCGTGGGTCCGCGGAACGGACCCGGATGGCGTGCTGGGGTTGACGACGCACAGCGCCAGCGAGGCGTCGTCGTGGCGCTTGCCGGGATACGTGCCGTCCGGGACGGCGGCCTCGGCCGCACGGGTACGGGTGATGACCGACTGCAGGCCCTCGTCGGCGAGGCAGGCCAGCAGCTTGGGCCAGTCCCAGCCGCACCGGTCGACCAGCCGGTAGCCGCCGTCGGTGGCCAGGCAGACCCGGTGGACCTGCCCGGCGGGCCAGCTACCGGTGTACGCGTGCGCGGCCGCCTCCGGGCTGTTGCCGGCGACCCAGAAGCCGCCGGGCCGGTTGCGCAGATGGCGCAGGCCGGCCCAGGACCGCTCCGGGAATCCGTCGATCCGGCGGTCGGTCGAGACGTACGTGTCCCCGCCGGTGAGCTGGACCGCCGCGGCCACGTCGCCGAGCACCAGGTGCTCCACCGTGTCGTCGCGCCGGCGCAGGATGCCCACGGTGGCCGCGGGACTGCGCTTGTTGCCCAGGTCGCAGCCGCTGCCGTGGGCGGCCATGACCTCGGTGATCGCGTCGCGGAGCAACTCGCGCAGCCCCGCGCCGGGCCGGTCGATCAGGCCCGCGGCGAGACAGCGGCCGAGGCCGCGGACGACCCATGGCACACCGTGCCGGCAGCCGTTGTCCACACCGGGCTCCGGTGTCGCGCCATCGAGGACGACGGCGAACTCGCCGCCGGTGAGGACGAGGTCCTCGTTGCTGTCCCCGCCCGCCCGCGTCGCGCAGGTGATCTCCACGGCTGCCTCCCGAGGACGAGCCTATGGAGCCGAGGTGTCCGTGATCCTATAGTCGGGCGGTAGCGAAACAACCACCGTTGAGCTGCGGAAACAGGGGCCCCGGACCCGCTACCGGCAGAAGCGGGCCGGGCTTACTGCCCCTCTCAGCAGCCGAACGGGGGCGCGCCCATCTCGCGGCACAACAGCAGGCTCGCGCGCAGGTGCCCGAACGCCTCCGTCCGGCGGTCCAGCGCGCTGTGCGCGGCACCGAGCGCCAGCCGGCTGCGGGCCTCGCCGGGCCGGTGGCCGGTGCGCCGGTGGAGGGCAAGCGCGGTCGTCGCCTCGGGGACCGCGAGCCCCGGCTGGCCGAGGCGCACCCGGATGCAGGCGAGCACGTTCAGGGCGTTCCCCTCGAGCACCGGAAGTTCCGCCTCGCGGGCCAGCTTGACGGCCATGTCCGCGGCGGCCAGGGCCTCGGTGGCGTCGTACCGGCGCAGCTGCACCATGGCCAGCCCGATCAGGGCCGACGCTTGCGGGAAGCGGTCGTGGACCACCCCGGCGTGGTCGAGAGATCTGCGGTAGCTGTCCACGGCACCGTCCAGATCACCCGCACCGGCCTGGGCCGCGGCCAGGGAGTACAACGCGTTCGCCTCCAGCCGCCGGTCGTGCGTCTCCGCCACGCCGCGCAGCGCCTCCCGGGCGATCCGCAAGCCGGTGGCGTGGTCCCCGACGTCGGAGTACGCGGACGACAGGCAGCTCAGCGCGACGATCTCGCTGGTGCGATTGCCCGCGCGCGCGTGCACCGGGAGCACGTCGGTGAGGATCCGGATCGCGTCGCGGGGCCGGCCGAGCGCACGGTACGCGATGCCGAGGTTGGTGCGGGCGATCGCCTCGCCGCCGTCGGAGCGGAGCGCGGCGAAACACGCGGCGGCCTGCTCGTGGTGCGCCACCGCCTCCGCCAGCCGGCCCATCTTCCAGCAGATCAGCCCGAGGTTCGTGCTGTCCTCGGCGGCAGCGGTGCCGTGTCGTTCGACGGTGAGATCACGAGCCCGCGACAGCAGCTCGGACGCCTGGCGCATATCGCCGCTCTCCTGATGGGCCGCCGCGATCCGGCGCAGCGCCACGGCCTGCCCGTCGCGCCAGCCGGCCACCTCCGCCGTGGTCAGGGCGGTCGCATACAGGTCGCGGGCCTGGGCGTTGTGGCCACGGGCCCAATGGCACTCGGCCAGGCACAGCCGCGCGGCCGACATGGCACGAAGATCACCATCGGCGGTCGCGGCGGACAGGCCGGCGGTGGCCACCGGCAGGGTATCCGCGATGTACATGCCGCGGGACAGAAATCCGTGCAATGCCCCGGCCAGGCGCCAGGCGGTCCGGTGAAGCCCGGCCTGCTCCGCCAGCAGGGTCGCGTTCACCAGGTTCTCGCGCTCCTGCTCCAGCCAGGTCGACGCGGGTGCGGGATCGAACGGGCCGGCCGCGGTCGGCGATCCGGTGAGCTCGCCGGGATACAGCGCGCGGGCTGCCGCCTCGGCGGTCGCGGCGTACCAGTCGAGCAGGCGCCGCTGCCCGCTCGCCGACTCGGCCTCGCCGGCGAGCTCCCGGGCGTAGGAACGCAGCAGGTCGTGCATGGTGAACCGGCCCGGCGCCGACTCCTGCACGATGTGGCTGTCGGTGAGCGTGCGGAGCAGTTGGGCGGCGGCGGCCGGGTCGGTGCCGGCGAGCACAGCGGCGCCGTCGGCGGCGACGTCCGCGCCGGGCATGAGGCTCAACAGCCGGAACATCCGTTGCGCCGACCCGCTCAGCGTCTGGTAGGACAGGTCGAACGTGGACCGGATCGAGCGGTCGTCACCCTCGATGTGCAGACCGCTCAACAGACCTCCGCCGGCCAACTGAGCGCAGTAGGCGGCGATGCCGACCGGGTGTGCGATGAGGTTGGCCGCGGCGACCCGGAGCGCGAGCGGCAGCATCCCGCACAGCCGGACCAGGGTCGCCGCCGCGTCGGACTCGGCCGCGACCCGCTCGGCGCCGAGGATCTGCCGCAGCAGCGCCTCCGCCTCCGCCTGGTGCAGCTCGTCCACCAGGAGGTAGCGAGCGCCGTCGCGGGCGACCAGCCCGGCGAGGCGGACCCGGCTGGTGATGACGACCCGGCAGCTGTCGCCGCCGGGGAGCAGCGGCCGCACCTGCGCGACGCTGCGGGCGTTGTCGAGCACGATCAGCATCCGCTTGTTCGCCACCAGGGTGCGGTAGAGCGCCGCGGCCTCCTCCTCGATGGACGGCACCTGTCCGGGCGGCGTGCCGAGCGCCCGCAGGAACCGCCCGAGTACGTCGACGGGGCTCAGCGGCGGCTGCATCGAGTGGCCGCGCAGGTTGACGAAGAGCTGACCGTCGGGGAACACCTCACGCCGCGCATGGGCCCAGTGCACCGCCAGGGCCGTCTTGCCGCTGCCGGGCGCGCCGACCACGACCATCGCCTGGGCACCCGCGGAGCGACCCGGCGTCAACGCGGCGTCGAGTTCGCGGGCCAGCCGGGCGCGGCTGACGTATCCCGAGGGGGCAGCGGGCAACTGCGCCGGCCGGGCCGGCGCCGGCGGGTCGGCCGGACGGCCCTCGGCCCGCGGCCCGACCGGCAACTGCTGGCGCAGCACCCGCATGTACGCGTCCCGGATCTCCTCGCTGGGCGTGATGCCCAGTTGCTCGTCCAGGCGTTCCCGGAAGCTCTGGAAGACGTTGAGGGCGGCCGCCTGCTCGCCGCAGCTCGCCAGCGTCAGGATCAGCCGGGCGTGCAGGCCCTCGTGCAGCGGCTCCGCGGTCGTCAGGTCCCACAGGGTCGGCACTGCCTGCTCCGGCCGGCGCAGCCGCAGGGCGAGGTCGGCGTAGCTCAGCGCGGCCTTGATGCGCCGCTCCCCCGCCGCGATCGCCGCGGGATGCAGGCGCAGCGACGAGTCCGCGTCGGCGAGGATCTGGTCACGCCAGCAGCGCAACGCCGCCGCGAACTCCTCCATCGCCGCTTCCGGCCGCCCGGCGTCGCGGGCGCGCCCGGCGCGGGCGGTCAGCTCGTCGAAGCGGCCCAGGTCGCTCTGACCGCGTTCGGCGTTCAGCAGGTAGCCGCTCGGCACCCGGCCCACCACCGGAGTCGCGTCGTCGGCGGCGCCGAGCAACTGCCGGATCTGGCTCACGTACGTGTGGATGAGACTCTGCCAGGACTTGGGGGGCTCGGGCGTCCAGAGCACCTCGACGACCTCGCCGGGAGTGACCGGCTCGGGGTGGCGCAGGGTCAACAGCCCGAGCAGGCGGCGCAGCATCGGCCTGGCGATGACGACGGTCTCGTCGCCGCGCTGAATCGACAGGTTGCCCAGGATGAGGTAACGCAACCCGCCGGAGTCGCGCTGCGTCGCGGCGTGTATCTCGCTCACCACCGCCTCGGCCAGCCCCAGGGCCGCGGCCAACCGGTTGATGGTGCGCGACTGGGGCCGCCGGACCCGGCCGTTCTCGATGTCGCGCAGGGCCCGGGTGCTCATTCCGGCACGCTCGGCCAGGTCGGCCTGGCTGATCCCGGCGCGCGTGCGCAGCGCGTGGATCTGCCGGCCGACCGACGTGGCCGCTTCCGGATCGGAACCTCGCAAAATCGGTTCTCTGGACATGCCTCCGGTCTCCTTCCCCCGTTGCGACTTCCGACCGTCGCCAAGTGCAAGTCACAGACCGTACATGAATGATTGCGCGGATACATGCACCCGTAACATTGATTAACAACGATCTCGCGCGGAGCTTCCGCCGCAGGCTCCTATATGGACTTTTCACCTCAAAGCAGAAATTCCGCCATGCCGCCACTGCGGCCATTTCCCGGAATCGTTGCGATAATCAACCTCGCGCGGCTAGAAATAGGAAAGAGTGTTTCCCGTGTCAGCAATGACGGGAACGCTCGCGGCGCATGTCGAAAACTGCCGCCAACCGGCCGCCAAAACTGCCGGTACGCCGCTGGTCGAGGCCACGAATTGCCGCTCCACCACAGTTCAGCGCGCATATAGCAGTACGGCCAGGAGCCGACGCCACTGTGGCGCGAGTAGCGCCCAAAATTGATTCACCGTCCTTAGTGTTCATACCTGTCGACGGCCATTTCTCGCCGGTTGACGTGCCTGCTCGAATCCACCGCGCAAGCGGGAAAGTGAGGCTTTCATGCAACCCTCGAGGGTGCTTGTCACCGGCGGGCTGGGCTACCTGGGATCGGTGCTGTGCCCGCTGCTCGCCGGCCGCGGCATCGAAACGGTCGTCCTCGACAACGAATTCATCACCAGCGACCGGCCCCGGCTGCCGGGCGTCACCCACATCGCCGGCGACGTGTGCGCGCCGCGGGACTGGGAGTCCGCGCTGCGCGGGGTCGACGCGGTCGTCCACCTGGCCGCGATCGTCGGCGATCCCGCCTGCGAGGTGGGCGGGGACCTGGCTCGCGAGACCAACTACCTGGGCACCATTCGCCTGACGGAGGCCTGCCGGCGGGCCGGCGTGCGCTCGCTCGTGTTCGCCTCGACGTGCAGCACGTACGGCGCGGCCGGCAACGAGAAGGTCGGGGTCGACTCGCCGGTCGAGCCACGCTCGCTCTACGCCGAGACCAAGGTGTTCGCCGAGCACTTTCTGCTCAGCGCAGCCGGCTCCGATCCGCGAGTGTGCATCCTGCGGTTCGCCACGCTGCACGGGTTGTCCCCGCGGATGCGGTTCGACCTGGCGATCAACACGATGACCGCCCGGGCGGCCGCGGACGGCAAGTTCGTGGTGTACGGCGGCGAGCAGTGGCGGCCGTTCCTGCACGTGCGCGACGCCGCCGCGGCGATCCTGTCGGTGCTGGATCACCACCCGGCGCCGGCCCTGGTGTACAACTGCGGATCCAGCGCCGAGAACTACCGCATCGCGCAGATCGCCGAGCTGATCCGGGCCGAGGTGCCGGCGGTCTCGATCGAGCTGCGCGACGGCGAGCGGGACCCGCGCAACTACCGGGTCGACTTCGACCCGATCGCCCGCGACCTCGGCTTCCGACCCGGCCGGCGGGTCGTCGACACGATTCGGGAGATCGCGACGGCGGTGCGGGCCGGCCGGTTCCTGGACCACGCCGACGCCGCGTACAGCAACTACCTGCTCATGGTCGAGCGGGCACCGCAGAACTCGGTCGCCCGGTGAAGCCGGCGAGGCTCGGCGGCGCGCCCGCCTTCGCCGATCCGCTGCCGCTGATCCGGCCCGCGTTGCCGGCCAACGAGCGGGTCCTGCCCCGGCTCGGCGCGGTCCTCGACACCGGGCTGATCACCAACGGCGTGCAGGTACGCGCCTTCGAGGAGCGCGTCGCGGCCTACCTCGGCGTCGAGCACGTCGTCGCGGTCAGCAACTGCACGACGGGGCTGATGCTGCTCCTGCGCGTCCTGGAGCTCCGCGGCGGGGTCGTCGTGCCCAGCTTCACGTTCATGGCGAGTGGCCATGCGGTGCGCTGGAACGGGCTGCCGATCCTGTTCGCCGACAGCGACCCGCTGACCTGCACCGCCGACGTGGCCTCGGTGGAGGAGGCGGCCGGCCGGGGCGCCGCGGCGATCCTCGCCACGCACACCTACGGCGCGCCGTGCGACGTGGACGGGCTGGCCAAGGTTGCCGAGCGCACGGGGGCGGCGCTCCTCTTCGACGCCGCGCACGGCTTCGGCGCCCGGTATGCCGACGGCACGATGATCGGCGGCAAGGGCCTGGCCGAGGTGTTCAGCCTCAGCCCGACCAAGACGCTGACCACCGGCGAGGGCGGATTGATCACCACCGCGGACGCGGACCTCGCCCGGTCGCTGCGGGTGGCCCGCGAGTACGGCAACCCGGGCGACTACGACGCCGTGCTGCTCGGCCTCAACGGCCGGCTCACCGAGCTGGCCGCGGTGCTGGGAGTCGAGGCGCTCGGCGAGTTTCCCCGCTGGCTGGACCGCCGGCTGGCGCTCGTCGAGCGCTACCGCGCCGGCCTGACGGCGGTGCCCGGGGTCGGCTTCCAGCACGTGCCGGAGGGCGCACGCAGCTCCTACAAGGACTTCGCGATCCGGGTCGGCGACGAGTTCGGCCTCGGCCGCGACGAGCTGGCGGAGTGCCTGCGGCGCGAGGGCATCGCGTCACGTCCCTACTTCAACCCGCCGCTGCATCGCCAGACCGTGTACGCCGACGTGGCGAACCCCGGCGACCTGCCGGGCACCGACGAACTCGCCCGTACGATGCTCACCCTGCCGCTGTCGGCGCACCTCGACGACGAGGTCGTCGACCGCGTGTGCGACGCGATCCGTCGCATCCACACGCACGCCGAGGAGATCGGCGCACACCTGCGAGCCGGAGGCCGCCGATGAACGACTACGTCCGCTGGCTGCGGGACGCGGTGGGCACCGGCCCGCTGATTCTCGTCGGTTCCTCCGTCGTGGTCCTCGACCAAGGCGGCCGGGTGCTGCTCATCGAGCGCGCCGACACCGGTGACTGGGGGCTGCCGGGCGGGCTGACCGACCCTGGTGAGTCACTGGAGGACACCGCGCGGCGCGAGGTCTTCGAGGAGACCGGCGTGAAGATCGAGGAGCTCACCCTCCTCGGCGTCTTCTCCGGACCGGAGTTCTACTTCCGCTACCCGCACGGCGACGAGATCCACAACGTGACGGCGGCGTACGTGGCGCACGCACCCGCGGACGCGACGGTGCGGCCCGATCTCGACGAGGCGCGCCGTGCCGAGTTCTTCGGGGTGGAAGCCCTCCCCGCGGCGATCCTGCCGCCCGAGGCCCCGATCATTCGGGCGTACCTCCGGTCGCTGCGGGAGCGGGGAATGCCTAGCGTCCGGTGATGCCGTCGAGCTGTTCGCGGAGAATGTCCGCGTGCCCGGCGTGCCGGGCGGTCTCGCTGGTCATGTGGGCGAGCACCCAGCGCAGCGTCAACTGCTCCCCGTCCACCGGCTCGGCCATGTGCGCCTGCGGGTCGCCGACCGCGAGGATGGCGGCGTCACTGTCCACGATGGCGGCCCGGTATCCGGCGAGCACGTCTGCGGCGCTGCGATCCGCCGGCACCTTCATGTCGAAGGTGAAGTCCTCCCCGGCACCCACCCCGGCCAGCTGGAAGCCGAACCAGAAGCGCTCGCCGTCCGTCAGGTGCTGCACCAGTCCGAGCAGGTTGGTGCCGGTGCCGACCAGGACTCGCCGTAGCTTCTCGTCGTCGAGTCCGTCGGTCTTCTTCAGCACCGACTCGCGCGCGAACCGGAGAAAGGCGAGCGCCGTGTCCAGCTCGCTCGTATCGATGCGCGGCACCGGCTGACGTTGCGTTTCGGGCATCGTCCGACCCTACCGGCGGGCCCGGGCCGGCGTGTGCCCGCATACATTTCCGGCTGGATGGTCGGCATCACGGTGCTCGTGGTGGACTATTGCCCAGTGCCAGGTCGACACCGTACCCAGAGTCACGTCCGGATTCTCAAGATCACCGCCGCCGTGGCGGCCCTGGCTGTCGTCGCCGCGAGCACCTGGGCAGGTGTCCGTCTCCTCAGCGGACCGAGCTGCGCCGGCGAGGTTCGGCTGTCGGTCGCCGCCGCACCGGAGATCGCGCCCGCCATCCGCTCGACCGCCGCCAGCTGGGCCGAGACCGCCACGGTCGACGGCAAGTGCGTGGCCGTGGACGTCACCGGGCAGGAGTCGGCGGACGTGGCGGCGGGGGTGGCCGCCCAGCAGGGGCAGCGGCTGCTCGGCCTGGGCGAGGCGAGGGGCAGCGCGCAGGTCCCGCAGGTATGGGTGCCGGACTCCTCGATGTGGCTGTCGCGGTTGCAGGCCGCCGCGGCCGGCTTCCGGCCCACCGACACGACGTCGATCGCGGTCAGCCCGGTGGTGCTGGCCGTGCCCCAGCCGGTGGCGGCCGGTTTCGGCCAGACCGGCACGGCGTTGACGTGGGATTCGCTGCTGCAACAGACCCAGGCCGGCAACAAGATCACGGCCGGCGTCGTCGATCCCACCCGCGACGCCGCCGGATTGTCCGGTCTGCTGTCCTTCGGACAGGCCGCGGCCAAACTCGGCCCGCGGGCGGAGCCCACGACGGTGGCCACTCTGCGTGCGCTGGCCCAGGGTGGTTCGGCGGTACGGGACGACCTGCTCAGCCGCTTCCCCCGCTCGCTCGACGCGGCGGCCATCGCGAGCTCGCTGACCGCGGCGGTGCTCCCGGAACAGGCGGTCATGCAGTACAACGCGGCGTCCGCGCCGATTCCGCTGGCCGCCCTCTACGTCACGCCCGCGCCGCCGTCGCTGGACTATCCCTTCCTGGTCATGCCCGGCGCCGCCCCGGCGGTGTCGCGAGCGGCCGGCGAGCTGCGCGCCGCGCTGGGCTCAGCCGACTTCCGCGACGCTCTCGCGCGGCAGGGCCTGCGCGGTTCCGACGGCGTGGGCGGCGCCGGCTTCACCTATCCGGCCGGCGCGCCCACCCCGAGCACCACGGCCCGTGACTCCGGCGGAACGTCCGGCGCCGTGGACCTGAACGCCGTCGATCGGGCCCTCGAAGCGTGGCTGGCGCTCACCCACCCCGGCCGCATCCTGGCCGTCATCGACGTGTCCGGCTCGATGCTGACCAAGGTGCCCACCGCGGGCAACCGGACTCGCGAGCAGGTGACCGTGGAAGCCGCCACGCGCGGCCTGGACCTGTTCGACGACTCCTGGGCCCTCGGCCTGTGGACCTTCTCGACCAACCTCGACGGCCCCCGCGACTACCGCGAGATCCTGCCGGTCGGGCCACTGGTGGCGGGCCGGGACCGCGCCGTTCAGCGGCTGGCCGCCATCAAGCCGAAGAAGAACGGCAACACCGGCCTCTACGACACGATCTTGGCGGCCTACCAGAAAATGCAGGACGACTGGGACCCGGGCCGGCTCAACACCGTCGTGATCATGACCGACGGCAACAACGACGACGACAACGGCGTGTCCCTGTCGGCGCTGCTGACCCGGCTGGGGCAGCTCAAGGACCCGACCCGGCCGGTCGACATCGTGGCCATCGGCATCGGGCCCGACGTCACCCAGGGGCCGCTCCAGCAGATCACCGACGCCACCGGCGGCGGCGTGTTCACCGCGCCGGACCCGGCCGACATCGGCGCCATCTTCCTCAAGGCCCTCGCGCTACACACCCAGGCCAAGTAGTCCGCCGGCTTGCTTTCTTGGCAACCAGCGGCCCTTCCAGGAGGCGTGCTCTCCAGCATCGAAGGCTGACCGTCACGTCGCCCGCGCGGTGCCGACTCGGTGATGCCGAAGGCGCCAAATTCCGAACGTAACGGATTTTTCCGGGTGAGTTTGGGTGCCGGCTGCCGGACGCACCCGACGTCGGGCAGCCGTTCACAGACCTTGCAGCCGTTCATAGACCTTGGAGACATACGGTGTGCTCGAGTCATGTTCGGGAGTGACCCGACGCCATTCGGCAACACTCGTCCGAATGGCTTCGCCGCGGACACCTACCGCCCCCGGGCCACCGCCGCGGAAATCCACCCAACCTCGGGCACCGAGCAGGCTTTCCGCATGACCGGCTTACCCCGCCCGGGGGTCGCGGCCGGATCATGTGACAGCGCGGTCCGCTCCGCACCCGCCCGCACCACCACCGCCCCCGGATCGGCGACCCCCGGCGCGGAACGTGCCACGGTCACGCGTCGCCACTCCCCACCACCGACCCTGGCGGCTCCTCGGAACTACCTCCCCACCAGGCCCACCCTCACCCACGCCGGCAGCAGCCCATCGGAACTACCTCCCGCCACTTCCACCCTTACCCGCACCGGCAGCAGTCCAACTGATGGACCCCGATCCCGCCCACCGGGCACCGCCACCACATCCTGGGCAACCCGTCCCACACCCCGAACCACAACCTCGCATAACACCCCATAACGCCGCCGGACTCCGCGACCTTGATACGCACGAGCACGGAGCAGACCGCCCCGCACCAAGGTCCAACATCCGCGGTTACTGCGGCACCGCCAGCAGCCCCAGCCCTCACCCGGCCAACCACATGCTGCAGACCTTGATACACCCAGGTGCCGAGCAGACCGCTACGCACCAAGGTCCAACGGTCGCGGTCGCGGTCGCGGTCGCGGTCGCCGGAGATCATCGGGAAACCGGAACACCACAGCCCGCCCTGCTGGACGTGCACGTCACCCTCACGGGGTGATGCCGACAGCAAGCGAGGTACTCCCGAACAACACTCGCTCGGCACACGCACGCATCAAGATCGCGACCGACGATGGCAATATGCGGGGTTTGTGAGGTTTGGGTCCGGGATGTGGGGCCGGAAGCTCAGGGTGTGGTCACCGTGCCCGATATGCGGGACCGGGCTCATCAGCTGGACGTGGTGCCAGCATGGTGGACCGTCGAGGCCGGGGCCGCATCGCGGGATGCGGGTCTGGCGAGTGGCTTGACCCTGGCTCGGCATCGGTGATCCGCAAGGTGATCTCGGCCTTCGGCCCCCACCGGCTGAGCTGCAGCAATGCCCGCGGCCCTCGGAGTAGATCAGCTACACCAGCGGTGGCGTCCCCGGGCCAGGCCTACGCCGCGGTAGCGACCCGGGCTCGGCAGTCGTGGCGACGCCCGTGCCGCCGGGGCTCATTTTCGCGGATGCCGCTGACACCAGATCGGGCGTCGCCGGCATGCCGACCGGTCGCGCCGCGTCCGCCCGGTGCGCAGCCGACGCCAACTGCGCCGCCGCGCCCAGGCCATCCCCCGCTACCGCGTCCACCCGGTGCGCAGCCGGCGCCGGCTGCGTGGCTGGGCCGTTCTCGGTTGCCGCGTCCGCCAGGTCCGGTGGAAGGATCACCACGGCGGTGATGCCGTCGAATTTGGACGGTTGCAGGAAGACCCGGATCCCGCGCTGGGCGGCCAGTTGAGCGACCACGAACAGGCCCAGCCGGGCGCTGTTGGCCGGGTCGAAGTCCGGTGGCCGGGCCAGCGTGCGGTTGGTCTCCTCCAGCGCCGACGGCTTCATGCCCAGACCACGGTCCTCGATCTCCACCACGACACCGTGCGAAACCCGCTGGGCCGAGACCCGCACCGGGGTGTCCGGCGGGGAGAAGGCGATGGCGTTCTCCAACAGCGCGGCGAGGATGTGCACGATGTCGGCCGCCGCGCGCCCGGGGACCTCGGCGTCGACGATGGATCCGGCCTCGATCCGTTCGGCGACCTCTACCTCGCCGGAGGCGCTACCGATGATCTCGGCCAGCGGCACCGGACGGAACCCGCCGCGGCTTCGGGCGGAGCCCGCGAGGATCACCAGGTGCTCCGCGTGCCGGCGCATCTGGGTCGCCAGTTGCTCGGCCTGAGCGGCCGGATGCGACTCCGCTGTGCCCGAGGCGCGGATCTGGGCGAGCGCTTTGAGCTGCCGGTCGATCAGCGTCTGGTTGCGGCGGGCGATGTTGACGAACACCTTGCTCATCCCGTAGCGCAGGGCCGCCTCGGCGACGGCGGCATCGATCGCGCTGCGATGCACCTCGTGGAGGGCCAACCCGACCTCCGCGATCTCGTCGTCGCCAGGCGGTAGGCGCAGCGCGTCGTCGGCCACGTTGACCTTTTCGCCGGCCCGCAGCCGGGCGATCACCTGGGGCAGTTGCCGGCCGGCCAGGTCGGTGGCAGCCGCGCGGAGCACGGACAGTCGGTCCACCACGGAACGGCTGATGCGGATCGACAGGTACAGCGACCAGATGATCGCCAGCAGGCCCAGGCCGCCCGCGAGGCTGAAGCGAAGCAGAATGCGGTCGCCTGCGTCGCGGGCGTGCGTGGTGGCGGCGTCGTAGCCGTCCACGAGGACGTCGTAGAGCTGCCTGGCGACCGGGTTGAAGGTCGCCCTCCACCCCTCGAGGGTGATCGGCACGGCGCCCCCCGGGCGGCCGTCCCGAATGATCTGGTCCTCGGTGGCTCGCTGCCTCGAGAACGTGGGGCTGCTCAGCATGCTGAGAAAGGCGGCCTGCTCCTCTTCCGGGAGTCCTGAGCCGGCACCGGCGAGCTGGAAGCGGAGCGCCCCGACGATCTTGATCAGCTGCAGGTACTCCCCGTTGCCGAACCGGCCCGCCGTCGTCGCGCCGGTCAGCAGGGCATCCTCCTGGCTGAACAACTCCCCGGTCTCGCGGATGTCGACCACTATGTGCATGATCCGCTCCACGGGCAGATCGCTGAAGGCAGCAGCCGCCGACAGCACGCCGAAGGCGACGCTGATGATGCCGCTGTACCCGTTCAGTGCCGCGGAGCGGTTGATGCTTCCGGCATCGATCTGGGTTCGTATCCGGACCAGCGCGTTCAAATTGGTGATCATGTCGGCGGCCCGGTCGCGGGTGATCTCGGCGGCCACCCCTTGGGCGTCGTAGCGCGCGGAAAGGCGGCGGAACTCGGCCACGGCCTCGTCGGTCGCCGCCCGTTGGGCTTGCAGCGGGGCGGCGTTCCGCGGAGAGACCGCCAGGAATTCCTGGGACAGGCTCCGCTCGGTCTGTAGCGCCTGGACCAGGAGATCGCAGGGGCGGCCCACCTGCTCACGTGTGCTGTACGCACTGCGGAGCGCGAGCGCCTCAGCGAACGACGCCTGCACATTCACGCCCCACAACGCGCTCAACGCCACCAGCGGCACGACGAGAGACACGATGATTCTCGAGCGGATGGACTTCGGCTTTCTCCGCATTTGACCTCATCCTCACCCAGGCACCGGACGCTGCAAGTCACGGCCGCGAGAGTCGGGACCGGAGATCCACAGTTCATGGCCGTCCGTGAGTACTCCCCGGAGCTGTCATCAGTTCAATGCGAGTCTCAGGTTTCCTGACACTGTCGAGGAGGTGGCGCCCGTTATGAAACCCCGAGTCCGAATATCCGCCGGGCGTGGCCGTACAGGTAGAGGTCTTTGGCGGTGTCGCCGAGCTGGAGTTGATCGAGGTCGGCGAGGGCCCGGTCCGCGGTGATCATGGGGTAGTTGGTACCGAAGAGGACCTTGTGGTGGTCGCCGCGCAGGTAGCCGACCAGCTCGGGCGGGAAGCGCTTGCTGGTGTAGGCCGAGGTGTCGATGTAGACATTGGAGTGTTTGCGGGCGACGGCGATCATCTCCTCGGTCCAGGGATAGCCGATGTGGCCGGCGACGACGGTCAGTTCGGGAAAATCAAGGGCGACGTTGTCCAGGTACGGGATGGGGCGGCCGGTCTCGGAGGTACGCAGCGGGCCGGTGTGGCCGACCTGGGTGCAGAAGGGGACGCCGAGCTCGACACATTCGGCGTACAGCGGGTAGTAGTGCCGGTCGTCCGGCGGCCAGCCCCAGAGCCAGGGGACGACGCGGAGGCCCTTGAAGCCCAGCTCGCGGACGCAGCGGCGCAGCTCGCGCACCGCCGCCACGGGCTTGCGCAGGTCGACCGAGGCGATCCCGGCGAGGCGGTCGGGGGCGTGCGCGACGAAGGCGGCGACCTCGTCGTTGGAGATGAGCGCGCCCTCCGGCCCGTACCAGGCGCTGAGCAGGGAGATGTCGACGCCGCCGGCGTCCATGGCGGCGATGGTGCGGCCGATCGGGAGTTCCTCGGTGGGGGTCCCGGCGCCGGTCCAGCGGCGCAGCGAGGCGAAGATCTCGTGCTGGCTGAAGCGCAGCGTGGGGTGCTGCGCCCAGACGTCGATGACGGTCATCGGATCGCACCGTCCTTTCCCGACTCGGGGTCTCGTCAGAGGTCCATTCTCGTCGTGGAGCCGAGCCTCTCGTCAGGGAGCCAGGCCGATCGAGCGCGCGATCAGCCCGGCCCCGAGGAGCACCACGACGGCGACACTGACGACAGGCGTCCCGCACTGGCCGTCGCGCCGGCCGTGTCGCCGTCGCTGACGGACGAGGCGCAGCCACCGGCGACGCCCACCTTCCTATGGTCAGCCGCCGGTGATCGACCAGTGCCACGGCTCCGACGGCAGGTTCACGAAGCCGTACCTGCCGGCATTTGCGGCCAGCCACCTGAATGCGGCGCTGTTGGCGGTGAGGGACTTGCCGCCGGAGGTGATGTCGATGGCCAGGCCGATCTCGTGCAGCGACCGGCCGGGGATCGCCGTCGGCACCCGGCACGACGAGGCCGGCGCGGTCCAGACGTCGGGGCAGCCGTTGATCGTCCGCAGCTGGATCTGGCGCGCCTTGGTCCGGAAGCCGCCGCCGGACAGGATGATCCCGTCGGCTTTCGCGGCGTCGAGCATCCGGCGGAACGCGAACGCCACCTTCTGGTGCACGGTCACGCCGTAGACGGTGGTGGAGTCGGCGACGACGAACCCGGGCCGGATCTCGGTGACGACGTCGCGGCTGATCGCGGCGGCCTGGGCGGCGAGTTCGGCGGAGTGGTCGAGGGCGATGAGCTTCTGCTGGTTCGCCCGGACCGTCGCGGTGGCGGTCTCCCATGCGGCGGTCGCCCGGTCCAGGTTGACGGTGGCGGTCCGGGACGCGGCCAGCGCCGCCTTCAGCGCCGTGGCGGCCTCGCCCGCCTGGGTCCTGCGGGTGGTCACCGTCTTGGCCGCGGCGGTGATGGCGTTTCTCGCCCCGGTCACCGCGACGCCGTTGCGGGGCCGCCGCTGCGACACCAGGGTCAGCGTGTTTCTCGCGCTGGTCAGGGCCTCTCTCGCGACCACGGACCGGGTACGGGCGGCCGCGTCGGCGGCGACGGCCGTGGTCAACGCGGTCTGCGCGGTGCCGTGTGCGGTTCTGCCCGTGGTGAGCTGCTGGGCGCGGGTCGCCAGGGTGGCCCGCTGCGTGGCGAGGGTCTTGCGGAGCTGCACGTACGCCGGGGTCGGGGTCAGGCTGTGATACATCAGCGATGACCACTGCTGCGCGACGCGCGGGGCCACGGCCGACGCCGGACCGGGCGGGCCGGCGACCGTCAGGACCGCGGCGAGAAGCGCGACGATCACGGCGCCGGAGCGAATCCGCTGATCGCGGCGAGGTTCCTGGGGTGTCGTCATCGGGACGACTCTCGCGCCCGGCAGGTGCAGCCCCGGCACGGTGGCGGGAGCGGACAGGTTGCCGGGAGTTACTACCCGGCCGGGGTGATCAGGGCGCGGGCGGCCTGGACGGCCCGGGCGGCGATCTCGTCGGCGGTGCTGGAGTTGCGGGCGAAGAAACCGTCGGCGAACAGCGACGTGTATCCGTGCGCCACCGCGATCGTCGCCTCGGCGAGCAGGACGACCTCCGGGTACGAGGGGGCGCCGGTGGCCATGGCCAGGTCGAGCACCGTGGCCATCAGGGCCCGGGTCTGCTCGCGGCGGGCCTCGTCGGGCAGTTTGTACAGCTCGGCGGCGTAGATGACGTGGAAGCCGGCGCCGGTGCGGACCACGTACCGGACGTAGGCGCCGGCCACCGCGGCCAGGCGGGCGGCCGGGTCGGAGCCCGCCGCGTCGGCGGCGGCGACGATGGCGGCGCGCAGATCGTGGGCGGCGGCGGCGGAGACCGCGCCGAGCAGGTGGTCGCGGTCCGGAAAATGCCTGTACGGGGCGGCCGAGCTGACCGCCAGCCGGCGCGCGACCGCGGCGACCGAGAAGCGCTGCAGGCCGCACTCGGCGAGCAGGTCGAAGCTGGCGCCGATCAGCGCCGCACGGAGGTCACCGTGGTGGTAGCTCCGGTCCGCCGACACGCCGGGCCCCCTCGCTTGCGTTCGTGTAAGTGTGCTCTTACATTAACAGGTGATAGCCCTCTTACATGGTGGAGGCACTGTGAGCATCCGGCTCGGGTACCAGATTCCGAACTTCACCTATCCCGGCGTTCCGGTCGAGGACACCTTCGACACCGTCGCCGCGCAGGCCCGGGAGGCCGAGGCGGCCGGTTTCGACACCGTGCTGGTGATGGACCACTTCTACCAACTGCCGGGCATCGGCGCGCCGGAGAACGCGATGCTCGAGGCGTATACGACGCTCGGCGCGCTCGCGTCGCTCACGTCGACGATCCAGCTTTCCGCGCTGGTCACCGGGAACACGTACCGGAATCCGGCCCTGCTGGCGAAGACCGTGACCACCCTCGACGTGGTCTCCCGGGGCCGGGCGATCCTCGGGATCGGCGCCGGATGGTTCGAGCGCGAACACGACGACTACGGCTTCGATTTCGGCACCTTCGGGCAGCGCTTCGAGCGGCTGGAGGAGGCGCTGACCATCATCGCGCCCATGCTCAAGGGCGAGCCGGCGGTCCTCGACGGCAAGTGGTACACGGCGCGTGGCGCCATGAACAACCCGCGGGTGCGCCCAACCGTCCCGATCATGCTGGGCGGCAGCGGCGAGCAGAAGACGTTCCGGCTGGCCGCGCGCTTCGCCGACCACATGAACATCATCTGCGACGTCGCGGACCTGCCCCGCAAGGTCGCCGTCCTGCGGCAACGGTGCGAGGAGATCGGCCGCGACCCCGCCACGCTCGCGACTAGCTACCTGGTCATGGGCATGGTCGGCGAGACGGAGCAGGAGGCGAAGGAACTGGGCGAGACGATCCCGGAGGACCGCCGCAACCGGGCCTTCCTCGGCACGCCGGAGCAGGTCGCCGAGCAGTTGCGGGAGCAGGTGCTCGGCGCCGGGATCGACGGGATCACCATCAACCTGATCCGCAACGGCCACCGGCCCGGCGTCGTCACCCAGGTGGGCGCCGCACTCAAGCCGCTCGTCACGGCATAGCCCACCACCGACCGGCCCGCTCGCCTCCGGGGCCCTTCTCATGGGGGGCGAAGGCTGGGGCTGCTGGCGGTGCGGCAGCAACCGCGGCCGTTGGACCTTGGTGCGTGGCGGTTTGCTCGGCACCTGGGTGCATCAAGGTCTGCGGCATGTGGTCGGCCGCGTGAGAGCTGGGGCTGCTGGCGGTGCCGCAGCGACCGCGGACGTTGGACCTTGGTGCGCAGCGGCCCGCTCCGTGCCCGTGCGCATCAAGGTCGCGGAGTCCGGTGGCGATATGGGACGTTATGCGAGGCTGTGGTCCGGGGTGTGGGACGGGATGCCCAGGATGTGGTGGCGGTGCCCGGTGGGCGGGATCGGGGTCCATCAGCTGGACTGCCACCAGCGCGGGTGAGGGTGGGACGTAGTTCCGAGGAGTCGCCGCGACCGGTGGTCGGGCATGGCGACGCCCGACCGGTTGCAAGATCCTCGCGGGTCGCCGGCCCGGACCGGCGACCGGTTGCAAGATCCTCGCGGGTCGCCGGACCGGGCCGATTGTGGTGCGGGCGAACACGGAGTGGACCACGCCGCCACAAGATCCAGCCGCGACCCCCGGGGCGTGATCGACTGGGCGAGGTCGGTGATGCGGAAAGTCCGCACGCGCTGGGCCGCCGGGTGCGGTAGGGATTGCCGCGTGGCCGAGCTCATCCGCGCCCTGCGCCGGGTGTCCGTCGCCCGGCTCCGAGCCAGCGCGCCGCAAGCGATTTCAGGGGGGCGCTGACGATTTCACCCCGGCCCGCCAACGGCACCCATTGATCGACAACCGTCTATTGACAATTCTCTGCAAAGGATTTCACAATCACCCCCAGCGCTCCAGTCCCTTCCGGACGATGGGGAGACACCGATGCCGGTGACGATCAAGGATGTGGCCCGGGCCGCCGGCGTCTCACCGTCGACGGTCTGCCGGGCCCTCGCGACGCCTGACCTGGTCCGTGCCGAGACGCGCGAGCGGGTCCGGCGGTCGGCGGCCGAGCTCGACTATTCTCCCAACCGCGCCGCCCGCGGCCTCATCACCGGGCGCACCGGCAACCTCGGGCTCGTCGTGCCCGACCTGGGCAATCCGTTCTTCCCCGGCGTGGTGAAGGGCATTCAGGCCCGGGCCCGCGAGGCCGATCATGCCGTCTTCCTGGCCGACACCGACGAGGATCCGGCGGCGGAGATCCGGCTGGTCCGTACGCTCGCGAAGCAGGTCGACGGGCTCGTGCTGTGCTCGCCGCGGATGAGCGAGCAGGAGTTGCGTGGCTTCGCGGCGCAGACCCCGCTGGTCATGCTCAATCGCCGGGTCGGCCGGCTGCCGGCGATCACCTTCGCCAACGTCGACGGCATGCGGCAGGCGGTCACCCATCTCACCGCCCTGGGTCACCGGCGGATCGCGTACGTCGCCGGGCCGCGGGCTTCCTGGTCCAACCGCGAACGGCTACGGGGGCTGCGTGCCGCCGGCGCCGCGGCCGGTGTCGAGCTGACCGAGGTTGGCCCGGTGCAGCCGCAGTTCGACGGCGGGGTCGCCGCCGCCGACCCGGTGCTCGCCGCCGGGGTCACCGCCGTCATCGCCTACAACGACGTCATCGCGCTGGGTTTGCTCAACCGTTTCAACGCGCGCGGGATCGCGGTGCCCGCCGCGATCAGCGTGATCGGCTTCGACGATATCGCCCTGGCCGCGATGGTGCATCCGGCGCTGACCACCGTCGGCGTGCCCATGGAGAGCTGCGGCCGGGCCGGCGTCGACCTGCTGCTGGGCCTATTGCGGGACCCGGCCGGGTTCGGCACCACCCGGCGCGAGCTGGGCACCAACCTGATGGTCCGCGGCTCCACCGGACCCCCACCACACACTTGAAAAAACCGCGCGCCCGAGAGAGCCAAGCACCTGAGAAAGCCAAGCACCCGAGAAACGCACGCACCCGAGAGAGCCAAGCACCTGAGAAAGCCAAGCACCCGAGAAACGCACGCACCCGAGAGAGCCAAGCACCTGAGAAAGCCAAGCACCCGAGAAGGGCACGCGCCTGAGAAAGGCACGCACCCGAGAAAGGCACGCACCCGAGAAAGCCCGACAAGGCCGCGCACTTCAAGAAAGGGCTCCCCATGAGACGCGCCCTCACCGCCATCACGGCCCTGCTGCTGCTGACCGCCTGCAGCGCCCCCGACACCGGCTCGTCCACTCAGGACGCCGATGGCCCGGTCCCCGCCAAGCCGGGCAAGGCGGTCACGCTCAACATCCTCGACGTCGCCGGCAATCTCCAGCTTACCCAGGGCATGATCGACGACTTCGTCAGCCGCAACACCGGCGTCGTCGGCAAGGTGACCTATTCGAAGTCGCCGGCGCCCGAACTCGTCGGCAAGGTCAAGGCCCAGCAGAACGCGAACCGGGTCGACATCGACCTCGTGCTGACCGGGGTCGACGGGCTCTCCGCCGGCATCGAACAGGGCCTGTGGAACCCGCTTTTGACGAAGTATGCCGACCGGCTTCCCGGCGTACAGGATTATCTTCCCGGAGCCGCGGCCATGCAGAAGCTGGCCGGGGATTCCGGGGTGACCGTCACCTATTATCCGTCGGGCCCGCTGATCGAGTTTCTGCCCGCCAAGGTGCCCAGCCCGCCGAAGACGGCCCAGGAGTTGCTCGCTTACGCCAAGGCGAACCCGGGCGCGGTGCAGTATGCGCGGCCGTCGAATTCCGGGCCGGGACGCACCTTCCTGATGGGCCTGCCCTATCTGCTCGGCGATGCGGACCCCAAGGATCCGACCGCGGGCTGGGACAAGACCTGGGCCTATCTGGCCGAGCTGAACAAGTATGTGACGCTCTATCCGTCGAGCACCGGCGAGACGATGAAGAACCTGGCCAACGGCTCCGCGAAGATCATCGCCTCGACGACCGGGTGGGACATCAATCCCCGGGTGCTCGGCACCGTGCCGAAGGAAGCGGCGATCGGCACCCTGGCAGGGTTCCACTGGGTGACGGACGCGCACTACGCCGTCGTGCCCAAGGGCGTGTCGACCGACAAGCAGTCGGCGATCCTGCTGCTGCTCGCCCACATGCTCACCAAGGAGCAACAGGCCAAGGCGTACGACAAGGGGTACTTCTATCCGGGGCCGGCGGTCAAGGACGTCGACCTGGCCATGGCGCCGCCGGAGAGCCGGGCCGCGATCGAGGAGTTCGGCCGCCCCGCATACACCGGCCTGATCGCCGGCCATCCGCTGGAGGTGCCGCTGGGCTCCAAGGAACTGGTCGCCGCCTTCGACCGGTGGGATCGCGAGATCGGCGGGGCGAAGGTCGCCAAGTGAGCTTCGAGACGCTGCGCCTGGACGGGGTCAGCCGCAGCTTCGGCGGCCACGAGGCGCTCGCCGGGCTGGATCTGACGATCAAGCGGGGTGAGTTCATCGCCCTGCTCGGCCCGTCCGGCTGCGGCAAGTCCACGGCCCTGAACTGCCTGGCCGGGCTGCTGCCGCTGACCCGGGGCAGCATCTGGCAGGACGGGGCCCGCCTGGACGTGCTGCCGCCGGAGCGGCGCGGCTTCGGCATGGTGTTCCAGAACTATGCGCTCTTCCCGCACCTGTCGGTGCGCAAGAACATCGCGTTCGGCCTGCAGATGCGGCGGGTGCCGCGGGCCGAGATCCGCCGCCGGGTGGACGAGGCGCTGCGGCTGGTGCACCTGGAGGAGCACGCCGGCAAGCTGCCCGGGCAGCTCTCCGGCGGCCAGCAGCAGCGGGTGGCGATCGCCCGCGCGGTCGTGCTGGAGCCGGCCCTGGTGCTGATGGACGAGCCGCTGTCCAATCTGGACGCCAAGCTGCGGCTGGAGATGCGTACGGAGATCCGCCGGCTGCACCAGTCGCTCGGGCTGACCACCGTCTACGTCACGCACGACCAGGAGGAGGCGCTGTCGCTGGCCGACCGGCTGGTGGTGCTGCGCGCCGGCCGGGTGCAGCAGATCGGTACGCCCGAGCAGTTGCACACCGAGCCGGCCAACTGGCACGTCGCCGACTTCATGGGCTACCGCAATCTGCTGCCGCTGCGCGCCGGGCCGCGCGACGGCACCGGCATCGTCGTGGAGTTCGAGGGGCACCGGCTCACCGGCACGCCGGTGGGCGATCCCGCGCCCGGCGACGAAGTGATCGCCGGAATCCGCCCCGAGGATCTGCGGATCGGCCCGGCCGGCGGCCCGGGAGTTCCCGCCGGCAGCCCGGGAGTGGCCGCCGGCGGCCCGGAAGTGGCCGCCGGCAGCCCGGAAGTACCCGTCGGGGGCGCAGGGGTGCCGGCCACGGTCGAGGTGGTCGAGTACCAGGGCCGCGAGGTGGCCGTCGAGGCGCGCACGGACGGCGGCGTCGCGCTGAACCTGCGCACCACCGACCGGCCCGCGATCGGCGACCGCATCACGGTCAGCGTCGAACCGCGGCGGCTGCTGGTCTTCCCCGCGGGCGGCGCGACGTGAGCGCGATCGTAGGGGCCCGGCCGGCGCTGCGGCACCGCCTCGCCGAGCGCGGCATCGACCGGCAGTTGCTCCTGCTGCTCCCCGCGGCGTTGTTCGTGGTCACCCTCTTCATCTACCCCTTCCTGTACGGGGTGGGCCTGTCGTTCCAGCCCACCAGGGGCGGGACGCTGGGCGCGTACCGGGAGTTCTTCACCGACGCGTACCTGCGGGACACGATCTTCACCACGCTGCGGCTGTCGTTGCCGGCGGCGCTGCTGAACGTGCTCGCGTCGGTGCCGATCGCGTACCGGATGCGTGGCCGTTTCCGCGCCAAGCGGTTGCTGACCACCCTGCTGGTCGTGCCGATCACCCTCGGCACCGTGCTGACCGCGCAGGGCCTGCTGAACTTCCTCGGCCCGACCGGCTGGTTCAACCGGACCCTGCTCAGCGCCGGCCTGGTGGACGCGCCCGTGCGGCTGACCAACAACTACTGGGGCGTGTTCTTCTCGCTGGTCATCACCGGCTTTCCGTTCGCGTTCCTGCTGGTGCTGTCGTACCTGTCGGGCATCGATCCCAGCCTGGAGCGGGCCGCGGCGACGCTCGGGGCCGGCCGCTGGCAGCGCTTCCGGCGGATCACCCTGCCGCTGCTCGCGCCCGGGCTGGCCACCACCTTCTGCCTGACCTTCGTGCTGGCGTTCAGCGTCTTCCCGTCGGCGGTGCTGGTCGGCGACCCGGCCGGCACCACCCGGGTGATGTCGATCGCCGCCTACGACGCCGCGTACGTCCGCTACGACTACCCGCTCGCGTCGGCTGTCGCCGTACTCATGGGCCTGGTCGAACTGCTCGTCATCGCCGCCGTCCTGGGCTGGCGGGCGTTGCTCTACACCGGATCGACGGCGGGAGGTAAGGGCTGATGGCGGCTCGGCGGGCGATCGTGGCCACCCCGGCGGCCTGGCTGGTCTGGGGCGTGGTCGTCGCGTTCTTCGTCTTCCTGGCCGGGGTGATCGGCTCGGTGGTGGTGAGTTCGTTCGGCACCCGGTGGTTCGACACCTGGCTGCCGCTCGGCTGGACCCCGGACTGGTACGCCCAGGCCTGGGACGAGTTCACCCTGCTGCCGGTGCTGATCGTGACCCTGGAGGTGTCGGCGCTGGTGGTCGGCATCTCCGTGCTGATCGGCGTGCCGGCGGCGTACGTGTTGGCCCGGCGCGGCTTCCCCGGGCGCCGGCTGCTCTATCTGCTGTTCCTGCTGCCGATCCTGATGCCGCCGATCACCTACGGCATCCCGCTGGCCACGGTGCTCTACAAGTACGGCTTCGCGGGCCACCTCTCCGGGGTGGTGCTGGCCAACCTGGTGCCGTCGGTGCCGTTCGTGATCCTGACCATGACCCCGTTCATCGAGCAGATCGACCCGGCGGTCGAGCGGGCGGCGCGGATGTGCGGTGCCGGCACCCGCCAGGTCTTCGTGCGCATCCTGGCGCCGCTGCTGGTGCCCGGCATCCTGGCCGCGTCGATCCTGGTGCTGGTGCGGACCGTGGGCATGTTCGAGCTGACCTTCCTGACCGCGGGGCCGGACTCGCAGACCCTGGTTGTCGCGCTGTACTACTCGATGTCCGCCGCCGGGATCCGGGCCCAGCAGTCGATCGACGCGATGGCGGTGATCTACACGTCGATGATGCTGGTGCTGCTCGTGCTGGCGCTGCGCTTCGTCAACCCGACCCAGTTGGTGGCCCGGGTCCGCGACGACGGGGACTGAACAGGGTGTCATGCGGCCGGTTCGCCGGCCGGCACCGGCAGGTTGGTCGACAGTGCTGCCGGCGTACCGAAGTTGGGGGTGCCGTCCGCGTTCCAGGTGAATTTCTGGGCGCGGGTGGTGCGGTTCATGTCGCAGCCGCCGCCGGCGGAGTTGTTGGCGTGGTAGGCCATCCAGCTCTCGGTGCCGTCCGGCGAGGTGAAGAAGTTGCCGTGTCCCGGCGCGAAGACGCCGTTGGCGTCGGAGCGCTGGAACACCGGGTTCGGCGACTTCACCCAGGACGAGGACTGCAGCGGGTCGCCGCCGTTGTAGGTCAGCAGGCCGAGCTTGTAGTCCGGCGTGGAGCAGTGGCTGGCCGAGAAGACGATGAACGTCTTGCCGTTGCGCTGCAACACTTCCGGGCCCTCGTTGACGGCCCCGCCGACGGTCTCCCAGCCGTAGGTGGGCGCGGACAGCAGCCGGCGGGTGCCCGACAGCGTCCACGGGTTGCTCATCGGCTTGATGAACATCGGCTGGTTGCCCGCGTAGTAGGTGCCCATCAGGTAGAGCTGGCCGTTGAGCTGCAGGATGCTGCCGTCCAGCTCCCAGGTGTTGTCGGCGGACGGGTCGAGCAGGTCGGCCTTGAAGGTGTACGGGCCCATCGGGTCCAGGCCGGCGCTCTCCAGCACGTGGATGCGCTGCGTGCCCAGGTAGTCGGCCTGGTTACGGCCGGCGGTGTAGTAGAGGTACCACCGGGTGCCGTTGGGCCCGGAGAGCAGGTGGATCTCCGGTGCCCACATGTTGCAGCAGCCGTTGGCCCGCGAGGAGAGGTTCATCAGGAGCGTGTCGGCGGCGGTGGCCAGCCCGCCGAGGGTGCGCGAGCGGCGCATGGTGATGGTGGAGTTCCACGTCGTCGTCACCAGGTAGTAGTAGCCGCTGTAGTACTGCAGGTACGGGTCCGGGCCGTGCAGGCTCAGCGGGTTACGGAAGGTCGCGCCGCCGGGCGTGGGGGTGTAGCCGGCCAGCCGCCAGGCCCGGTCGGCCGCCGTCGAGCAGGCGAGCTGGACCAAGGCGTTGGCGGTGTTGGGCGCCACGCACTTGCTGGACGAGACCGGCACCAGGTTGTAGCCGCCGGCGGTCGAGGACTGCACGCGGAACTGCTGGTTGGTGCCGCTGTGGCAGCTGTACTGGATGACCGCCGCGTTGTCGGCGGTGGACGCCCCGAAGATGTCGACGCAGCTGCCGGCGGTGAGGGTGGCGACGGTGAAGGTCTCGCCCTGGCCGGCGACCGGGGTGAAGGTGAAGCGCTGGGCGGCGGCGCCGGTGCACGCCCGCTGGCCGAGTTGCAGCGCCTGGGTGCTGGCGCCGCCGGGCACCTCGGCGCACTGGCCCGAGGCCACGTTGACCACCGTGCTGGTGAAGGTGGTCGCCGCGTCGGCCCGGCCGGGCCGGACCGCGGCGACGAGGGCGACGGCGACGGCCAGCGCCAGGACGGCAGCGCAGGTACGTCGTCCGCGACGGACTGTTCTGGTCATCGGATCACCCCGGATCGGCCGTGCGCGCTGACCCTCGTGCGCGCTGATTTCCCTGACGGTGCCGGACGAAAACGTTTTCGGCAATGTTAACTTTCCGTGACGACTCGTCGAAGAAAATGCCGCACATATCGACGTCTACCGATTGACAGGCCCTGCGGACCGTCCTAGCCTTCCCCCGTCTGTGAGCGGTAACAGCGGTGGCCAGGTGAGGAGCGACATGACCAGATCTTTTCGGGCTAGTCCGAAACGTTTCGGTGGCTGGGCCGGCGCGGCGACCGCGCTGCTGGTCGTCGGCGGGTGGGCCGTGGCCACCAGCGCGGAGGCCGCCACCGGCTGCCGGGTGGACTATGCGGTCGGTTCCCAGTGGGCCGGCGGCTTCACCGCCAACGTGACCATCGCCAACCTCGGCGACCCGGTCACCAGCTGGCGGCTGGCCTGGACGTTCCCCTCCCAGCAGCAGGTCACCCAGGCCTGGGGTGCCACGGTCACGGCCGCCGGCAGCCAGGTCACCGCCGCGAACGTCAGCTACAACGGCACGATCGCCACCGGCGGCAGCGTCTCGTTCGGCTTCAACGGGTCGTGGTCGACCGCGAACGCCGCGCCCACCTCGTTCACCCTCAACGGGACCGTCTGCACCGGCACGTCGACGCCGACCACTCCGCCGACGACCACTCCGCCGACGACCCCGCCCACCACCCCGCCGTCGACGTCCGGCTGGAATCCGCCGGCGAACCTCGTCACCCCGCTCAACGAGGTCTGGTCCCACGTCGAGAGCACGTACAACAACGGCAACCTGTACGGCTTCCGTAACTACGGGTGGGACCAGGTGATGGCCAACGGCGGCTCACTCAACTACTGCGTACGGTGGGACTCCGCCGCGCCGGTGAGCACCGCCCTGCGCGACCAGATCCACACCTCGATCAACCGCCAGGTGAACAAGTGGATGGCGTACATGTCCGGGCACAACGGCTGGCCGTACGCCTCGGTGCCGGTCAAGGTCGTCGGCTGGGCCGTCCGGGACCGAGCCACCCTGCAGTGGACGGACAACTCGGTGGACGTCTACGTCAACAACATCCGGGAGAACGCGCCCCAGTGCAGCGAGCCCTGCGGCCGCTTCTTCCACCAGGACGGCAACTATTCCGGGTGCCCCGGCGGGGCGGCGCGCCACTACGACATGTCGCTGTGGCTCACGTCCGGGTTCGGCGGCGGCGCGGGTGGTGACTGGGGTCAGCGCATCGGCAGCGAGTACATGACCAGCAACGTCAACGCCGACAACATCCACATCCTGCTGCACGAGCTCGGCCACTCGTTCGGGCTGGACGACTTCTACGACTGGACGCCGACCGGCGTGGGCGGCTTCATCATGAAGGCGGGCAGCGCCACGACGATCACCGAGTTCGACGCCTGGATGCTGCGCGACTGGTGGCGGCACCTGAAGAGCAGGTACGGCTACTGACGTTCCGGTCCGAGCACTGTCGGCGGTGCGCTCGAGGTGACGGCCTCGAACGCACCGCCGATCGTGTCTTCAATCGACCGTCGTCGCACTCTGGCCGGAACGTGAACAGGGTGATACAACTCATGAAACCTTTTCGTGTTCGTGCGTCCTGGAAGGGACACGGCCATGCGCCGACGCTTCACGCGGCTCAGCACCCTGCTCACCGCCTCGCTCGTTCTGTCAGTCCTCGTCAACCCCTTGACCAGCACGCCGGCGGCCGCCGCCTACTCGGCCAACGACTACTGCCTCGGCGAGTGCTCCGACATCCTGCCGCCGGGCCAGAACGGCGACGCCGACCTCGCGCAGATCCTCACCCACCAGGCATTCGGCACCATGCCGCCGCACTCCGACGACCAGTTGGACCGTTACGCGGGGTTGGTCTACAACTACACCGGACTGACCGGCCAGCAGATCAACACCTTCTTCAACGACAGCGCGTACGGGGTGCCGGCCGCCCAGGTGGAGCGCACCTACTCGCCGCGCTCCGACGTGACCGTGGTGCGCGACAAGGCGCTCGGCGTCCCGCACATCACCGGCACGACCCGGGCCGGGACGATGTACGGCGCGGGCTACGCCGGGGCCGAGGACCGGCTGTTCCTGATGGACCTGATGCGGCACGTGGCCCGCGGCGAGCTGACCTCGTTCGCCGGCGGCGCGGCCGGCAACCGCGCCCTCGAACAGAGCGTCTGGCGCTCCTCGCCGTACACCGAGGCGGACCTGCAGGCCCAGATCGAGACATTGCGGACGGCCAGCACCCGGGGCGCCCAGCTCTACGCCGACGTGCAGTCCTACATCGCGGGCATCAACCGCTACATCACGGTCTGCATGGCCGCCCGGGACTGCCCCGGCGAGTACGTGCTCACCGGCCACCTGGACTCCGTCACCAACGTGGGCGGCCCGCAGGCCTTCCAGCTGACCGACCTGGTCGCGGTCGCCGGCGTGATCGGCGGCCTGTTCGGCGGCGGAGGCGGCACCGAGATGCAGTCGGCGCTGGTCCGGATCGCCTCCCGGGCCAAGTACGGCACCACGATCGGCGACCAGGTCTGGTCGAACTTCCGCTCGCAGAACGACCCCGAGGCCGTCCTCACCCTGCACAACGGACAATCCTTCCCGTACGGCGGCGGAGATCCCGCCGCCGCCGGGGTCGCGCTGCCGGACGCCGGCACCGCCACGCCCGAGGAACTGATCTACGACAAGACCGGCTCGGCGACGTCCGCCGCGGCGACGGGCACCAGCACGATCGCCGCCTCGCTCAGCAGCCTCACCGTGGACGACAGCCACCAGGGCATGTCCAACGCGGCGGTGATCTCCGGGGCCAACTCGGCGACCGGGCACCCGATCGCCGTCTTCGGGCCGCAGACCGGCTACTTCGCCCCGCAGCTGCTGATGCTGCAGGAACTGCAGGGCCCGGGGATCAGCAGCCGAGGCGTCGCCTTCTCGGGGCTGAACCTCTACACCCTGCTCGGCCGGGGACCGGACTACGCCTGGAGCGCCACCTCCTCGGTGCAGGACATCACCGACACCTTCGCCGTCGACCTCTGCGAGGCCGACGGCAGCACGCCGACCGTCGCCTCCACCCGCTACCTGTACCACGGCCAGTGCCTCGCGATGGAGCCGCTGTCCAAGCTGAACTCGTGGGCGCCCACCACGGCCGACTCCACCGCCGCCGGCTCCTACCGGCTCACCATGCTGCGCACCAACTACGGCCTGGTCACCTGGCGGGGCCTGGTCGACGGCAAGCCGGTCGCGTTCACCAGCCTGCGATCGACGTACCGGCACGAGGCCGACTCGGCGCTCGGCTTCATGATGTTCAACGAGCCCGACCAGATGGGTACGGCGGCAGCGTTCACCGCCTCCGCGTCGAACATCCCGTTCGCGTTCAACTGGTTCTACGTCAACTCGACCGACTCGGCGTACTTCATGTCCGGCGCCCACCCGGTGCGGGCCGCCGGCGCCGACCCCAACCTGCCGACCCGGGCCCAGGCGGCCTACGAGTGGCAGGGCTGGAACCCGGCCACCAACGTCGCCACCTACCAGGCGAGCGCGGCCCATCCCCAGGCCGTCAACCAGGACTACTTCGTCAGCTGGAACAACAAGGCCGCGGCGGGCTTCGGGGCGGCGGACGGCAACTACAGCTTCGGCGCGATCCAGCGCGCCGACCTGCTCGACAAGCCGATCAAGGCGGGGATCGCCGCCGGCACCAAGTACGACCGGGCCACCCTGCTCAGCGTCGTCGAGTCGGCGGGCACCACCGACCTGCGCGGCACGGAGGTGCTCGACGACCTGCTCCGGGTGATCGACACGAGCACGGTCACCAACGCGGCCCAGGCCGCCGCGGTGACGAAGCTGCGGGCCTGGCTGCAGCGCGGCGCGCACCGCATCGAAACCGCCGCGGGCAGCAAGGTCTACCAGGACGCCGAGGCCATCCGGATCTTCGACGCCTGGTGGCCGCTGCTGGTGTCGGCCCAGTTCGAGTCGCCGCTCGGCGACGACCTCTACCAGGCCCTGGTCAACACCCTGCAGATCAACGAGTCGCCGTCCGGGGGGCAGCACGGCCGGGTCTCCGACCTGCCGACGGCCGCGAACGAGGCCCAGGCCCACAAGGGCTCCTCCTTCCAGTACGGCTGGTGGGGTTATGTGGAGAAGGACCTGCGCGCGGTGCTCGGCGACACCGTGCCGGAATGGTCGAAGAAGTACTGCGGCGGCGGCACCGTGACCGCCTGCCGCACCGCGCTGCTGACCAGCCTGACGACCGCGCTCGCCGAGCCGGCCGCGACCACCTACCCCGGCGACACCCACTGCACCGCCGCCGACCAGTGGTGCGCCGACGCCATCGTGCAGTCACCGCTCGGCGGCATCACCCACGACCTGATCGCCTGGCAGAACCGCCCGACGTACCAGCAGGTCGTCTCGTTCCCGGCCAAGCGCGGCGACGACCTGACCAACCTGGCGGCCGGCAAGACCGCGACGGCGTCGAGCACCCAGTCCGGCTATCCGGCGTCGAACGCCGTCGACGGCAGCCTGACCACCCGCTGGGCCAGCTCGTACGCCGACAACCAGTGGCTGCGCGTCGACCTGGGCGCCGTGAAACCGGTAGCCAGAGTGGTGATCAACTGGGAGGCGGCCTACGCCACGGCGTACAAGATCGAGGTCTCCACCGACGGCACCACCTGGACCCAGGCCGCGGCCGTGACCGGCGCCAACGGCGGGCTGGACAACGTCGCCTTCACCGCGGCCAACGCCAGATACGTCCGGCTCACCGGACAGACCAGGGCCACCACGTACGGCTTCTCGGCCTACGAGGTGGAAATCTACTCACATTGATGTTCGCCTATCGTTGATCGTGGCGGCGTCCCCGGCGGACGCCGCCACCGACGATGAGGAGGACGGATGTCGGACTACGACGGGTTCGCCGACCAGTACGACCAGACCTTCGAGCTGGCACCGTTCCGCACCCACATCGAGGCCTACTCGCTGCTGAAAAACGTCGGTGACGTGCGCGGCCAGGCCTGGCTCGACCTCGCCTGCGGGACCGGGCCCTACGCCCGTGCGCTGCGCCGCCGGGGCGCCGACCCGGTGCTCGGTGTCGACCTGTCACCCGACATGCTCCGCGTCGCGCGGGCAGCGGAGCAGCAGGAGCCGCTCGGCATCGCGTACGCGCAGCATGATGTCGCCAGCATGCCGGCGCTCCGCGAGTTCGACGGTGCCATCGGGTCATACCTGCTGCACTACGCCGCGGACGAGGCGCACCTGCGCGGCATGTGCCACAGCATCGCCGCCAACCTGCGGCCCGGCGGTCGCTTCGTGACATACCAGCTGAACCCGGCCCTCTCCCGCCGGCCGAACTACTACCTGAAGTACGGGACGGAGATCAGCCTGGAGGAGGACCGGCCGCTGTCCGACGGGGACGCCATCGCGTTCCGGATCAATCTGGCGGGCTTCCGCAGCCCCGAGGTCACCGTCTACTACTGGAGCCGCGCCACGCTCGATGGCGCGCTCCGGGAGGCGGGCCTGGAGCGGATCCGCTGGATCAGCCCCGAGCTGTCGCCACAGGCCGGCGAGGGACCGGACCCGGAGCAGTGGGCCGACTACCTCAACGAGCCGCTCTGCGTCATCATCGACTGCGTCAAGACGGCCAACGCCATCGCAGCGGGGCTGTAGCTACCCTCGGGGGATGACCGGCACAACAGGGTCCGACCTGGAGCTCTTCATATCGCACGCCTCCGAGGACAAGCCCGGCCTGGTAAGAAACCTGGCCGAGCGCCTACGCCATTGGGGAATCAAGGTTTGGTACGACGAGTACTCCCTGAGCCCAGGCGACAGCCTCTCGCGATCGCTCGACAGAGGTCTCGCCGCCACGCGATACGGCCTCGTCGTGATCAGCAAGCACTTCATGGTAAAGCCCTGGACGGAGTACGAGCTGCGCGGACTGACCACCAAAGAGATATTCCGTCGAGACAAAGTCATCATTCCGATCTGGCACGGCGTTTCGATGGAGGACGTGGCGGCCTTCTCGCCGTCCCTGGCGGACAAGGTGGCGGTAACAACAGAGGGTAGGAGCATCGACGAGGTCGCCGAAGCGGTAATACGCGCCATCCGACCGGACCTCGCCCAGCGAATGTCCATATTTCGAGCGCTGCGGCAGCCGGCGCCGGATGCCCAAGAGGTAAACGTACCGCTCGAACAGATAGCAACCGTGCCAGCTCCTCGGAAATTCACCACCGAAGGAAGCATCGTCGTGCGGTCAATGCTGGTCACCGAGGTGCTCGCCGAGTCGAAGGGTCTGGCCGGCACCCTCGGCCAATTCCTGACGGAGCTGTATCGAGACGTCCACCCGGAGCCGGAGCTGCGAGTATGGGAACTCCTTGCCGCCATCTTCGCGACGGTCGATCGTCATTACCAGCTCACACCCGAACAGCGGACCACGCTCCTCGGCCTATTGCTGGCCTGCTCCACATCACACGATCACATTCTGTCCGAGGCCGAGGGTTTACCAGAGCCGGTAGCGGTCTACGCACTCACGTTATGGAAGCGTCTCCATACCATAAGCAGCATGGACGCTGTCGAGTGCGAGCGTGATCAAGACGGCAGCGTCCGCTTTGCGATGCCAGCACATCTTCGGGAGGTGTACGGGGATTGAGGTGGTGTTCGAGGCCCGACACCGCAGGCACGCACACCGGGCTTCGTCTTTTGCGCCCGGTCACCGGGAGAGCAGCGCCTTGACCGCGGCGATGAAGGCCTCGCGCCGCCGCCACAGTTCCTCGCGGAGTGCTTTGTCGCTCTCCAGGGAAATCGCCCCGAGGTCGTCGAGGGACTCGATGTAGTCGCGCACCGCGAAGCGCAGGGACTGCGCCGGGGTGGTCAGCAGCCGCAGCCTCATCCGAAGGCGTCGAGCCCGCTACGGATCACGTCGGCCCCGCTGCTCGACTTTCGCCATTTGCGTCGGCGCAGCCGCAGGTCAGGCCCGACTCGAAAGTAGATCTTGCGTATCGCCTGGTCAGGGGACTGGTCGCGAGGTTCTCGGCCGTGCCTGGCATGCGGGATGAGCTGGGTGGATGGTGGATGCCCGATGGGCAGGCGATCCAGGAAATGGCGACAGTCGAGTGGTCGCTCCGTGCATGCCCGCATCAAGAGTTCGCAGCGCTCGCTGCGCGACGGCGGCCGGGACGAGATCGTCGTCGCTGGTCGGCCGGGTGAGGGTTGGGCCTGCTGACGGTGCCGCAAGCAACCGTGGACGTTGGACCTTGGTGCGCAGCGGTCAGCTCTGCACGCGTGCGCATCAAGGTTGCGGAGTCCGGCGGCGATATGGGGTGTTATGCGAGGTCGGGGTTCGGGGTGTGGGACGGGATGTCCAGGATGCGGTGGGCGGGGGGGGGTGGGGGGTATCGGGGCCCATCAGCTGGACTGCTGCCGGCGTGGATAGGGGTTGGGGGTGGAGGGAGGTCGTTGCGAGGAGTCGCCGAGGCCGGCGGTGAAGCATGGCGGTGTGTGTGACCGTTGCAAGATCTTCGACGATCGTCCTCGGGTCGGCGATCCCCGCGAGGATCTGGCAGTGGTCGTGCGTCACCATGTCGCACTATCGGTTTCGACGACTCATCGGAACCGCCTCTTGCCAGTTCCACCCCTTACCCGCGCCGGCGGCAGTCCAGTTGATGGACCCCGATCCCGTCCACCGGGCACCGTCACCACATCCTGAGCATCCCGTCCCACATCCCGGACCGCAACCTCGCATAACATCGCATATCGCTAGCGGACTCCGCGACCTTGATGCGCACGGGCGTGGAGCTAGCCGCGGCGTACCAAGATTGCCGCCGTCGGGGTGGCGGCTCACGGCCCGGCCGCCTGCTGCGGATCTTGGTGCGGGCGGGTGCGCTCGACCTTCGACACTTTGCGCCAGCGCAGCCGCAGGTCAGGCCCAGCTCGAAAGTGGATCTTGCGTATCGGCCTGGTCGGCGCCAAGCCGCCATATTCTCGGCGCCGCGCCCGACATGCGGGATGAGCTGGGCGGATGGTGGATGCCCTACGGGGAAGCGATCCAGAAATAGCGAAAGTCGCGTGCGCGGGCTCAAGGTCGAGACCAGCGCGTCGGCATGCGCGGCCACCTCGTACGGCAGATTGAGGCTGCTCCGATTCGTCCGCAGTTCCGTGATGAGCCCATGGCCGATCGTCGCTTGTGCGGCCGAATAGGGCCGGGTTAGCCTATTTTCCGCGAAATACTTCGCGATGGCTTGCGGAAGGTTTTGGCACATGGTCGAGGGGGACACCGCGCTCGCGGATATCGTGCGTTCTTCGCACGATGCGATTGTCGGCGGGACGCTCGACGGCGTGGTGACGACGTGGAATCGGGCGGCCGAAGGGCTTTACGGATATCGCGCCGAGGAGATCATCGGCCGGCGCGCCGAGACGCTTTATCCGTCCGAGTGCCGGGCCCGCGAGGCCGTCGTGCTGCGCCGGCTCGCCCGGGGCGAGCAGCTCGACCAGTACGTGACCGAGCGGATCCGCCGCGACGGGAGCACCGTGTTGGTCCGGCTGAGTGTCTCTCCGGTCGCCGACAAGGCGGGCACCATCGTCGGTGTCGCCGCCATTTCCCGCGGCGTCAGTGCTGCCGCCGGAGACAGCCGCACGCAAGGCGTCCTCCCGGCCCGCACGAGTCACGATTTGCGCACCCCGCTGCAGGCCGTCATCGGATTCACCGGCACCCTGCTGCTGCGGCTTCCGGGTCCGCTCAACGATGAGCAGGCGCGCCAACTCACGCTCGTGGAGGAAAGCGCCCGGCAGCTGCTGTCGATGATCAACGAAATGTCGCGTCCGGGCGAGGGCTGACGCCTCGCGCCCGGTACCTCGATCGGGCGATAGTTCTGCGCCTCCGTACCTGGATATGGTGAGGGCTGTGACCGGCAGGGTCGGCCTGTCGGCGTGGTCTGGTGGTGCAACCGTGGCTTGGTGGCAGCTGACCGCTTTGGCGAACGCGATTATTCTCGTGGCCTACCTGGCGATCTCATTCGCTATCGGGCGCGGGTTATGGCAGTCGCGGCAGTGGCGCAACAATCCGCTCGGGTTGGCGACCGCGGCGATCTTCTTCAGCTGCGCGGTGCATCACGGCTCCCATACCGTGCATCTGCTTCTGCCCTACTTCGGCGGGGAAATGCACGCCGGGATGGCCATGCGCCACGCGTTCGGGAGCTTTTCCATCGCGGGCTGGGATCTCGTGACCGCCGCGCTCGCGGTCTGGTATTGGACGCTGCGTGGCCGGTTCCCGGCGCTGGTGCGCGGCGCGGCGGTGTTCGAGGACCTCCGGCTGCGCCAGGCGGCGGAGGCCACGTTGCGCTCCAGCGAGGAGCGCTACCGCGGGATCGTGGAGACCACGAGCGACGGCGTGCTGCTCCTCGACGGCCACGGGCGGATCAGCTACGTCAACAGCCGGTTCGCCGCGATGCTGGGCCGGCAGGTGGCCGAATTGTCGGGCACGCCGGTGCTGGACCTGCTGGCCGAGGCCGACCGGCCCGCCGTCGAGCGGGAGCTGGCCCGGGTGCCGGAGGGCGGCACCCGCCGGCTTGAGCTCGGGCTCCCCCGCGCCGGCGGTCAGCCGATGTGCGCGCAGATCGCGCTGACGGCACGCGTCGATGACGACGGCGTCCTCGCGATGGTCGCCGACGTGACCGAGCAGAAGAACATCGAGGGGCAGCTGCGCCAGGCGCAGAAGCTCGACGCGGTGGGCCAGCTCGCCGGCGGGGTGGCCCACGACTTCAACAACCTGCTGACCGTCATCGACGGCTACGCGGCCCTGCTGATCGCCCAGGCCGACGAGCCCTCCGCCCGCGATCTCACCATGATCCGCGAGGCCGCGACCCGGGCCGGCGCGCTGACCCGCCAGCTGCTGGCGTTCTCCCGGACCCAGCCCGCCGAGACGCGGGTGGTCGATGTCGTCGGCCTCGTCACCGGAGTCGAGGGGATGCTGCACAGGCTCATCCGCGAGGACGTCGAGCTGGTGCTGACGGGCGCGACGGCGCCGCTGCACGTGCGGGCCGATCCGGGTCAGCTGGAGCAGGTGATCGTCAATCTGGTGGTCAATGCCCGCGACGCGATGCCCGACGGCGGGAGGCTGACCATCGCCACCGAGAGTGTCGACCTCGGCGACGAGGGTGCCGCCCGGCTGGGCGCCGGGCCCGGAGAATACGCCCTGATCACCGTCGCCGACAACGGCTGCGGCATGTCGGCGGAGGTGGCGGCCCGCATCTTCGAGCCGTTCTTCACCACCAAGGAGCAGGGCAAGGGTACGGGCCTGGGAATGTCCACCGTGTACGGCATCGTGACGCAGGCGAGCGGTCAGATCCGGGTCGACTCGAACCCCGGCAAGGGCACCACGGTCGCGGTGTACCTGCCGATGACAACGGCACTCCCGGTCGGTCTCCCGGTGGACCCCGCGCCGCCGCGGCTGGCGACGGGCACCGAGACGATCATGTTCATCGAGGACGACCCCGCCGTTCGCAGGCTCACCGCACGGATTCTGCGCACCGCCGGATACCACGTCCTGGCCGGCGTCGACGGTCGCCACGCGCTGGAGATCGTGCGCGCGAACCCGGGCATCAGCCTGCTGGTCACCGACGTTGTCATGCCGGGCATGAACGGTCGGCAGCTGGCCGACCGGATCACCGCCATCCTGCCGGGGCTGCCCGTGATCTTCACCTCCGCGCACACCCGCGGCGTGCTCACCCTGACCCGGGACGACCCGACCGTCGCCTTCCTCGAAAAGCCCTACACGGTCTCCGGCATCACGGAGAAGGTCCGCGCCGTGCTGGATGCCCGTACAACGACGATGTGAGGTAGCCGGTGTCGCACGTGCTCTATATCGATGACAGCGCCATCAACACCGTCCTCGTCGGACGGATCCTCGCCAGCCGACCCGAGGTCGTCTTCGGCTCCGCCCCGGACGGCCGCAGCGGCCTGGATCACGCCCAGCGGCTGCGCCCGGATCTGGTCCTGCTCGACCTCACCCTGCCCGACATCAGCGGGGAGCAGGTGCTCGCCCGGCTCCGCGCCGACCCGGCCACCCGGGCGATTCCCGTGATCGTGGTCAGCGGCGAGACCGATCCGGTGGTCCAGCACCGGCTGCTGGCGCAGGGCGCGCAGTGGTGGCTGACCAAACCGTACGAGATCAACGACCTGCTCCGTCTCGTGGACGACTCCCTTCAGACGCCGTCCTCCGCCGCCCAGAGCACGGCCAGGCAGACGTCATCGTCCGCCGGGTTGCCGCCGAGCACTTCCCGGACGACGCGCTCCGCCAGCTCCTGGGCGTCCGGCGACTGATGCGGCTGGTCGGCCGCGAGCTCAGCGAGCGCGAGCGCGACCGCGGCCGGCAGCCGTTGCGCGTCGGCGGCCGTCGGAGCGTTGTGCCGGTCGGTCAAGCCGCCGGTGTGGGCGCACAGCACCGCGCCCGGTGCCATGGTCAGATGCTGCCCGACGAACTCGGCGTCCGGAAAGACCCCCAGCGCCGGGCCGCGTTGCCGCAGCGCCGCGAACGCGGGCCCGGCACCCCGGCCGGGAGAAAACACCAGGGGTACGGGGTGACCGGCGTTCGCCATGCGCAGGCGCCCGGTGCCGGGCTCGTAGATCGCGACGACGGCGGTGACGAACGTGTCGCCCTGCCCGCTGCCGACCAGGAGCCGGTTGAGCCGGGTCAACAGGCGCACCGGCTCGGGATCGTCGAAGGCGTACGCGCGCAGCGCCGCGAGGATCGGTGCCATGGCGGCGGCGGCCGGCTGGTCGTGGCCGGCCACCTCGCCGACCGACAGCAGGATTCGACCGTCGTGGATCCGCTGCGCGTCGTACCAGCCGGCGCCGATGTCCAGCCGCTCGGGAGCGGCCTGGTAGATCGCGCCCAGGCTCACGCCGGCGACCATGGGCAGCGCCGGGGGCAGCACGGCGCGGTGAAAGGCCTCAACGGCGCGGCGCTCCGCATGCCATTCGGCCTGCTCCTGCAGGTGGGCGCGCTGGGCGTGCCGGACCTGGGTGACATCCTGGGCAACCCCCCAGACGGTACGGGCCGTCTCCGCGGGTTGCCGCCCCGGCGCGGTCGCCCGGCACGACACGATCAGCTCGTGGACCGCGCCGTCCATGTCCGCGACTCGCACCTCGGTGCGCTCCGGCACACCGGTGCGCCAGGTGTTCCCGGCAATGGTCGCCAGCTTGGCGACGTCCTCGGGATGCACGCGCTGCCGCAACTGCTCGAGAAGGAGCCTGCCGGTGGGCAGCCGCAGCAGGTCGCACAGCCCGAAGGACAGCATGATCATGCCGGTCGCCGGGTCGAGGTCCCAGGTGCCGGACCGGGTGAGCCGGTGCGTCTCGGCCAGCCGGTGAGCCAGGTCCGCCGCCAGCCCCCGCCAGTGCACCGCGGGTTCCTCGGCTGCCCGCACGGGCTGCTGGCTCGGCACGGCGACGTCCTCGGCAGCTCCGGCGACCTCGCCCGCCGGCCCCTGACCGACGACGCTCTCGGTGCCCAGCAGGGCGTCGATCGTCGCCAGCACCATGCCGGGCTGCGCCGGCTTGAAGATCACATCCCGCACCCCGCAGGCCCGGGCCATGGGCTCGATCTCCTCGTGGCCGTAGTGCGCGGTGCTGAACGCGATCGGCAGGTGGCTGGTCGCCGGCTGGCTGCGCAGCATGCGGGCCAGGTCGTAGCCGTCCAGATTGGGCATCAGGATGTCGGTGATCACCGCATCCGGCGGGCGCCGGCGGGCCAGCATCAGCGCGGTGTCGCCGTCGGCGGCCTCGCAGGCCTGATGGCCCCGGTAGCCCAGCAGGGTGCGCAGAAAATCCCGGCTGATCGGGTCGTCATCGACAATGAGCACGGTCGCCATCGGTCTCCAATCGTGGTGGAATACGCCCCGTTAGCCCACTTTGATAGACGCCGACAGGATGAGGCATCCCGGGCGCGGAGACCCGCACGCACTGTCCGTCCCCACCCGGTTACTGTGATGGCGGGTGCGCAGACTACGCGCGTTGCTGCCGCCGGGAGCAGCTTTCACGGAATACTCTCCGGTTCTCCTCCAGACCGAGGACGGTTAGCTGCGGGCGACCATAGCGGTCCTCTCGCGGCATGTCAGCCTGCTGCGCATGCGCGGGAGAGGTGAGACCTCATGGTCTCCGTTATCAGTTCCAGCACGGCGGTCCGTCATAGCGGCAACCCGCTCGGGAGGTGGTTCGACAACCGGAAGATCCGCAGCAAGATCCTCATCGCGGTCGGCGCGGTCACCGTCGCGGCCGTCAGCTCCGGGCTCATCGGGATAGCCAACCTGGGAACGGTGTATGAGGCAGGCGACCGTGTCGTCACCCGGAACCTGGTGCCCGCCGCCTACCTGGCCGATGCCAGGATCCAGGTCGAGGTGGTCCGGATAGCCGTTCGGGACCAGTTCCTGCTGGACGGCGCGGGCGCCGAGAAAGCCGCCCAGAAGATGGCTGCCGCCGACACCGCGATCGACGCGGACATGGCCAAGTATCAGCCGGTCGCCGCCGATCCGGCCAGCATTGCGCAGTTCCAGGCCGATTGGGCCACGTATAAGCAGGCCCGCGACGCGACGCTGCTGCCGGCCGCCGGCACCAAGAATCTGCCGGCCTTCGTCGCGGCCCTGGCGACGGTCGCGCCGCTGTCGGTCAAGGCGGCCGACGACCTGAGCACCGCGGCGAAAGCCGAGGAGGCGGAGGGCCTGGCCACGGCAGCCCAGGCCAAGAGCACCTACGAAAGCGGCCGCAAGCAGGTGATCCTCGTGCTGAGCATCGGGATTCTGCTCGCGCTGGGGCTGGCGATGTACGCCGCCCGGCGCATCGTGGCGCCGCTGCACCGGGTGTCCGAGGCCATCAACGCGGTCGCCGCCGGCGACCTCACCGCCACCGCGGGCGTCACCACCACGGAGGAGATCGGCGCCATGGCGGTCGCCCTCGATCGGGCCAACGCACGCACCCGGGCCGCCGTCGGCGCCGTCGCGGACACCGCCAACAGCCTCGCGTCCAGCTCGGAGGAGTTGTCGACGACGAACCGGCAGGTCGCCACCAACGCCGAGGAAACCGGCCGGCAGGCCACCGCCGTGGCGGCCGCCGCCGAGCAGGTCTCCACCAACGTGCAGACCGTCGCCGCCGGCAGCGAGGAGATGTCCGCCTCGATCCGCGAGATCGCGCACAGCTCCGCCGAGGCCGCCCGGGTCGCCGACACGGCAGTCAGCAACGCCGCCGGCGCCACCGCCACCGTCGCTCAACTCGGTGCCTCGTCGAACGAGATCGGCGACGTCCTCAAGGTCATCACCGCGATCGCCCAGCAGACGAACCTGCTCGCGCTCAACGCGACCATCGAGGCGGCCCGGGCCGGCGACGCCGGCAAGGGGTTCGCCGTGGTCGCCAGCGAGGTCAAGGATCTCGCGCAGGAGACCGCCCGCGCCACCGGCGACATCACCGCCAAGGTCACCAACATCCAGTCCGACGCCACCAAGGCCGCGCACGCGATCACCCAGATCACCGACGTGATCGAACAGATCAACAATCTGCAGACCACCATCGCGTCCGCGGTCGAGGAGCAGACCGCCACCACGAACGAGATGAGCCGCAACATCTCGCAGGCCGCGACCGGATCCGGCGAGATCGCCGCCAGCATCACCGCCGTCGCCACCGCCGCGAGCAGCACCCGCGAGGGCGTCGACGAGGCCCGCACCGCCTCGGCCGACCTCGCGCGCATGTCAACTGACCTGCAACAACTCGTCAACCAATTTCAGTACTGACGCTGGGTCGCGCTCAGCCGGCTCGGGAAGCCGGCGGCTGTCCTGCGGCGTCGGTCGCGCTGACGGCCCATGCCGCGATCTCACATATGTCGATGTCTTGACATGCCTCCGAGTCTGCGTTCAGCTGGTCGGGGAGGTCGACGATGACTGCATCCAGCACCCGGCTCCGGCGCCTGTGCACCGCCGTGGTCGCGACGTTCGGCGCCGCGACCCTCACCCTCACCGGCTCGGCCGTCGCCGCCGACCGGCCGGCCGCCTGGAGCGGCACCTGGAGCACGGCAGTGACCGGCCCGGCCACCGCGCCGCAGCCGGCGACCGTTTTCGACAACCAGACGCTGCGCCAGATCGTGCACACCAGCATCGCGGGCCGGTCGCTGCGCGTCCGGCTCTCCAACGAGTACGGCACCGAGCCGCTGGTGATCGGCGAGGCGCGCGTCGCCCGGGGCGCCGGCGGAGCGCGGATCATGGCCGGGACCGACCGCCGGCTCACCTTCGGCGGGCGCTCGGCGGTCAGCGTCCCGCCCGGCGCACCCGCGCTCAGCGATCCCGTGACTCTGCCCGTACCGGCCTTGTCCGATCTGGTGGTGAGCATCCACCTGCCGGAGCGGACCGCGGCCGCGACCGTGCACGGCTCCGCTTTCCAGACCAACTACGTCGCCGCGGGCAACGTCACCCGCTCGGCCACCCTGACCGGCGCCACGACCACGACGTCCTGGCACTTCCTCTCCGGCGTCAGCGTCGCCGCGCCCCGGGCCGCCTCGGTCGTGGCCTTCGGCGACTCCATCACCGACGGCGCGATCACCACGGTCGACGCCAACCGCCGATGGCCCGACTTCCTGGCCCGCCGGCTGCGGGGCCAGGCCTCGCTGCGCGACCTCGGTGTGCTCAACAAGGGCATCGGCGGCAACCGGCTGCTGCACGACGGCAACATCGTGCCCGGCACCCCGTTCTCCGGCTTCGGGCCGCTCTTCGGCGACAGCGCGCTGAGCCGCTTCGACCGGGACGTGCTCGCCCAGCCGGGCGCCCGCTGCGTGATCGTGCTGCTCGGCATCAACGACATCGGGCAGCCCACCTCGCTCGCGCCGCCGTCGGAGGCCGTCACCGCCGAAGAGATGATCTTCGGATACCGGCAGCTGATCGCCCGGGCGCACGAGCGCGGCCTGCGGATCCTCGGCGGCACCATGACACCGTTCCAGGACACCACCATCCCGGGCTACTACAGCGCGGCGAACGAGGCCAAGCGCGCCGCGGTCAACCAGTGGATCCGGACGAGCGGCGAATACGACGGCGTCGTCGACTTCGACCGGGCCGTCCGTGACCCGGCCCAGCCGTCGCGGATGCTCCCGCAGTTCGACAGCGGCGACCACCTGCACCCCAACGACGCCGGCATGCAAGCCATGGCCGACGCGATCCCGCTGCGCCTGATGCGGGTCACCGGCGAGCAGGTCGCGGCTCGGTAGCGCTGTCTCCGTCAAGGGCCAGCCGTCGGAGCGTCTCGCGGGCCTGGGCCTCGATCGGCCGATAGCCCGAGCGCACCGCCCGGTCGAGGGCCTGCCGGGCGTGCGCCTCGGCCTCGTCGCGGCGGCCCGGCCCGGCCACCGCCTCGGCGAGCCCGGCCAGCGCGGCCGCCTCGCACCAGCGGAAGCTGGTCTCCCGCGCGATCTCGAGCGCCTGGCGGTGGTATTTCCTGGCCTCCGCCGCCGCGCCGAGGTGCAGGCAGACCGACCCGAGGGCGTTGAGGGTCCACGCCTCGGTGCCCCGGTCACCGATCAGCCGGGTCAGCTCGACCGCCCGCTCCGCGTCGGCGCGGACCTGCGGGTCGCGCGTGTCCGGACCGGCCAGGCAGCGCAGCAGCGCCCGCCCCGCGAGCGCGGTCGCCTCGCCGTACCGGTAGTCGAGCCGCTGGTTCGCCACCAGCGCCCGCTGGTAGAAGTCCTCGGCCCCGGCCACGTCGCCCAGGTCGCGGTGCACGTTGCCGAGGTCCACCAGCAGCACCGCCTCGCTGAACGCGACACCCACCCGCTGCGCTATGTCCAGGGCCCTGCCGAAGTGTTCCCGCGCCGGCTCCAACTCGCCGAGCTGCCAGTAGGCGAACCCGACGTTCGCCAGCGCCATCGCGCACCCCTCGGGGTTCTCATGCGCCTCGAAGAGCCGCAGCGCCCGCAGACCGCAGTCGATCGCGTCCTGCGGGGCGCCGAGCCGCTGGTGCACGGCGCTGAGGTTGTTGAGGACGGCCGCCTCGCCTTCCGGCCAGCCGCCGCCCTCGTTGCTGCGCAGGGCGTCCGCCAGGCACGCCGCCGCCTCGTCGTACCGGCCGCTGTTGACGCAAGCCAGCGCGATGCTCAGGTTCATCGCGGCCGCGGCCGGCGCATCGTTCGCCGCGTTCGCCGCGTCGAGCGCGGCGGTTGCTGAGGCCAGCCACTCGGCCCGGTGGCCGCGGTGGTGGAAGTAGGCGCGCAGCGCGTCCGCCAGGTGCCACGCGTAGTGGCTTGGTCCGCGGCGGGCGGTCAGCTCGATCGCGGCCGTGAGATTCGGCCACTCGGCGTCGAGCCAGGCGAGCGCGGTGGCGTTGTCGGGGTGGGTGTTCAGCTCCGGCCGCGGCCGCGGCAGCCGGAGGAACTGGGGGATCAGCCGCCGGCCCGCGGCGTCGGCGGTGGTGAGGTAGTAGGTGAGCAGCCGCTCCTGGGCTGCCGCCAGCTCATCCGGCGGGTCCTCGGCGGACGCCCGGTCGGCCGCATACTGGCGCAGCAGGTCGTGGCAGCGGTAGTGGTTGCCGGTGTGCCGCTCGATCAGGTGCGCGGCCGCCAGCACGCGCAGCCGCCGGCCGGCGACCGGGGCCGGCAACCCGGCGACCGCGCCCGCGGAATCGGGGGTGAAGGTCGGCCCGGGAATCAGCCCGAGGCGGCGGAAGAGCAGCCGCTGTTCGGCCGCAAGCGCCCGATAGGACGACGACAGCGCGATAGCCACCCCGCCGGTCTCGGCGCCGTCCACGGCCAGCTCGGCCAGCGTGTCGCCCTGGGAGAGCTCCTGCACCAGGTGGCCGATCTCCGGCGTGGGCCCGGTGCGGAGATTGGCGGCGGCGATCCGGAGCGCGAGCGGTAGATGCCCGCAAAGCCGGGCCAACTCCGCGGCGGCCTCCGGCTCCTCGGCGACCGGGGTCGGGCCGAGCGCGACCTCGAGCAGCCGCAGCGAGTCCGCGGCGGGCAGCACGTCCAGCGGCAGCGGGCGGGCGCCGGCCCGGGCCACCAGGTCGCCGAGCCGGCTGCGGCTGGTGACCAGCACGGTCCCGGCCGCGGGCAGCAGCGGCATCACCTGGGCCGCGTCGCGGGCGTTGTCGAGCAGGACCAGAACGTGCCGGTCCGCGGTCAACGTCCGATAGAGCTTCGCCTGGCCGTCCAGATCGGACGGTACGGCGCGGGGGTCGGCCCCGAGCCCGCGCAGCAGCTGGGCGAGCACGGCCGACGGCGACAGCGGCTCGTGCTCCGGATCGAAGCCCCGCAGATCCGCGTAGAGCTGACCGTCGGGAAACCGGTCGCGGACGCTGTGGCTCCAGTGCACGGCCAGCGCGGTCTTGCCGACCCCGGCCGTGCCGCTGATGACCCAGATGCCGGCGCCGGCCGCCGCGTCGAGGGCCGCCAGCTCGCGTTCCCGCCCGGCGAATCCGGCGGCGTGCGGAAGCTCGGCGGGGCGAACCGGGGTCGCCGCGGGGGCGGCGGACAGCAGCACCGGGTCGGCGCGCAGGATCGCCGACTCCAGCTCGCGCAGCTCCGGCGCCGGGTCGAGGCCGAACTCGTCGGCCAGCCGGGCGCGTTGCGCGCGGAACGCCTCCAGCGCGTCGCTGGTGCGCCCCTCGCGGTGCAGCACCAGCATCAGCTGCCCCATTGGCCGGGGCCGGGCCGGGTTTTCGGCGACCAGCTCGGTCAGCTCGTCCAGCAGCAGCCGGAACTCGCCGAGCCGCAGCCTGGCGTCGAGCCGGTCCTCCATGGCGGTCAGCCGGGCCTCGGTCAGCCCGCCGCAGAGCCGGTCGCGCAGCCGCGGCGTGGCCACGTCGGCGAGGGGACCGCCGCGCCACAGGCCGAGCGCCTCGTCGAACAGGCCGACCGCCTCCGGGCCGCCGGCGGCGCGGGCACGTGCGGTCAACTCGGTGAAACGGTGCGCGTCGACGCTGAGCGGGTCGGCCTGCAACAGGTAGCCGGTGCGGCGGTTGAAGATCTCCGGGCCGCCGTCGCCGGCGCCGCGGAACGCGCTGCGCAGCCGCGAGACGAGCACCTGCACGGTCGCGCGCGCCGAGGCCGGCGGGGAGTCCCAGATCAGGTCGACGAGCCTGTCCACCGGCACCAGCCGGTTTGCCTCCAGGGCGAGCACGGCAAGGACCAGGCGCTGCTGACGAGGGCCCAGGTTGACGCGGACACCGGCCGACCAGGCCTCAACCGGACCGAGGAGTCGAACCTGCACAGCGAGCAGTATCCACCATCGGCCCAAATCCACTGCAGGCAAACTGCAAGAGCCCTGGGGCACGCTCCGCGCGTGCAGCGCCCACTGAGGACGCTCGCTACGGGAGGATTCGCTTTGAATCGGAGACATGTCACGGCGGTGGGCACCTCGATGGCGGTGCTCCTCTACGGGGTGCTGGCGCCGTCCATACCCGCGTCCGCCGCACTGCCGGCAGCCCCGGTGCCGCAAGCGGCCAAGGCGCCGCCGATCACCGAGCGGCCGGACACCATCTCGGCGGCGATGACCGCCCGGGCGCAGGGCTCCCGGGTCGAGATCCTGGACGAGCGGACCGAGTCGACGACCACGTGGGCCAACCCCGACGGGACGTTCACCACCGATTCCTCCAGCGGCCCGGTCCGCGTTCGCCGCGGCGACTCCTGGGTTCCCATCGACACCACGCTCGCGGACACCGGTGCCGCGGTCACCCCGAAGGCGGCGATCGCCCAGGTCGAGCTCTCCGACGGCGGCGCCGAGCCGTTCGCCCGGGTCCGCAAGGGTGCCCGGTCGTTCGGCCTGTCCTGGTCCGGCAAGCTGCCGGCGCCGACGCTGAAGGACGACACCGCCACGTACCGCGGCGTGATCCCCGGCGCCGACCTGGAGGTGCAGGTGCTTCCGGCCGGCTTCAGCGAGCGGGTGGTGGTGCGCGAGCGGCCAACCGGTCCGCTCACCATCCGGATACCCTTCGGTCTGTCCGGCATGACGCTGAGCCAGGCGACGGACGGGCGGCTCACCCTGAGCGACTCGGCGGGCAAGGCCGTCGCCCAGGCGCCGGCCCCCCACATGTGGGACTCGTCGGTGAATCCCGCCTCCGGCCTGCCCGCGCGCGACGCCAGGGTGGCCTCCACCGTGGAGAACACCGCCGGCGGACCGGTCCTCGTGCTCCGCCCCGACCCGGCCTTCCTCGCCGGGAACGTGACCTATCCGGTCATCGTCGACCCGACCGCGACCCTCGCGGTCAGCACGGACACCTGGCTGGAGACGCCGAACTACCCCGCCTCCCAGATCGGCTCCGACGAGTTGCGGGTCGGCACCTACGACGGCGGCACCCACCGGGCCCGGGCGTACATGAAGTTCAACGTCGCCAGCTTCGTCGGCAAGCACATCACCGACACGAACCTGCGGCTCTACTCGTACTGGTCCTCGACCTGTTCGACCGCGGGCTCCGGCGTCCGAGTGCGGCGCGTCACCACGGCCTGGGATTCGGCCACGATCGCCTGGGACGACCTGCCGGAGGTGACCGGCACCGGCGAGGTGATCAACACCAGCGCCAACGGCAACAGCGACTCCTGTCCGGCCGCGTACAACAACTGGGACATCGACGCGATCGTGCAGGCGTGGGCGGCCGGCACCGCCAACCACGGCATCCAGTTGCGGGCGGTCGACGAGACCGACTCGCTGACCTGGCGGCGCTACCGCTCCGCCAACTACGTCGACGGGGCCGCCGCGGTCGAGCCGAGGCTGACCGTCACCTACAACTCGTACCCGGCGACCGCGACCGGGCTTGCCGTCACGCCGTCGAAGGTGCACCCGTACAACGGCCGGCGCTACGTCGCGTCGCTGCGCCCGACGCTGGCGGCGAAGCTCGCCGACGCCGACCCGGCGGCGAGCCTGAAGGCGCAGTTCGAGGTCACTCCGGACCCCGCCTTCGCGGACACCACCTACACCTACACCGGCACCTCGGCCGCGGTCTCCTCCGGCGGCACGGCCAAGCTGACCATCCCGGCGGCGAACGTGCTCCCCGCCGGTGCGCACCTGCGGGTGCGGGCCCGCGGCTACGACGGCACCGACTACTCGAAGTCCTGGACCGCGTACCTGCCCTTCGTGCTCAACACGGCCCGGCCCGCGGCGCCCACCGTCACCTGTCCGCCCTACGCCGAGGACGAGTGGACGGCGAAGGCGTCCGGCGCGGTCACCTGCACCATCGACACCACCTCCACCGATGGGCAGGGCTACCAGTGGTCGCTGGATGACCCCAACCCCACGAAGTACGTCGAGGACACCGTGGACGGCAACGGCGGCGAGCCGCTGACGGTCTCGATCAAACCCGGCGACGGCTGGCACACGGTCTACGCCCGCAGCGTCGACACCGGCGGCAACGTCAGCACCACCGTCACCGCGTACGACTTCGGGGTCGGCGTCGGCGAGATCGTCTCGATGTCCGACGGCGACCGCACCCAGGCCGCGGTCGCCCTGACCGGCCGGGCGCCGGCGGCGAAGAACCAGGTCAGCTACGTCTACCACGTCGGCGCCGACCCGACCGCCGCCTGGCTCGCCGTCCCGCCCGCCCACGTCACCCTCGCCGGCACCACGACGAGCGTCGGTGCCTGGCCGCAGACCCGTTCCGACACCGCTCAGGACTTCGGCAGCCTGGTCTGGGACGTCGCCAAATCCCTCGCCGCCGCGGGTCAGGGCGACGGCCCGGTCCAGGTGAAGGCGTGCTTCACCGCGAGCGGGGCGACCAGCGAGTGCTCCGCCCCGGCGAGCTTCACGCTGGAGCGCAGCGGCTTCGGCTCGTCCTACGCCACCGAGCCGATCGGCCCCGGCGTGGTCTCGCTGCTCACCGGCGACTTCTCGGTGACCGAGGAAGACGCGACGCTGGCCGGACTCGGCATCTCCCGCACCCACACGTCGCTCGTCCCACCGGCGGCCGCCGGTGACTCCACCGGCGTCTTCGGGCCCGGCTGGGTCGCGTCGCTGCCGAGCGCCGGCATGTCCGACTTCACCTTCGCCGAGCACAGCGCCGACGGTTTCGTGCTGCTCGTCGGCACCGACGGGGAGGTACTCACCTACACCGTCGGCGCCGACAACGTGACCTACACCGGGGTCTCCGACGCGGAGGACGGCTCGGTCATCACCCGCGACTCCGCCACCCAGTACACGCTCACCGACACCGACGGGACCAAGACCGTCTATGTGAAGGCGAACGGCGTATGGAACGTGGTCCGGGTCGACGGGACCGCCGAGGAGGACACCACCACCTACACGATCGACTCCGCGGGCCGGGTCTCCCGCCTGCTCAGCCCGGTCTCCGACGGCATCTCCTGCACCTCGGCGCTGGTCGCCGGGTGCCAGGCGGTGGACATCGGTTACGCCACCGCGACCACCGCCTCGAGCACGGCCCTGGGCGACTTCGCGGGCCGGGTCTCCAAGGTCACCTACACCGGATACGACCCGGTGACCGCGGCCATGAAGCCGGTCGTCATCGCCCAGTATCAGTACGACGCCACCGGCCACCTGCGTGCCACCTGGGATCCCCGCGTCTCGTCGCCGCTCAAGACCGCCTACACGTACGACGCCGCCGGGCGCCTCGCCACGCTCACCCCGCCCGGGCAGGCCGCCTGGACGATGGCGTACGACACGGCCGGCCGGCTGGCGCACGTCACCCGCACCGACCCGGCCAACGGCGCCGCCACCCAGGCCGTCGCCTACGGCGTGCCGATCACGGGCACCGACGCCCCCGTCGACCTCTCGGTCACCAGCACCAGCACCTGGGGCCAGTCGGTGGACCTGCCGCGCATCGGGGCCGCCGTCTTCCCGCCCTCACACGTGCCGGCCCGCGGCTCCACCGGTGCCTACGCCCCGGTCGCGGCCGACTACCCGTACGCCGGACTCACCTACCTCGACGTCAACGGCCGAGCGGTGAACTCGGCCAGCTACGGTGCCGGGGCCTGGCAGATCACCACCACCCGCTACGACGCCCGGGGCCGCCTGCTCTGGGATCTGTCCGCCGCGAACCGGGCACAGGCACTGGCGCCGACCGACGCCACCGACCCGTACGTGGCCGGCCAGGCGGACACGGCGGTCCGGGCCGACCTGCTCGCCACCGTCAAGACCTACAGCGACGACGCGGACCTGCTCTCCACCACCGGCCCCGCGCACCCCGTGGAGCTCGCCTCCGGCACGGTGGTCTCCGCCCGCCTCGTCACCAGCAACACCTACGACGAGGGTAAGCCGGACACCGAAGCGAGGCGGCTGGTGACCACGGTCGCCGACGCACCGCTGGTGCTCGACGGTGGCGCCGCGCCGACCGCCGCCGACACCCGCACGACCAAGTACGGCTATGCGGCGCTGGTGTCCGGCGACACCGCCGGCTGGACGCTGGGCAGCCCCACCGCCCAGACCACCGTCACCGGCAGCACCGGACTGGTCAGCCAGACCCGGTACGACAACGCCGGCCGGGTGATCGAGAGCCGGCTGCCCGGCTCGACCGGCACCGATGCCGCTACCACGGTCACCACCTACTACACGGCCGCGGCCAACTCGGCGTACCCGGTCTGCGGTGGAAAGCCGCAGTGGGCCGGCCAGACCTGCCGCATCGGGCCGGCGGCGCAGCCCGCCGGGCAGTCCCTGCCCGTCACCGTGATCACCTACAACATGTGGGGCCAGGCCACAGTGGTCACCGAGACCTCCGGTGCCACGGTACGGACCACGACCACCTCCTACGACGAGGCCGGCCGGGTCACCCGCAGCGCGGTCGCGGTGACCCCCGCCGCCGCGGGCGGTGCCGCCGTGCCGGACACCGTCACGGGGTACGACGCGGCCACCGGGCTGGAGATCACCAGCACGGCGGGCTCGGCGACGGTCACCACCCGGTACGACACCCTGGGCCGGGAGGTTTCGCACACCGACGCCGACGGCAACACCGCCACGGTGTCGTACGACGTGGACGGACGGGTGAAGAGCCGCGCCGACGGCAAGGGCACCTACGCCTACACCTACGGCGGCACGGACGCCGCCGGCAAGGTCGAGCGGCGCAGCCTGCCGACCCGGGTCGACTCCGGGGCCGGAGCCTTCACCGGCGCCTACGACGCGGACGGGCAACTGGAGGTGCAGACCTATCCGAACGGGCTCGTCGCGTCGCACGGCTACGACAACGACGGCCAGGACGCCTCGCTCACCTACGCCAAGGACGGGACGACCTGGCTGGACTTCAACCGGACCGCGGACGTGCACGGCCAGACGGTCGCGACCTCGTCACCGGCGAGTTCCCAGGCCTACACCTACGACAGCGCCGGCCGGCTGACCAAGGCCGAGGACGCGTACGACCAGACGTGCACCACCCGGGTGTACACGCTCAGCGCGACCAGCAACCGCACCGCCCTGGCCACCCACCCCGGCACCGAGCCGAGCACCGACGCCGACCCGGTCTGCACGACCACCACCACCGCGACGACCGAGACGCACACCTACGACGCGGCGTCCCGGATCACCGACTCCGGCTACGTCTACGACACCCTCGGGCGCACCACCACCGTGCCCGCGGCCGGCGTCACCGGCGCCGCGGCCCTGACCGTCGGCTACCAGGCCACCGACATGGTCGCCTCGCTCACCCAGAGCGGGGTCACCAAGACCTTCACGCTCGACCCGACCGGACGGCTGCGCACCTCGGTCGTCACCGGGGCGCCGGTCAACGGCACGGTGGTCAACCACTACGCCGACGGCTCCGACTCGCCGGCCTGGATCACCGAGGCCAACGGGTCGTGGACGCGCAACGTCCAGGACCTGGCCGGCAACCTCGCCGCCGTGCAGACCAACGCCGGCGTGGTCACCCTCCAGCTGCCCAACCTGCACGGCGACATCGTCGCCACCGTCGATGCCTCGACCACGGCGACGGCGATCAGCGGCTACGTTGAGCAGACCGAGTTCGGTGGAGCCCGCGAGGACGGTGCGGCGGCCCGCTACGGGTGGCTCGGCGCGAAGCAGCGCAGCAGCGACGCGGTCGCCGGGCTCGTCCTCATGGGGGTGCGCCTCTACAACCCCGCGACCGGCCGGTTCCTCTCCGTCGACCCGATTCCGGGCGGCAACCACAACGCGTACGAGTATTGCGGTGCCGATCCGATCGGCTGCACCGACCTGGACGGCATGAAGAAGTACAAGAGGTACAAGAAGTTCCAGTGCGGCGGCTTGTTCGCCTCGATCTGCCGGGCCGCCCGGAAGATCGACGTGAAGGCGCTCGGCTACACCATCAAGAAGACGGCCCAGGCCGGCGGCGCGACCTGCCGCAAGAAGTACGGCATGACAGCCTGCTGGAAGGCGCCGAGCTGGATGTACGAGCGCGGCGGCACGACCATCGGCACCACCTACGTGACGAGCAGCAAGAGGTACGTGACGAAGGCCCGGATGCGACACGAGAAGGAGCACCGCAACCAGTGGTATATCTTCGGCCTCGACTTCTCCTGGATCTACTTCCTGGAGCCGAGCAACCCGTGCAAGAACTATTTCGAGAAGATGGCCGGTCTCAAGGACGGCGGCTACCACTGTTGACCTCGCGATGCCCCACCCGCTGAGGGGCGCACCGGGGTGGCGGGCGCGACGTGTCGCGCTCGCCGCCCTGGCGGGCGCAGCCACCATGACCTCCGGCGCCTGCCTGGCCCCGTCGGACCCGGCGCCGTCGCCGGTCGGCCTGAGCCGCACCCCCGGCGGCGATTACCAGGCCGTCGTGCCCCGGTGCGACCCGGCGGACCGGGTGCTCAGCGTCGAGGTCCGGCTTCTGGTCGACGGCTCCGACCGGACCGTCTGGGCGGCGGAGGAGCCGCGCGACCCGGCGGCCTTCACCATCCACCTGGGTGATGCGGACGCCTTCGCCCGCATCCAGACCGACGCCTATTCCGCGCCCGCGTCCGGCGAACTGACCGTCGCGGTGCGGACCGAGGACCGTACCTTCATGAATTTCTTCCAACTCGCCACCGTCACCACCACCCTCAACGGCGGCGCCGACTTCGACGACGCCGACATCACCGCCGGCGAACTAACCGACCTGGCCTGCGACCAACCGAACTGACCGGAGACACGGATGGCCGGGCGCCCGGGGAGATTGAATCTTCCCGGGCGCCTGGCCATCGTCAATTCCGCGCCCCCGGCGTCCGGCCGGCGCGGCGGGCGGCGCGCAGCACCTTCACGACCATGGCCGGCCGCAGCAGCGCGGACCCCGGCTCGAGCAGGTGCTGCACCCGGACCATGGCGGTGACGACCTCGGGCGAGACCTGGCCGGCCCGGAAGACCCGCCGCTGATACCAGTGGGTCAGCGCCAGGCCGCGCGGCCTGGGGCCCTCCGTGCCGGGGTAGGAGAAATCGGTCGAGGCGGCCAGCTGCCAGACGACGGTGACCAGCTTCCCGGTACGGCGATAGAAGTCACGTGCCATCGGTACGCCGGTGCTGCGGTGCCGATCGAGACACTCCGCCAGGGTGACCGCCTCCTGGGCCGCGACCGTCATCCCGTGCCCGTACACGGGATTGAAGCTGCACAGCGCGTCGCCCATGGCCACATATCCGGCCGGTATCCGGCGTAGCCGTTCGAAGTGGCGGCGCCGGCTGGTCGGATAGGTGTAGGCGACCGGATCGGTCAACGGCTCGGCGCGGCGCAGCAGCTCCGCGATCGGGGTCGCCGGCAGGCTGTCGGCGAACTGCTGATAGCCCGCCGGATCGGTCGGTGCCTGTGCGCCGTGGAAGCCGCCGAGGGTGACCAGCCACCGGTCGCCCTCGACCGAGAAGGCGGCACCGTACCGCCGATGCTCCGGCGGGCTCTCGGCGACGATGATCAGGCCGGGCCCCGGCAGGCACTCCGGCTGGCCGCGCACCAGCCGCGTCGTGTAATGCACCCGTACGGTGATCACGGACTCCGGCGGGCCGGGAAACCCCAGGTCCCGCAGCCAGCGGTCGGAGCGGCTGCCACGCCCGCTGGCATCGACGACCAGCTCCGCCGCGAGCGTACGGCCGTCGGCCAGCTCCACCCCGGTCACCCGCTCGCCGGGCCGGCCGGTCAGTCCCGCCACCGCGGTCTCGTCGAGGACCGTCACCTGCGGCAGGCTCCGCAGCCGCCGGCGCACGCAGCTCTCCAGCAGCGGCCGGGTCATGAAGAGCACGGTCACGCCGCTGTCGGCCCGGCTCCGATAGCCGTCGAGCTGCCAGACGACGGCGTCGCGGACCACGTCGGCCCACACCGCCCCGCGCTCGACCAGGTCGTCGGTCAGCCCGGGAAAGAGCTTCTCCAGCGCCTCCCGGCCCACGGCGAGCAGGGCGTGCGGGTGGGCGCTCTGCGGCACGCCCCGGCGGCTCTCCGGCCCGGGCGGCAAGCTGTCGCGATCGACAACCGTCACTTGGGCGAACCGGTCGGCCAGCACCCGCGCGGCGGCCAGCCCCGCTATCCCGGCGCCGATGACAACAGCAGCGGCTTCCTTCTGCACCCCTCGATCGTGGCACCGTCGCGCTCCCACCGCACGCCCCGCGGAGGTCCTGAATGGCCGGGACTTTGGTCCTGACCTGTCCCGCGAATGTCCGGCAGAGCTCAACCGGGCCGTAGAAAGGACGACGTACAGCGGACAGGGCGCCGAATCGGATCGGTGCCGGACGAAGTGGAGCGGGAACAATGAGGGTCACTCTGGGACGTTGTGCCGCCACGGCCGTCGGGGTCGCCGCAGCGTTGGTGGCCGTGCCCTCCCCCGCGTCGGCGCACGAGAAATGGTTCGTCGACGAGCCAGGCTCCTACCCCACCGACTGGGCGTTCGCGCTCCGCCCGGTCACCCTCGGCCTGATCATCGCCGTCGTCCTGGTCGCGGTGCTCTGGCGGCAGGTCGCGGTGCGCTACCTGCCGGCTCCGGAGCTGCGGTGGCTGGGCTTCGTCGGCCGGATCATCCCGTACGTGCCCAGGCTGCTCGCCATCCACCTCGGCGTCTCCCTGCTGGCCGCCGCGGTCACCGGGCACTTCCTCACCCACGATCTCGAGGTCGAGCACCTCACCGGCGGCGCGGCGCTGCTGCTCGCCGAGGGCGCGCTGGGCATCTGGTTCCTCACCGGCATCCGGCTGCGCCCGGCGGGGCTGGCCCTCGCCGTGATCGGGCCGCTGGCGCTGCTGCTCACCGGCCCGGTCGGGCTGCTGTCGGCGATGGACCTGCTCGGCGTCGCGGTGTTCCTGGCGTTCGTGCCGCCCTCGGACGCCGCCTTCGGCCGGGTGGAGCCGGACGCCGCCACCCTGCGCCGGGCCCTGTTCGGCCTCCGGCTGGGAGCCGGCGGCGCCCTCATCACGCTCGCCTTCGCGGAGAAGCTCGCCAACCCGGCCCTGGCACGCGAGACCGTGCACCTGTACCCGCAGCTCGACGTCTTCGCCCTGGTCGGCATCCACCTGCCCGCGGACACCTTCGTCGCGGTCGCCGGCGCCACCGAGCTGCTGTTCGGCCTGCTGGTGATCTCCGGCGCGCTGCCCCAGGTCGCGGTGCTGGTCGCGGGCATCCCGTTCAACGCGACCCTGCTTCTGTTCGGCGGCACCGAGTTACTCGGGCACCTTCCCGTCTACGGCGTGTTCCTCGCGCTGCTGGCCTACGGCTCCAACCCGCGGACCGCGGCGCTGGTGCGCTGGCTGCCGCCGGTGCGGACCCGCCTGCTGCGCCGCCCCGCGGCTCACTCGACCACCACGGCCTGACGCGCCGGCGGGCCTCAGCCGTGGGGTTCACCAGGCTCGCCGCTATCGTGATCACGGTGTCCTCCTCCGCAGCAGTCACCGCCGAGCCCGCCTCGATCCGCCGGGAGGAGTGGGGCACCACGGCCGAGGGCCCCGTCGACCGGTACCTCCTGAGCAACGGCCGCGGCATGCGCGCCGCGATCCTCACCCACGGCGGCATCGTGCAGAGCCTCGAGGTCCCCGACCGGCACGGCGTCCCGGCGAACGTCGTCCTCGGCTTCGACCGGCTGCAGGGCTACCTCGACAATCCCGGCCCCTTCTTCGGCGCGCTCATCGGCCGGTACGGCAACCGCATCGCCGGGGGCCGGTTCGTCCTCGACGATGTCGCACACCGGCTGCCGGTCAACAACGGCCCGAACAGCCTGCACGGCGGCACCGCCGGCTTCGACAAGCGGCTCTGGTCCGCCACCCCGCTGGAGCAGGACGGCACGGTCGGCCTCGACCTGCGCTACGTCAGCCCCGACGGCGACCAGGGCTACCCCGGCACCCTCACCGTCGACGTGCGGTACACCCTCACCCCGGACCATGAGCTCCGCATCGACTACCGGGCCACCACCGACGCGCCCACCGTGGTCAATCTGACCAACCACAGCTACTTCAACCTCGCCGGCGAGGGCAACGGCGACATCTACGGCCACGAGCTGCAGATCAACGCGTCCCACTTCACCCCGGTCGACGCGGGGCTCATCCCCGCGGGCCCGATCGCCCCGGTGGCCGGCACCCCGCTCGACTTCCGCCAGGCCACCCCGGTCGGGTCACGCCTGCGCACCGGCGACACCCAGCTTCGGTACGCCGGCGGCTACGACCACAACTGGGTGCTCGACCGGGAGGGCGACGGCCTGGCGCCGGCCGCGCAGCTCACCGAGCCCGCCTCCGGGCGGACGCTGAGCGTGCACACCACCGAGCCGGGCCTGCAGTTCTATTCCGGCAACTTCCTCGACGGCACCATCGCCGGCACCAGCGGCCGGCTGTACCGGCAGGGCGACGGCCTCGCCCTGGAGACTCAGCACTTCCCCGACTCCCCCAACCGGCCGGATTTCCCCTCCACTGTGCTCCGCCCGGGGCAGACCTACCGGTCCGCCACCGTCCTGCGATTCGGCGCCGAAACGCGCTAACAGCCCAGTGCCTTCCTCGCCAGCGGCACGAACCTCTCCAGCGCGTACGGGATGCTCAGCACCGTGTTGGCGGAGAGTGAGTGGGCAAGCTCGGCGTCGTCGATGATGAGCAGCCGGCCGGCCTTGGCCGACGGGATGCTCTTGAGGAAGGGGTCGTTCCGCATCCCCGCGCCCGCGCCGACCGTCACCACGACTGTCAGGTCGGCGTCGAGCCACGCCGCGTCCTCGCGCTGGATGCCGGCGAAGGTCGCCCGTGGTTCCATTCTCTCGATCTGCGGCGCGTTGACGAATCCGATCGCCTCCAGGAGCCCCACCCGGTCGTCCTGGCGCACATAGGCTTGATAGCGACCGCCGAACGCCGTCGCCACGCACACGGTCCGGCCGGCGAAGCCGGGATTGGCCCTCCGCGCCGCCGCGATCGCCGCCTCGGTGCCGTCGACCAGCCGCCGGCCATCGGCGGGGCGCACGATCGCCCCGGCGACGGTCATCATCTGGTCCTGCCACGTCGTCCCGTACGGCCGCGCCGCGCTGGGCCCGGAGATGGTCGGCGCCAGCGCGTTCAGGCGTTGCCAGGTGGCCCGCGAGCCGTCCGACCTGACGAACGTCACCAGGTCCGGCGCGATCGTCGCGACCCTGCCGACGCCTAGCTCCGGGCCGGTGAGGAGCTCCGGCATCGCGCCGCCGAGTCTCGGCTGCGCCCACGGGCCGACGCCCTGCGGCCAGGCCTTGAACCAGTCGAGGACCGCCACCGGCCGGACGCCCAGGGCGAGCAGCGCGTCGGCGTCGCCCCGACCGAGGGCGACGATCCGCTCCGGCCGCGCCTGGATCCGCGTGCTGCCGAACTGGTGCGTCATCAGGTTCGGGAATTCGGGTCCGTCGCCCCCGGCCACGGCGTACGAATGGTCCTTGTCGCCGGGCGCGCACGCCGCGAGCGCGGCGCCCGCCGCGACGACGCCGGTCAGGAACAGCCGCCGGGAGGGCGTTCTGCGGTGCGAAGGCACGGGGCGACCTCTCCATTGTTCGTTGGTGCCGCTGGGCCCGCGACAGTAGAGCACGCCGGCGATATCGAGCGGCGGCCGAAGCGTGCTTCTCGTCTCAGTGAACGGGGCAGCCATCGTGGGGACCGCATGGCACGATTTCCCCCGGACAATGGGGGATCATGAATGATCTGGATGACACCCGGGTGATGCGGCAGGCGCAGAAACCGGTGTTTGTGGACTGGCGCGGCTCGCGCCGACGCGCCGTCATCGCTGCCGGAATCGCCGTCGGAATGGCGCTGACCGGTTGGATCGTTCTGATCGTGGCCAGTTTCGTCGTGGCGATCGCCACCGGGTCGTCGCTGCCTGACAACGGCTGACCGGGGTGCCCCGACACCGCAACCTCGGGCGCCCCCGTTCCCACTGGTCCCTCTTCGTGCTGGCCGTCGCGGCGCTGCTCGCCACGCTCTTCCTGGACGACTTCACGCGGGAGACGGGCGGCGGCACGGTTCAGCCCGGCAAGACCGAGATGGTCGACCAGGAGTCGGCCGTGTCCGGCCCGGTGATCCACGCTGCGGGCGACCGGTTGGTGGCCGAGCGGCTGCCACCGCGTACCGTCGCGCTGACCTTCGACGACGGCCCGGATCCGGTCTGGACGCCGCGGATCCTCGACGCGCTGCGGCGGCACCGGGCGACCGCCACGTTCTTCGTGGTCGGCGCGCAGGTCAACAAGTATCCCGACCTGGTGCGCCGGATCGTCGCCGAGGGCCACCAACTCGGCTTGCACTCCTTCACCCATCGTGACCTCGTGACCATGTCCGGGGCACGCCGGCAGCTCGAGTTCGAGCTGACCCGCAACGCGGTCGCGCACGCCACCGGCCAGGACGTCAAGTTGTTCCGGCCGCCGTACCTCGCGTCACCGACCAAGGTCGACGCGCAGGCGCTCGGCCTGATCACCGACGCGGGCCGCAGCGGGTACGTGACGGTGCTGGCCGACCGCGACACCGCCGACTGGCGACGGCCCGGCACGAAGGTCATCGCCGAAGCCGCTATGCCCGCCACGTCCGCGGGCGCCATCGTGTTGATGCACGACGGCGGTGGTGACCGCCGGCAGACCGTCGAAGCGCTCGACCTGGTGCTGCCCGACCTGGCCGCGCAGGGCCGCCGCACCGTGAGCATCTCCGGCGCGCTGCCCGGCGCCCCGGCTGCGACCCCGGCGTCGCTGCGGGCGAAGGTGCAGGGCGGCGCGTTCGCGGTAGTGCAGCGTGGCGCCGGCTGGACCCATGCGGGGCTGTTCTGGCTGATGGTCTTCGCCACCGTGCTGGCCGGCACCCGGATGCTGATCCAGGCATACTGCGCGTGGCGGCACGCCCGGCGACGGAGGCGGCATCCGCTTGCGGCGTACGAAACACCGGTCTCGGTCATCGTTCCCGCGCACAACGAGGCGGCCAACATCGTCGCGACCGTCCGGTCGCTGCTGGCAAGCGACCGTGCCGACCTGGAAATCATCGTGGTGGACGACGGCTCGACCGACGACACCGCCGACCTGGTCGAGGCGATGGGCAGCACCGGCGTGCGGGTGCTGCGCCGCCGTAACGGTGGTAAGGCGGCCGCCCTGCGCACCGGGGTCGCCGCCGCCCGGCATGACGTGCTGGTTCTGATCGACGGGGACACGATCGTCGAGCCGGACACGATCGGCATGCTGGTCCGCTCGTTCGCCGACCCGACGGTCGGCGCGGTCGCCGGCAACGCCAAGGTGGCCAACCGGCGCGGCGTGATCGGCCGCTGGCAGCATCTTGAGTACGTGGTCGCGTTCAACCTCGACCGGCGGGTGTTCGAGATGGGCCGCTGCATGACGACCGTGCCGGGAGCGCTCGGCGGATTCCGCCGGGCCGCGTTGGAGGCGGCCGGTGGCGTCCGCAGCGACACGCTGGCCGAGGACACCGACCTGACGATGGCGGTCGTGCGAGCCGGCTGGCGAGTCGTCTACGAGGACATGGCATGCGCGTGGACCGAGGTGCCCGGCACGTGGAAGGGCCTTTGGCGACAGCGCTACCGCTGGTGTTACGGGACCATGCAGGCGATGTGGAAACACCGGTCGGCCCTGCGTGAACGCGGCCCGGCCGGTCGCCTCGGCCGCCGCGGGCTCGGCTACGTGGCGGCGTTCCAGATCCTGCAGCCGCTGCTCGGCCCGATCGTCGACGGGTACCTGATCTACTCGCTGCTGTTCCGGCCGCCCGGCCTGGAATCGGTGTTCTGGCTCGGCGTGCACGTCGCCCAATTCGCCGTCGCGGCATACGCGTTCCGCCTCGACAAGGAACCCGCCGGACCGCTCTGGTCGCTGCCGTTGCAGCAGATCGGCTATCGCCAGCTGATTTACCTGGTCACCATCCAGTCCGCGGTGACCGCGCTGCTGGGCGGCGGCCTGCGCTGGCGGGTCTCCACCCGCACCGGCCGGGCGGCCGCGCTCGACCCGTCCGCCGCGTCGTCCGACCCGAAGGCGGCCGGCACCCAGCGCCTGGTGCGCCAGATCCGGCACGGCAGCTACCGCGATCCCCGGTGGGCCCGCCTCAGCCTGCGTGCCGGGCTGGCGTTGATCCTCCTCAGCGTCACCGCGGGGATCGGCGGGACGCTGGTCACCAACCGGTACGGCAACACGGTGGGCCGCGACGATCTGCTCGGCGCGGCCGCCTCCTACTACGCCGCGCCGGACACCTGGAGCCTCGACCGGGCGCTCAACATCCTTCTCATCGGCGTGGACTGGCGTAAGGGTCAGACCGGCATGATCCGCTCGGACACCGTCATGATCTTGCATGTCCCGAGAGCCAGGGATCGCGCCTACCTGTTCTCGTTGCCGCGGGACACCATTGTGGATATCCCGCCGCTGCCGGCGGCCGGGTTCCGCGGCGGGCGGGACCGGCTCAACAGCTCGTTCGCGTACGGCGCGGGGATCGAGCAGGACCGTGCGCGGGGCGGACGGTTGCTCGCGGCAACCGTGCAGAAGCTCACCGGCCTGCCCGGCCTCGACGCGGCCGTGCTGATCGACTTCTACGGTTTCTCGGACGTGGTCAAGGCGCTCGGCGGCATGCGGGTCTGCGTCGAGGCCGACGTCCGCTCGATCCACACCAAGCGCCTGTTCCGGGCGGGCTGCCGCCGGATGACCGGTGCCGAGGCCATCGACTACCTGCGCCAGCGCAAGAAGGTGGTCGGCAGCGACTACGGCCGCCAGCACAATCAGCAGAAGTTCATCTCGTCGATCGCCGGCGAGGCGAAACGACAGAACCTGGCGGCCAACCCGGTCACGCTCGACGCCCTGCTCCGCGCGGCCGGGCAGGCGATGACCGTGACGACCGGGCCGGTCGACCCGATCGACCTGATCTTCGCGCTGCGCGGCATCAACCCCGACCGCCTCACCATGCTTCAGACACCCGGCCACGGCCGCCGCGACGCCGCCCACAACTACCTCGGTGAGGTCCTCGATCCGGCCGCCTTCGACTTGTTCCGCGCGGTCCGTGCGGAGAGGCTCCCCGAGTTCGTCGCCGCCCACCCCGAGCTCGTCGGCAAAGCCCTCGGCTGATTACCCGAAGGTGAACGCGTACGCCTCGGCGCCGGCCTCGCCGAACGTGATCTCCAGCGTGCGGGCGTCGATCGGGCCGGCCTGGCGAACGAGTTGGTAGAGGCGGCCGTCCCGGAGCAGGCCGGCGCCGTCCTCGTCGGTGTCCACGCCGTGCGATGGGCCCGGCGCCTCGCCGTCGATCAGGACGCGGAACGGGATCGGCTCCCGCTCCCCGCGGGACAACACGAGATGCGCGTCGCGGGCCTGGAAGCGGTAGGCGATGCTGCCGCCGGCGCGGTGGAGGACGACGTTCTCGCCTCCGATCGTCCACTCGCCGGCGAGCGCCCACTGGCCCGGGCGCAGCTGCTCGGGCAGCCGGTAGCCGCGGCGGGCGTCGTTCGCGGCGCCGTCCGGTGACGCGAAGCGTTCGCCGCGTTCGTAGCCGAGATACGTCTCCGGTGTGCGCAACTGGTCCCAGTCGGCCGCCGCTTCCACACCGGCCCCGGCAACGGCGACCGGTTCGCGCTCGATGCCGAGCAGCCGCTGGATGACCCGCTCGGATTCGGGGTAGCGGCCTTCGCCGAAGTGCTGGTCGCGGATGACACCCTCGGCGTCGACGAAGTACAGCGCCGGCCAGTAGTGGTTGTCGAAGGCCCGCCAGATCTCGAAGCCGTTGTCGAGGGCGACCGGATAGTCGATGTCCCGTTCGGCCATCGCCCGCCGCACCCGGTCGCTCTCCTGCTCGAACGAGAACTCCGGGGTGTGTACGCCGACGACCACCAGCCCGTCGTCCCGGTAGGCCCGCGACCAGGCGCGCACACAGGGCTCCTGGCGGAGCCAGTTGATGCAGGTCAGCGTCCAGAAATTCACGACTACGGCGTGGCCGCGCAGGGCGGCGGGGCCGAGTGGCTCGGAGTTGAGCCACCCGGTCGCGCCGTCGAACGCGGGCATGCGCCGACGGAAAAACGCGCTCATCAGCGAAGTGTGCCAGCTGCTCAGCGATCGAGCAGCTGGGCCAGGTGCACGGCGGGGCGGTCACGGAGGTCGGCGACCTGGGTGCGGCAGGAGAATCCGTCGGCCAGGACGACGGCTTCGGGGGCGGCGTCGAGGGCGGGCAGCAGGTTCTGCCCGGCGACGGCCACCGAGACCTCGTAGTGGCCGATCTCGACGCCGAAGTTGCCGGCCAGGCCGCAGCATCCGGCCAGCCGGCGCACCCGGGCGCCGCTGGCGGCGAGCAGGTCCGCGTCGGCCTGCCAGCCCAGGACGGCGTGGTGGTGGCAGTGCGGCTGGGCGATGACGTCGACGCCGGACAGGTCGGGCGGGGCCCAGCCCGGGGTCTGCGCGAGCAGCTCGGCGAGGGTGCGCACCGAGCCGGCCACCGCCTTGGCGTCGGCGTCCCCGGGTAGCAGCTCGTGGACGTCGGAACGCAGCACGGCCGTGCAGGAGGGCTCGATGCCGACGATCGGGATGCCGGCGTGTGCGTCGGCGGCGAGCGCTGCGACCGTACGGGCAAGGATCTTCTTCGCCGCGTCGAGCTGACCGGTGGTGATCCAGGTCAGGCCGCAGCACACCGCACCGGACGGTAGCCGCGGCTCATACCCGGCGGCGCGCAGCACCCGTACCGTGGCCTCGGCCACCTCGGGTGAGAAGGCGTCGGAGAACGAGTCGGCGAAGAGCACGACGGGTTTGCGGCCGTCGGCCGCGTTTTTGGTGAAGGTGCGCCGGAACGGGCGCCGGGCGAAGGCCGGCACCGACCGCCGCTTGTCCACACCGGCCAGCCACAGGAAGAACGCGCCGAGCACGGGCAGCCGGACGGCGAGGTTGGCCAGCCGCGGCGTCCAGCCGGCCAGGCGGGCCCAGAGCGGCAGCCGGCCCAGCGTGTAGTGCGAGCGGGGCCGCAGCTTGCGGCGGTAGGTCTGGTGCAGCACCTCGGACTTGTAGGTGGCCATGTCGATGCCGGTCGGGCAGTCGGAGGCGCAGCCCTTGCAGGACAGGCACAGGTCCATCGCGTCGTGCACCGACGGGTCCGACCAGGCGAGCTCGCCACGCACGACTTCCTGCAGCACCCGGGCGCGCCCGCGGGTGGAGTCCTTCTCCTCGCGGGTGGCCAGGTAGGAGGGGCACATGACGCCGCCGGCCGCGGAGTTGTCGGCGCGGCACTTGCCGACGCCGGTGCACCGGTGCACCGCCTGGCCGAGCTCGCCGTCGTCGTGCGGGTAGGCCATGGCCAGCTGCTTGAGCGGGAACCGGCCGGCCGGCCGTACATCGGCATCGATCGGATCCGGATCGACCAGCACGCCGGGGTTGAGCAGGTTGCCGGGGTCGAAGGCGTGCTTGATCCCGGCGAACAGGGCGATCGCGTCCGGGGAGTACATGTGCGGCAGCAGCTCCGACCGGGCGCGGCCGTCGCCGTGCTCGCCCGACAGCGAACCGCCGAACTCGCCCACGAGCCGGGCCGCGTCGGTGAGGAACTCCCGCATGATCTTCGTCCCGCCGGGCTGGTCCAGCGGCAGGTCGAGCCGGACGTGCATGCACCCGTCGCCGAAGTGACCGAACGGGGCGGACGTCATGTCGTACGAGGCGACGAGCTCGTCGAAACGGGCCAGGTAGGCGCCCAGGCGCTGCGGCGGGACGGCGGCGTCCTCCCAGCCGGGCCAGGCTGGCCTGCCGGACGGCGCCCGCCCGGCCAGGCCCGCGCCGTCCTCCCGGATGCGCCACAGCCTGGCCTGGGTGGCGGGATCGGTCACCACCAGGGCGTCGTCGGCGATGCCGTCGGCCGCGAGCCGCTGCGCCCGCGCCGCCACCTCGCCGGCCTCGTCGCCGGCCAGCTCGACGAAGAGCCAGGCGCCGCCGCGCGGCAGCGGCGGGACGGCGTCCGGGCCGCGCCGGGCCCGCAGCACGTCGAGCAGCCGCGAGTCGAGCCCTTCGCAGGACGTCGGTCCGTGCGCCACCACGGCCGGCGCCGCCTCCCCGGCCGCGACGATGTCCCGGAAGCCGAGCACGACCACCACCCGGACCGGGGCGTCCACGACCAGCTTGACCGTCGCCCGGGTGATGACCGCGAGCGTCCCCTCCGAGCCGACGAGCGCCCGGGTCAGGTCGAAGCGCTCCGGCAGCAGATGCTGCACGGCGTAGCCGGAGACCTGCCGGCCAAACCGATCGAATTCGGTCCGGGCCGTGGCCAGCCGGGCACCGACGACTTCCCGTACGGCGGAAACGACCGAGTCGGCGCCGCGGAAGCCCTCCGGTCCGGTGCTGAGCTGCTCGCCCGCGGCGGTCAATAGCTCCAGCCCAGCCACGTTGTCGGAGGTGCGGCCGTAGGCCAGCGACCGCGAGCCGCAGGCGTTGTTGCCGATCATCCCGCCGATCGTGCAGCGCGGATGGGTCGACGGGTCCGGCCCGAAGCGGACACCGTGCGGCATCACGGCCTTCTGCAGGACGGCGTGCACGGTGCCGGGCTCCACCACCGCCGTCCGGGCCTGCGGGTCGACCTCCAGCACCCGGTTGAGATGCCGGGAGAAGTCCAGCACGATGCCGCGCCCGACGGCGTTGCCCGCCACCGAGGTGCCCGCGCCCCGGGAGGTCAGCGGCACCCCGGTCGCCCGGGCGACGGCCAGCGCCGCGGCCACCTCGTCGACGTCCCGTGGCCGCACCACGGCCAGCGGGGGAATCCGGTACAGCGAGGCGTCGGAGGCATACATGCCGCGGGTGCCGGGGTCGGACCGCACCTCGAGTCCGGCCTGCCGGAGGGCCGCCACCACGATGCTGGACTGGTCGCTCATGAGTAACATGTTACTCATGCCTGAGCTTGCCCTCCCACCCGAGGCGCCCTCCCTCGCCGACGCCGTCGCCCAATCGGTGCGCGACGGCGTCGCCGCCGGCGAGCTCGTGCCCGACCGGACCTACTCGGTCTACCAGCTGGCGGGCCTGCTCGGGGTGTCCCGCAGCCCGGTCCGCGAGGGGCTGCTCCGGCTCGCGGAGGCGGGGCTGGTCGAGATCATCCGCAACCGCGGCTTCCGGGTGCTGCCGCCGCGGGCGCACGACGTCGAGGAGATCATCGGCATCCGCCTCGCCCTGGAGCCGCCCGCCGCCCGGCTGGCGGCCGAGCAGGCCACCGACGAGCAGCACGCCGCCATCCGATCCGCCCTGGACAGCATGGCGGCCGCGGCGTCCCGGGGCGACGACGCTTCGTTCTGGCCGGCCGACCGCGCGCTGCACGACCTGCTGCTGCGAGCCTCGGGAAAGTCGCGCACCGCGGTCATCATCGAGCAACTGCGCACCACGACCGCCCTGCTCGGCCCGCCGACCACGGCCAGCGGACGCACCCTGACCGAGATCCACGCCGAGCACGAGCCGGTGGTCACCGCCGTCCTGGCCCGCGACGGGGCCGCCGCCGAGTCCGCGATGCGCGTCCACCTGGAGGCCACCCGCAAGCTGCTGATCGCGAACGCGCGCTAGACACCGGGCCCTCATCCCCGGCAACGTGGGGATGAGGGCCCGGTCCGTTGGTCAGAAGCCGACTATCCAGCGCTGGGCAAGACTGCCGTTGCAGGCCCAGAGTTGCACCCGCAGCCCTTCGGTCGGGACTCCGCCCGGCACATCGAGGCAGAAGTTGTTGTCGCGGTAACGCACCCTGGTCCGCAGGGATACCACGTCGGGCAGCTTGACGCCGGAGTTCCACTCGGCATTACTGTCCTGGCACGCATCCTGAAAGACGGCGGACCGGTCCGCCGGATCATCCACCGTGTACAGGCACCAGCCATTGGGGTTGAGGAAGCTGTAGTGGTTTTTCCCCAGGTCCTGGTATTTCCAGCCCTGGGCTGTGCTGCCGTTGCAGGTCGCCAGCACGATAGGCGTCCACTGGGCAGACGATCCGCCCTCGGGCTGGAGGCAACTGTTGCTGCCGACGATCTGGATGGTACGAAATTCTCCAGCCAGAGGCGCGAGGGATTTGTCCGACGTGGACTGTGCGCCGGCCGCGGTGGCGCCGGCGACGAGGCCGAGACCCGCGAGCAGGATCAAGGCTGAGGAACGTGCCACATTCCTCCACCATCCTCTCGATGCTCGGCGAAAGCGAAGACGAGAGCGAACCGGCGGGCGGGCGTCGGCGACTCTCACGTGGTCAAGAATTGCGTCTCTCAAGGCGATCTCCTCGGGCGAGGTGGTTATCGGTCTGCAGTCGACTGTCCAGCGCCGGCAGATCGAACTGGCAGATCCCGACCGAATCCGACCGCGCGGTGCTGGAGGGACAAACTGGGCGGGGCTAGGCAAGAGGTGCGGCGGCGCGGATCGTGGCCTCGATCCGGGGCCACGGCAGGCCGGGCGGCAGCCCGACCATGGTGACGTCGACCGCCGCGTCCCACCGCTCAAGCCGCTCCCGCACCATCGCCGCGGTGCCGTACGCGGTGAACTCGTCGAGCAGGATCTGCGCCTCGCCCGGGACCGTCCTCGTGGACCGGACGAGCTCGACCTCGGCGGCAAGCCCCTGGCCGGCGAGCACGCGAGGATAGCTGTCACCCATCGCCGCCAGGTACACCGCGGTGCACGCCGCCGCGGCCGCCCGCGCCGCCGTGACGTCCGGGTCGACGACCGCGAACGGCCCGGCCGCGACGGTGATCGGGCGCGCCGCCGCCCGCCGCGCGTTCATGCTCGCGCCGAGCTCGCACACCCGGTCGCGGCGCAGGTACAGCGGGTACCAGCCGTCGGCCAGGTCGGCGGCGGCCCCGACGGTCCGCTCACCGGTCGCGGCGAGCCAGATCGGCAGCTCGGGAACGGGCGGCTGGCCCAGGCGCAACGCCCGGGCCCCCGGCACGGCCGACAGCGCCACCCGCTCGCCGTCCAGCAACGCGCGAACCCGGCTGGTAACCGAACGCAGGCGGGCCGCCGGCCGCTCGTACCCGATGTCGTGCCAGCCCTCCACAAGCTGGCGGCTGCTCGCGCCCAGCCCGAGCACGAACCGGCCGCCGGAGAGCCGGTGCAGGGTCGCGGTGGTCATCGCGATCGTGGCCGGCGAGCGGCTCCAGACCGACAGGACGCCGGCCACGAGCGTGATCCGCCGGGTCGCGACGGCAAGCTCGGCCAGCAGAATCGTCGAGTCCAGGCCCCAGCCCTCGGCGACGGAGAAGAACCCGTACCCGAGTTCGTCGGCGAGCACGGCCGCGCGCACGATGACGTCGCGACGAAGCTCCATCGGGGTGACCGCGACACCACGCCTCACGGCCGCGTCCCGGGGTCCGCGACCGTGATCCAGGTCTGCCGCGAGAAGCCCTGCAGGGCCCCGTCGCGGGAGTAGAGAGCCGATCCCGCCGCCAGTTTGCGCCCGGAAACGCCCGCCAGCCAGCCGATGACGATGTGCGCGCTCTGCGCCGCGATCGGCCCCGGCAGCCGCGCCGTCATCCGCCCGAGCACGACGGGCCGGTCGACCCGCCCGAAGCGGACCGCCGCCCAGCCGCCCGGGCAGTCCAGCGCCGCCCACGCGAACTCCGGCCGGATCAGGCCGCCGTCGGTAGCGTCGCGGCTCGGATACCAGACCGCGGCGACGAGATCCCGCCCGACCAACGGACCGGGAAAGATCCGCAGCGCCACGGCGTCGGTGCGGCCGGTGCCACACCCCAAACACCGAGGGTACGGGTGAGAGCGCAGTCCCGCGAAGGACGCGGTGGCCGCCAACGCCTCGGCGAACACCGGCGGTTCCGGCACATCGTCGACCAACCGCGTCGACGCGCCCTCGGCGACGAGCGTCGGCCCGTCGTGCAACGCCAGCCCACCGTGGTACGGCGCAAGCTTCAGGGGGGTCCCGAGCGGCACCGGTGCGCGCAGGGTGATCTCGGCATCGGCGGGCAGGTGCGACGCGAGCATCCCGCAGGTGTAGCCGCCGTGGGCGGACCCGGCCGGCCCCTCGAAGGCCGGGTCGATGACAATCTCTCCGTTCGACATACCCCGACGCTATGGGCGAGGGCGGGGCGGCCGAATCGGTTGCCTTACGGAGATAGTGGTCCGCTTCCCGCGCGAAAAATACCTATACGATTTTCAAGGCGATGCTAGCCGGGTACCTGCCGCAGGCGGTGGTGATGGTCGAGCGTCGCGGGCGGGCGGTGGCAGCGTTGACCGCACCGCTCGAGCGTTCGACCGAGGCGATCTCACTCAACGTCGATGCTTTCGACCCGGTCGCCGACAGACATCTCACTGGGCCCCGGCTCAGCCGGATTCGTCGAGGTCTTGACGACCGTCCCGGGAGGCACGTCTCGGGTCAAGCCGTACCAGTAGAACTGGAAGAGACTGTGCTCGGCGCCGACGTCGAGTCGCTTGGCCACCTTGTTGTGCGGGTGGGCGATCAACCCGTTCGCCATCTCCACGACCGCGGGGCGCGCTGCCGGATCGAATACCCAGCGACCCCCGCCATGCCGGACGAGCAACGCCATCAAGTCGCGACGCCTCGGTCAACTCCCAGCTGAACGGGACACCCTCCGCAGCCGACCCGCTCCGGAAACCGTCCGCCAAACTGCGCATGAGATCCGCGATCTCTTCGTCTATCGGCTCAGCGCGTCTGCGGAACCGATCCAGAAACCTGCCCATGGCGTCCCTCCGGCCCAGGACGCGAAGCGTACCAACAGCAACGATCCAAAGGCCTAGCACGGACTGATTCCGCAGATCAGCGGCCCGGACGTCGAGGACGCCGATCGCAGATTCGCCGTTTCTCGAAAACCTCCCTCCTCTCGAGGCGCTACAAACCGTAAAGAGGCTTTGAACCCGAAGGCGTCTAGAGCCACCGTGATCAATCTGCTGACACGGGAGAACAACTTCATGAGCGTCGCTCCACGACGGACCGCCGCCGCTGCCCTGGCCGCCTCCGCGCTCCTGCTCACCGGCTGCCAGGACTCCGCCGCACCCGCGGCGCCGGGCGCCCCTGAATCCGTTGCGACCGGCACAGCCGACGGGATTGCGGAGCTCAGCGGGGAACAGATCCTGGAACAGTCGAAGGTCGCCCTCCAGCAGGCTGGCTCGTTCCGCCTCACCGCGGCCCGGACCGTCGGCGAACTGCGGATGACCGGCGATCTCCAGGCAGCAGGAGACGGCGTGACCGGTACCGTCCTGCTGATCGCCGGCACGGCCGCCCCGCGTGTCCAGGAGATGTCGGTCGGCGGTCAGCAGTACGTCAAGGGCGGCGCGGACTACTGGACCGTGCTGACCGGAGACCCGGCACGAGCGAAGGCGATCACCCGGCGGGCGGGCAGCCGGTGGGTTCGGACCCCGGCTCCGGAGACCAGCATCGCCGGCACGTTCGGTCTCGCCGGCCTCCTCAAGGACCTACAGGTCACCGGCATGGTGATGAAGGGACCACAGACGGTCGTGAAGTCCGGGACCCAGCAGGTTCCCGCCCTCACCTTGACCGACAGCGGAAACCCGCACTGGCTGCTGTACGTGGCCACCGAAGGCGAGCCGTACCCGCTCCAGTGGGAGACCGAGACCGCCTCGGTCTCCCTGAGCGATGCAGGTAAGCCACTGCCCGCCATCACGGAGCCGCCCGCCGGCGAGGTCACCGACATGGCCACCCTGGTCGGCCAAACTGAGGGCCGGGATACCGGCCGGTCCGTCAGCGGAAGCCGTTGAGCACAACGCCCGATTGGCGGCAGAAGCGGCCGCCGGAACGGCCGCCGGAACGGCGATGTGACGGAGCGTTCCGAATTGCTTCCCGGGTGTTTTCCGGTGGTGCGGGTGATCGTGTGGGGCGGGATTTTTTGTTTCCGGATCGGGGTGTTCGGGTGATCGAATAGTGGCGGGGTGGGTGGGTGTTGCGGAATAATCTGGGGGTGGGGCAGATCGGATTGTTTTCGAGGGCTGAACTCGCGACTATGCGTGACAGGACCAGGCGCCGTAATTATTCGGCCGAGGCTGAACGGTTCCGTCGTGAGCACGAAAGGCATCGGGAGTGGGGAGTGGCGCAGCGGCATGCTCGGAAGCTGATCCGGTTGTATGGCAGCATGGCCAACGCCGCGGCGGTGTTCCAGCGTCGCGGCGACGAACTGAGGTTCCCGTCCGTCCCGGCCCGGGCTGCCGCGTCGACCTTGTGTGAGTCGGTCGGGCCTGAGTCGGTCAGGCCTGAGCCGTCCGCGTCTGCACCCGCCCTGCCCGAACCGGCGGGGCCCAAGGCCATCGGATCCGAGCCGGTCAAGCCCGAGCCGGTCGAGCTTGAGGCGGTCCAGCCCGAGCCGGTCCAGCCCGAGCCGGTCGCGCTTGAGCGGGTGGTGCCCGAGGCGGTCGAGCCGGAGTGTGTGGAGGACGTGGCCAGCGCGGGCGACCCGAGCGACCCGAGCGACCCGAGCGACCCGAGCGACCCGAGCGACCCGAGCGACCCGAGCGACCCGAGCGACCCGAGCGACCCGAGCGGGAGCTTGTCAGGAAACGCCGGCCGGTGCCCGGATCGCCGTTTCTGCTCGGGTCGGCCGGGAAAGCGTCGGCCGGGAAAGCGTCGCCCGGAACGGCCGGGGAAACTCGGGCCGGCGAGGAAAGGAGCACGCCGACCGGAATTGGCTCAGCGTACTCGTGTAAGAACAGGCACGGAATCTCCGGAGAATCAGGTGCGAAGACGTGTGGGTGTGACCGGTGTAAAGGATGCATACCGGCGGCGAAGAACACCACTGTCAGCACGCCGCGGCCGGGTGACATCATCGCTGCCGAAGTACTGTCGTGAACATATCCCACCGTGATATTCGCAGCGGCTTGCCGAATACCCCGCTCTGCCCCCGGAGGCCGCACCATCGGCAGAGTCGTGCGCCGTCGGTCGATGACCCGCGTGCGTTCCGGCTGCATCGCGGGTGATCGGCGGGTACTTGCGCTGCGGAGCGACCGGCTACCGTCATCGACGTGGTGAGCTTCCCGGTCGACGATGTGGTCCCCGCGGTCACGCCGGTCCCGACACAGCGCCTCGGCGAGGTGTTCCCGGACGCGCTGGCGTTCGGCGGTGACCCGGCGTTGCCGGTGGTCGCGCCGGATGGTGTGCATCCGCTGTTGAGCGCTGTCGGGCGGGCGTTCGCCGAGCACCGGCCGCTCGTGTTGTCCCCGGACGCGGTGTGGCTGACCATCGTCCAGGGCGTCGCCCAACACGTACGCCTGCACGCCGAACAGCTACGGCCGCAGTTCGTCTCGCATCCTGGCCGTAAGCGGCTTGAGGTGCTCCACTATGGCCCGATGCCCACGGACGCCGAGTCCTGGCGGACGCTGGTGGCGTCGTTCGGCCAGGTACTCGCCGACGAGATCACCGACGCCGATCTGTTCGCCTGTGACTTTTCCACCAGTACCGACATCGATCGCGTCGCGGGGCAGATTGTGCTGCTGGACGCGTACTCGCCGTATTTCTCGCTGTGGTTGGTCTGCGTCTGCGGTATCCCCTCGATCACGGTGACCGGCACGGTGGCCGACTGGCGGAAGATCCGCCAGCGGGTGGACACGCTGGCTGGGTTCGGGCTCGACGGCTGGCGGCGGTCACTGGTCCCGATCATCGACCAGTTCGTGCGGGCCGCCACCGGCGAGGTCGACACCGGGTTCTGGCGGCGCATCTACAACCCGGCGGACGCCTACGGCGGTGAGGTCATCACCGGATGGGCCGCGCGCCTGTACCCGTACCTCGAACGTGACGGCGCCATCGACTGGCCGAACCCGTTGCTGGACCTGCCCATCGACGAGCCTCGCGAGCTGACCTCCGGCCGCATGGGCTATTCCGGCCCGGGCATACGCAGCGATCAGGTCCCGGCCACGCTCGCCCGGGTGATCGTCAACGTCAACGACCGGGTCGAGGGCGACAACCGCACGATGGCCCTGCACGGCGGGCTGGTCGCCGTCACCCAGAACCATGACGGCGCGTTGCAGCCGATCGCCGGCTGGTACCTGAGCCCGGCGCAGCCCCAGATCGACGACGTGATCGACCGGATCGTCCGCGACCATCACGCCACCGCACCCCAGGACGGGCTCCTGTTGTTCGCCTCCGCCGACCTCGCCGCGCTCTACCGACGGATCGGATCGGCCACCCTGTTCGACCGCGGGTGGCGGCTGCGACCCGTCGCCGAGCACGGCCACCTGCACCGCGGCGACGGCCACCGGTCCATCGTGACGGTCATCGACCTGCCCGACGGCCGCTGCATCGGGGCAGCCATCGACGAGCGTACCCAGGCCCTGCACTGGCTCGCCTGCCGCGTCGCGCGGGATCCCGCCGGGCGACGGCTGATCCTGTGCGACCCTCCCAGCCAGGTCGCGGTCTATGGCACCTCGCTGACCAGGCTGCTCGACGCTGCCCTGGAAACCGGTGGCGACATCAGCCACCTGGAAACCGGGCGACTCGAACAATTAGACGATCATGACCGGATGCCCCCGACGAGGACACCCCGCGTTCATACCGCGGTGCCACCGTCACACGACCTCGATATCGATGTCGACCAGCAGATCGCTCAGATCCGGCAAGCCAAAGAAGCGGCCATCGACCGGCAGGACTTCGAACACGCCGCGCTCCTGCGGGACCGGGAAAAGGAACTGCTTGCCACAGTCAGAAAGAGCCAACCACCAGCGCCCTAGCACCGAAACGACGCCCCCGGTCGCGGTGATCACGACGGTGCGGGCGACCGGAAACACCGGCGGGGAGCGTGGCACCCGGTGCCTACGCTGTGCCGTGGCACATCGGCCCACGATTCCAGGGCCCCGCCCTGCACCTGACACAATCATGGTGCACTCTCACCACGTTCGCGGGCGGAGGATCGGTTGCGGTTCCAGGTCCTCGGTCCGTTGGCGATCATCCTGGACGGCACGCCGATTCCGCTGGGGCCGCCGGTCCAGCGTCGCGTCCTGGCCGTGCTGCTGCTACGGCGCAACGAAACCGTCTCCCGTCGCGCCCTCATTGCCGAGGTCTGGTCCGCCGACGCCGAGGTGTTCGAACTCTCGGAGCTGGAGGAGCGCAAGCGCGGCGTGCTCTTCACCTACATCGCCCGGTTGCGGGCGGCCCTCGAGCCGGTGGCCGCCGCGATGGGCGAGGATGCGCTGCTGTTCACCGAGGACAACGGTTACCGCCTGGCCGTGGCCGACAAGTACGTCGACGAGACCGAGTTCCGCAGCCTCGTCCTGCTCGGCCACTCCGCCCTCGACGCGGGACAGCCCGCGGCCGCGATCCAGCACCTCGATATCGCACTGGACATGTGGCACGGCGAGCCGATGGGCGACCTGAGCACCGAACCGTTCGCGCGGGAGAACACGGCCCGGCTCGATGCCGTCCGGCTGAGCGCGATCGAGGCGTGGGCCGACGCCCAACTGCGTCTGCATCGGCACCGCGATCTCGTGGCGGACGCCGGGTTCCGCCGCTGGATGCTGCGGTATCCAGCGAGCGAGGGGCTGCGCCACGCGTTCGCTGTCGCCCTGCACCGCAGCGGTCGGACGGCCGCTGCGGTGTCCGCCTGCCGCGACGGCATCGACCACTTGGCCGCCGGCGGGGCGACGGCGTCGAGCCTGCAGCAGTTGCTTGACGAGCTGACCGCGCCGGCTGCCGCCGGGACGGTGTCCCTGGCACCTACCTCGACGGCGGCTCCGACCACCGCTGACCTGCTCGATGCGGCGGCCGAGGCGCTGAGCCGGGTGATCCGATGGCAGTGGCAGGCGGAGGTCGCCGTCCGGCAGCTGCCCGATCCGCACCCCATTCCCGTGCGTTGGCTGCCGTCCGATCCGGACGGTATGCCGGCCGAGACTCGCGGGGTCGCCCTCCGTACCGACGTCATCGAGTCGGTCGCCACGGCGTTCCAGGCCCTGCACCGGCGGCGCCTCGTGGTGCTCGGGCCCGCCGGGTCAGGTAAGAGCACGTTGGCGATGTTGCTGACGGTGGAGCTGGCCACCCGCCGGCGCCCGGACGAGCCCGTGCCGGTCCTGCTCTCCGTGGCCTCCTGGCAGTCCGGCGAGGAACACCTGCACACCTGGTTGCGGCGGCGGCTCGCCGAGGAGTATCCGGTGCTGCTGGACGCCGGCCGGTTCGGCGGCTCCGCAATCGCGGACCTGGTGGCGGACCGGCGGATCCTGCCGATCCTGGACGGCCTCGACGAGTTGCCGGCCCGCCGGCGGTCGGCGGCGCTGCGAGCGCTCAACCGCTCCCTGCTGGCGACCGACTCGGTCGTGCTCACCTCCCGGCCGGCCGAGTACCGGGAGGCCACCGCTGAGGGGGAGGCGCTGGCCGGCGCCACCACCATCGAGGCCCGGCCCGTGCGGGTGCAGGACGCCGTCGGCTATCTGCGTAGCAGCGCCGGCCCGGCCCGCGCCGAACGCTGGGCCCCGGTGGTCACCGAGCTGTCCGGCCGGCCGGACGGGCCGCTGGCCACGGCGCTGGCCAACCCGCTGGCGCTGATGATGACCCGACTTGTCTACGGCGGCTCCCTGGATCCAGCGGAGCTGGCCGACTCCGGGCGCTTCGCCGACCGTGCCGCGATCGAGGGACACTTGTTGGATCTCCTCGTGCCGACGCTGGTCGAGCTGGACGGCCACCGCGAGGCCCGGACCCGGCTGCGCGGCTGGGAGGTCGCGACGTTCCAGGGCTGGCTGGCCTCTCTCGCCCGCCTCACGCACCGGCAGGGCACCTACTCCATCATGTGGTGGCGGCTGCCGGAGGCGGTCGGCCCGCTCGCCGGCCGCACCGGCCGCTCGGTGGTGGCCGCCGTACTCACGGCACTGGTCGGCTTCCTCATCGTCGCGCCCACCGCGCTGCCCGCGTACGGTGTCGGGTCAGGCTTGTTGATCTGCCTCAAGCACTGCCTGGCCTACGGGTTGGGAACGCTGGCCGCCGGGCTCTGCACCGACCCCAGCCCCGCAGTCGGTGCGGTCGGCCGTGACCGGTCCCGGCGCATCCTCACCGGCGCGCTGCGCACCGGGCTGGCCGGCGGCGCCGCACTCGGCATGATCGAGGGGATCGGCAAGGCGATCCAGGCCGGTGCGGGTCAGGGATTCATCACCGGAACGGCGTACGGGCTCGGCATGTCCGTGGCCTTCGGCATGGGCGCGGTGATCGCCGCCGTGCCCAGCCCGACGACCACCGACCTGCGTTTGCGCCTGCGCGGCCGGGCCTTGCTGCGGATGCTGGGCTGGGGGTTGGCCGCCGGCGCGGCCGTCGGCCTCGCGATAGGCGCGGCGTCGCAGGCGGCTTTGGTGATCGTCGGCCGGGGTGGGGTCGTGGTGGAGGCAGATCTGGTGATCGGCCTCTTCCCGGGGCTGACGTTCGGTCTCGTCGCGGGGGTCGCCTCCGCACTGATCCACTGGAGCCGTCAACCGGTCGTCGTGGAGGAGGCACACAGCCTGCGGTCGACTTTGGTCGCTGACCGCCGGCAGTATCTGGCCCTGCTCGGGATGGTTACCGCGACCATCATGGTCGCGTTCACCCTCGGCGCGGTGATCTCCGTGCAGGCCGACCTCGTGAGCAACATCCGCCACGGCATCCAGGCCGGTCTGGCCGGCTCGGTGGTGCTGGCTGTGGCGTTCGGCTTCACCGCGGCTTGGCCCCGATACCAGGTGGCGCGGGCCTGGCTGGCCCTGAACCGGCGGTTGCCGTGGCGGTTCCTCGCCTTCCTCGAGGAGTCGCACCGGATCGGCGTACTCCGCCGAGTCGGCGCTACCTACCAGTTCCGGCACATCACCCTCCAGGACCACCTCGCCGCTCGCGACGAAGCGGCCGGCTGACCTCGGGCGTCTCGATCGGAGCCGGTCTCGGCGGCCAGGCCGGCGCACGTCGACGGCAGCGCGCTGAACGGGGGCACGCCACGCCCGGCGCCGATCATGTTGAACAGGGCCGCGTCGGCGGGGAAGTAGATGTCGCCTGCCTTCTGGGAGGTGTCGGCGACGAAGCCGTGCATGGTGACGGCCACCGGTTGCGGAGGCTGCTCGTAGTGCGCCAGGGCCTCACGGAACAGCTCGACCATGGGTGCGAAATGGTCGGCCGTGCCGCCGACGGTGCCGAGAGCCATCGGCAGGCCGAGGGACGCGGTACGCACGACGGAGTTGGGGCTGCCGCCGACGCCGATCCAGACCGGGAGCCGGTCCTGCACCGGCCGCGGCAGGACGATCTCGTTGTCCAGTGCGGGCCTGAACCGCCCCGACCAGGTGACCGGTGCGGGCTCACGCAGGGCGAGCAGCAGGCGCAGCTTCTCGTCGAACAGGGCGTCGTAGTCGCCCAGGTCATGCCCGAACAGGCGGAACGAGTCGGTCAGCGCCCCGCGGCCGGCCATGATCTCGGCGCGCCCTCCGGATACCAGGTCCACGGCCGTGAACTGCTCGAACACTCGTACCGGATCGTCCGAGTTGAGCACCGTCACCGCGCTGGTGAGCCGGATCCGCGACGTCCTGGCCGCCGCCGCGCCCAGCAGCACGGCCGGCGACGGGGCCGCGAAGCCGGCCCGGTGGTGCTCGCCGAGACCGAAGACGTCGAGCCCGACCTGGTCGGCGAGGGCGATCTCCTCCAGCAGTTCCGGGATCCGCTGGGCCGGCCCCACCCCGTCACCGATCGCGACGTCAGCGAACGTGAACGCGCCGATCTCCATGATGTGCTCCTGTTCAAGGTCTGGATAAGTGCGATGCTGCGGCGGGCCGTCTCAGCGTGGTGTCACTTTGGCGGCCATGCTTCCTCCCGAGTTAAGTGACGCATGTGCGTCACTTACTCTAACAGCCGCTCGGGCCGGTTATTCCAAGCCCGTACGATCACCGCATGGACGAGTCGGGGCTGCGTGCGGACGCCGAACTGAACCGGCAACGGCTGCTCGCCGCCGCCCGGGAGCTGTTCGCCAGCGAGGGCACCGAGGTGTCGATGCGCCACATCGCCCGGCACGCCGGCGTCGGGGAGCCCACCCTGCGACGACGATTCCCATCGAAAGGCGCGCTGCTGGCGGAGGCCTTCCAGGACCGGATCACCGCGTACGCCGACCTCGCCGAGACCGCCCTGACCGACCCGGATCCGTGGCACGGATTCGTGACCTTCGTCGAACAGATCGCCGGAATGCAGCTCGCCGATCGGGGCTTCACCGAGGTCCTCACGATGAGCTTTCCCGCATCCATCAGGTTCGCCGCGGAGCGACGCCGCGGCTACCAGGGCATCCAGCAGGTAATCGCCCGCGCGCAGCAGGCCGGTCGCCTGCGCGACGACTTCGTCCCCGAGGACCTGATCATGCTGCTGCTGGCTCACGCCGGGGTAGTAGCGGGCGGCGGCGATCAAGCCAGCCGATTCTCCGCCCGACTCCTCGCATACCTGCTCCAAGCCGCCAAGACGACCGCAGAGACCGAACCGCTACCGCCTGCCCCATCCGAGGCCCAGGCATACGGCGGACTGCTGCGGCTGAGCGCCTCCGCGAACCGCCGACGGAAGTAACGACCCTCCGGCTGGTATCGCCGAGCCGGCGCGAGGGCAGCCGGCAGCTGTCACCGCGGTATGCCCGACCCGGTCCGCGCCGGTCGCCGATCAATCACCCGGTCCCGCGCGGTGGCCAGGGCACCCAGCTCGTGCGGTGCGGCGCCGAGTTGGCGGACCAGTTCGTCGAACCGGTCGACCGGCGGCACGATCTTGCCGGTCAGGTAGGCGCCGATGATGCCGTGTGACCATCCCGTCCGGCCTGCCAACTCCCGGTAGGTCACGGTCGGTGCCCGCCGGGTACGGGCCTGACGGTTGCGCAGCCGGCGGAGCAAACCCGCGAGTTCGGCGGGAGTGGAGATCATCGCCGCATCATGGGCCACCGTGTCGCTGTCCATCGGTCCCCCTTCGCACCCGGCCCGACCGTCGCGCCGGGCTCGCGCACAGCACAGCAGAGCACCGCTTGACGACTGATGTCCGAACGCTTGACGACCGTGGAACGCCCCGCTCAGACGGCTGTCCGGCAGCCCTCGGCCGATGCCACCCGGGCCAGTCAGGTCGCGTGACGACTGCCGGCCGACGGCCTTATCGTGTCGGCGTCCCGTTCGCCGGCCTGGCTGCGCCTGCGGAAGCTACCGGGCAGGAGTCAGCCGGGCCCAGACCGCGATCTGGGTCCGGGCCCGGACGCCGAGCTTGGTGCGGACGTTGTCGACGTGGGTGTCCACGGTCCGGACCGACACGAACAGGGTCCGGGCGATCTCGGCGTTGGTGAACCCCTCGGCGATCAGGTCGGCGACCTGGAGCTCCCGGGCGGTGAGCGGGCCGCCGCCGACCCTCGGTCCCCGCGTGCCGCCCTGATCTCGCAGGAACGACAGCAACGTCGAGGCGGCGGCGTCGGCGCCCTCGGCGTAGATCGGCTGCATCCGGCCGTCCAGTGCGACCAGTTGCGCCCTCGGGATCAGCGCGGCCAGTTCCCGGCCGAGCTCGAAGCGGACCGCCCGGCTGCCCCGCCGGTGCGCTACGAGCGTCGGCACCCGTACCGCCGGCAGCAGGTCGGTGACGTCGAACCGGTAGAACATGTCCAGCAGTTCGGCCGCCATGTCGGCGGTCGCCGCGGCCCGTTGCATCTCGGCGAACGTCGCGGTCTGCTCGGCGGGGGCGCCCGGGAACCAGATGTCGGCGAGCACCCGCGAGCCCAGCCCCCAGTGCGCCCGGAGCAGGGCCAGCACGGACTGCCTGACCTCGTCCTGGGCGAGGTCGGCGCCGCGGGCGCAGCTGCCGTACATGATCAGCGACGACAGCACCTCCGGGCGCCGCACCGCGTATGCCGCCGCGACCTGCCCGGCTTCGCAGGAGCCGAACAGCGCGAACCGCTTGAGCCCCAGGTGCTCGACCAGCGCCTCCAGCGTGGCCAGCTCGGACTCCATGGTGAAGTCGGTCCGGTCCCGGTCGGACAGGCCACAGCCGACCTTGTCGTATCGGATGACGGTGTGCTCCCGGGCGAGGGCCTCGACGAACCGGCGGTGCTCCGGCTCCTCCCCCAGCACTCCGAGGTGCGACACCCAGCCGAGCGCGTACACCAGTGGCGGCCCGCTTCCCGCCACCGAATAAGCGACCCGGCCTGCGGGCGTGGCGGCGAACCGCACCGGCTGCTTCATTCCCGTCAGCATGCCATCGCCCGAACCGGCTGTCACCGCCGCTGTCGGGAACGGCGCAGCGGGGCGCCGCGGCCGACCCGCAGGCGACCGCCGGCCGGCCGTCACCAGAGCGCGGCGGCCTGGGCCACCCCAGCGACCGCGACCAATCCGCCGGAGATCAGGGCGAATGTCCGCGCGAAGCGGCCCAGGCCGGTGGCTTCGCGGTCGGCGTCCGCGAGCAGGGTCGCCAGGTCCTGGGTCGAGCTGCCTCCGCCGCGCAGCGCGGTCAGCCGCCAGCCGTGGTCGTGCCGGACCGGGGCGCCGAGCACGGTGACCTTGCTGTATTGGTCGACGCGCATCTCGTGGAAGGTGAAGCTCGCCGGCGGGTCGTCGGCGTAGTCGCAGATGCCCAGCTCACGCAGGCGGGCGAGCACCTTCAGGCGACCGCCACGTTCGCCTTTCACGATGTCGTGCGTCGCCAGTTGGAACCCGGTCGGGTTGTCGATGTCGTACACCGCGATGAACCTGTCGAACACCTGGCCGTCGAGCAGGACCGAGCCGGTGTCGTCCTGCAACTCCACAATGGTCTGCGAGCGGTGGGTCACCGCGCTGGTGGTGTAGGTGCGGAGCTCCTGCTGGTAGGTGTGCGTCTCGTCGACCCGCCACCACAGGCACCGTCTTTGGGTGACGGGCGCGGTCAGCTGCCCGGTCGGGCCGGGCTGGACCCGGCCGGTCACGACGACCAGCTTCGGTGCCTGGTCGGTGGCCGCCAGCTCCCGGCAGGTCATCGGTACGGCCCGCCGCAACCGTCGGCCCAGCCCCTGCCGGTGGGCGGCGGTCGCGCCGAAGATGCCCGCGATGGCGGCGGGCGCCGCGGCGATGGCGAGCAGGGTGATGACCGCGTCTTCCATGGGCATCCCTCGGTCCCGGGCGGCCGTGGTGGCCGCGGCGTGGCGCCGATCGTATGCGAGTGCTGGTAGTGGGGCGGGTCAGCCCGCGACGTCGCGGTGCTCGGTGCCCGCGGCGAGCGGGCCGGCGCCGTCGCCTGCGGGGGCGAGCGCCTGGTGTACGTCGGTGAGCAGCCGGTCCGCGGTGAAGGGCTTCTCGATGAACGTGATTGCCTCGCCGGTCAGGTACGCCGTGCTGAGCTGCCCGTCCGGGTAGCCCGACATGTACAGCACGGGCAGGGCGGGCTGCCGCTGGTGCAGCAGATCGGCGAGCCGCCGGCCGGACGTGTCGGGCATGACGATGTCGGTCAGGAGCAGGTCGCAACCGTGCTCGGCGTGCAGGTCCAGCGCCACGGCGGCACCGTCGGCGGACAGGACCCGGTAGCCGTTGCCTTCGAGAATGCGGGCGACGCCGTGCCCGAGCACGGGTTCGTCTTCCACGACGAGGATGGTCTGACCCCGTCCCTGTGGCGCCCGGCCGGGGCGCGGCCGGCTGCTGGGCGTCGACGGCTCGGGTGCGTCGGCGAGGGGGATGTACACGACGAACGTCGTGCCGACGCCGGGCTCGGACGAGACCTGGATGCTGCCACCGGCCTCGATGACGATGCCGTAGACGGTGGCGAGGCCGAGCCCGGTGCCCTGCCCACGGGGCTTGGTGGTGTAGAAGGGTTCGAAGATGCGGTCGGCCACCTCCGCGCTCATCCCCGTACCGGTGTCGCTGACGAGCAGCCGGACGTGCCGCCCGCTGGTCGGCGCGGGCTGCAGCGGCGGCTGCCGCTCGCCGGGATCGGCGGCCGCGGCCGCGATCACGAGGGTGCCGCCCTCGGGCATCGCGTCGCGGGCGTTCACCGCCAGGTTCACCAGGATCTGCTGCACCCGGCCGGCATCCGCATAGATCATCAACGGTACGGGTGACGGGACCGCGATGAGTGCGATGTGCGCGCCGATGGTGCGTGCCAGCAGGTCTCTGGCCTCGGCGATCGCCTCGTTGACGTCGAGGATCTCCGGCCGGACGGTGTCCTCGCGGGTGAACGTGAGCAGCTGGCGGGTGAGCCCGACGGCGCGTTCGGCGGCGACCCGCACCCGGTCCAGGTCGGCGCCGATCGCGTCGTCGGCGATGTCGCCGGCCCGGTCGGCCGCGAACGCGGTGTAGTTGAGAATGATCCCCAGCAGGTTGTTGAAGTCGTGCGCCACCCCGGCGGCGAGCTGCCCCAGGCTGGCCATGCGCTGCGCCTGCTGGGAACGCTCCTCGGCGGCCCGCTGGGCCTGCTCGGCCTGTTTCGTCGCGCTGACGTCGCGGCAGATCGAGGAGATCCCGACGACGGCCTCGTCGTCGTCCAGGATCGGGGACACCGTCATCGACACGTCCATGACCCGGCCGTCCCGGTGCCTGCGCCGGGTCTCGTACCGGATGTGCCGCTCGCCGGCGAGGATCCGCGCCCGGATGTCGTGCGCGTCGGATCCGTCCGCGTCCTCGGGCCGAACCTGGCTCTGGAAGGCCCGGCTGGACGCTCCGATCATCTCGGCGGCGCTGTATCCGTAGATCTGTCGCGCGCCGGAATTCCACCCGGTGATCGTTCCGTCGAGGTCGACGGCGATGATCGCGTCCTCGGAGTGCTCGACGATCGCGGCGAACGCCCGCCGGTGTCCCTGCGCGCGGCTCTCCGCCTGCTGCAGGCTCCGGACCCGATCCGCCACGACGACGCTCACCACGGTGACGGCGGTCGTCGCCGCGAGGTAGAGCACGTGGTGCTGCGTGCCCCAGATCCGGTCGGGCCACCAGGCGAGCAGGCTGATCAGCGCCAGCGCGTACGCCCCGGTCGCCGCGACCATGCGGGGCCGTCCCGACACCGCGGCGAGGCACGGGCCGACCGCCAGCAGCCCGGCGAGCACCATCCGGTCCCCTGCCGCGGCGTCCACGACCGCCAGCCCGCTCGTCGTCGCGACGGCGACCGCGGCCGCCGGGAGATGGGTGCCGCGGCCCGCCCGGCCGGCCAGCCTCCGCCGGGCCCAGGCAAAGACAGAATCACGCACATCGACCCGCTTCCCGGCGGACCGGTCGGCCGTCTCCCGCGAGAGAACAACGATGGCTCTCAGGCTATCTCGCGCCTTCCGACGATGCTGGCGATTCGCAGAGTGTCAGCCCGGCTTCCGTTAGTGCAGTGCCGCGCGCAGCGTGGCGACCGCCTGGCTGATTGCCGCGCCCGCGGCGTTGGTGCCGCGGAGCGCGTCGAGCATCACAAAGTCGTGGATGATGCCCTGGTAGCGGGTGGCGACGACGGGCACCCCGGCCTCGCGGAGCTTGTTCGCGTACGCCTCGCCCTCGTCGCGGAGCACGTCGGCCTCGGCGGTGATGACCAGAGCCGGCGGCAGGCCGGCCAGCTGCTCCGGCTCGGCCCGCAGCGGCGACGCGGTGATCTGGGCGCGCTCGGCCGGGTCGGTCGTGTACTGGTCCCAGAACCACTGCATCGCGTCTCGGCGCAGGAAGTATCCCGTGGCGAAGTCTCCATAGGACCGGGTGTCGAAGGCTGCGTCGGTGACCGGGTAGAAGAGCACCTGCTGCACCAGCGGGACGGTGCCGCGTTCCTTGGCCATCAGGGTCAGCGCGACGGCCATGTTGCCACCGACCGAGTCGCCGGCGACAGCGATGCGGGTGGCGTCGAGGCCCTTGCTCGCACCGTCGGTGACCACCCAGCGAGCGACCGCGTAGTTCTGCTCGATGGCGACCGGGTAGCGCGCCTCGGGCGACAGGTCGTACTCCGGGAAGACGACGGCTGCACCGGCGCCGACGGCCAATTCACGGACGAGACGGTCGTGGGTGTGCGCGTTGCCGAAGACCCAGCCGGCGCCATGGATGTAGACGATGACGGGCAGGATCCCGGAGGCGTCGGCGGGCTTGACGATGCGGGCCCGCACCGAACCGGTCGGCCCACCCGGGACGGTGATCCACTCCTCGTCGACGGCCGGCTTGGCAATCTCACCGGACTGCACGCTGTCGACGACCTTGCGGCCCTCGGTGGGGCCTAGGTCGAACAGGTAGGGCGGGTTGGCGGTGGCAGCGGCGAACTCCGCAGCCGCAGGCTCGAGAACGACCTTCATGACAACCTCCTCAAGGCGGTGGCGACTCACGAGTCGAAACCTAGTACACGATTACATTGTGCACAAGTTAATCGCCCACGTGTTAGCCTGCGCGCATGCCTGAGCAAGACGGATCGGACGTTGCGCTGTCCTCGTCCCTGCTGGTCGAGGACCAGCTCTGCTTTGCGCTGTATGCGGCTTCCCGCTCCGTGACAACGGTGTATCGGCCCATGCTCGACCGCATCGGCCTGACCTACCCGCAATATCTCGTGATGCTGGTGCTGTGGCAGCACGGCCCGAGGCCGATCAAAGACATCAGCGGGGCATTGCAACTGGACTACGGCACGCTGACCCCGCTGCTCAAGCGCCTGGAAGCACTCGGCTACCTCAAGCGCCAGCGCCGCGCCGACGACGAGCGCACGGTAATGGTCAACCTGACCGAGAGCGGCGAGGGCCTACGCTCCGAGGCGACCGGGGTCCCCACCGAGATCTCTCAGGCACTGGGCCTGTCGACGGCTGACACAGCCACCTTGCAGGATCTCTTGCGCCGGGTCACGGCAAACACCACCGAGTACGCGAGACGGGCAGCCGGCAAGCGAGCGTGATGCCGCCGCGACGCCGGGGCGATGCGGCCGGACCGACGCCGAACAGGCCCAGGTCGTGATGGTTGCCCGAGCGCGGCAGGCGCAGGAAGGCCGCATTCCCGCGCGGTTCACGCGCGGCGACCAGCCGGTCGACGACCTCCTTCCCGGCTGTCCCGGTCCCTGTCTCAGATGGGAAGGGCGCTGAGGCTAGACGGACGGCTGTGGGTCCTGGTACACGTGCTCATTCCGAGCCGCGCCTCAGCCGAGCGCAAGCCAGGCCGATTACCAAAGCGTGACCAACGAAGAACAGCCGGTGCCGCCGCTGCGGCCAACCCGGCTACTGGTCGTCGCCGTCGCCATGGCCGCGACCGTTCTTCCCCTGGGCATGATCAGCACCGGAGAGGACCCGATCGGTACCGCCTGGGCCTGGCTGCCCACCATCCTTCTCACCGGCGTGGCCGCGACCGCATGTCGGCGTGCCGCGACGGCTCCCGGTCTGCATCCAGCGGTGGCACGACTGTGGCGCTCGCTCGCCGTCACCCTCCTGTTGGTCGGGCTTGCCAAAATCGCCGATGCCCGGCGCTGGCTCACCGACCCGGTTCAGGCGGCCGAGGGGCGGCGGGACCTACCGACCTCGCTCTGCCTCGCACTCGCGCTCGCCGTCCTGCTCTGGGCGCTGCTCCGGCTGCCGGCCGACCGGCGCGGACGCCGGGAACGGACTGCGCGGTTCGTCCTCGACGCCCTGATCATGGGCGTCACGATACTCACGTTCGGTTGTTACGCCGCCAGCCGAACCAGCGCGCCGATCTCGCTGCGAACGGCCACCGTCCCCGCCCTCATGGTGACCCTTGCCGGGCTGATCGTGGGCTTGGCCTTGATCAAGGTCGCGATGACCGGGCTCGGCGGCCTGGACCGTGGAACGGTCCGATGGTTCGTGGCCGCCGGCCTGATCGGCCCGCTGGGCAGGTGGTTCAAGCCGCTGCTGGCGGAAGCCGCACCGGGACTCGGCGGAGGGCAGCTGTTCACGTCGCTCACGATGGTCTGCGTCGTGTTCGCCGTCGACCGGCAGCTTCGCGCCGCCGGTGTGCCGCCGCGACCCGTGCGGCAAAGGCCATACAGCGTGGCACCGTACATCGCGGTCGCCGCCACCGACGGACTGCTGATTCGCATGGGCACCCAAGCCGGCCGCCCAGCACTGATCGTCGCGCTGGGCGCAGTCGCGCTGACCCTGCTGGTCGCCGCCCGCCAGATCGGCGCGCTACGGGAGAACGAGCGCCTCCTGCAGCGGGTCGACCAGAGCCTGCTGGAACTCAATGACTCCCAGCAGGAACTGACCCACCGGGCCACCCACGACGCCCTCACCGGCCTCGCCAACCGGGAGCTGCTCAACCAGAGCACCGGGAAGGCCCTCGCCGCCCGCAACGGCGCCGGTTTCAGCCTTGCGCTGATCGACCTCGACGACTTCAAGGCCGTCAATGACCGGCTCGGACACCCCGTCGGCGACGCGTTGCTGGTCGCCGTCGCGGCACGGCTACGCGGCTGCCTACGCGCCGACGATCTGGTCGCGCGCCTCGGCGGGGACGAATTCGGACTGCTGCTGCACAACCTGACCGGCAGCGACGCGACTGACGTCCTGGACCGGATCCACGACGCGCTCCATCGTCCGATCCACGCCCAAGACCACGAACTTCTGGTACGCGCCAGCATCGGCCTGGCGGAAAGCTGGCCGCAGGCCACCCAGGAGGAACTGCTGCGCCGCGCCGACCTCGCGCTGTACGCCGCCAAGGACGCCGGCAAAGGCCAGCATGCCGTATACGACGCCGAACTGGGGCGCGACCAGGCCGCCGACGCCCAACTCGGCGCGGAGCTCCGGCAGGCGCTCAAGGCAGGACAGCTGTCACTGGTCTATCAACCGATCGTACGGCTGCCCGACGGCGCCTGGACCGGCTTGGAGGCCCTCGCCCGATGGCGGCACCCGGTCCGTGGGTCTGTCCCGCCGGACGTCTTCATCCCCGTCGCCGAACGCACCGGGCTGATCCTCCCGCTCGGTATGTGGATCCTGCACACCGCACTGCGCCAGTTCAGCGATTGGCACGCCGAATTCGGCACCGCCGCGCCGCACTCGATCAGCGTCAACGTCTCGGCCCGGCAGCTTCGCGAGCCTGCCTTCGCGGCCGATCTGGACCATGCGTTGACTCGCTCAGGGGTACGCCCCGACCAGCTGATCATCGACGTGACGGAGACAGTGCTCTTCGAGAACCGACTCGCACTGAAGGGGTTGCACCAGATCGCAGAGATGGGCGTGCAGGTCGCACTGGACGACTTCGGCACCGGGCACTCGTCACTCGGTCTGCTGCGCACCGTGCCGGCCGGCACCGTGAAGGTGGACAAGTCTTTCATCGACGGCATCGGCGGCCACTCGGCGGAGGCGGTGATCGCAACCGCCCTGCTCCAGATCGCCCAGGGACTGCATTTGAACGCCGTCGCCGAGGGAGTAGAGACCGAGGCCCAAGCCACGACGCTGCACCGACTCGGCTATCGCCTCGCACAGGGCTACCACTTTTCCCGGCCGCTGCCGTCCGAACAGATCCACCACCACCTCGCGAACGACACCGCCCGCCAGTCGGCCTGATTCCCGCGTCACCGGTACGCGATCTTCGAGCTCAGGAAGCTCAACCGGTCCGCGAAGGCGAGGGTCTGCCATCTGCCCACGTCCGTCGCGGACAGGGCCGCCGCGAAGACGGCCATCCGGTCCACCTCGCCGCGCAGTCGCTGGCCTCCGTTCTGGTCGGCGGCGAACCGCAGCTCGCGCGTCTGGCAACCGACGATGCCCTCCCCCACCCTGGCCGTCGCCGCCACCTGCCCGTCCAGGTACACGGTCAGGTCACCGTCGTCGAGCGTGACGGCCACGCTCACATAACGTCCGGTGGGCACGACCGCGCTGGTGGTGACGCTCTGCCCGGCGCCGATGAACCGCACCTGGTTGGCGGGCGTCAGGTCGATCAACACCCCGTCGGTGCCGGGATTGCCGCTCGGCTGGGAGTCGAAGAGCCGGCGGTAGGTCCCGCTCGTGGCCACCTTCACCTCGGCCGCGAACGTAGCCTTCGGCAGGTATCCGAGCGTCGTCGGCGCCGTGCGCAGGAAGCGATTGCCGTCGAGCACGAGCGCGCTGGACGTCGGGCCACCCGCGACGTAGGCCGCGCCACCGTTGATGGTGGCGTCGCGTCCGTACAGTGACCCGTCATCGACCACGTCACCGCTGGTCGGATCCCAGGCGATCAGCGGGGCGGCCGGCGGAGGTATCGGGCAGGGTGGTGGCTCGCGCAGCCGTACCGTCGCATGACCCTCGGTTGTCCCGCCGGGGCCCGCCAACCGGGCGGTCAGCCGTGCCAGGCCGGACGCCGCGGCGGACGTGACCTCCGCGGTGAACGGGTACACCCGGGAGTCACCCGAATGCATCCGCGGCACCTGGACCGCGTCGGGGCGGACCGTCCACCCCGGCGGCACGGTCAGCCGAAGGCTGGCGGGCGCGACGGCGCCACTCGCGGCGACGGTCACGGTCACCGGGGCCGACTGGCCGACCTCAAGCGTCGCCGGCGCGTCGACAGCGACGCCCACCAGCGCGGTCGCGACGTAGCGGTGGCCCTTGCGGGCGGCAAACGTGACCCGCTCGCCGCTGCCCCTCGTCGCGACCGTGCGCTTGGTGGTCGCATCGACCAGTCGGTACGGGCCGGCGAACAGTGGGCTGCGCAGGGTGACCGGGTTGTTCGCTCCCGCGGTCACCTCGATCTGGCGGGCCGTGCCGCTCGCCCATCGCATGCCGACGGTGAGGTCGCCACGGGCCCGCAGGCCCTTGACCGAGCCGTTCGGCCATGCACTCGGCAAGGCGGGCAGCACATGCACGTCGCCCGTGTGGCTCTGCAGCAGCATCTCCGCGACGCCCGCCGTCGCACCGAAATTGCCGTCGATCTGGAACGGCGGGTGCGTGTCCCAGAGGTTCGCGAGCGTGCTGAAACGCAGCTGCTCGCTCAACATCGTATGGGCGTGGTCGCCGTCCAGGAGCCGGGACCAAAAGTTGATCTTCCAGGCCTTGCTCCAGCCGGTGCCGCCGTCGCCGCGGGCGGTCAGCGACACCTTGGCGGCCGCGGCGAGTTCGGGGTCGGCCAACGGGGCGATCTGGTTGCCGGGATGCACGGCGAACAGATGTGAGACGTGCCGATGCTGGTCGGTGGGGCCGTCCCAGTCTTCCTTCCACTCCTGCAACTGGCCCCACGAGCCGATCCGGGTGCCGGGGTCCAGACGGTCCAGCGCGGACCGCACCGAGGACCGGAACGCCGCATCTCCGCCGAGCACCTTGCCCGCCTCGAGCACGTTGGTGAACAGGCTCCAGACGATCTGCTGGGACATCGAGGCACCAGCGGTGAAGGACCCGTTCTCCGGCGAGAAGCTCGGCGACACCACGAGCTTGCCGTCACGCGGATCGACGACCAGCTCGTCCAGCCAGAACTCGGCCAGTTCCTTCATCATCGGGTACGCCCGCTGGCGCAGGAATCTCCGATCGTTGGTGAACTGGTAGTGCTCCCAGTAGTGCAGCGCCAGCCACGCGCCCGCTTCGGGAAACCAGAATGAGCTCGGCCAGTTGTGCACGCCGGTGAAGCCGTACGGGTTGGTCTCGTTGTGGACCACCCAGCCATGGTTGCCGTAGATGTCCTGCGCGGTTCGCCGTCCCGGCGGCACCATCGCGTCCACGTAGTCGAAGAGCGGGGCGGCGGTTTCGGACAGGTTGGTGGTCTCGGCCGGCCAGTAGTTCATCTGCAGGTTGATGTTGACGTGATAGTCGGCGTCCCACGGCGGGTTGGTGGAGTTGTTCCACACGCCCTGCAGGTTTGCCGGGAGCGAGCCGGCGCGTGACGACGCGATGAGCAGGTAGCGTCCATATTGGAAGAAGAGCGCTTCCAGCGCGCGGTCGGCCGGTGCGGCGCCACCCCCGTACTCCTTCAGCAGCTTGTCGGTGGCCATGGTGGGCATCGTCTGCCCGATGTCGAGCGCCACCCGGTCGAAAAGCTCTCGGTAGTCCGCTCGGTGCTCGCGCAGCAATGCCCGGTAGGTCGTCGCAGCGGCGCGGTCCACTGTGGCCGTGACCGTGGGGTGCGGGTCGGGTCCCCGGTAGGTGGGATAGCGGTCGGCGTAGTCGGTGCCGGCGCCGAGGATCACCACGGCCGCGTCGGCGCCGCTGACGCTCACCGTGCCGTCCGGGTGGTCGGTGCGAGAACCGCCCTCGTTGCGCACCTGGACCTGGCTCTCGAACCTCAGTTTGTTGTCGCTGAGGGCGCCGGAGAACGTGATCCGCCCGCCCGCCGCGACGGTGCTCTTCGAGCGGTTGCCGGGCGCGGAGACGGCGGCGGTGAATGCCACCGCGCCCGGCCGGTCCGCACTCATGCGCACGACGAGCACGCCGGCCGGTTTGCTGGCGAAATACTCCCGGGTGTAGCGAACGCCGTCATCGACATAGGACACGCGGGCAACCGCGTTGGCGATGTCGAGTTCGCGACGGTAGTCCTGGACCGCGCCCGGGTCGTCGGTCATGCGCAGTGAGAGGTCACCGAAGGTCTGGTAGGACCCGAAGCCACTCTTGGGCTGCCCGAGCCGGCCGGCGACCTCGCTGGGGTCGATCCGCAGTCGCTCCTCGAGGTCGCGCTGAAGTTGCTCGATGGCGCCAGTACGGGGTGAGGTCCAGTTGCCGAAGTTGTACCCCTGTGCGGCGCCGGGACCTCCGGTCCACAGAGTCTTCTCGTTGAACTGCACGGTGTCGACCGCCACGCCGCCGAAGACCATCCCGCCCAGTGCGCCGTTGCCGATGGGCAGTGCCTGCGTCTCCCAGTTGGTGGCCGGCTGCTCGTACCAGAGCGTGAGGGGATCCGCGGCGGCCCGGACAGATTCGGCGGATGCGGGCTCGCTCCACGTGGGCATGACCGCGGCGAGAGCCACTGCGGTGCTGGCGGCCAACATACGTCGCAGGGGGACACGGAGGATGGACACAATCAACCCCTGTCATCCGATGTTTGCCGTCAGATTACGGACGACACACCAGAGAAACAAGAGATGCTCCTCAACTCATCCTATGTATGTCCCGTCTCGCCGCACCCGATGCCAGGATGCGCTCACAGCGAACCGACTGGTGGCCGAATCGGCCGAGCAACGGGACGCTCAGCGGGGCAGTTCTGCCCCGCTGAGCGACGGAGTGGTATGACGACTACCCCTGGCAGAGGGAGGATCAGCCACTCACGACCTACCCGCCTAGGGAAGCGGGAGGGTCGTGGACAAGCGCAGGTCGCCGGACGACGCACCGACGAAGAGCTCGACGTCTCCCTTCGCCCGGGCCCAACCGTGTGCGTCGACGTCCCAGTAGGAGGCCGCACGCGCGGGGATGGTGAGGTGCACCCTCTCGGATTCGCCGGGGGCGATCCGCACCTTGCGGTAGGCGGCGAGCCGGCGCGGCGGCGTGGGCGCGGGCACGGGTAGCTGCCCGAGGTAGACCTGGATCACGTCGGACCCGTGCCGGGTGCCGGTGTTCGTGACGGTCACCGTCAGGTCTGCGAGGTCGTCGGCGTCCCCAGGACCGATCTCGAGGCCGTCGTAGGCGAAGGTGGTGTAGGAGAGGCCGTGCCCGAACGGGAACATGGGTTCCAGGCCCTGCTGGGCATAGCCCCGGTAGCCGACGAAGACGCCGTCGGCGTACTCGACCCGGCCATCGGTCCCCGGGTAGTGCCGTGGGTCCGTGACGGGGGTGTGTGCGAGGTCCCGGGGAAAGGTCAGCGGAAGCCGGCCTCCGGGTTCGGCGTCGCCGAAGAGAACGCGGGCGAGGGCCTCGCCCTGGGCCTGCCCGGGGTACCAGGCATGGAGGACCGCGGCTGCCTCGTCGATCCACGCGCTCATGTCAACGGGCGCGCCGGTCATGACGACGACCACTGTCCGCGGGTTGGCGGCGACGACCGCCCGTACGAGATCGTCCTGTCCGTTGGGCAGGTGCAGGTGCGGTCGGTCGGCTTGTTCGGACTCGTAGTCCCGGACGACCACGACGGCGAGGTCGGCGCCGGCCGCCAGCGTCGCCGCCGCGGCGACGGACGGCGAGACGACGCCCACGGGTGGGCGCCAGCCGAGGCGGACCTGCGCCCCGGTGAGGAAGCCCTGCTCGGGCGAGGCGGCGGCGTAGTCCATGCGCATCCGGTAGCGCGTTCCGGCGACGAGCGGGACCGCCACGTCGTGCATCTCGGGCTGGGAGGTGCTTCCCTGCAGGGTCAACTGCCCGTAGGGGTACACCGGGTCGGCCGCTCGGGTGGCGCTGCCGTCGCCGGCAAGATCGCCGGTGCTGAGCAGGACGCTGTCGTCGAGGGAAAGCTCGAAAGCGCCCAGAGCGGTGACCGACAGGGTGTATGTGCCGTCGGCCGGCACGCTGAGGTCGCCCGTCCAGCGCACGGAGATCTGACCGTTGAGGTCGCGGGGAAGCTTGTCGACGCGGGCCGAGGCGGCGTTGAAGCCTTCGAAGTTGAAGAATCCGAGGTTGAGGTCGATCTGCGGGTCGACACGGTCGAGGTACGGGTCGCCCGAGAAGGTGGGGTTGGTCCAGTACCGGGCGCGGAGCCCACGCTGCTCCTGCTCGGCGCCGTCGGGGAAGAACAGGTCCGACGGCACCGGGTCGGGTCCCGGCAGCAGGGCAGCGGACGTGACCCCGTCCGTTCCGTAGGCCCAGTCGGTCCGGACGTCGTCGCCGAGGCGACGGCGGATCGCCTCCAGCGGGCTGACCTGACGTGTCGGCTTGACCAGCGAGCTGCCGCCGCCCTGCGCGGAAGCGGCGTCGATGTCGGGGCCGATGATCGCGATCGACCTCAGCGCCGCTGCGTCGAGCGGCAGGAGGCCGTTGTTGCGCAGCAGCACGGTCCCCTCCTCCGCGACCCGCAGCGCCAGCGCATGGTGGGTATCCAGCGGGAACGGTGTGACGGACGGGCGCCGGTCCAGCTGTCCCAGGCCGACCAGTGGGGTGAGGATGCGGCGGACCATCGCGTCGAGGACCGACGGGTCCACCCGGCCGTCGCGGACGGCCTCGGCCAACTGCTCGCCCCAGTGCCCGGCGGCCGGCTGCTCCTGGTCGAGACCCGCGTTGGCGGCGGGAGCGGTGCTGTGGTTCGCGCCGTAGTCGCTCATCACCCAGCCGCGGAAGCCGAACTGTTCGCGCAGGATCGTGCCGAGCAGTTCGGCGTTCTCGCACGCGTAGTCGCCGTTGATCCGGTTGAAGGCGGCCATCACCGAGGCGACCTCGCCGTCGCGCACGACCGCTTCGAACGGTGGCAGGTAGATCTCCATCAGGGACCGCTCGTCGATGACGGCGTCGATGGTGGCCCGCTGGTACTCCTGGTTGTTGACGGCGAAGTGCTTGGCACAGGCCTGGACGGGGTGGGACTGGATGCCGCGCGCCACGCCGACGCCGATGTCCGAGGTCAGCAGGGGATCCTCGCCGAAGGACTCGAAGGTGCGTCCGGCGAGCGGCACGCGGGCGATGTCGACGGCCGGAGCGAGCGAGACGTTGTGGTCGGAGGCGAGGCACTCGGCGCCGATCACCGCGCCGTAGCGATGTGCCAGCTCAGGATCCCAGGTCGCGGCCAGCGCGATCGGTGCCGGCAGCGACGTGGCCCGACCATCGTGGACATCCGCGCGGTTGATCCGTACTCCCGCGGGACCGTCCGCCATCTGCAGGGCGGGGATGCCGAGCCGGTCCAGCGGTGCGCTGTAGAAGCCATAGTTGAAGTTGAGGTCACCGGTGACGAAGGTGACCTTCTCCTCGACGGTCATGGCCGAGACGAGCGCCTCGACGCGGTCCTCGACGCGGCCGTCGACCCAGCTCGGGGTGGTGTGCCTGCTCATCACCACGGCTACCGCACCTTCCGGATGGGGATGATGGCCAGTGCGCCGAGCCCGGCGAAGATGGCCGCGGCGGTGAAGAGCGAGACGAAGTTCGCCGGCCCGGCGATCGCCAGGAACACCGGAGCGATCGAGGGTGCGAGCGACTGGGGACCGGCGCTGGCGATGTTGAACACCCCGAGGTCGCGAGCCGCGGTCTCCTGACTGGGCAGAACGTCGGTGACCAGCGCCAGGTCGACCGCGATGTAGATGCCCTGGCCGGCGCCGGAGATCGCCATCCCGACGAGGAACGTGGTGTAGTTCGGGGCGAAGGCGATGATCGCCAGGGAGGCCGCGTAGATCACCGCGGCGACGAAGACGAACGCCTTGCGCCGTCGGATGCGGTCGGAGACCGGGCCGGCGATGAAGCTCACCACGATCAGCACCCCGGACTGTACGAGGATGGCGCGGAAGACCAGGTCCCCGATCTGGTCTTCCGCGACTTTGAGGTGTTCGAGCAGGTAGGGCACCTGGTAGGTGAGCAGGAACGACAGGCCCATGAAGAGCAGGAAACGGCTCAGCCAGGCCCAGGAGAAGTCGGGAGCCATGCGGGGGTTGACGTAGAAGCTGCGCGCGAATTCGCCGACGGTGTACCTCGGCACGCTGCCCTTCTCGATCCGCTTGTCGGGTAGGACCACAACGAGCAGGACCACGAGCGCGGCGGCGATCAGCCCGGGCACGAGGAACTTCAGGAACGTGCCGTCGACCCCCGCGACGATGTACGTACCCACGATCGCTGCCACCGGGATCCCCACGCCGAGGAACGCCGATGCGAGCCCTCGCTGGCTGACGGGCACCTGGTCGGGCAGCACGGCGATGAGCGCCGCAAGCGTGGCGTTGAACGAGACCTGGGTGATGGACCAGCCCACCAGCACCATGCCCACGCTCGACGCGGTCGAGACGATGGCGAGCCCGACCAGCGCACCGATCACGCCGCCGATCAGCCACGGCCGTCGCCGGCCGAGCCGGCTGGTGGTCCGGTCACTCAGCTTGCCGAAGAGGGGGTTGCCGACCAGGGCGAACAATGCACCGACCCCGAGTACGAGCGACAGGTTGCCGGAGAGGTTGTCCTTGCCGAAGTCGGTCAGTTTGAGCGCCATCGTGACGATGATCGGTGTCAGCAGGCCCAGGAAGATTCCCATGTAGGCCAAGGCCAGGATGATCAGGAACCCCATGCTCACGCGCTCGGAGGGCTCGGCAGGAGCTTCGGTGGTGTACGGCGCGGTTTCGGACATCGGCGCACTCTCCTCAAGTCAGCGACATCACGAGATCATGACCGACACGTGTCAGTGATTCGTGTCACTGACACGTGTCGGTAACCGGGACGCTACGGCAGCAACCCAGGAGTCCACAAGCAGGTAGAGAGTCGAACATCACAAAACGAGAGAGCACCTTCAGAGACTGGTGGGTCTCCGGATCGCTCGATCCCGCAGGCGCTTACGCGCTGTGACGCCTGATGAGCTCGACGGTCTCCGTCGGCGTCGGAACCGATATCGGTGCGCCGTTGGTCGCCGCCACGACGAGGGTCGCCAGGCGGTCGGCGTAGTCGGTGAAGTCGGCGCGGACCGTCGTCAGCGGCGGATCCGCGAACACAGCCGTCGGAATGTCGTCGACACCGATCACGGCGAGTGTTGTCGGCACCGCCACACCGAGCGACCGGGCCGCGGCGAGCAACCCGATCGCGGTCTCGTCGTTGTAGGCGCAGACGGCTGTGATGGGGGGCTCCGACCCAACCCAGGCCGAGGTCGCCAAGGCCGTGGAGTCGGCGTCCATAGCCACCGTCCGCACGTCCGGCTCCCGGAGACCGGCGGCTCGGCATGCCTCCCGGACCCCTGCCAGCCGTGGCTCGGCGAACCTACGCAGCCGTTCGTCCGCCGGATATGCGAAACCTATCCGCGTGTGACCGGTGGCAACCAGATGCGCCGCCTGCACCGTGCCGAACCGCTGGTTGGGCAAGGCGATCCCGGCCAAGCCGTCATCGACGGGCTGATAGACGACCTCCGCCACAGGAATGCCGAGATCGCGCACGTCGACCAGATCGGCGGGCCCGAAGGCATCCAGACTGACGATCGCTGCCGGGGCGATAGCCTGCCAAACCTCACGCAGCGGCTGCTCGTGAGGGGTGGTCGGGTGTATCACAAACGTAAACCCGCGGCGGGCAAACGCGGTGGACAGCATGGGAAGAAAAGAGCCCAGGGTGTGACCGACAGGGAAATCCGGCAGTAGGCACAGCACCAGGTCCGTCCGGCCACGCCGCAACGCTCGCGCCGCCGCGGACGGGCGATATCCGAGTTGCTCCGCCGCCGCGAGAACGCGCTGACGGGTGGCGTCGGAGATCTTCTGATGCGGGTGGTTGTTGAGCACGTAGCTGACGGTGGAACGAGCGACCCCGGCGACACGCGCCACATCGGCGCTCGTGCTGTGTCGCCCGCGCTCCGGCACCCAGACTCCTGACGATCTTCCGCCCCCGACCCGCCAAGTCTACGAGCGACCCAACTCGGCCCAGCCTTCGCCCCGACTGCACGGAACCCGGCAAGGGCAGTCTTCGGGCCTGACGCGGCGAGGATGCTGTCATGGCATCCACACCTTCGCGGTGCGGGCTTCGGGTCGTGCGGGTGTGACCACTTGCCCGGCGACCGGGGCAGTCGACTCCGGCAGTGCGAGTTGGGCCGCCCCGAGAGCGGCGAGTTCCGGTTCGGCCAGAACACGGTAGGGCAGGCCCATGGCGACGGCCTTGAGATGCATCCAGCCCGGCGCCCGAGCCCAGCCCCCTGCTCCGTAGACCGCTTGTGCATCGGGTGCCAGCTTCCGGACTTTGTCGGCGCCTGCGGTGGCAAGCTGCCGTACGGCCGCGGCGGCCCGCTGTTCGGCAGTCAGTCGGTCAGCTGCTGCGGTCCATGTCGGCGTCCCGCCGCCCTCCGCTCCCGGGACGAACACCGGCGCCGACAGCGCACCGGGCTGGAGGTCGCCGGAGAGTACGGCGTCGACCTCGGCGCTCAGCCCGCAGGAGCGCAGCCAGGACATGTTGCGGTCGAGCTCTAGCACAATCAACGCAGTCGTCCCGGCGCCGAAAATGGCCGGAGACAAGTCCGCGCCTAGGATCTGGGTCCTGGTCGTGACGCTACGGACGATAACTTCCGCCGTCCCCATGGAATCGAGCGGTGCGCCCGGATCCTGGCGCTGTATGACTGATGCCGCCACCGGATGGTCGTGACCGCCTGCCACGACGACCGCGTCGGAGCCGAGTAGCGGCGACAACCGAGTGCTGCGCAGCTCGCCGATCACGGCCCCGGCGGGCACCACCGGCGGGAGGTAGTCGAGTGGCAGGAACGGGGTGACCCGCTCCGGGTCCCATTCGGCGTCGGCTCGGAGCCAGGCCCCTGTGCGGGCAGCGAGGCTGCTGGACATGACCGCCCGTCCGGTCCATCGCAGGGCTGGGTAGTCGGTGCAGGCAACCCAGCCGGTTGCCGCTGCGAGTTCAGCGGGGGTAAGCAGCGCCCACGCTGCGACGGTGCGGGCGGCGTCGAGTTCGACGCCGTACCTGCTGCGGTCGTCGTGGTGACGCATGGCGGCGAGCCGGTCCAGGACGGCGCGTCGGGCGGGGTCGAACCACGGTGTGGCGGGGCCGAGCGGGCGGCCGGCGGCGTGCAGGACGCCGTCCTCGCCGATGCCTGCGACACACGCGCCGCGCAGCCGGACATCGCCTACGGCGCGGGCCGCTTGGACAATCATCTCCTCGAGTGCGTCGACGAGTGCGTCGGCGTCGGTCCGCAGCCCGATGCGGGGTGTCGGTCGCGACGCGCGGGCGAGCACCGTGCCGGCGCCGTCCGTGAGCAGCACTTTGACGTTCGTGCTGCCCAGGTCGGCGCCGGCCCAGACGTCCATCACTACGCGTTCTGCAAGGAGCGCTCGCCGTTGCGGGACAGCGCGGCCAATTGTTCGACGACCGCGTGCGCCTCGGGCAGGTCACGCTGCCACACGTTGCGGCCGACGATGATGCCGCGGGCGCCCGCGGCCACCGTCTGCCGGACCGCCTCGACGGTCTCCGCCGGTTCGCCGCTGCGCGGACCGCCGGCGATCACGACCGGCAGGCCGAGTTCCTCGACCAGGCGTCGGGTGCCGTCCGCACCGGGGAACGCGATCTTGATGATGTGCGCGCCCAGGTCGAACGCGATCCGGGCGGCCCGCTCTTCCGCCGCGATCACCTCGGGGGTACGCGGGGCGCCGAGCAGCACCGGCTCGAGCATCAGCGGGATATGCCAACGCTCGCAGTCCGAGACCACCTTGCCGACCCGCGCCACCAGCGCCGCCTGTTCGGCCTTGGTGGTGTTCCACGGCATCAGCATCTTCACGCAGTCCACGCCGAGCCGGACCGCGTCCTCGACGCTGTGCTGCAACGTTCCGGCACCCGCGTCGGCCTCGGTGTAGTGGTAGAACGCGTCGATCGCCATCACCCGCGACAGGTGCGGCCGGGCGGCGAAGTACTCCTCGGTGCGCATCACCAGGCCAGGGCTCATCATGAAGCCGGTGATGTCGTCCTTGCCGAACTCCTCGATCACGGCGGCCGGATTCTCCAGCCCGGGCAGGCGGTCGAAGATCAGCCCGTGGTCGACAGGCAGAATGATGGCCACGCGGTCCTGTGGCAAGGTCCGGGTCATGCGGTAGGCCATGCTCATGAGTAGCGCCTCTCGGTTGTCATGGGGTCGATGTGCACCTTGAGCGCCTCGGGTGAGGCGGCGACCGCAAGCGCGCCGGCGTACGACGCGAGCGGAAGGGTGTGAGTGACGAGCGGCCGGATCACCGCGGCGAGATCGGGGACCACGTCGACGGCGACGGGGTAGGAATCGGCCAGGCTGTTCGAGCCCAGCACCGTCAGCTCCTTCTCGAAGACCTGGAAGGGATGCAGGGGTACGGCCGTCAGCGGTGACGTGACCCCCATCTGGATGAGGGTGCCGCGCACCGCGATCCGGTCCAGGGCATCGGCCACGGCCGCTGGGTGCCCGCTGGCTTCGACCACGACCTCGGCGCCGTCCGGAAGGTCGAGTTCCGCCGACGTCCCGGCGGCGGCGTCCGCGCCGAGGCGCAGCGCGGCCTGCTGCCGGATCGCGTGCGGCTCGACGACCTGGATCCGGCCGGCGCCGCGCTGCCGGGCCACCGCGCTCATCAGCAGCCCGATCGATCCGGCGCCGTAGATCAGCACGTCCCGGTCCTTGAGATCCGGGGCCCGGTCGAGGGCGTGCAGGACACAGGCGAGCGGTTCGACCAGCGCGCCGACCGTGGCGTCCACGCCGGACGGCAGCCGATACGCGACCCGGGCCGGCACCACGACCAGTTCGGCGCAGGCCCCGGACCGGGTGACGCCGACCGGCTCGAGCCGGACGCACAGGTTCGGCGCACCGGCCCGGCACCACTTGCAGATGCCGCAGTTGACGTTCGGGTCGACGCCGACCAGGTCGCCCTCGGTGATTCCGGTGGTGCCGGAACCGACCGCTGTGACCGTGCCGGCGAATTCGTGGCCTGGCACCACCGGATAGCGCCCGGTCGCGTAGCTTCCCTCGACCAGGTGCAGGTCGGTGCCGCAGATGCCGACCGCGGCCGGTGCGATCACGACCTCACCCGGTCCGGGTGACGGCTCGGGCCGCTCGGTCAGTTCGACGCCGCCCCTGCCGTCCAGAACGATGGCTCTCATTTCACGGCTCCGAAGAGCAGACCGCGGACCAGGCTGCGCTGGCAGATCCAGCCGAGGATGACGACCGGGATGCTGACCACGGTAGCGACGGCCGCGACCTGGGCGGTGTAGAGCTCGCCGAAAGACAGGAACTTCTGCATGAACAGCGGCAGCGTGGACGTGGTCGTCGTCAGGTTGACCGCGTAGAAGTACTCGTTCCAGGAGAACACGCAGCACAGCAGCGCGGTCGACCACAGTCCCGGTGAGACCAGGGGCAGGATGATGCTGCGCATCGTGCGGAGCCGGCTCGCGCCGTCCAGGCCCGCGGCCTCGAGCACGCCGGGCGGCACCTCCTGCAGGAACGAGCGGATCATCCATACGGCCAGCGGCAGGTTCATACCGATGTGCAGGATGATCAGCACGAGGACGGTGTTCAGCAGGTTGAGGCGCTGCGCGACGATGTAGATCGGGATGATGCCGGCCGCGATCGGCATCATTTTGGTGCTGATGAAGAAGAACAGGGTGTCCTGGGACTTGCGGACCGGGCGCACCGACAGGGCGTACGCAGCAGGCAGAGCGAGCAGCAGCACCACCAGTGTGGAGACGACGGCGACCGCGAGCGAGTTGCCGGCGTAGGCCCAGAATCCGGATCCGAACGCGCCGCGGTAGTTGTCCAGCGTCGGGGTGAAGACGAGCTTCGGCGACGGTGACGCGGCATCCGTCTCGGTCTGGAAGCTCTTCAGGAGCATGTACGCGATCGGCGAGAACAGCAGCAGCGAGCCGAGCCAGCCCACGAGCGCGATGGGCCAGTGGGCGGTGTCGTTGTCCCGCCGCCGCTTGCGGGCCTTCTCGGTGAGCGGTGCGGCATCTTCGATCTCGGCGGGTGCGGTCGTGGTGGTCATCGGCGTCCCTCCTGCTGGAAGATCCCGGACAGCAACCGCAGTGCCGGGAGGGCGAGGGCGATGGTGAGCACCAGGGCGACCAGCCCGTACGCGGACGCCGTCCCGAAGTCGAACGAGTTGAACGCCCGCAGGTAGATGTAGTAGGTGATGTTCGTGGTGCCGTACGCCGGCCCGCCGGCGGTCAGCAGCGCGATCTCGCCGAACGTCTGGATGATGTTCATCGACAGCAGCAATGCGGTCAGTTCCAGGAACGGGCGCAGGTGCGGCAGCATCACCCGACGGAACTGCTGCCACCAGTTCGCGCCGTCCACCCGGGCCGCCTCGAGTTGCTCGTCGGGCAGCGCCTGCAGGCCGGCGAGCAGGACCAGCATCGCGAACGGCGTCCACCGCCAGGACGTGATCATCACGATGGAGAGCGTCGACTGCTCGCTCAGCCAGTTGACCCGGGGCAGGCCCGCCAGGTCGGTGAGCCAGCCCAGCAGGCCGAACGACGGGTCGAAGACGGCGCTACGCCAGAACAACGCGACCGCCACCGGCATCACGAAGAAAGGGGTGATGGCGAGCGTCCGGGCGATGCCGCGTCCAGGGAACTTCTTCTGCAGTGTCAGGGCGAGCGCAAGGCCGACCAGCATGGCGGCCACGGTCGCGCCTCCGGTCAGCACCACGGTGTTGCCGATGGACTTCCAGAACGTGCCGTCGGCGAAGGTGGCCCGGAAGTTGGCCACCCCGGCGAAGGTGGAGTCGTCGCCGGCCAGCAGGTTCCAGTTGCGCAGTGAGTACCACACGGTCAGAACGAACGGGATCTGGGTGAGCAGCAGGGTGATGATCAGGGCCGGCAGCAGCGGCAGCCGGCGGCTCCGCGCCTCGCGGCGCCGCAGGGCGGGTCTGGCCGGGACAGCGATGGTCATGACATACCTCATCCGGGAGTCGGGGGCTGGCGCCGCGGGTGCTCGCTCCCGCAGCGCCGGCCGGGGTCGGCTACTTGAGGTAGCCGGCCTTCTTCACGACGCCCTCGGTGTAGGTCTGGGACTTCTGCAGGGCTTCCTCGACCGTCTGGGTGCCGCTGATCGCACCGGCGACCTGCTGCGAGACGTAGTCACCGATGTCGGTGAACTCGGGGATCTGCACGTACTGCACGCCGCGGTAAGGGACGGGCTCGACGGTCGGCTGCTTCGGGTTGGCCGCGTCGATCGACTTGAGCGTCAGGTCCGCGTACGACTTGGCTGCGGCCTGGTACTCCGGGATGGAGTAGGTCGAGGTCCGCGATCCGGGCGGGATCGAATCCCAGCCGGCCTTCGCACCGGCCAGCTTGATGTACTCCTTGCTGGTAGCCCAGGAGATGAACTTCCAGGCGGCGTCCTTGTGCTTGCTGGACTCGGTGATCCCCAGACCCCAGGACCACAGCCAGCCGGACGCGCCGGTCTTGTTCACCGGCGCCATGGCGAAACCGAGATTCTCCTTGACCTGCGGGATGGCCTGGTCGAGCACGGAACCGGCGAAAACCGTGTCGTCGTACCACATCGCGGTCTTGCCCTGGGTGATCTGCTGCAGGCAGCCCTCCCATCCGTCCTTGGCGGCGTCCGGCTGGCCGTGCGCGCGCAGCAGATCGACGTAGAACTTGACCGCCTGCGTGGTGGCCGGCGAGGTGAGCTGAGGGTTCCAATTCTCGTCGAACCAACGTCCGCCGAAGGTGTTGATGACTGTGGTCAGCGAGGCCAGATTCTGTCCCCAGCCGGGCAGGCCGCGCAGGCAGATGCCGGAGACGCCGCCTGCCTTGTCGTCCATCTTGGCCGCGGCCGCAGCGACTTGATCCCAGGTGGGCTTCTCCGCAATGGTGACACCGGCCTTCTTCGCCAGGTCCTTACGGTAGAAGAGGAATGAGCTGGAGCCGTAGAACGGTGCGCCATACAGCTTGCCGTCGTCGGACGAGACGATCTCCTTGATCGGCTGGAGCACGTCGGCGGCGTCCCAGGCGGCGTCCTTGGCGACGTAGTCATCGAGCGGCACGAGCCAGTTGTTCTTCGCCCAGATCGGCACCTCGTAGCTGCCGATCATCGCCACGTCGTACTGACCGGCCTTGGTGGCGACGTCCTTGGTGACGGCCGGGCGCAGGTCGTTCTCCGGCAGGGTCGTGAACTTGACCTTGATGCCCGGGTTCTTCTGTTCGAAGTCCGAGATCAAGCTCTCGGCGGTCTTCATTTGCGGATTGGCGGCCAGCGCCACCGTGATCGTGGTGTTGCCGGCGGGGTCCTGGTCAGCGGTGGGATCGGAGCACGCCGAGACGGCTGCCAGCGCACCGACGGCGAGCAACGCCGTCACGACATATCTGGGTCGAGACATAAGGGTCCTCCTGAATGAGGCGTGGTTGATCGACCGCGCACAGGCACGGCGACGCGGGGAGAGGTGTCGTTCACGGTGGCGGGAGGGTGAATCAGGGACTGACGATGCGGCCGATTTCGGGAGACAGCGGCAGGTGCTGCGCCGGCGCGGGCGCGCCGACCTGGATCTCGACGTGCACGACGTCACTGCGCACCCAGACCTCGTGGTGGTCGAAGGCCACCAGGTCCTGGTCCCAGGTCGTCGACTTGATCTTCAGCAGTGCGGCCCCGACGGGAACCCTGAGCCGCTCGGCGGCGGCACCGCCTGCTGCGACGGCCTCGACCGTCCGCGACGCGCCCGCGACCGCGAAGCCGGCCCGGCGCAGCGTGCTGTTGAGCGAACCCGTACCGGCCGGCACATCGGTATGCGACACCAGCGCCCCAATGTGTGCAGGGAGGTAGTTCACTGAGAATACGGCGATCTTGCCGTCCAGGTGACGCACTCGTTCGAGGACGTAGCCGCTGCTGCCGTCCGGCAGGTGCAGCGCCTCGGCCGCGATCTCGGGCAGCAGAGCCATCTCGGCGCGGAGCACCTGGGTGGTGACCTGCCGTCGGCGGGCGTCGACCTCGTCCTCGAAGAAGCTCTCGCGGCCCTGCAGAAGCCAGCCTCGTTGGGACGGCCGCGCGGCGAAGGCTCCGCGCCGCGCGACCCGGCTGACCCAGCCTTGCTCCTCGAGTTGGCGAAGGGCCTGCCGCACCGTCGCCCGGGACAGATTCCAGCCGGTGGCCAGTTCCCCCTCACTGGGCAGCCGCTGGCCCGTGGCGATCGTGCCGGTCGAGATCTGCTCGCGGAGGCGATCGGCGAGTTGGAGGTAGTACGGCGTCACCGATGCGCGGTTGATGGCTGCGCCGCCGCCGGTTCCGCTCATCGTTCCTCCTGAAAGTCCAGCTCACTGCCCTGGTACGTACAAGCCGTACCGCCTAGACAGTTGGGACTGTATGGGCTACGTTTCGAATGTGTCAAGAGCCGACCGTCGACGAAACAGGGAATGCGAATGAGCCGACGACAGTTCGTCAATGACCCCGATCAGGTGGTGCCGGAAGCGCTTGAGGGCTTCGTCCTGGCCCATCCCACGCTGCTGCGCCTGCACGCCGACGCCGGGTACGTGACCCGCGCCAAGCCCGCCACCGGAAAGGTCACCCTGGTGTCCGGCGGAGGCTCCGGCCACGAACCCCTGCACACCGGCTTCGTCGGCACCGGCATGCTCGACGCGGCCGTACCCGGGGCGGTCTTCGCCAGCCCTACCGCGTATCAAGTGGCCGCAGCAACAACGACCGTGGACATCGGCCACGGTGTCCTGCAGATCGTCAAGAATTACACCGGCGACGTGTTGAACTTCCGCATCGCCGCCGAGATCGCCGCCGACAACGGCATCGCCGTCGAGCAGGTCCTCGTCGACGACGACCTCGCCTCCGAGCGCGCCGACGGAGAAGGACCCGGGCGCCGCGGCACCGCCGCGGTCGTCGTCGTCGAGAAGCTCTGCGGAGCCCTCGCGGAGCAAGGCGCCGCGCTACCACAGCTGGCCCGGTTCGGCCGGGAGCTGGTCCGCGACTCGCGCAGCATGGGCGTCGCACTGGCCGCCGGCGCCCATCCCGGCGAACACCTTCCCGCCTGGGAACTCGCCGACGACGAAGTCGAGCTGGGAGTCGGCATCCACGGCGAACGCGGCGTCGGCCGGCGGGCCTTCGCCACCGCCGACGAACTCACCGCCGATCTTCTCGACCGGCTGGTCGCCGCCCTCGGCCTCGCCCGCGGCGACAACACGCTTGTGGTGGTGAACTCGTTGGGCGCCACCCACGGCCTCGAGGTGGCACTGGTGCACCGGGCCGTGCACCAGCAGCTCGCGGGACGCGGCATCACCGTCGCCCGCAGCCTGATCGGCTCCTACGTCACGTCACTCGACATGGCCGGACTCTCCATCACTCTCGTGCGCGCCGACGACACCCGCGTCGCACTCTGGGACGCGCCGGTCCGTACGCCCGCACTGACCTGGTGAAAGGCACTCCGATGAACTCTTCCGACACCCGCGACTGGATGCTGCGATTCTTCGCCGCCTTCGATCGGGAACAGCAGGCCCTCACCGAACTCGACAGGCAGTCCGGCGACGGCGACTTCGGCGCCAACCTCCGCTCCGCCCTCGGCCGTGCCCGCTCCGCCCTGGACGGCGCCGAGACCAACACCCCCGGTGATGTGTTCGACGTGATGTCCACCGCGTTCCTGCACACCGGCGGAACCTCCGGCCCGCTGTTCGGCATGTGGTTCCGGCAACTGGCCAAGGCGACCCGGACCGAAACCGTCGGCGTGCCAGAACTCGCCCATGGCTTCGCCGCCGGCACCGCCGCCGTTCAGCGCCTCGGCGGCGCCAAGCCCGGGGACAAAACCATGGTGGACGCCATGGTTCCCGCGACGGACGCTCTCGCTGCCGCGACCGGGAGCCTGGGCAACGCCCTGGCCACAGCCGCGGCCGCCGCCCGGTCCGGCGCCGAGGCAACCGCAGGACTGCTCGCCAAGCGTGGCCGCGCCAGCTACGTCGGTGAAGTCGCCCGCGGCGTGCTCGACCCCGGGGCCGTGGCGGTAACGCTCCTGATCGAGAGCGCACAGATCACGGGCTGATGATTCGGCCGATCTCGGGGGACGGCGGCAGGTGTTGCGCCGGCGCGGGCGCGCCGACCTGAATCTCGACGTGGACGACGTCACTGCGTACCCAAACCTCGTGATGGTCGAAGGCCACCAGATTCGCATCCCAGGTCGTCGACTTGATCTTCAGCAGCGGCGTTCCCGGCTTCACCCGCAGCCGATCGGCCAGCTCGCCCTCGGCCGCCACCGCTTCGACCGTCCGCGAGGCACCGGCCACCGCGCAGCCGGCGCGGCGCAGCGTGCTGTTCAACGAGCCAACGCCGGTCGGCACGTCGGAACGCGCCACCAACGCACCGATCCGCGTCGGCAGATAGTTCACCGAGAAAAGGGCGATCTTGCCGTCAAGCTTCCGCAGCCGCTCCAGCACATAGCCGGCGCTGCCCTGCGGCAAATGCAACGCCTCAGCTGCCGCAGCCGGCAGCTCCGCCTGCTCGGCGCGAATCACGTGCGTGGTAACGCTTCGCTGCCGTCCCTCTACCTCATCCTCGAAGAAGCCGGCGCGGCCCTGCAGCAGCCAGCCGTGCTGCGAAGGCATCGAAGCGAACGCTCCGCGACGCGCAATCCGGCTGACCCAACCCTGCTCCTCAAGCAGCCGCAGCGCCTCACGCACCGTCGCGCGGGAGAGTTTCGAGCCGGTGGACAGCTCACTCTCGCTGGGAAGGCGCTCCCCCACAGCAATCGTGCCGGCCGAAATCTGCTCGCGAAGGTGATCGGCCAGCTGAAGGTAGTAGGGCACAGGCGAGACCCGGTTGATCGTCGAACCGCCGTCGAAGCCGCCCACCGCTACATCGCCCACATGCCCTCCCTTGCCTGATACGGACCAACCGGTCAGACCGTACCGCAGACACCCGGATCACATCCGCGCCATCCCTGTGACGGCGGTGAGTGCGGCGTCGAGGACGGCCCGTGCTGCGTCCCCGGGGGGCAACGCGCGGGCGACCGTGACGGCTCCGACGATGGTGGCTACTGCGGTCCAGGCGCGCTGCTGCTGCTCTTGGGGGGTGCCCATCATGGCGGGGGCCAGGATCGCGACGAGTTCGGTCATGCGGCGTTTGTAGGTCTCGCGGACGGGGGCGCCTGCTCGCGAAACGTCTGCGCTCAGTGAGGGCATCACACAGCCGTCGGCGACGCTCTGGCAGTGGTCGTCGCTGAGGTAGATCGCGATCAGTTCCCGCAGACGCTGACCGCGCTTCGCCGAGTCGGCGTCGGCGACGCCGGCGAACATCGCTCCCAGTTCCGCGCCGATCACTTCCTCCAGCAGCGCCTCCTTGGTCGCGAAGTTCGAGTAGAACCCGCCGGAGGTGACATGCGCCGACGCGGCGAGACCGTCGACGCCGATCCCGTTGAAGCCGTCCCGCTTCAGGACTCGTGCGGCGCTCCGCAGGATCGCCGCCTTCGCCTTGGCCTTGTGCTCCGTGGTGTACCTCATGTGACCTTCCGCTCTCGGGCTGGCGCTCTCATCCAGCATAGAATAACGTTCGTTATATAGCGATCGTTATTCTATCGCATCGAGACTGGAGCAGACATGACAGTGAGCTACAAGGACGCGCCGACCACGGCGGTGGACGTCGACGGAATCCCGTTCACGTACCGGCAGGTGGGCGCCGAAGGCGGTGTCCCGCTCGTGTTGCTGCACCACCTGACGGCGGTGCTGGACGACTGGGACCCGGCGGTGGTCGATGGCCTCGCCTCCGAGCGGCACGTCATCGCCTTCGACAACCGCGGCGTCGGCGGATCCGGAGGTACGACTCCCGACAACGTCGAGGCCATGGCCGACGACGCCGTGGCGTTCCTCGAGGCTCTCGGGCTGGGCACCGTCGACTTGCTGGGCTTCTCCCTGGGCGGCATGGTCGCCCAAGTAGTCGCCCAGCAGCGTCCCGACCTCGTCCGGCGCCTCATCCTGGCCGGCACCGGCCCCGCCGGCGGCAAGGGAGGGGCGAGCGGCGCAGAAGTGCTCCAGAGTGCCGTTCAGCAGGCCTCCGCCGAGGGGAGGCACCCCAAGCACATCCTGTTCTTCTCGCCGACGCCCACCAGCCAGGCGGCCGCGGACGCCTTTCTCGGCCGCCTCGACGGGCGCACTCAGCAGGACCGGGATGTGCCGGTGTCGAACGAGACGATCGGCGCCCAGCTCACCGCGCTCGCGAAATGGGAACGGGGCACGTCATCGGCCGGCCTGGCGACCGTCGCCCAGCCCGTGCTGGTCGTCAACGGCGACGAGGACATCATGCTGCCGACGATCAACTCCTTCGAACTGGCACAGCTACTTCCCAACGCCCAGCTGAGCATCTACCCCGATTCCGGGCACGGCGGCGTCTTTCAACACCACACCCTTTTCGTCCAGCAGACGTTGGGGTTCCTGCGCGACTGAACACTCGAGCCGGGCCGGGTCTACCCGGCCCGGCACTCCACTGTCGTACGGGTCAGGGTCAGAACCCTCGACCGGACCGGCGATTGGCGTGACAGTCTCCGGGTGAGATCGCGCCTGGACACGATTCGGCGCGCGTCAGCCCGCCGCCTGGCTAGTGGGCACCCTGCCCGCACCCGATCGATGCAGGATCAATCGGGTGAGGAGGCCGCTGCCCAGGCCCAGTGCGACCGTTGTGACGGACAGCCACACTGGCCAAGGCGTCAGCCCGAGCAGGTGGTCGGCCGACCACCTGCCCGGACCCGTGAGCGCCAGCGTCGCGGCGAGGACGACCAGAATCAAGGGGTATTCGTAGCCGTCGTTCTGCACCCACAGTCCGTTGTGCCACTTCACGGTGATCGCGACGGTCATCACGCCGATGGCGACCATGGCCGCCATCGGCGTGAGGGCACCGACGATCAGGAACGCGCCGGAACCGATCTGTCCGCCACCAGCGGCCAGCGCAGTGAGGCGACCGCCACGGAATCCGTCATGGCGGAACTCCTCGGCTCCACCGGCGAGGCCGTTGCCTCCGAACCAGAAGGTCACCTTCTGCAGTCCATGGCCGGCGATGAGAAGCCCGAATACGAGCCGCAGGAGGAGCAGTCCAGTGTTCATCGCGTTCCTGATTCCTGGCTCTTGTTTCCCGATTCCCTGGGCGAGGTCAGCCGGCCGCGTGGGCGCCGATGAACGTCTGTGCGTAGACGATGCCGAGGCCGTAGGTGCCGCCGTGCTCCTTCACCACGTCCATCACCGCTCCGTAGGTGTCGCCACGGGCCCAGTCACGCTGGAGTTCGAGCAGGACCTGCACCCAGGTGACCGGGACGGCGCCGCCCTGGATCATGCGCTGGAGGGCGTGTTCGTGGGCCTGCGGGCTGACTCCGCCAGAGGCGTCGGAGACGACGTAGACCTCATAACCCTGCGAGAGCGCCGAGAGCACGGGCAGGACGAGGCAAACCTCGGTCCACAGCCCGGCGATGACGATCTTCTTCCGGCCGGTCGCCTTGACGGCGTCGACGAAGACGACGTCCTCCCAGGCGTTCATCGTGGTCCGGTCGACGATCTTCTGATCGGGGAAGACGTCTGCCAACTGCGGCAGAAGCGGGCCCGAGAAGGACTCGGCGGCGACGGTACTGAGTACGACGGGGACATCGAAGACCTTGGCTGCCTTCGCCAGGCCGAGGGTGGCGTTGATGATCGCGGTGCGGTCACCGCTGCCGGTGCCGAAGAACATCTGCGGCTGGTGGTCCACGAACAGCACCACACAGTTGTCCGGGGTCAGCAGGTCAGGGCTGGGCGCGGCGGTCACTTCGGCGATTTCGGTCATGATGAAGCCTTTCTGAGACGGACGTGGTGTCTGGGGAAGTTGTCGGCCTTGCGGGTACGGGGTCACAGCGGTTCGGTCCACCCGGAATGTGAACGGGTCAGCGGGAAGGCGGCGACGGTAGCGACGGCCAACACCAGGCCGGCGACGAGCAGGGGCTGCGCCGGGTGACCGTGCAGCACGGTCAGGGCGCCGACGAGAGCGCCGAGGAACATGGCGCCCGCTGACACCATGCGCCGTCCGATCTTGCTGCCAGGCCCGCCGGCGAGACGGCTGTCGGAGGCGATCCCGGTGATGGTCAGGGTCAGCACGGTCGTGGTGAGGTCGGGCACCGCCAACGCACGGGCCGCGGCATTCTGCAGCCCCATCCCGAGCCCGAGCAGCACGATCAGCCCGTAACGGGCGCCGCCGCCGTACGGATTCCCCGACGTCTGCGCGATGGCGTACGCCGCCGCGACCAGGACGGTCTGCGGCACAAGCGTCAGGAACAGGACCCGCCCACGATGGGCGCGCGCCCGGTGGGCGATCCGGCCGCCGAGCAAAGCGCCCACGGCGAACGTTCCCAGGGCCACGAGTGAAGCGGCCAGAGAGAACCCAGAGGCTCCGGCGATCGCGAAGCCTGCAAAGACGACATTGCCGGTCATGTTGGCGACGAAGACATGCCCGAGCGCCAGATAGCTGAAGGCATCGACGAGTCCGGTCACCACCGTCAGCGCCAGCATCAGCGGCGGCAGCGGACCGTGACGGTCCTTCACGTCGGGGACCACAGTGGTCCACGCATCGCGCAGTACGACGAGCATGAGAACGCTCCGTTGACGAGACTCGGGCCGTTCGGTTCTCCTCTAGCCTGCTGGCGACTCGTCGTTCTGTCCAAGATGTGGATACGTGCGGAACGATCGCTCAGACCGATCAGTGGCGCTGCGTGTAGCGGTCGACGACGTCGAGGAACGCGGTGGCGGCCGGCGGCAGCCGCCTGCTGTCGAAGATCACCGTGAGTTCGTGCACGGCCGCGGCATCCGTCAGGCCGAGCACCTGGGCATCGGCGGGCAGGGCGACGCCCGGACACAGGAAAGCGCCTGGTCCGCGGACGGTGGATCGCGGCACGACAGTCACCCCGACTCCGCGTGCGGCCAGCCGGATCATGTCGTGTATCTGGCCGACCTCGAAGTGCCGTCCGGGCTCGACGCCCGCGCGGGTGAAAGCGGCCTCGACATGGCGGCGCAGTCCGGTGCCCTGTCTGAACTGGATGAGCTGATGGGTCGGCGGCAGCTCGGACAGGTCGATCGCCTCGCGGTCCGCCAGCTCGTGATCACGCGGCACGATCACGACGAGCGGGTCGCTGCCGAGTGACCGGTGACCGAGGCCGTCCGGCAGTTGCTCCGGGCCCAGCCCGACCACGGCGAGGTCGAGGCCGCCGGACAGCACCGCCGCGGCCATCTCGGTGCTGGTCGCGTTGACCACATGGAAGTCGATCCCGGGATGGTGCTGCCGGTAGTCGGCCATCACATCGACCATGTCAAAGGCGCTGGCGAGAGTCTGGACCAGCCCCAGGCGCAGCCGCCCACGGCGCAGTCCCGCCAGGGCGTCAAGTTCAGCCTGCGCGTTGTCCACCTCGGCCAGAACGCGCCGGGCCAACGGGACGAGCAGTTCACCGGCGGCGGTGAGCAGCACCGAGCGGCTCGTACGGCTGAACAGCGTGGCGCCGACGTCCTTCTCCAGCCGGGCGATCTGCTGGCTGAGGGCGGACTGCGCGACGTAGCAGTTCGCCGCAGCCCGAGTGAAGCTGCCGGTCTCGGCAACAGCGAGAAAGTACTTCAGGTGCCGCAGATCCATCTCTTATGCCGATCGATTCGAGAACAACCATGTGTTGGACCGATCAAGTGTCCCCTACCTAGCGTGAGTCGTGCATCCAGAAGACGGCTCCGGGTCAGCCCGGGAGATGGAGCGAACATGTCCAGCAGCACGATGCCCGTTGCGGGCATCCGCCCCTACGAGGGCGGCGTCCGGAGCCCGGCCCAGCTCATCGTCCGCAATGGCCGGATCCACACCGGTGACCCGGCCCGGCCCACCGCCACCGCCGCGGCGATCACCGACGGTGTGTTCACCGCCGTCGGTGACGACGCCGCCGTTGCCCGCCACATCGGCCCGGCGACCCGGGTCGTCGACGCACTCGGCAAGCGCGTCATTCCCGGCCTCAACGACTCCCATCTGCATGTCATCCGAGGCGGGCTCAACTATCTCCTCGAACTGCGCTGGGACGGGGTGCGCTCGCTGCGCACCGCCCTGCGGATGCTGCGCGAGCAGGCCGAGCGCACCCCCAAGGGCGAGTGGGTCCGGGTGGTCGGCGGCTGGACCGGCGACCAGTTCGCCGAGAAGCGAATGCCCACCGTCGCCGAGCTCAACGCGGCCGCCCCGGACACCCCGGTCTTCGTCCTGCACCTGTACCAGTCGGCGATCCTGAACCGGGCCGCCATCGAAGCGGTCGGCTTCACCCGCGACACCCCGAACCCACCCGGCGGCGAGATCGTCCGCGGCCACAACGGGCAACCGACCGGCATGCTGCTAGCCGCCCCAGCCGCCGGCCTGCTCTACTCGACCCTCGCCAAGGGCCCGATGCTCGGCCCGGAAGACCAGCTGGGGTCCACCCGGCACTTCCTGCGCGAACTCAACCGCTTCGGCCTCACCAGCGCCATCGATGCCGCCGGCGGCTTCCAGAACTTCCCCGACAACTACGGCGCGGTCACCCAGCTCGCCGAGCGCGGCGAACTGACCGTCCGGCTGGCCTACCACCTGTTCCCGCAGGTCCCGGGACAGGAACTCGACGACCTCAGGCGCTGGATCGGCATGGTCAGCCCCGGCGACGGCGACCAGTGGCTGCGCTGCAACGGCGCGGGAGAGAACCTCGCCTGGTCACCGGCCGACTTCGAAAACTTCGCCGAACCCCGGCCCCAGCTGGCCGACAAGGCCAAAAGCGAACTGGACGCCGCCGCCCGGCTGCTACTCGACAACGGCTGGGGCTTCCGGCTGCACGCCACGTACGACGAGACCATCCGGCAGGACCTTGACGTCTTCGAGAAGATTGCCGCCGACGGCGGCTTTCCCGACGGAACCCGGTGGCTCTTCGACCACGCCGAGACAGTCAGCCCGCACAGCCTGGAGCGGATCAAGGCCCTCGGCGGGGCGGTCTCCGTCCAGAACCGCATGATGTTCCAGGGCAATGCCTTCATCGACCGGTACGGCGCCGAGCGGGCCGAGACCGCCCCGCCCATCCGCGCCATGCTCGACACCGGGCTGCTCGTCGCCGCCGGCAGCGACGCCACCCGGGTCTCCAGCTACAACCCGTGGTTGTCCCTGGCCTGGCTGGTCACCGGCCGCACCATTGGCGGCACCCGGCTGTACCCGGCCGATAACCGCGTGGACCGGGCGACGGCTCTGGAGATGTACACCAGCGCAGGAGCCCACCTGACCGGCGAGGCCGACGTCAAGGGCACCATCGCCGAAGGCATGTACGGCGACCTGGCGATCTTGTCCGCCGACTACTTCGCCGTCGCCGACGACGACATCTCCCGCATCGAGTCCCTGCTGACTGTCACCGGAGGCAGGGTCGTCTACTCCGCCGGGCCGTACGAGAACATCGCCGCCCCGCTCCCGGAAATCTCCCCTGCCTGGAGCCCGGTCGCCCGCTTCGGCGGCTTCCAAGGCGAGTCCGGCGGCATTCGCCAGGCCCGCGCCTTCGCCGAGGCCGCCTCGGACTCCGAGGAGCAGCGGGCCTGGCGCGAACGCCGCGGAGAGACTGTCCCTGTGCCTTTCCTCGGAGACCCGCTCGAAGGCTGCTTCTGACCGCCGTCTCTACTAGCGCTTGGTCAAGCTGCGGCCGCCGAACGCCGTCGGCCGACTCCACCGCCCGTTGGGGCTGTCCTCGATCACCGGCTCACCGGTGGCGGTATTGGCGGGGCTCCGCGCCCGTACGACCGTCGCGTGCGCGCCACGATCCGATGTGGCCTGTTGAGTGCCCAAGTCATCGAGTTCACTCTATGAAATTCGCGCGCAAAAGGACCGCACGCAAGTGTCACCAAGATGTCACTTGTGCTACGGTCGTCGCCACCAACAAATGGCAGTCGACTGCCGGTTGTGGTGGGTTGACAGTCGATGTCGGCAAGTGCGTCGCCGCGGGACAGTGCGTGGTTGTCGCGCCCGAGGTCTTCGACCAGCGCGAGGAGGACGGCGTGGTGATCCTGCTGACCGAGACCCCCGCGGCCGAGCTGCACTAGGGCGCCCGTGAGGCGGCGCTGGCCTGCCCGGCCGCGGCGATCGCCTTATCCGAGAGCCACACCACATCCGTGGAGTCCCGGTGAGTGCAGCGCCGGCCGGTGCGGACAGCTCGACCCGATGGGACCCGCGTGCCGGATGCCTGCGCGACCTTGACGAGGCGACCGTGCTCGACCGCCGCGACGAGTGACCGCTCGTCGCGTACCGCAAGGGCGCCCGCCTGACCGGCGTCCTCGCCGTCGGCGTCGCCGGGTCCTACGCGGATGGCGGACGTTCATCGCCGCCACGGCGTGACGCCTCGGCACTGGCGCCGCCCCACTGTGCCGTTGGGCGGCCACAACCGCAACGGAGGAAGACGAAATGACCATCAACCCCGATTCCGCGCCGCGGCTTCCGTTCGACCGGCCCAACGCACTCGACGTCGCGCCTTTGTACGCGATGTTGCGGCGGGAGGCGCCGCTCACCCGTGTGGTGACGCCGGCCGGTGACCCCGCGTGGCTGGTGACCTCGTACGCCGAGGCAAGGCAGATCTTCGGCGACGCACGGTTCGGCCGGTCGCACCCCGAGCCCGCCGTCGCGTCCCGGGTTTCACAGTCGGCGCTGGCCGGCGGGCCCGAGGTGAATCACGAATCGGAGCGGCGCGAACACGAGCGAATGCGCAGGCTGCTGACGCCCGCGTTCTCCGCCCCTCGGATGCGCCGGTTGACCGAGCGGATCCAGGAACTGGTCGGCGCCTGCCTGGACGACATGCAGGCCGCCCCCGAAAACCCGGTCGACCTGCACGACCTGCTGGCGTTTCCGCTGCCGGCCCTGGTGATCTGCGACCTGCTCGGAGTGCCGCACGCCGACCGCGTCTACTTCCGCGGGCTGTCGGAGCGGATCGGCGCGATGTACGACGGCGCGGACGCCCGTGCGGCTCTGGGCGAATTCACCGCGTACACCCATCGCCTCGCCACCGCGAAGCGGGAGAGTCCGGGCCCAGACGTGATCTCCGACCTAGTCGCCGCGCAGCGTGACGACCCCACCTTCACCGATCGTGACCTGGCGCTGCTCGCGGCGGCCCTGCTGTTCGCCGGGCACGAGACCACCGCCGCAAGGATCGACTTCGGGGTGCTCTGGCTGCTGGCCGACCCGCGCAGGCGAGACCGGTTTGCCGCAGACCCGGAAGGCCAGGTGAACACGACAGTGGAGGAAATCCTCCGGGCATCCGCGACGTCCGGGACCGGTGTGTTGCGCTACGCCCACCAGGAGGTGGAGATCGGCGGGGTCAGGGTGCCGCGCGGTGACCTGGTACTGGTCAACAACGACGCGGCCAACCGCGACGCCGCGGTGTTCCCCGACCCTGACGAGTTCCGGCCCGACCGGCGGCCCAACGTCCACCTCGCGTTCGGCCACGGCATGCACGCCTGTATCGGCGCCAACCTCGCCCGTACGGAACTCCGCCTTGTCTTTCCTGCCCTGTTCCGCCGCTTTCCCGGCCTGCGCCTGGCCGTTGACCCCGTCGAAATCACGCTCCGGTCCGGTCAGGCCACAGGCCGCATCGAAAAGCTACCGGTCCACTGGTGAGCCTGCGGCTCGGCAGGTACGTCGCCATCGTCACCGGGAGCGCCAACCTTCCGCACAGGGATCCATGGTCCAAAGTGCACTGACCAGCATGACCATGATCCGTGGCAGGTCGTCGGCGACCAGGTCGGACCGGATCTGCTTCGACGAGATCCGGCCACTCACCACGATCGTCGGCGCTACCCGGAGACGATCACGAGGGCAATGCCGAGAATGATCGTCAAAGCCGACACCGTCGCGGCCTCGAAGTCGACTCCCGGTGTTGCCGGGTCGTCGACCTGGAAGTTGACCTGCGTGCCGTTGTCGAGTGCGTCGAACAATTGCTTCGAGGCCTCAGACCAGCTGTTCATCAGCTCGGCTTCGGCCACGGTGACCGTGTGCTCGCCACCGTTGTTGGAGTTGAAGGACGGGGCGAAGGCACTCTGGATCGGGTCGAACCGTGCCCCCTCGGACACCGCCATGATCATCATGGTCAGCGGCCCCGCCAGGTCACGCAGGTTCGACCCGGCCGTGGCGTTCTCCAGCGTCCGGAGCGCGGTCTCCCAGGCCGGGCCGTTGAGGGTCGTGCCGACCCGGTCGCGGCCGTCCGCCTCCAGTTCCGTGTAGCTGCCGTTGAACGGCAGGTTGATGACCTCGGCGGTCTGCGTCGTACCGCGGTAACCGTTGTCGTCGTCCCGGAGGAAGAAGACCCGCTCCTCGTCGTCCGGGTCGCCGTTGACGAAGCCGATGACGAACAGGTCGCGTTCCCGGATGATGAGGCGGATGCGGGCGACTTCGATGTCGCCGGCGGCACCCGGCCGCAAGCCGACGTTGACGGTGAAGTTTCCGGTGGCATTCGGGTTGGTCCGCAGGGTGCCCTCACGGGCCACGGCCCCGCCGGTGGCGCGCTGCCGGACATCATTGATCATCGTGTTGTAGGCGCTGGCGCCGTTCCCGATCTGCCAGTTGACATCCCGCCCGTCGTCGGCTGCGTCCGCCCGAGGCGCCAAGACGGCCGCGCCCAGCAGCAGGAGGACGGCCGCGATGGAGAACAACATGGGTTTCCCGGTACGACGCTTGCCGGTGCTGTTGCTCCGGGCTCGTCTGTTCATGCTCATAAGCTTGGCTCCTTCGCAACCCGTTCATCGGGATCGACTGTTGTGGGTGCGAACCTTGCCTGCCGGGTCCGGACGTCACCAGAGTCATCTGTCCCGGGCCATTGCGCCGCTGCGCCGGTGGGCGGCAATAGAATGCCCGGATGCGCTGCCCTCGGATTCCTCGTCGCTGGTGTGGGCATGGCTGACTCGCCCGACGGGTCCCCGTCGGGCGGCCCGTTAGGCCCGGGATCGCCGGAGCGGTTCGCCTGGTCGCGCAGGTATGCCGCCGGGCTCGGCGGCGTCCGCGGGCTGCTGATCACGGTGCTCGGCGACTATCTACGCCCGACGGGGAAGCCGGCGCCCACCTCGGCCTTCATCGAGGTGATGAGTCGCCTCGGCGTGGAGGAGACCGCCTGCCGGCAGGCCCTGATCCGGGCCGCGGCGGACGGTTGGCTCCTCACGAAGCGTTCGGGACGGTTCACCTGGTGGCAGCTGAGCCCGGCGTTCGAGCAGTTCCTCACCATGGGCGCCGAACGGATCTTCGGGTTCACCGCGACCCAGCCCGACTGGGATCGAAGGTGGCTCGTCGTGGTGACGCGGGCCGCGGAAGCCAACCGGGCGGCCCGGCACCTGGTGCGTACCCGGCTGCGCTGGTCCGGTTTCGGCGCCCTTGGGTCCGGGGTCTGGATCAGCACGCACGCCGACCGTGCGCAGGACGCCGAGATCGTCTTGCGCGAAGCCGGGGTGTTCGAGGATTGCCAGATCTTCCGCTCCGAATACCTCGCCGGCGGCGACCCGATCGTCATCGTGCGGCAGGCCTGGGACCTGGACGACGTCGAGCAGGAGTACGAAGCTTTCCTGTCCGGATTCACGCGCCAGCCCTCCAACGATCCGCTCGTGCGGTCGACCAGACTCGTCCACGCCTGGCGCCGGTTGGCGCTGCTCGACCCCGCACTGCCCATGGAGTTGCTGCCTGCGAGGTGGATCGGCGCACGCGCCGCGAAGCTGTTCCGCCGCCAGCACACGAAATGGCTGCCGACCGCGACCCAGGAGTGGGAACGGATCAGCAGCCAGGCCCGCTGATCACGGGCAAGCCGTGTGCGGTGGTCATTCGACGTTTGTGTTGACCGCCACAACATCATCGTCATACGGTGGCAACATCGGGTGATCACTGGCGAAGTAGGGAGCCGCAGTGCACGAGTCGGCTGATCCGCAAGTCACGACAGCAGCCGGGAAGGTGCGAGGCCTGCGGGAGAGTGGCGTCTGCGTCTTCCGGGGCATGCCCTTCGCACAGGCCCCGGTGGGTCCGCTGCGGTTCGCCGCACCCCGCCCACCACAACCCTGGTCGGGCGTACGGGAGGCGTTCGCCTTCGGACCACCGCCCCCGCAGGAGCCCTGGGGCCCGGCGCCGGCATCGGCGGACCTGCCGGCCGGCGACGATTGGCTGACGGTCAACGTATGGACCGCGACACCGGATCCGACCGTCCGCCGCCCGGTCCTGGTCTGGATCTACGGTGGCGCCTACAAGGTGGGCTCGGCCGACGACCCCGGCTACGACGGCGCCCGGCTCGCCCGCGACGGCGACCTGGTCGTGGTCACCTTCAACCACCGGGTCGGCATCGAGGGCTTCGCCCTGATCGACGACGCGCCGCCCAACCGCGGCCTGCTGGACCAGGTCGCCGCCCTGGAGTGGGTCCGGGACAACATCGCCGCGTTCGGCGGTGACCCGGAACGGGTGACGGTCTGCGGCGAATCCGCCGGCGCCGGCTCGATCGCGGCGCTGCTTGCCATGCCCCGCGCGGCCGGTCTGTTCCGGCGCGCCATCACCCAGAGCGTGCCCGGCACCTACTTCTCCCCCGAGCTCGCCACCGACATCGCCACCGTCCTGGCCGCCGAGCTCGGGCTCCGCCCGACCGTCGCGGACCTGTCGGGGATCAACCCACGCACGCTACCCGACGCCGGCGCCGCACTGTCGGCCAAAATGACCCAGTACGTCGACCGCTGGGGTCCGGTCGCGTTCACCCCCACACCGTTCTCTCCCGTAGTGGACGGCGAGGTCCTGCCCGTCGCGCCATGGGCGGCGCTCGCCGCCGGGTCCGCCCGCGACGTCGAGCTGATCGCCGGGCACAACCGCGACGAGTTCCGGCTCTTCCTCGCCATGGCCGGGCTACTCGGCCCGATCCCCGAGGAGCAGGCGACAGCCACCCTCCGATTGTTCGGTCCGGGCCCGGACCCGGAGACCGCCTACCGGGCGGCATACCCGGACGCCCCGGCGGAGCGCCTGTTCGAGCTGGTGCAGTCCGACTGGCTGTTCCGCATGCCGTCGCTGCATCTCGCGCAGGCCCACATCCAGGGCGGCGGCCGGGCGTACGTCTACGAACTCACCCTCCCCGCCCCCAGCAACGGCGGAGTGCTCGGCGCCTGCCACGGCATGGACGTTCCACTGACCTTCGGCGTCTACACCGGATTCGGCGCGACGCTGATCGGCCCGGAGCCAACACCAGAGGTGGAAGCGGCCTCCGCCGCCCTGCGCGCCGCCTGGTCGCGGTTCGCCGCCACAGGGGATCCGGGCTGGCCCGCCTACGACCCGGAACAGCGTTTGACGTGGCTCCTCGACGCGCAACCTGGCACCGCCCCGTACCCGGAAGAGCAGTCGCGCCGGCTCTGGCAGGACCACACGTTCGCGACGCTGCCCCTGCACACCGCTGGGTAGCCGAGCACGGACCCCACACCCGAGATCAGGCAGGGAGAACGTGGGCGTCGGTGGCGGTCACCGCGCTGTCCACGGTGGTGGAGCGGTGTGGGCGGGCGGAGGTCAGAGCTCGAGCCGGTGGCCGACCGGGAACAGGCGGAAGTCCGTGCGGCCGATCGTCGATCCCCAGATGCCCTTCGGCGCGAGCACAGTGACGGCAATCCCGGCCAGGCCGAGCACGATGAGGTATGTGGTGCCCTGCGCCGACAACGCCTGCTGCAGTGCGAAGAAGAGCAGCGCACCGATCAGCGGGCCCTCGATCGTGCCCAATCCTCCGACGACCACGATGAAGATCATGTACGCGGACCACTGCACGCTGTAGACGCTCTGCGGCTGGACGAACAATGTGTTGATACACACGATGCCACCAGCTGCGCCGGCGCCCGCCGCCGCGACGACGTACATCAGCCGCTTGACCCTGCCAACCCGGATGCCCATCGCCTCGGCGGCCACCGCATCGTCGCGGATCGCACTGCACTGCAGACCGATCCTGGACCGGATGATCAGAAAGACCACACCGACAGCGAGCACCGCCAGCAGCAGTGCCAGCCAGTAGGTGTAAGCCATCCGCACGTCCGGGTCGTACCCCGACAACGTCGACAGTGACGCACCGGTTCCGCTGCCCAGCGGGCCGATCTGCTGGGTGACGAGCATGACGATCTCGGCCAGGACCCAGGTGCCGATGGCAAAGTAGCCGCCCTGAAGCCGGAAGACGGCGAACGACGCCAGCAGTGCGAACCCGCCGGCCACCAGACCAGCGACCGGCACTGCCAGGAAGGCGTTCAGCCCGCCATGGACCGACAACGCGATGACGACGTACGCACCGATCCCCAGGAATGCCTGCTGCCCCACCGAGACCAGCCCGCCGTACCCGGCCAGCAGGTTCCACATCGTGGCCAGCACGACGAGCACCAGCAGGTCGACCAGGGTATGGGTGATGTCCGCGGTCACGACGTACGGCGCGAGCCAAAGCAGCACTACCGCAAGGCAGACGGTGAACAGCCCAGCCCGGGATCCGATGGTGGCACGTCGCACCCGGAAGGCGGACGGGGATGACGAAGGCTTCGTCATGCCTGGACGCCTTTCACGCCGAGGATTCCCCGCGGGCGCAGGATGAGCACGGCAAGGAACACGAGGTGGCCACTGAGCACCGAGTACGCCGGCGAGACCTGCGCGCCGAGCGTCTGCGCCACACCGAGCACGACACCGCCCAGCAGCGTGCCCCACACGTTGCCGATGCCGCCGATGACGACCGCCTCGAACGCGAAGATGAGCCTGCCGGGTCCGAGTGACGGGTCAAAGGTCGTGCGCATGCCCAGGAACACCCCGGCCAGTGCCAACGTCCCGAACGCGATCGCCGTCGCCACCCCGTACACGTGCCGATTGTTGACGCCCATCAGCTGCGCGGCCTCCTGGTCGTCGCTCGTGGCCCGCATGACGCGACCGAACGCGGTTCGCAACAGGAACAACCGCAGCCCCGCCAGGACGGCGACCGCGACGGCGAACGTCGTAAGGGCGAACCAGCCGACCGACACGTCGTGACTCAACCGAAGGCTGGCAGTGCCGAACACGCCGATGTCCAGTGCCCGACTGTCCGACGAGAACAGGTCGAGCAGCGTGTTCTGCAGCACGATCGACAGCCCGAAGGTCACCAGGAGCGGGGCCAGCACATCGGAGCCCTGGACACGGTTCAACACCAGTCGTTGGAGTGAATACCCGAAGGCCGCCAGAACCGGGATGGCCACCAGCAGCGCCAACCACGGGTTCATCGACATCGAGTCGACCAGGGCGAACGCGATGAACGCCGCCAGGATGGACAGATCGCCGTGTGCCAGGTTGACGATGCGCATCACCCCGAACATGACCGAAAGGCCGGTGGCGAACAGCGCGTACAGCCCGCCGAGGAGTACTCCCTGCAGGAGAGCGTTGATCCAGGTCATCCGTTCACTCCAAAGTAGGCGGCGGCGACCGCTTCGCGGGTCAGGCCGGCTGCCGTGCCTTCCAGCGCGACCCGGCCCTCCAGCAGGCACTGGACCCGGTCCGCGACGCGTAGCGCCTGACCGACGTCCTGCTCCACCACGAGCACGGTGGTGCCGGTCGCGGTGATCGCGGGCAGGGCGGCGTAGACCTGCTTGACGACGACTGGGGCCAGGCCGAGCGACACCTCGTCCAGCAGCAGCAGACGCGGGTTGCACATGAGTGCACGGCCGATCGCCACCGCCTGCTGTTCTCCGCCGGACAGCGCGGACGCGGACCGGTGCCGCATTTCGGCCAGCCGCGGGAAGAGGTCGTAGACGGCGGTCAGGCTCCATCTGCCGGGACGCCGACGGTACGCGCCGATCTGCAGGTTCTCCTGCACGGTCAGGCTCGGAAACAGCCGCCTGCCCTCGGGGACCAGGGCGATGCCGAGCGGCTGGCGACGGTACGCGGGAAGCCCGGTCACGTCCCGGCCGACGAAGCTGACGCTGCCCCGGTTGGGCCGTAGCAGCCCTGCGATCGTCCGCAGCAGGGTGGACTTGCCTGCGCCGTTCGCGCCGATGACGGCGACCGTCTCGCCCTCACGCACCCGCAGACTCACGCCGAACAAGGCATGCACGTCACCGTATCGGGCATCCACGTCCGACACGTCGAGGATCGTGGTCATGCGTCCAGCTCGGTGCCCAGGTACACGTCCTGTACCGCTTTGCTGGACATGACCTCGGCGGGGGTGCCGTAGACAAGCACCCGCCCGTACGTCAGGCACAACAGCCGGTCCACCACCTGCAGTAGCGCGTGCACGATGTGCTCGATCCAGATGACGGCGATCCCCTCTGACCGCAGCTGCTGGACGGTGGCCACCAGGATCTTCAGTTCGGCGTCGGTGAGACCGCCGCCGATCTCGTCCAGCAGGACCAGTCGCGGTCCGGTGGCCAGCGCCCGAGCAAGTTCCAGCCGCTTGCGGTCCAGCAGTAGTAGGTTGCCGGCTCGTTCGTTGGCCACGCGGCTGATGCCGGCCCGGTCCAGCGCGCGGACGGCTGCGGTGTGGGCTGCGTGGCTGCGCAGCCCGGCCCCGGCGGTTGCGGCCACCAGCACGTTCTCGAACACCGACATGCCGACGAACGGGCGTGGGATCTGATAGGTGCGCCCGATCCCGAGCCGGCATCGTTCGCTGGCCGGCAACGCGGTCACGTCCTGGCCTTGGAAGCGCACGTTGCCCCGGTCGGCGGGAACCGTGCCGCTCAGCAGGTTCAGCATGGTCGACTTGCCGGCGCCGTTGGGTCCCACCACTCCCAGCGCGGCATCCGCGTCCAGGGTGAAACTGACGTCGTCGGTGACGACCAGCGAGCCGAACCGCTTGCCGAGACCGTCGACCTCCAGCAGCGGCCGTGTCACAGCATCGCCACCGTTCCGCCGGTGGGAATCTGCGGGGCCTGCGAGTTGCTCACGATCACCAGTTCGTGCGGATAGCTGCTGCCCTTGCGCCACTGCCCGCCGACCAAAGGTGTCTTGGCGACATTCGGGACCGGCCCCGCGGTCCAGTCCAGCGGGCCCACCACGGTCGAGAGCTGCATCGACTTGAGCGCGTTGGCAATGCCTGTGCGGTTAGTGGTGCTGCCCGCTCTGGCGACCGCTTTCGCGGCCACCTCGAACAGTGCGTGCACGAAGCCGATCGGCTGCGTCCATTGCTTGCCGGTGCTCGCCGTGTACGCGTCGGCCAGCTGCCGCGCGGTCTGCCCGGTCAGCGAGCTGGTGTAGGGGTGCGTCGGCGACCACCACACCTCTGTGCTCAGGTTGTTGCCCAGGTCGCCGAGTGCCTCGATGGCCGAGGGGAACAGGAGGGCCTTCGCCATCGTCACCAGCTTCGGCCGGTATCCCTGCTGGGCCGCCTGTTTCCAGAAGTTGGTGAAGTCCGGCGGGATCATCACGCCCAGCAGGATCTGCGCGTTCGCGGCTTTGAACCGGGCGATCTGTGCCGAGAAGTCCTGCGTGCCGGTGGCGAACCGGCCCGGGTCGGTGATGGTGAAGTTCTGCTTGGCGACCGCGGGCGGGAATCCGGTGGCCTTGTCACCCCACGCGTTGCCGTCCGCGTCGTTGGGAAACAACCCGCCGGCCTGCCGGTTGGTGGCCAGCTTGCGCCACATGTCCAGGTACACCGCCTCGACGTCCTCCAGCCCCCAGAAGAAGTGGTAGGTCCACTGGAACGCGGTGGCGCCCGGTTTGCCGCCCCGACCGATGAACCAGGGCTGCCACGGCGCCACGGTCGAGATGCACGGCACGCCGTTGGCTTCGCACTGATCGGAGACCGGGTTGGTGATGTCCGGCGTGGATGACACCAAGACCAGATCGACCTTGTCTGAGAGGATGAGGTCGCTGGTGACGGTGCTGGCGCGTTTGGAGTCCGATTGCGCGTCCTTCACCACGATCTCGACCTTGACGTCGGTGTCACCAACCCGCAGCCGATGCTTGGCGAACCAGTCCTGGACCGCTTGGACGACGAACGTGTCGGCTTCCCCGAACGGCGCGAGGCTTCCGGTCCGCGGGGTGACGTACCCAAGTTTCAGGGTGCCTCCGGAGCCGCCGCTATCGTTCTTCTTGATACCGGCGCTGCACGCCGTAAGAGCGCCGGGGGTTGCTGCCGCCACGCCAACGACTCCGGCGGTGCGCAGTAGCGTGCGGCGGCTCAGCAGCGAAGTGCCTTCACTGTCCATCATCGTCTCCAGACGTCATTCGGGTACCAACCGCGAGGATGTAGCCCAGCGCCACGGCGAGAGCGTGCTCAGGATCGGGCTGTACACCCGAACTGCGGAAACCCACGTAGTTGTCCGGCCGCAGCAACACACAGCCGGTGTTTTCCACCTCGCGCAGTGCCGCCCAGTCGCCGTACAGGTCCTCGTAGTCGCCGCCCGGTCCGATGCTTACCGCCACGATCTCGACGTCGAGAGCAGCACTCACCACGCCTGCGGCGTGGACCCAGGGTTCGCCGCCGATCCCTGTCAGGAGCGCGAATCTGCCGCGGCCGCCGATATCCAGGGTGGATACCTGTGCCGTGCCCCGGCTCAGCCACGCGTGCGGGAGCTTTGCGCCCGGCCAGGTGGTCGGATGGTGGTAGAGCTCGTGGTCGCGCGGGTTGACCGGTACGGGTGTACCGTCCGGCACCACCGCGCCGGACTGGTACCGCTGGTCGAGTTCGACGCCGTAAGTGTTGAACTCGTAGTTCTTGAAGTCGATCGCCTCGCGCAGCAGCTGCCGTTGCTTCTCCGCCTCCGCACCGGGCAGCTTTCGTGCTGCCATGTTCAGCTGCATCTGTTCGGGGTCCTCGGTGGACAGCAGGCCCAGCCCGTTGGACGGCGGGTGGCGGTGGACGGCGTCGCCGGCACAGAACACACGCCCGTTGTGGTACTTCTCGGCGTAGAGATGGTTGACCGTCCACGCGGATGAGGACTTGATGGTGACCGGGATCGAGTCGTCGCCGATCAAGTGGTGGGCGATCCTCCGGGCGTAGTCCTCGGTGAGGTTCGGCGGCTCGCGGTCGATGTCGTAGCCCCAGACAACCAGCCACTCGTGCCAAGGGCGGACGCACCGGACCAGTCCCATGCCGATACCGCCCACGTCGGCGCCGGTCTGCAACACCCAGTACAAGGTGCTCGGCCGGTGGGCGACGTAGCGGGTCAGGTCGGCTTCGAAGACGATATTGACGCTGCCCGCGACACCCATCCTGCCGACCATCGGCAGGCCGATGTCTTCCGCCACCTTGCTGCGGCCGCCGTCGGCGCCGATCAGGTACTGCGCCCTGATCTGGTACGTGTCGCCGCGCAGCCGATCCCGCACCGTCGCGGTGACGCCGTCCTCATCCTGGGCCAGGGACAGATATTCAGTGTGGTAACGCAGGCTCGTGCCGCGCGAAATGGCGGCGTTCGCGAGCACCGGCTCCAACAGGTGCTGCGGCATGTCGCACATGGAGGTCGGCGAAGCCAGATCGTGATCGGCTTGCCGGGACGGATGTGTGTACCAGGTGTGCAGCCGGCCCAGTTCCTCCCCGGCCAGGCTGGTGCAGAAGGGGGTCTGTCCCATCAGGTTCTGCGGGGTGGCCTGGGCAACGACCACGTCTTCGATGCCCGCGTCGCGCAGCACCTCCATGGCACGCTGATTGGTGATGTGCGCCCGTGGCGTGTCCGCCAGCCGGCCGTACTTCGTGACCATGATGTTCGGCACCCCGTAGGTGCTGAGCATCATGGCCGCCGTACTCCCGGCCGGTCCACTGCCCACGATGAGGACATCGGTCTCGACCACTTCGGTCATGGGTGCTCCTTGAGCATGCTGAGGCAGCCGCCAGCATCATCACGCGGGCGGATTGAGCGCGGGCAGGTTCAGACGGAGGCGATGCGGAAGGTGTAGGTCAGCAGCCGCCAGTCGGTGACCGCGCGGCCGTCCGGCGGCGTTCCGGCGCCGGCGGCGAAGTCGACCACGAGTTCGTCCTTGACGCCGAACACCGTGTCCGAATCGAGGTACGCCCCACCTGCGACGAATAGTTGGGTGACCAGCCGTCGGTACCCCGGGGCATCGATCATGAAATGCAGGTGGGGCGCGCGGTACTGGTGTCGCCCGGTCGCTGCGAGCATCTGCCCGACCGGCCCGTCATCGGGGATCGGGTACTCCGACGGCAAGATCGACCAGAAGGAGACCCTGCCTTCGACGTCGCTGAGGAAGCGGGCGCGCAGCACCGGTCCGGCCTGCTCAGGGAGCTGCACGTCGTAAAATCCGTCGTCGTTTGACTGCCAGACGTCAACCACCGCGCCGGCCACCGCTTTGCCGTCCGCGTCCACGACGGAAACGTCGGTCCACAGCGGCGTCCCGGGCAGCCCGCGCGCGATGTCGGCGCCCAGGTGCTCGACCGGTGGACCGGCCACGTAGAACGGCCCGAGTACCGCTGACGGTGTGGTATCCGGGGTCCGCGAGTTGCTCAGCAGGTCGACCATACTGGAGACGCCGAGTGTGTCGGACAGCAGGACGAACTCCTGCCTGACGTCGCTGCACAGCTGCCCGGTGCGGGTCAGGAAGTCGATGCCGTACTGCCACTCCTCCTGCGACAGGTCATTGTCGCTGACGTACGCGTGCAGGCTCTGGACCACGTCGGTGATCAGTCGGCGTACCCGGGGATCCGGCGCCTGACCGAAGGAGGCCACCACCTGCTCGGTCAGCCATCCGAAGTCCGGAACCGTTGCGGGGCCGACCGGCCGGCTGCCGTCGAACGCGTCCTGCAGCAGGGTCTGTACGTCTTCGACCGTGACCTCGCGCGGATTGGGGTACTGCTTGCTCGTGGTGAGCCTGGCCGCGGCCGGCACGTCGTCGCCGGCCATGCCGACATCGCGCAACGAGGTGGGTCCACCCAGCGAGACGATCAGGTCATACATGCCCGTCGGCGCGTCCCGCACTCTCAGCGCCGTGGCCACCCGACGCATCGCCTCCGGCGCCGCGGCGGCGTTGAACGCCATCGCGTGCGGCAACATTACGGTGTGCACCTGGGCGTGCGGCAGACCGAACGACCCGCCCAGCGTGTGGCACAGCTTGTGATGCAACCCCATGCCGGCCACGCCGAGGCAGATCCCCGCCAGCCAGGCACCGACCAGCGCGTCGGACCGTGCGTCCACATCAGACGGGTATTTGACAATTCGGGGCAGCGCGCGGGCCAGGCGGACGATCGCCTGCGCCGCGAGCTCGTCCGTGACCGGATTGGCATCAGGGGAGTACAGCGCCTCCACCGCGTGCGCCATCGCGTTGACGCCGCTGGTGACCGACACCGGCACCGGCAACCCGAGCGTCAGATCAACGTCGTACAGGACCGTCTCCGGCAGGATCCCCGGCGCTGAACGGGTCGTCTTGACGTCCCCGTCGGTCTCGCCGAGGACCGGCGTGACCTCCGAGCCCGCATAGGTGCTGGGCACCGCGATATGCGGCAGCCCGGTGCGAACTGACAGCGCTTTGCCGAGGCCCGTCGCCGAGCCACCGCCGATGGAGACCAGGCAGTCCACCTCGCGGGCTCGCACCACGTCGAGTGCCCGCTCGGTCACTGCGACTGGCGTGTGCATCGCCACCCCGTCGAACCGTGCGACCAGTGCCGCACCTAGCGCCGACGCGGCCCGGTCGACGACGTCACCCATCGCGGGGTCGTACACCACCATGACCCGCGACCCGCCAAGCCTGCTGACCTCGGCGGGTAACTGGTCCATCGTGCCGGAACCGAACAGAACCCTCGCGCGATTGGCGGCGTAAACAAAGGACGTCATCGCACTAGCTCCCTCCTGGCCACTGACACGGACTGAGTATCGGCCCAATTACGAGGGAGTTTCCTGCATGATCGTGCTGTCCCCGCTACACGAACTACGCGCCGCCGCCGTCGCGCCGGATAGCCGCAGGCGTCGTCCCCAGGTGCCGACGCATCATCCGGGTCAGGTGCTCCTGATGCGAGAATCCGCACCGGGTGGCCACCGACGCGATCGGCAGCGACCCCTTTCGCAGCAACCGGCAGGCGGTGTCCACGCGCAGGCGCAGCAGGTACTGGTGCGGGGCCAGCCCGACACGCGCCTTGAACTGCCGACAGAACTGGCTGACACTCAGCCCCACCGCCGCGGCCATGACCGCCAGGGGGACCGGCTCTGCCAGCCGCTCCTCCAACAGTTCCCTCACCCGTGCCAACTGCCGGTCACTCAGCCCGTTGTGCCGCAGCGGTTCCGCGTATTCGGCACCACCCCGGCGGTCGCTGTGCCGCAGTACCAGTTGCCCGGCGAGCAGACTACTCAGCTGGTCCACATAGGTGCGGGCGGAGGGCTCCCAGCGCCGCACCACCGCGTCCAACGTCAGGACCAGCTGCTCGAGCAACGGATCCACGACGCCCAGTTCCTCGACGAGCGCCACCGCGGGACCGTCGTGAGCGTCCTGGAGGATCTCGTCACTGAGGTAGACGTGCACCGTGTCCAGTTCCCCTCCCAGTTCCACGGTGAGGTCCTTGCCCGCCGGGTGCACGAAGAAGCCGCCCGGCGGCACGGTCCGCGACGAGGTCAGGTTCAGCTGTCCGCGACACACCCGGACCGGACCGTTGAGGTGCAGAATCAACAGGTGGCTCCGGGCACCGCTGAAGGTCGCACAGTACGGCTGCTCCCGCTGGGTCGACATGTACAGACCCGGCCACCCAAGTCCTTCGCTGGTCCGTTCCGGCCGTATCCACGGTTGGCGGAGAATACCGTTGGTGTCAAGCAGCGAAAACTCGCCCGCTGACGCGTGAAGCCCGAGGGCCTCCGGCGCCGCTCCGATGGGCTCGATCGACTTCGAGCGACGGTTCTGGCCGGTCATACCCTCGCCTCCTGGCTCCCTCAGCAGCGGTTCCGGCGTCCAGACTGTCTGCTCGAGGTGTCACAGGCAAGGGCGAGAGTCAGCCGTACGCCCTCGCCGTGTGCCATCACATCGCCGACTGACTCAACCTCGACCCCGGCCGAGCGGGCAGCCTGACCTCGGCCGGGCTGCCCGCTCTCAGGCGATCTGCGGGTCGACCGGCTGGACCGGCTCCTGACTGCCGCGGCCGGGCCGGGCGATGATCGCGGCGGCCGCCACCGCGACGAGCCCGGCGATCACCAAGGCCTTGTTGAGCCAGGGAGAGTCCATCCAGATGGGGCCGATGTTGGGGTTGTCCGCCAGCGAGCGAGCCGGGCTGGATGCCAGTGCGCGGTGCACGAACTCGTTCAGGCCATAACTCTCCTGGTTCGGGAGATACTGGATCAGATACTTATAGATCGAGGCGGCGGGGAGAAGCAACAGCGCCAGCCCGGACCCGGCCGTGACCGCACTCGTCCGGCGCCGGCGGGCACCGGCGATCCGATAGGTCAGCGCCGCTGCGGCCAACCAGCCGGCCAGCAGCCCGAGCACCATCCCGCCGAGGACGAACGGCACGTACGTGGGCGGCCTCAGCGACCAACCGTCGATTTCGACCAGGCGGTCGTCGCTGTAGTACGCGATCAAAGTCAGATGGACGCCGGACTTCTCGGCGTAGAAGGCGGCACTGCGGAAGTGGATCCCGTCAGTGCCGCCCGAGACGTCGACCGAGGTGGTCTTCCACCCGGCGGCGGTCAGCCGATCGCGGGCGCGGCCGGCCGCCTCGACAGCGTCGACCCCGGGGCTGAGCCTGCCCAGGCTGCTCGACCAAAACCGTTCCTGGTGGGCCGGGTCGGCCTCCAGCGTGGCGTCGGAACCGATCGCCTGGCTCGCGACCGGACCCGGGGCCGGCACTTTCGGATAGGTCCACATACCGGCCCATGACCCGGCCGCCGCCCCGATGGCACCGCCGACCAGCAACGCCAGTACGGCAGCGACCACCGCCAGCGGCCGCCCGGGTGGCAACCGGAAGCGTTCGCGCAGGCCGTCGAGCACCAGATGCCAGCGATCAGCCCGGGTAGGACCGGTCGGGCCGGCGGCCTCGGCCATCGTCGTGATCAACTCGGCACCGTGCCGGCGGCGCAACCGGGCCGGATACGCCGCCAGCAACACGCTGGAGCTGTCGCTGGCCCTCATGCCGCACCGCCCGCAAGGCCGGGCCGGCTGCGCAACTGCGTCTCGGCAGCTGTCGCGTGCCGGTGCAGGCGCTCGGCCTGGGCGCCGAGGGCGGCTGCGCCACTGTCGCTGAGCCGGTAGTAGCGGCGCAGCCGGCCGTCGACGGCTTCCTCCCGGTCAACGGCGACAAGCCCCTGGTCGGCGAGCCGGTCCAGCGCGCCGTACAGGGTGCCGGGCCGCAGCTTCACCTCGCTGCCGGAGAGTGCTGCGACGGACTGGATGATTCCGTAACCGTGCAGCGGCTGGGCCGCAAGCGCGGTCAGGATGAGAAACGTGGGCTCCTGCATGACAGGACAGTAAGGGAACCGGTATATAACGTCAACCACACTATCTAGGTCGATCGAGCCGGCCGAGCAGAGAACCGGGTCAGTACGGCAGCACGGCGCCGGTGTAGTTCTCCGCGAGCCCTGCCGCGGCGGCGGGTGAGGCCGTGCTGGGCGAGAATCTGGGCGAGCAGCAGACCACTCGGACCAGACCCGACGATGCCGACCTGGGTTCGCATGGTCACGAAACGCCGGAGGATGGTGGCGCGGCGGCCTTGGCCTTCTGGATCTGCTCGTAGACGTGGCCGCGTAGCTCGGTGAATCTCGGCTGCGCGCGGGTGGTCAACTGGTCGCGCTCGGCGGGCAGGTCGACGGCCAGGTCCTCCTGGACGACGGTCGGCGAGCTGGACAGGATCACGACCCGCTGGCCCAGGTACACGGCTTCGTCGATGTCGTGGGTGACGAAGAGGATCGTCATCGCGAACCCGGCCCAGATCCGGCGGACCAGATCCTCGAGCTCGGCCCGGGTCTGGGCGTCGACGGCGGCGAACGGTTCGTCCATGAGCAGGATGTGGGGTTCGTAGGCGATGGCACGGGCGATCGCCACGCGCTGCTGCATGCCGCCGGACAACTGCCACGGGTACGCCGCGCCGGCATCGGCCAGACCGACCGCATCAAGCGCCCGTCCGACCATCTCCCGCCGCCGCGCCCTGGGCAGCTTCTTCTGCTTCAGGGGCAGCTCGACGTTGGCGGAGACGCTCATCCACGGGAACAGGCTACGGCCGTACTCCTGCAACACCACGGCCATGTTCGCCGGCGCCCCGCTCACCGGCATTCCCTCCAGCACCACCCGGCCCGAGGTTGGTGCCAGCAGCCCGGACACGCATTTGAGGAGGGTGGTCTTACCGCAGCCCGACGGGCCGACCAGACAGACCAGCTCGCCGGCGCCGACCCGGAAGGTCAGGTCGCGTAGCGCCTCCACGGACCGTCCGTGCCCGTCATAGATTTTGCGCAGGTGTTCGACTTCGAGCATGAGGGCGGGTGCCTTTCGCGGGTCAGTGGTCGCGCGCCGCGGCGCGCTGGCCGAAGTACCAGAACAGGACCCGGCGCTCGACCATCCGGAAGAGGGTGGCCAGGACGAAGCCGAGCAGGCCGAGCAGGATGGTCCCCGACCACATCTCGGGGATGGCGAAGGTGCGCTGGAACTGGATGATCGCGAACCCGAGTCCCTCGCGGGCGGCGAACATCTCGCTGATCACCATCAGGATGATCGCGATCGACAGGGCCTGCCGGAGGCCGGCGAAGATCTGTGGTCCCGCGGCCGGCAGCGTCAGGTGCCGGAGCCGGCTCAGCCCGCTGATGCGGTAGGAGCGGGCGGTGTCGATCAGCACTTGGTCGACGGCGCGCACGCCTTCGACTGTGTTGAGCAGGATCGGCCACACGGCCCCGACCGCGATCACGATGATCTTCATCTGGTCGCCGATACCGGCGAACAGGATCAGGATCGGGATCAGCACCGGTGGTGGAATCGCGCGGAGGAATTCCAAGCCGGGCTCGGCAATCCCCCGGACCACCCGGGACTGGCCGATCACCACCCCGGCGCTGATCGCCACCACGGCCGCGATCAGGTATCCGGCGGCCAGCCGGGCCAGGCTGGGTAGCACGTCGGTGGCGAACCGGTCGCCGATCCACACGTCGGCGAAGGCGGCCAGGATCTGTCGCAGCGGCGGCAGGTAGAAGTTGGTGCTCGCGTCGGAGGTCCACCACCAGGCGACGACCAGCAAGGCCGGCAGGGCCATGGTGGCGGCCAGCCGCCGCAGTACGGCGCTCACGCGACCGCCTCCCCGCGCATCGACGGATGCCAGGACAGCATGCGGCGTTCCGCCCATCGCGCCAGTGTGTTGATCAGGATGCCGACCAGTCCGGTGACCATGACCAGGGCGTACAGGGTGGGGATGGCCGCACCGGACTGGGCGAGGGCGATCTGCTGGCCGAGGCCGGGAGCGCCGATCACCAACTCGCCGGTCACCGCGAGCACCAGGGCCACCGTCGAGGCCAGGCGCAGGCCCGTCATCACGTACGGAAGGGCGGTCGGCCAGACGACGTAGCGGATGCGACCCCGGCGGCTGAATCGGTACGACCGGGCGGTGTCGTCGGCTACCGGGTCGACATCCTGGACACCGTAGAGGACCTGGATGAGCACCTGCCAGAACGCCGCGTACACGATGAGCAGCAGCTTGGACCGCAGGTCGGCGCCGAACAGCAGCACCGCGAGCGGAATCAACGCCACCGACGGGATCGGGCGCAGGAACTCGATCGTCGAGCGGGTGGCGACCAGCAGGAACGGCGTGGTGCCGATCAGCACCCCGAGGCCGATCGCCGCAACCGCGGCGATCGCCAAGCCGATGGCCCAGCCCCGCAGCGTCTCGTAGAGGGCGAACCAGAACTGCGACCGGCCGGCCTCCTCGGCGAGGGCACCGACCACGTCATGCAGCGGCGGCAGGTAGGCGGCGGGGACGAGACCGAGTTGCGGGACGATCTCGAACAGGGCCGCCACCAGCACGATGCCGGTCACGGTCTGCGCCCATGGCGGGAACCCGATGCGGGTTCCCGCCACGGCGCGGGGCGCGGGGTACGTCACGGGAGCAGGGCCGCGAGGTCCGGCTTGGCCGTCACGAGCTTGTCGGAGACGGCGAGGTCGGCCAGCACCCCGAGGGCCGCGGTGTCGATGGTGGCCGGCCATTGCGGCAGGGTGAGTGACTTGGCCTGCTCGGCGGTGATCTTCGTGTAGGTGGTGATGACCGCGCGGGCTTCATCCGGGTGGGCCTGGGCGTAGGCGGATGACTCCGCCATGGCCTCGGCGAATCGCTTGACCAGGTCCGGGTCGTCCTGGCCCAGCTTGGTGGTGGCGAAGTAGGCGGCGACCGGCAGGTTGGGTGCGGTGTCGACGAAGTTCCACGCCACCACGCGTGCGCCCTGCGCTTTGGCCACGGACAGGAACGGTTCCACCACCCACGCCGCGTCGATCTTCTTGCCGGCCAGGGCGGCGGGCATCTCCGGGAACGCCAGTTCCGTGAACTTGACCTTGTCCGAGTCGCCGCCCGCCTTCCGCACCGAGGCGCGCACCGTGGTGTCCCCGATGTTCTTCAGGGTGTTCACCGAGACCGTCTTTCCAGCCAGGTCCTTGGCGGTCTGGATCGGGCTGTCGGCGTTGACGACGACCGCGCCGAAGTCGGCGCCCTCCTTGCCGGTGGACGAGTTCCCCGCGCAGGTGATCTTGATGGGCAGACCCTTGCTCGCCGCGATCATCAGCGAGGTGATGTTGGAGAACCCGAACTGGAACTGCCCGGCGACGACACCGGGCACGATCGCCGCGCCACCCTGGGCGGCGACCAGGTTCAGGTCGATGCCGCGGGCCGAAAAGAAGCCCTTCTCCTTGCCGAGATAGATCGGTGCCACGTCGACGATCGGGATGACTCCGACCGTGATCTTCTTCGATGCGTCAGTCTGCGACCCGCCGCTATCAGCCGCCGGTGAGGCGCAGCCGGCCAGCCCCAACAGGGCCACCGCCGCCGCTGCGATGAGGGTTCGGCGCATGGAGGACCTCCAGATCCACAAATGGTCAACCTCGCCGTAACGAGGTGCCGTCATGGTGAGCCGGGCGGGGCGCGGATCCTACGAACGGCTTCCGCTGGCTGGAAGAGTTCGGGACTCATCCTGCGCGACAATGAGGTAACGGGGGTCCACACATCTGTCAAATGGTGGTGGTTTCGAGTACGTTTCGGGACAGCGGCGCATACGGATGGCGCGGCTGGCGAGAGAGGGCTGCCATGGCCGGTAGATCCGTCACGCTGCGCGCGCTCTCGATCCTCGACGCCTTCGACGCGACCCACCGACGGCTCAAGCTGACCGAGATCGCCAGCCGTGCGGAGCTGCCGCTGGCCACGGCTCACCGACACATCCGCGAGTTGGTCGACTGGCAGGCGCTCGAACGGCGCGAGGACGGGACCTATCAGATCGGGTCCCGGCTGTGGCACCTCGGCCTGCTCTCGCCGATGCACGCCGAGCTGCGGGAGCTGGCGCTGCCGCACCTGCAGGACCTGTACGCGGCCACCGGCGCCACCGTGCACCTCGCCGTCCGGGAGGGCGCCGAGGCACTGTACGTCGAGCGCCTGGGCGGTGTCCGGTCCGTTCCCGTGGTGTCCCGGCCCGGCGGCACCCTGCCCCTGCACGCGACCGCTGTCGGGAAGGTGCTCCTCGCGTGGGCGTCACCCGAGGTGTTGCGTTGCGCGCTGGCCCGGTTGTGCCGGCTCACCCCGTACACGGTGGTGGCACCGGCGCGCCTGGCCGCGCAGCTCGAGGAGATCCGCCGGACCGGCGCGGCCTCGACACGGGAGGAGATGGCCGTGGGCGCCTCGTCGATCGCCGTAGGCGTGGCCGGGACCGACGGCGTCATCGCCGCGGTGGGCCTCGTCCTGCCCAGCACCCGGCCGAACATCTGGTCCGGCCTGCCCGCGCTGCGCGAGGCGGCCGCCGCGATCGGGACCCGGCTGCGGGCTCGGGAGGACGACGAGCGGGTCGCCCGCGCTGCCGGCTGATCCGGTCGCCTTCCAGCTACCGGAAGCCGCGCGTTGCGCCGAGCCCCACCCGTCATCACGGTGTACCCATCCGAACGGAAGGGGACCGCGATGGGATCTCGGTACCGGACTCTGACCCAGGTGGCTGCGCTCGGCGCCGCCGCCCTGGTCGTACTGGCCGGCTCCAGCGTCGCCACCGCTGGGCCGAAAGCGGATTGCGCGAGCCTCGCATCGACGCACCTGGAGCACACGACGGTCGTGAGTACCGCTGCCGTACCCGCCACGGCGTCGGTGCCGGCGCACTGCGCTGTCCAGCTGATAGTCACCAACCCTCCCGCCGGAGACCAGATCCGGGTGGGCGTGTGGTTGCCCACGCAGAACTGGAACCGCCGGCTCCAGGGCCTCGGCGGCGGCGGCTTCGCAGGAGGCTCACCCGACACCGCACCGGTCGCGGCGCTACGGGACGGATACGCAGCCGTGGCCACCGATGCAGGGCACACCGGAGGCAGCGGCAGCTTCGCGCTCAACCCGGACGGCACGCTCAACTGGCAGCTCATCGCCGACTTCGGCTATCTCGGCATCCACGAGATGACGGTGGCGGCAAAGGCTCTGGTCCGGATGTTCTACGGAACGCCCACGTTCCGCAGCTATTTCAACGGCTGCTCCACCGGCGGCCGGCAGGGGCTGATGGAGGCGCAGCGCTACCCCACGGACTACGACGGCATCGCCGCCGGCTCACCGGCAATCAACTGGACCAAGTTCCACCCGGCCCAGTTGTGGGGCCAGTTGCAGATGCGGCTCGCAGGCACCGCCATCGCGCCGTGCGAGCTCGCCGCGGCCACGCAAGCGGCCACCACGGCCTGCGACCATCGCGACGGGGTGAAAGACGGAATCGTCGGCGATTGGAAAGGTTGCCGGTTCGACGCCCGCACCCTGGTCGGCACGGCAACCCCATGCGGCACCATCACCGCCGCAGACGCGGACCTCATCAACAAGATGTGGGCGGGACCGCGCGACGCCGACGGCGGGTTCCTCTGGTACGGCCTGGAACGCGACGCCGACCTACGGGCGCTGAACAACAGCTCAGGTGGCACCGGCGCGCCCTTCTTCGTCGGACTGGAATGGTTCCGGTACTTCCTGCTGCAGAACCCGGGATGGGACTGGCAGTCCATGACATACGAGCAGTACCTGCTGCTCTTCCAGCAATCGGTGCTCCAGTATCAGGCGGTGATCGCCACCGACGACCCGGACCTTTCCCGATTCCGCGAGGCCGGCGGCAAGGTCGTTTTCTGGCACGGCACCGCCGACCCGCTGATCTTCTTCCGCGGCAGCGTCGACTACTACCAGCGGCTGGAAACGGCCATGGGCGGCGCCAGACAGACCGGGAGGTTCGCCCGCTTCTTCGTCGCACCGGGCGTCGGCCATTGCGGCGGCGGCCAGGGCGCCGCGCCCACTGGCCTGCTCGACGCCGTGGTGCGGTGGGTCGAGCACGGACGGGCCCCGGACAAGCTGACGGGACAGCGCGCCGACGCCGCAGGCACCGTGGTGCTCACCCGCCCGGTCTGCCGATTCCCTCTCGTGGCCCGGTACTCCGGGCACGGCTCGGCTACCCAGGCAAAGAACTTCACCTGCGCGGGCAACTGACCGCGTACGTGGGCCGGGCCGGGGCGAAACACCCCGGCCCGGCACCCGCCGGTCACATGCCGGACACCTGCACCAACTGCCACTGCTGGTCCAGTGAGCCGGTGCCGGCCCACTGCACCACGTTGGCTCCGTTCGTGGTCGAGCCGCCCGACACGCCGAGGTAGAGGCTGCTGTTCACATTCTGGATCGTGTAGTACGGGCCGCTGGCCGTGAAGGCCCATTGCTGGTCGGCCGCACCGGTATTGGTCCACTGCACCGCTCGCGCACCCTGGCTGGTCGATCCCTGGTAGACGCCGACGACCTTCGCGCTGGCGCCATTGGTGATAACCGCGTTGCCGTTGGCGTTCCGCGAGACGCTCCACCGCTGGTCGGTGCTGCTCGAGTCGGTCCATTGCACGATCGAGGCCCCGTTGGCGGTGCTCGCCCCGCTGACCCCGGCGACCTTGCCCGAGTTGCGGTTGACCACCTTGAAGCCGGCGCCGGCGGTCGTGCCGAAGTCGATGACGGTTTGCCACTGCTGGGCGTAAGCGTCGGTGGCCGTCTGGAGGTCGACCGCCCCGCCCGCGGTTGCCGCCGTCGCGTAGAGCGACGTGTTCGCCGTGGACTGCAGCTTGTAGTAGCCCTCCGAGGTCTGGACCAGATTCCACAGCTTGTCCGAGCCGCTGTCGTCGACCCACTGGGTCAACTGCGCGCCCGCATTCGCGTTGCCCTGCCAGATGCCGACCGCACGGCCGCCGCCCTTGTTGAGCAGCGTCACGGACGTTCCCTTGCGGGCGAGATGCCACCACTGCGCGGCATTCGCATCGTTCCGCGGCTGCGTGATGATGTCAGCGACATTGCCGGTGAAGACAGCGTCCTGAGTCTTGCCGCTCTGTGGGCTGAGCACCTGTCCGGTTGCCCGGTTCACGAGGGCGTAGTAGACACCGTCGGAATTGCCGAGGTCCACCTGTCCGGACGTGACCGGTCCGGTTCCCCACGGGGCCCGGATGATCGTCATGCGCCGGGTGCCGCTGACGTATTGCAGATTGCGGCTGTAGCCGGACGGCATGGAGGTCTTGTATTCCTTCCACGTCCCGGTGCTGCTGCCGGTCGAGTTGACCCAGACGTCTCCGCTGCCGGCCGCGTTGTAGACCAGGCTGCCGTCCGGCCGGGCGACGACGACCGGGCTGCCGCCCCGGGCGAGGCTTCCCGAGCCCGATGACACGGGCAGGGCCGTGATGCCCGCGCCGGCGGCGCCGCCGGTGGCATAGAACTCCAATGGGTTGCTGGCGATCTTGTAGCGCACGTCCTCGCCGCCGCCCCAGTACTCGTAGGTGAGCAGCCACTTGCCGTCGCTGGTGGGCACGATGTTGGTCATGCCGGGCCGCCCACCGCCGATCTCGGTCTTGCCGCCGCCCATGGCGGTGGTGGTGCCGGCGACGTCCAGGACGGGACTGCTCCACGAGCCCGACCCGTTCCAGGTCTTGTGCACCAGGATCTGTCCGCCCGAGTCCGTGGCCGTCGTGTTGTCCGGGTCGATCGTCACAGCGCCGGTGGACGAGTTGTAGCCCAGGTAGTCGTTCTCGTCGGAGTAGTAGCAGACGAGTTGCCCCTGATACATCATCAGGTACGGCTCCCAGACCGGGTCGTTGGCCTGATTCGGCCCCGTCGCGATGGTACTGATGACGCTCCAGGTCGCACCCTGGTCGGTGCTCGCGAAGAGGACGATCGCGACGTTCTGCCGGTTACCGCTGCCGCTCGGCGCGGTGTCCGCGCCCGAAACCACATCGGCCAGCAGGAGCGTGCCGGCGGCGAGGCCGCCGAGCGCCTGCGGCAGCACGTAGAAGTAGGGGTTGGTCCAGTTGCTGGTGTACGCCGCGTAGGCCGGGTCGCTCGTGAGCTGGGCCGGCGCCTTGAGGTCGGTCAGCTTCTGCCAGGTGTCGCCGTCGTCGTCACTGGAGAAGATCGGCATGGTCTGGCCGACCACCGGACCCTCGCTGTCCTCGAAGGCCACCACCAGCCGGCCGCTCGGCAGTTGCGCCGACTTCGGGTAGAGGATGCACGGGCTCTTGTTGCAGCTCGACGGGTTCTGCGCCGTGTACACCGTCTGCTGGGTCGGCTGATAAGCCGAGGCACTCGAGGCCGCGGCGAGCGCGACGCCCGCCGCCAGCCCCAGGCCCGCGGCGCACGCGATGACCGCGCGCCCGATTCTTCGCATCATTTCGGCTCTCCTTCTTTCCCTTGCCCGATGCCGGACCACTGCGGCCCGTCCGGAAAACGAAACGCGGTGAGGGTTTCGGCGTGGATCTGGGCGCTCATCCCGGGCGCGGTGGGCGCCAGGTAGCGACCGCCTTTGATGCGGACGGGGTCGGTGAAGTGTTCGTGGAGATGGTCGACGTACTCGATGGCTCGCCCGTCGAGGCTGCCGCTGACCGCGACGAAGTCGAACATCGCCAGGTGCTGCACCAGCTCGCACAGCCCGACACCGCCGGCGTGTGGGCACACCGGCACGCCGAACTTCGCGGCCAGCAGCAGGATCGCGAGGTTCTCGTTGACACCGCCGACCCGGCAGGCGTCAATTTGCACCACGTCGACAGCGCCGGCCTGGAGCAGCTGCTTGAACATGACGGCGTTGTGCGCGTGCTCGCCGGTGGCCACCTTGATCGGGGCCAGGGCGCGCCGGACCGCGGCATGGCCGAGGATGTCGTCCGGCGAGGTGGGCTCCTCGATCCAGTACGGGTGGAAGTCGGCCAGTTCGCCCATCCAGCCGATCGCATCCGGTACGCCCCAGATCTGGTTGGCGTCGACGGCGATACGGGTGTCCGGCCCGACGGCGGCCCTGGCAATGGCCATCCGGCGTACATCGTCGGCGAGGTTCGCGCCGACCTTGAGCTTGATCAGGTCGTAGCCGTCGGCGACGGCCTCCTTGCACAGCCGGGCGAGTTTCTCGTCGTCATAGCCGAGCCAGCCGGGTGTCGTGGTGTAGGCGGGATAGCCGTCGGCGAGCAGCCGATGTTCGCGCTCGGCGCGGCCCGCGGACGCGGTGCGGAGCAGATCGAGGGCTTCGTCCTGGGTGAGAGCGTCGCGCAGGTAGCGGAAGTCGATCTGGGCGACGAGCTGCTCCGGGGTGAGGTCGGCCAGCAGCTTCCACAGCGGCTTGCCGGCCCGCCTGGCGGCGAGGTCCCACACGGCGTTGACAATGCCGCCCGCGGCCATGTGCACGACGCCCTTCTCCGGGCCGAGCCAGCGGATCTGGCTGTCACCGACGAGCCGCCGCGCCAGGACACCCGGGTCGCGGAGCAGTTCCTCGACCGGCTGCCCGACCACCATCGACGCGAGGGACCGCATGGCGGCGACCTCGATCTCGGTGCCGCGCCCAACGGTGAAGACGAGCCCATGCCCTTCGGCGCCCGTGCTGGTGCGCAGCACGACGTAGGCGGCGGAGTAGTCGGGAAACGGGTTCATGGCATCGGAGCCGTCGCGGTGACGGGACGTGGGGAACCGCACGTCGATGGTCTCCACGGACGAGATGTGTTCGGTCACCGTTCCTCCTTAAGGAAAGGTCAGGGTGGTGGCGTCGGAGCTCAGCTCGACCGTGCGCGCGCCGCGCGCGCCGGCCAGGTGCGGTGGCGGCACGACGGTGACGGTCGCGTTCGCGCGGGCGGCCTGTGTGCCGGGTACGAGCCGGCACGTCATCGCCGCCGTCCCTGCGGTCCAGGTCAGTTCGTCGATGGCGACTCCGCCCCGGGCGCGTAGGCCGGTGATCCGCCCGGCCAGCCAGGCGAACGGCAGCGCGGGAAGCACGCGCAGCTCGCCGGGCGTGGACTGCAGCAGCATCTCGGCGACGAGATGGGGCAGGCCGCCGGCGGCGTCGACGTTGAAGATGGCGCCCTCGTCGTGGGTCGGTACGAGATTGGGCGCCCAGTGGTCGCGGGCCAGCCAGGTGACGCACTCCCCGGCGGTGTCGGCATCGCCGAGGTGGGCGGCGGCCAGGCCGAGCTGGACGATACCGAACGCCATCTGCTGCGGGCCGGGCTGGGCGCGGCGCCAGGCGAGCTTCTGTGCGATGGTGACCGCGGCCGCGGCGCGTTCCGCCGGGCCGAACGCCAGATCGGGCTCGTACCACAGCGGATACAGATGCGAGGCGTGCCGATGGCCGGGTTCCTCCCGGAATCCCGGGTCGAGCCACTCGGCGAGGCTGCCGTCGGCGGCGATCCGGTACGGCGGCAGGGTGCTGGCGAACACGGTCCACTCCTGGGCGAGGGCGTGCTCGCCGAGCAACTCGGCGAAGCGGCAGCCGACGCGCACGGCGTCGCGGATCATCGCGATCTCGCTGGTGGCGTCGGCGGACAGCGGTGTCGTGGCACCCGCGGGCGTGTTCTCCGGCGAGAAGCACGGCACGGCGTGCCGGCCACCGGCCGCGTCGATGATCAGCGCCGAGGTGTAGAACCGCAGCACCTGCACGGCGAGCGGCCAGCCGGTGTGCTCGACGAACGCGCGGTCACCGGTGATGGTGAAGTAGTCGTAGGCCAGGCGCAGCATCCAGCCGCCGTTGCCGATCCAGAACTGGTGCGGGTAGTCGTGCCCGAAGTGGTTGGCGTGGCCGTGGGTTGTCATGCGGGCGGGCAGCAGGTATCCGTCGGCGCCGTAGAGGGAGTGGGCGTTGCGCCGGAAGTGCTCGCCGAAACGATCCAGCAGCCGGAACACGCTGGTAAGCAGCTCCGGCGTGCCGGTGGAGGCGAGGGCGGCGACGGCGGTCTGCAGGTTGCCGTTCATGGTGTAGTCCGAGGACCAGGGCGCGGTCCAGCTGCCCTGCCAGAGGCCCTGCAGGTTCGGCGGCAGCGTTCCGGTGGCGGAGATGATGACGTGCCGTCCGGCGGCGTAGGCGTGTTCGACGAGCCCGAGCAGTGCCGCGGGATCGCCGGCGCGTGCCGAAGCGAACTGCGTTTCCACGTCCGCGGCGGTCCGCGCGCCGCCCAGCTCCAGCCGGCTGCGTCCGGTGAGTGTGCCGTGCGCGGCGCGCTGTTCGCGGACCAGCGCATCCCAGATCGCGTCGTCCAGGGGCTCCACAGTGCCCGGCTCGTCCCGGTCGACCGTGACGGTGAGCGTCGCGTACACGGCCACGCCGGGCGTGACACCGACGTCCACCTGCGCCGGTCGCAGCGTCGCAGGCTGATGGACGTGCAGGCGGGTGTGCGCGACCCGGGATTCGGCGCGGCCGGCCGGCCGGACCGACAGGGTGAGCGTGTCGTCGTCGACGCCGGCTCGCGCCGAGACGTGGGCGCTGGAGTCGATCCCGGCGAACGCGTCGATCGGCGCGCCGCGCTCCTGGGTCGCGTACAGGCTGAGGGTGCAGGTCAGCTCCGCGGTGGAGGTGATCCGCAGGGCGATGGCGTCGCGCTCGCGCAGCGGCAGCACGGTGAGCTCGATGGCCGCCTCCGCCGCCCGCCACGACACGGACACTTCCCCGGTGTCGAAGCGTCCAGTGCGCCGGTAGCCCGTGGCCACACCGTCCACGTGGGGAACCACCGCGACGGACGCTGCCGGGACGAACGGGTCGGTCCAGATCAGGTCCGTCATCCCGCACGCCTCCGCGCGCTCGTCGACCAGCGTGGCGGCGTCGGTCGCGGCGTTGTCGAGCAGCAGCCGGCGCACCTCGGGCAGCACCGGTGCCAGGTCCGGTGCCGGCCGCGGGTCCATCACGGCGAAGAAGAACTCCTCGTGGGTGAGGTCGATGACGTGGCGGGCCGGTGTGCCGTGCAGGACGGCGCCGACGGTTCCGGTGCCGGCGACCAGGCCCTGATCCCAACGCCGCGCCATCGTGGTGCTCACGAAGGAGTCGGCCGTGCGCCCTTTCACCGGGCAATCCGGTGGGGTGCGGATTGCACGCGGTCGTGGCCGACGAAGCGGACCTCGCCGGTCAGGTCGACGTCGACGCTGGCGCCAGGGTCGGCGGCGGATTGCGCGACGGTCAGCACGATGCGCCCCGGCTCGACGCGCCGCCGCTGGTCGCGGCCGGTGAAGGCGGTCAGGTCGGCGTGTACGTCGAATTCGACGGTCACCGCGGACCCGGGCGCGACATCAACGCGGGCGAAGCCGATGAGCCTGCGCACCGGCCGGGCGACCGAGGCGACCGGGTCGGACAGGTACAGCTGCGGCACGGCGGTGCCCGGCCGGGTGCCATTGTTGCCGATCGTCGCGCGCAGCCGGATCAGCCCGTCGACGGGCATGGCCGATGTCTCGGCGTGGACGTCGTCGATGGTGAACGTGGTGTAGGACCGGCCGTGGCCGAACGGGAACGCCGGCGTGGGGTCGATGTTGCTGATGCCGTCGCTCTTGAGCGCGAGCGGCGGCGCGAGGTAGGTGCCGGGCTGCGGCGCGGCGGCGCCGGGGATCTGCACGGGCAGCCGGCCGGACGGGTTGACCCGGCCGCTGAGCACCGAGGCGATCGCGGCGCCGCCCTCCTCGCCGGGCAGGAACGCCTGGACGGTGGCCGCGGCGCGGGCGGCGTGCGCGCCGATGGCGTACGGGCGGCCGGAGACGACGACGAGCACCACCCGGTCGCCGGCGTCGAGCACCGCCCGGGCCAGGTCGCCCTGCACGCCCGGCAGGTCCAGGGTCGTGACGTCGCAGCCCTCGCCGGAGGTGCCGTGGCCGAACAGTCCGGACCGGTCACCGACGAGCAGGACCGTCACGTCGGCCGCAGCCGCCGCGGCCACCGCGGCCGGAATGCCGCTGGGGTCGCCGTCGAGCACATCGCAGCCCGGTACGTAGCTGATCGCCGCCGCCGGCCACTCCTCGCGTAGCGCGTCGAGGATGGTCGGGGCGTTGATGCCGAGGCCGATGCCGGGGTGGTTCACGACGACGTGGTTGGGAAACGAGTAGCAGCCGAACAGGCAGCCGGCATCGTCGGCGACCGGCCCGATGACGGCGACGCTCGACGGTGCCGCAAGCGGCAGCAGGCCGGCGCTGTTGTCGAGCAGCACCACGGACTCCTCGGCGAGGCGGCGGGCGATGCCGCGGTTGCGCGGCGAGTCGAGGTCGACCGGCGCGGCGTACTGCTGGGGGTGCCAGTCGGGGTCGAGCAGGCCGAGTTCGGCCTTCTGGGTAAGCACCCGCAGGACCGCCTGATCGACTGTGTCGGCGCCCACGGCGCCGCGGCGCACCTGGTTGAGCAGCAGATCGCCATAGGCGAGGGTGTGCGGCAGTTCGACGTCGAGGCCCGCTTCGAGCGCCATGACGGCGGCGTCGGCCAGGTCGGCGGCGACGTGGTGGGTGGAGGCCAGGAACGCGATCGCCCAGTAGTCGGACACCACGGTGCCGGCGAAGCCCCAGGTGTCGCGCAGCAGGCCGGTCAGCAGGCTCGCGTCGGCGGCCGGGGGCACGCCGTCGATGTCGGCGTAGGAGTTCATCACGGAACGGGCGCCGCCGGCGAGGATCGCCTTTTCGAAGGGCGGGAGGATGACGTCGGCGAACTCGCGCGGGCCGAGCACGGCCGGGGCGTGGTTGCGGGCGCCGCGGGAGGCGGAGTAGCCGGCGAAGTGCTTCAGCGTCGCGATGACCCCGGACGACTGCAGGCCGCGCACGTATGCGACACCGAGCTCGGAGACGAGGTACGGGTCCTCGCCGATGGTCTCCTCGACCCGGCCCCACCGGTAGTCACGCACCACGTCGAGGACCGGCGAGAGGCCCTGGTGCACGCCGAGCGCGGCCATGTCGGCGCCGATCGCGGCGGCCATCCGCTCGACCAGTTCCGGGTTCCAGGTCGCGCCCCACGCCAACGCCGTCGGGTAGACGGTCGCCTGCCAGGCGGTGAATCCGGTCAGGCACTCGTCGTGAGCGATCGCCGGGATGCCGAAGCGGTTCGCCGCCACGACGGCGCGCTGCAGCCGCGCGAGCCGCTCGCGCCCCTCGTCGGGGTCGATCGGTGCGGTGCCGAACGGGCGGGTGAGGTGGCCCAGCCCGCCGACGATCTCCTGGTCGAACGGCAGCGCGCCGCGGAAGCTGTCCTGCATCGGCGCCACGTTGCGCCCGGCGTCCTCCTCGCCCGGCCACGCGCTGCCGAGCTGGGCGATCTTCTCCTCGAGCGTCATCGCGTCGAGCAGGGCGCGGGCGCGCACGGTCGGGGCGAGCGAGGTGTCGTGCCAACGCCCCGTGACACGCGGCTGCTGTTCGATCGTCATGTGCGGGATCCGTTCGTGGAAGGGTTTACTTGCCGCCGGCGCCGGCGAGGCCGCGCAGCAGGGACTTGCGGGCCAGCAGGTAGATCGCGAGGATCGGCAGGGCCGAGACGAGCACCGCGGCGAAGACCTCCGGCGGGTTGACCTGGTACTGGCCGATGAAGTCGTAGACGCCGAGCGTGATGACCTTCGTGCTCGCCGACTGGGTGAGGATCAGCGGGAACAGGAAGCCGTTCCAGGCGCCGAGCGCGGTGAAGACGGCGACCGTGGAGATGCTGCCGCGGGCGAGCGGGATGACGAGCTGGAAGAGGATGCGGCCCGGCCCGGCGCCGTCCATGGCCATCGACTCGAACAGCTCCTTGTTGATGTCGCGCATCCCGCCGACCAGCACCAGGACGCTCACCGGCAGCGAGAACGCCGCGGTGGGCAGGATGACCGCCCAGTAGGTGTCGTAGAGGCCGAGCTGGTTGATCAGCAGGAACACCGGGATGATCACGGCCTGGGAGGGGATCGCCAGGCCGAGCAGGAACAGCCGGAAAACCCCGGTGGACCAGAGCCCGCGGCCGCGGACGACCGCATAGCCCACCGGTACGGACAACGCGAGCACGACGATGACCGTGGCGGCGGCCACGATCGTCGTGTTGAGGATGTACCGCGGCACGTCGCCGGCCAGCACGGTGCGGAAGTTGTCGAACGTCAGCGAGGTCGGAAGGGCGAGGGGTCCACTGTCGACGTACTGCTCTTTGGGCCGCACCGCGGTGGCGAGCATCGCGTAGAGCGGCGTGCCGATGATGAGGAGCCAGCAGACGGCGGCCGCGCCGGCAAGGTAGTTCGGTCGGCGCTTCACAGCCCCTCCAGGGTGCTCTGCATCTTGTCGTAGCCGGTGACCCGGACCAGCAGCAGCGAGATGCCGGTCGAGAGCGCGAGCAGGACCACCGCGATGGCGCTGGCGTAGCCCATGTCGTAGCTGCTGAAGCCCTCCTGGTACATGCGGAACGGCAGGGTCGCCGTGTCGGTGCCGGGCCCGCCGTTGGTGAGCACGAGGACGATGTCGAACGCGGTCAGCCCGCCGACCACCATCAGGGTCGAGGACGTGATGATGGTGTTGCGCAGCTGCGGCAGGGTGATCGACCGGAACTGGCGGAACCGGCCGGCGCCGTCGATCTCGGCGGCCTGGTAGAGGGTGACGGGAATCGCCCGCGCCGACGCTTGGAACAGCAGCGTGTGGAACGGGATGAACTGCCAGCTGGTGACCGCCACGAGGCAGACGATCGCGCCGTTGCTGGTGCCGACGAAGTTGCCGTCGCCGCCGAAGAGCCAGGGCAGCGTGGCCGGTACGCCGAAGTTCGGGTCGAGCAGCTGGCGCCACATGACGGCGGTCGCGGCCGTGGACAGCAGCAGCGGGACGAAGAAGATCGTCGACAGCGCGGCCCGGTTGCGCTCCGGGCCGGCCGACCAGACGCCGAGCAGGATCGCGATCGGGGCCTGGACGACGATGTTGCCGATCAGCAGGACGAAGGTCACCACAGTCGCGTGCACGATCGCGGGGTCGTGCACGAGCCGCGACCAGTTCGCGCCGCCGTTGAGCCGCGGCGTGCCCAGCCCGTCCCAGTCCGTGAAGGACAGGTAGGCCACCGCGGCCATCGGCACGACGGCGAAGAGAAGGAAGAACAGGAGCCCGGGCAAGGCCCAGGTCGCACCGGGCCGGCCCGTCGCCGAGCTGGTCCGGTGCGCCGAGCTGGTCCGGGCGAGCCTGTCGGTGCTCGCCAGAGCTGCCATGGGATACGTCCTTACTTGAGGGCCGCGGCTGCGGCGACGAACTGCTCGGGGGTCTGCTGGCCGTTGAACAGCTTCTGCAGCTCGGCGAGCAACGGTGTGGCGATCTTGAAGCCGAGCGCCTGGTCCCAGGACTGGGTGAAGGCCGGCGCCTGCTGCACGAGGTCGAACTGGAAGGTGGCGTACGCCGGGTCGGGCGCGGCGGCGAGGGCGGCCTTGGCGTTCGAGGTGACCGGGACCTCGCCCATCTTCACCAGGCCGTTGATGTAGTCGTCGCTGTAGAGGCTCTGCAGGTAGCCGCCGGCGGCCGCGGGGTCCGCGGTGGTGGTCACGGAGACGTAGTTGCTGGGGTTGCCGACGACGTTCTTCGGGTCGCCCTTGCCGCCGTCGACGGTGGGAAACGGCACGTAGCCGAGGCCGTTCTTGGCGAAGTCGGCTGACGTGCCCTGCTGCACCGCGTACTCCCAGGAGCCCATGAGCTGCATCGCCGCCTTGCCGCTGGACAGCAGGGTCGACGATCCTCCGGCGCCGTAGGCGACGGAACCGAACTTGGTGCCGAACGCGCCGCTGTCCACCATCGTTTTGATCATCTCGGCGGCCTGCCGGACCGCCGGATCGTTCCAGCCCGACGAGTCGCCGGACTGGATCCGCTCGAACACGGCCGGGCCGCCGAGCCGGTCGGTGAGGTATTCCAGCCACATGAGCTCGGTCCACTCGTTGCCGCCCTGACCGGCCAGTGCGAAGGGGGTGATGCTCTTGCCCTTGAACGTGGCGATCAGCGACTGCACGTCGCTCCAGGTCTTCGGCGGTTGGACGCCCGCGCCGGCGAAGACCTTCTTGTTGTAGAAGACAAAGACCGGCTGGGTGCCGCGGGAGGGCACGCCGACCAGCGTCCCGTCCGACGTCTGGCCGACCTTGAGGACGGCCGGCAGGAAGTGCGACGCCACGTCCTTGCCGCCGGGCAGCGTCGCCACATCGACGATCTTCTTGTTGGTGGCGTACTCGCGCATCGGCCCGCCGCCCCAGCTGAAGAACATGCCGGGCATCCGGTTGGAGCCCATCGCGGTGCGCAGCTTGTCGAGGTAGCCGTCGGACGGGACGACATCCATCACGACCTTGGTCGCGGCCGTCTTGTTGAGCGTGTCGATGCCGGCCTGCTGCACCTCGTTGGTCGGATCCTTGAGCGTCCAGAAGTGCACCGGCTCCGCGGCCGTGCCCGCACTCCCTCCGCCGCACCCGGCTAGTACGACGGCAAGCCCGGCTGCCGCCAGTGCGCCTATGACTCTCTTCATGTCGGCCACCTTTGCGTAAGTCTTACGTATCCAGCGCCCCTTATGACCTGCTGGTTTCTCGGAGGTTAGGCGCCGTGTCACACACGAGCAACGATCGTTAACCAAGCCGTTACGAAAGTATTACGCTGATGGCTGCCGCTCCCCGTAAACCTCACGTAGGCTCGCCGGCATGTCGGAGTCCAGCGGGCGGCAGGCTTTCAAACACGGGCTACTGACCTCGATCGCCCGCGAGGCGGGCGTCTCGGTGGCCACGGTGTCCAAGGTCGTGCACGGCAAGCCCGACGTCGGACCGGCGACCCGCCAGCGCATCGAGACTCTGCTTGAGGAGTACGGGGCGGGTCGCAACACCCCGGAGGTCGCCCCGGCACGCCGCATCTACGCCGTGTTCCGTGACCTCGACAGCCCGTACACGCTCGAGGTGGTCCGCGGCGTCGTCGACGCCGGCAGCCAGGCCGGCTTCGAAGTGGTCGTCGGCACGACGATGCACCGCTCGATAGCGCAGTGGCTCGACGCCTGCGCCGACCCCGGCGTCCTCGGCATGATCCTGATCATCTCGATGATGGCGGAGCACGACCAGAAGCGGGTGCTGAGCAAGCACGTGCCCGTGGTGCTCATCGACCCGCTCAGCCAGCCGCTGCCGGGGGTGCCGAGCGTCGGCGTCACCGACTGGCACGGCGCCAACGACGCCGTCGAGCACCTGCTGGAGCTCGGCCACCGGCGCATCGGCATCGTCGCCGGCCGGCCGCACTCCCCCGCCGGCGGTGCGCGCCTGCACGGCTACCGGACGGCATTGCACAACGCCGGCATCGAATACGACACCGAACTGGTCCGCTCGACCGACTTCGACTACGGCGAGAGCGTCGCCGCCACCACCGAGCTGCTGACCCTGCCCGAACGGCCCACCGCCATCTTCGCCACCAGCGACGCCCAGGCACTGGGCACCCTGGAGGCGGCCCGCGCACTGCGGATCTCAGTCCCGGACGACCTGTCGGTCGTCTCCTTCGACGACACCAGCGCCGCCGCCACGGCCTCGCCACCGCTGACCGCCGTCCGGCAGCCCTACGACGAGCTCGGCCAGATCGCCACCAGCCTGCTGGTGGACATGGCCAACGGCAAGTCCCCGGTCGTCGACCGCTTCGAACTGGCCACCGCGCTCACGCTGCGCTCGTCGACCGCGGCCCTCGTCGCACAGCGCTAGGCGCGACCGCGCACGCCCGCCTGGTACGCGAGGACGACGACCTGGGCCCGGTCGCGGGCGCCGAGTTTGGTCATGGCGTGGTTGACGTGTGTCTTGACCGTGAGCGGGCTCAGCGTGAGGTGCCTGGCGATCTCGGCGTTGGACATCCCGGTGGCCACCAGCGTGACGATCTCGCGTTCCCGGTCGGTCAGCACGTCGAGAATGTCGGAGGCCGGGGCCGGGCTGTGCTCCTCCAGAGTGAGGTAGCGGGCGATCAGCCCTCGGGTGGCCGCCGGCGAGAGCAGCGACTCACCTCGCGCCACGGTCCGGATCGCGTCGATCAGTGCTTCCGGGCGGGCGCCCTTGCCGAGGAATCCGCTCGCGCCGGCGCGCAGCGCCTCGAAGACGAACTCGTCGACCTCGAAGGTGGTCAGGATCAGCACCCGTACCCCGGCCAGATCCTCATCGCTCGTGATCTGCCGGGTCGCCGCGAGGCCGTCAAGCTCGGGCATGCGGATGTCCATCAGGACGACGTCGGCCCGGGCCTCGCGGGCCAGCCGCACGGCCTGGGCACCGGTCGCCGCTTCGGCCACCACCGTCAGGTCGGGCGCGTTGTCTATCATCAGCCGCAGCCCGGCGCGAACGATGTCCTGGTCGTCCGCGACCAGCACGCGAATAACCGTCACAGCGCCGCGCCGACCGGAGCAGGAAGCTCTGCCGCAACCCGGAAACCGCCTTCTCCTCGCGGCCCCGCCGACAGCCAGCCACCGAGCGCGGCGGCCCGTTCATGCATGCCGATGATGCCGTGACCCGCCTGACCGACCTCTGGTCTGCTGTGTGAGCCGCCTGCCGGCGGTCCGTCGTCTTCCACCACCAGAGCCAGGACATCGGTCCGGAAGGCAAGCCGGACCGACGCCGCGGCTCCCGCCGCGTGTTTGGCGGTGTTGGTCAGCGACTCCTGGATCAGCCGGAACGCGGTGAGGTCAACGGCCTCGGGCAGCGACCGGGCCGGGCCGGAGACGTCGCAGGTCACCCGCAGTCCCGAGGCCACGAAGGAGGCGATCAGCTCGTCGAGCCGGTCGAGTCGGCCGGCGGGCTCGACCGGCTCGTGGTCGTCGAGTTGGCGCAGCAGGCCGACGGTCAGCCGCAGTTCCTCCAGCGCGGCCCCGCTGGCGTTCTGGATGTGCGCGAGGGACTGCCTGGCCTCGGTCGAGTCCTTGTCCAGCAGGTAGGTCATCGCGCCCGCCTGCACGCTGATCAGCGCCACGTGGTGGCCCACCGCGTCATGCAACTCCCGCGCGATGCGTAGCCGCTCGGCCTGCACGCGACGGCGGGCCTCCTCCTCGCGCCCTTGTTCCGCGCGGGTGGCCCGTTCCACGAGCATGGCCTGCTGCGCGCGCCGGGCGCGTACGGCTTGCCCGACGGCGGCCGCGGCCAGCACCAGCGACAACGCCTCAATGCTGGACAGCTCGACCACTCCCCCGGTGCCGGCCAGCACGGCACCGGACAACACCAGGGTGGCCGTCGTCGCGGCGGCCGCGGTGAGCACAGCGGTCTTCTCGCTGCGCAACGAGAACAGCAGCATCGCGAAGAACAGCGCGGGGCGGGCGGCCTCCGGCGCTCCCGCCGGCATCATGACGATCGCGCCCGCCGTCGCCACGGCCAGGCTCAGCCACGACGGCCAGCGCAGGGCGGGGATGACGAGGAAGCTGGCCGAGACCAGGGCAGCGACGGCGAACACTGCCGGGGTGTGCGTGGGCCTGGTCTGTATCGCGGCTATGACGAGAGCACCGAGGAACAGCATTGCGGCCCCGGCGACCCGGACGGCGGTGGGATGCGCGGCGGCGAACCGACGCACCCAGTTGTTTACCCGTCTCAGGTAGTCGACCGCACGGTCCTCCACCAAGCTCACAGCTCCCACAGCACTGACAGTAGGCACCCCGTGATCGCTGCGCCAACCAATCTACTGCCGACGCAGTAGGCCGGGCCTCGCCGGACGGTGGCACCACCCACGAACGCAGCGGCCGAACGGCCGGGCTACCGCGATCACGGCGAGTGAGGTCACGGCGCAGGGCCGATGACGAACCCGGTGGCTGTCGCGAACGATGTACGAGTCCCCTCAACGACAGCGGCCCGCCACCCAGGCGGGCCGGTGATCCAGCGCGTCTTCGAACAGGAGAAACCTCTGATGGCCTCGTTCCTGTACCGGTTGGGCCGGTTCGCGTTCCACCGGCGGTGGCTGGTCACCGCCGCCTGGCTGGCGGTCATGATCGCGGCCCTGGTCGGCGCCGCCACCCTGTCCGGGCCCACCCAGGACTCGTTCAGCATCCCGGGCACCCCGGCGCAGAAGGCAGTCGACCTGCTCGCCGAGCGGTTTCCCCAGGCGTCGGCCGATGGGGCAACCGCCCGAGTGGTGTTCGCCGCGCCCGACGGGAAGAAGCTCACCGCTCCGGCGTACCGGTCGGCGATCAGCGCCGCGGTCGCCGAGCTGAAGCAAGCGCCGCAGGTCGCCTCGGTCAACGACCCGTTCACCTCCGGCACGGTCAACGACTCCGGCACGATCGGATTCGCCCAGGCAAGCTACACGGTGAAGTCCGACGAACTCACCGACGCGACCCGGGCTGCCCTCGCCGCGGTGACCGACCGGGCCCGGGCGAGCGGGCTGACCGTCGAGGTCGGCGGCGACGCCTCGGACACCCCGGCCAAGCAGGGCCTGGCCGAGGTCATCGGGGTGGTGGTCGCGGCGATCGTGCTGGTCATCACGTTCGGCTCGCTGGTCGCCGCCGGCCTGCCGCTGCTGACCGCGATCCTCGGCATCGGGATCGGCATCGGCTCCATCAGCGCCCTCTCCGGCTTCGTCGACCTGTCGTCCAAGACCCCCATCCTCGCGCTCATGCTCGGCCTCGCCGTGGCCATCGACTACGCCCTGTTCATCGTCTCCCGGTACCGCAGCGAACTCGCCGCCGGCCACGAGCCGCCGGACGCCGCCGGACGCGCCGTCGGCACCGCCGGATCGGCCGTGGTCTTCGCCGGCCTCACCGTGATCATCGCCCTGGCGGCCCTGGCCGTCGTCGGCATCCCGTTCCTCGCCCAGATGGGTCTCGCCGCCGCGTTCACCGTGGCCATCGCCGTGGCCATGGCGCTGACCCTGCTGCCCGCGCTGCTCGGCATCACCGGCCGCCGCATCACCGCCGGACGCATCCGGGGACTGCGTTCCGGCGTGCCGACCGACGGCACCACGTTCGGCGTACGGTGGGCCCGGGCCATCGCCCGCCGGCCCGTCGCGGTGCTGCTCGTCGCCGTCGTCGGGCTCGGCGTGATCGCGCTGCCCGCCCTGGACCTGGACCTCGGGATGCCCGACGACAGCACCGCCGCCCCAGACACCACCCAGCGCAAGGCGTACGACCTGCTCTCGGCCGGATTCGGGCCGGGCTTCAACGGACCGCTGATCGTCGTGGTCGACGCACCCATCGGGACGGCACAGGCGGCGGGCGAACGGGCCGCGCAGCAGATCCGCGGGCTCGACGACGTCGACGCGGTCACCAACCCGACGGTGAACAAGGCCGGCGACACCGCCATCCTGACCGTCATCCCCGCCAGCGGGCCCAGCGACACCGCGACCGAGGATCTGGTCCGGGCCATCCGGGACCGCGACGGCAGCGTGCCCGGCGCGACCATCGCCGTCACCGGCCTGACCGCCATCAACATCGACATCTCCGCCAAACTCGGCGCCGCGCTGGCGCCCTACCTCACGATCGTCGTCGGCCTCGCCTTCATCCTGCTCATGCTGGTGTTCCGGTCACTGCTGGTGCCGATCAAGGCCACCCTCGGGTTCCTGCTCAGCCTCGCGGCCACCTTCGGCAGCGTCGTGGCGGTCTTCCAGTGGGGCTGGTTCGCCGACGCGCTCGGCATCAAGCAGACCGGGCCCATCATCAGCTTCCTGCCGGTCATCCTGATCGGCATCGTGTTCGGCCTCGCCATGGACTACCAGGTCTTCCTCGTCACCCGGATGCGCGAGGAATACGTGCACGGCACCCCGGCCCGCGAGGCGGTGATCACCGGCTTCGGCCACGGCGCCCGGGTCGTCACCGCCGCCGCCATCATCATGATCAGCGTCTTCTCCGGGTTCATCCTCGGCCCCGACGCGATCATCAAGTCGATCGGCTTCGCCCTCGGCATCGCCGTGCTCTTCGACGCCCTCATCGTCCGCATGACGATCGTGCCCGCCGTGATGATCCTGCTCGGCAAGTCCGCCTGGTGGCTGCCCCGCCGGCTCGACCAGATCCTGCCCGATGTGGACGTCGAGGGCGAGAAGCTGCGCCACCAACTCGACGACGCTGCCGCTCAGCCACCCGTCCACACTCCCCAGCACGCATCGGTCTGACACCACAGGGGGCGCCGCCGCTGACATCAGCGGCGGCCCCCGCCGTCCGTGGAGCTACACATGGAGCTATTCTCGCCGACCGCTAGGATAGCTCCATGACACGGGAATCCGGCAAGCGGCGGCAGACGCGCGGCGAGATCGAGGAACTGCCGAGCGGATCGCTGCGGGTGCGGGTATACGCCGGCATCGATCCGGTCACGAGGAAACGACGCTTTCTCCAGGAAACCGTTGCGGCCGGACCAGAGGCCGCGCGGGAAGCCGATGCGGTCCGCGTTCGCCTGCTCGAGGATGTCCGGGCCGCCCGCGAACTACGGACCGGGCCCGGAGCCGGGACCAGAGCCGGGACCAGAGCCGGGACCGGGACCAGAGCCGAGGCCGGGACGGGAGTCGGCTCGGCTCGGGGCCGACGCCCGGCCCAGGATCCCGCAAGCACCGACCCTCGCCGCGGACTGACGACGGAGGCCCCCACGAGCCCGGGACAGCAGCGAGGGCTGACCGTCGCCGGAATCGCGCTCCTCGCCGGGGTGTCGGCACCGACAGTGTCAAAAGTACTCAACGGGCGTTCGGGGGTAGCGCCGGAGACCCGGCGACGGGTCGAGGAGTTGCTGCGCGCGCAGAGCTACCGCCGGCCGGAGAAGGTCACCAGGGCGGCCTGTGTCGAGGTGGTCTTCTACGGCACGCTGAGCCACCTCGCGGTGGAGATCATGCGCGGCGTGAAGCAGGTCGCCGTGCACCACGGCCTGGCGGCGGGCTTCACGGACGTGCTGCGGGAGACGTCGACAGGCCGGAACTGGTCGCAGGATCTGCTGGCCCGCCGCCCGGCCGGCGTGGTCGCGGTGCATCAGGGCGCCGCTCCGGAGCAGCTTGGTCTGCTGAGCGCCAGCGGTATCCCGCTCGTGATCGTGGATCCCACGAGCGAGCCGCTGGAGCGAATTCCGTGGGTGAGCGCGGCGAACCGGCAGGGCGGGATCGCCGCCGCGCGGCACCTGCTCGATCTCGGCCACCGGCGGATCGCGGTGATCTCCGGGCCGCCCGAGCGGCTGAGCGCACGGAGCCGGCTCGACGGCGTGCGGGCGGCACTGGAGGCCGCCGGGCTTCCGCTGGAGAAGGGGCTGACCCGTACCGGGATGTGGTTCTCGTTCGAGGACGGTTTCAACCACGGGCGTGAGCTGCTTCGCCTTTCGGCACCGCCGACCGCCGTGCTGTGTGGCAACGATCTGCAGGCGTTCGGCGTCTACGAGGCGGCCCGGCAGGCCGGGGTGCGCGTTCCGGACGAGCTGAGCGTGGTGGGCTTCGACGACATCTCGTACGCGCGCTGGTGCGGGCCGCCGCTGACCACGGTGCAGCAACCGTTCGCCGAGATGGGAAGCACTGCCGCCGAGCTGGTCCTGGCGCTGGCCGCCGGCGAGACCGTCGCACACGCCCACGTCGAGCTGGCGACCACGCTGGTCGTACGGGACAGCACGGCCCGACCGCGCGGATAGAAACAGTCCTTGTGTTTCACGATTGTTTCTGCAATCGTTCGTCATCAATGGGAGCGCTCCCATTGATGATCACATGATTGCCGGCTTCCCACCCTGCGGGCCGGTGGTCCACGAGGAGGCATCCGTGCGTTCCTTCGGCACCAGAATCCGTCGAGCCATCCTTGCCGGCGTGCTGGCCATCACGGCCGGCGTGACCGTCGGGTCGGCGGCGACCAGCGCCGGCGCCGCGGTCGGCGGTTGTTCGGTCAGCTACGCGCTCACGACCCAGTGGAACACCGGGTTCACGGCGAGCGTCACGATCACCAACCTGGGCGATCCACTCACCTCATGGGACCTCGGCTGGTCCTACGCCGCGGGCCAACAAGTCACCAGCGGCTGGAACGCCACCATCAGCCAGAGCGGAGCACAGGTCACGGCCCGCAACCAGACCTGGAACGGGGGCGTGGCCACGGGCGCCACGGTGAACTTCGGCTTCAACGGCTCGTGGTCGGGAAGCAACCCGGCCCCGACCAGCTTCACCCTGAACGGCGCGCTGTGCACCGGCAGCGCCAATCCCACCACAAGCCCGCCTACGACCACACCCACCACCACCACACCTACGACCGCGCCGCCCGGGGCCAGCCTCCCGCGCAGCTTCACCTGGCACTCCAGCGCAGTGCTGATCGGACCGAAGTCCGACGCCACTCACAACATCCGCGCCGTCAAAGACCCGTCGGTCGTCTACCACAACGGCCGGTGGCACGTGTTCGCCACCACCACCAACCAAAGCGGCTCGTACAGCATGGTGTACCTGAGCTTCACCGACTGGTCACTGGCCGAGGCAGCTCAGCACCACTACCTCGACACCACCGCGATCGGCACGGGGTACAAAGCGGCGCCGCACGTGTTCTACTTCGCGCCGCAGGGGCGGTGGTACCTGGTCTACCAGACCGGCGACAACGCTGCGTATTCCACTACCACCGACATCAGCAACCCGCAGTCGTGGAGCGCGCCGCAGCGCTTCTACGCCGAGGGAATGCCGCAGATCGTCCGCGACAACATCGGCGGCGGCTACTGGGTGGACTTCTGGGTCATCTGCGACAGCTCCAAATGCTATCTGTTCTCCTCCGACGACAACGGCCACCTGTACCGGTCCGAGACGACCGTGGCGAGCTTCCCGAACGGCATGACGAACACCGTCATCGCCATGCAGGATGCAGCCCGCTACCCGCTTTGGGAAGCCGCCAACGTGTACAAGGTCTCGGGCAGCGCCGAGTTCCTGCTGATCGTCGAGGCGATCGGCACCGGGGGTACCCGCTACTTCCGGTCCTGGACCGCACCCGCCATCACCGGCCCGTGGACCGCACTCGCGGACACCCAGGCCAATCCTTTCGCAGGCGCCACCAACGTCACTTTCGACGGCACCGCGTGGAGCCGGGACATCAGCCACGGCGAGATGCTCCGCAGCGGCACCGACCAGACGATGGTCGTCAGCCCTTGCCACATCCGGTACCTCTACCAGGGCAAGGACCCGAGCGCGACCGACTCCTACAGCCTTCTGCCGTGGCGGCTCGGTCTGCTGACCCAGACCAATTCCACCTGCTAGCCCCCTGCCTACAGCCTTCGGAGGACTTGATGTTTTTCCGTCGCCCCAGACTCGGGCCAACCATCGCGGCGGCTGCCGCCGTCGGCGCCGCCGGAATCATCATGGCCGCGCCGGCACAAGCCGCCACCGCGTGCAGAGTCACATACTCCGTCACGAACCAGTGGCAGGACGGCTTCGGCGCCAATGTCACCATCGACAACCTCGGCGATCCGGTCAACGGGTGGCAACTCGCCTGGTCGTTCACCGCCGGCCAGGCCATCACCCAACTCTGGAACGGCACCTACGCCCAGTCCGGCTCGACCGTCACCGTCACCAACACCAGCTGGAACGGCGCCATCGCCACCGGTGGGAGCACCAGCTTCGGCTTCAACGGTTCGTGGACGTCCGCGAACCCGGCGCCGACCAGCTTCACCCTCAACGGAACCGTCTGCACCGGAACCGTCCCGACGACTCCGACCCCCACGCCGACCACCTCGGCACCGCCCACCGGCACCACCACCGCGTGGCAGAACGGCAAGTTCGTGATGGACGCCGCGGGCGTCGTCCGCCGGTCGAACATCGTCCTCCAACGGGCCAACACCAGCGCCAGCGAGTTCGTCCCGCTCGGCAACGGCACGCTCGGCGCCGCCGCCTGGGCCGCCAACGGCTTCACCGCCCAGCTCAACCGCACCGACACGTTCCCCGACCGCAGGTCGCCGGGCTGGGTGGTCATCCCTGGCCTCAGCAGGATGACCAGCGCCGCCGACTTCTCCGGCTACCTGGACCCGTACGACGGGACCCTGCACCAGTCGGGCGGCGGCATGACGCTGACCGCCTACGTCCGGGCGGACACCGCGCAACTCGTCGTCGACGTCACCGGCGCCGACCCGGCCGGCGCCCAGACCGCCCAGGTACAGCTTTGGAGCAGCCGAACCCCGACCGCGACCGCGTCCGGTTCAGTGGCGACCCTGTCCCAGACCTGGACCGACAACACCGCGACCGGCGCGTCCGGACAGACCTTCGGCGCGATGGCGGGCATCAGCGCGGGCGGCCGCAACGTCACCGCCTCGACCCCGGACTCCAGAACCGCCCAGGTCAGCTTCCAACCGAACAGCGACGGCTCGTTCCGGGTCATCACGGTCTCCCCGGCCTGGACCGGCGGCGATCCGATCGCCACCACCAGGACGCTGCTCGGCACCGACCTGACCCGCGGCGCGGCCGACCTGGCCGCGAGCCACCTCTCCTGGTGGCACAGCTACTGGAACGCGGCCGGCCTGATCAAGATCTCCTCCGCCGACGGGTCGGGCGAGTACTTCGAGAACATGCGGACCCTGTACCTGTACAACATCGCGGCCACCAACCGCGGCACCCTGCCCGGCACCCAGGCCGGGGTGGCCGACCTGTTCAGCTTCAACCAGGACTCCCAGCCCTGGTATCCGGCCGGCTACTGGTTCTGGAACACGCGGATGATGGTCCAGGCCAACCTGTCCGCCGGCGCCTTCGCGCAGAACACGCCGGTGTTCAACCTGTACCGGACCAACGTGGCGAACATCGCGGCGTGGACCAGCGCGCACTTCCCGGGCCGTGAGGGCCTGTGCGTGCCGGAGACCATGCGATTCAACGGCAACGGCTTCTACGGCGGGTCCAGCGCGGCCAGCAACGCCTCGTGTGACTCGCAGATCGCGCCGAACTACAACGCGCGGAACGTGACCACCGGAGCCGAGATCGGCCTGTGGATCTGGCAGACCTACCTCACGACCGACGATCGATCGTTCCTTTCCGCGCACTACCCGATCATGGCCGGCGCCGCGAAGTTCCTGCTCTCCCACGCCACGACGGGCTCCGACGGCCTGCTGCACACCTTCTCCAACGCCCACGAGAACCAGTGGGACGTCAACGACCCGATCAACGACGTCGCCGCGATGCAGGCCCTGTTCCCGGTCGTCATCTCCGCCGCACAGACCCTAGGCCTCGACGCCGACCTGGTCAGCCGCCTTACCGCGGCCATCGGAAAGATCCGGCCGTTGCCACGCACCGACATCGCCACCAAGTCACAGGTGCTGACGCCGGCCTCGGACGCCGCCGGCACCACCATGCTCTCGATGTCCGCCCAACCCACCGCCGCCAAGCACAACCAGGAGAACGTCGAACTCGAAGCGGTCTGGCCGTACAACCTGATCGGCGACACCGGCAACCAATCCGACCTGGCCAAGCGCACCTTCACCAACCGGAACTACGTCACCGGCAGCACCTGGAGCTACGACGCACTCCACGCTGCACGCCTGGGCCGCGGCAACGACGTGCGCACCGCGATGATCGCCAACATCGGCAAGTACCAGGTCTTCCCGAACGGGTTCGCCAGCTGGAACGCCCAGCCCACCAGCCCGTACCTGGAAGAACAGGGCGTGATCGCCGCCGCGACCAGCGAGGGCCTGGTCCAGAACTACGACGGGACGCTGCGCGTCGCGCCGGGCTGGCCCAGCGGCTGGGACGCCGACGGCACCGTCTACATCCAGCACAAGGGCAAGGCGTACGTACAGATCCGCAACGGCACGCTGATCACCGTGGCAATCGACGCCGGGGCGACCGGCAACCTCACTGTGCGCAACCCCTGGCCGGGCCAGAGCGTCACGGTCGTCGACGGGGCCGGCACGACCGTGACGACCACGCAGACCAGCGGAACCTTCACGGTCTCGGCCCAGGCCGGCAAGGCCTACCTCATCCAGCGCGCCTCCACGCCGACCACGTCGCTGCCCTTCGCCGCGGTCGGCGGCACCCCGGCGACCACGCCGAAAACCCTCAACGGCCGATCCATCGGTCTGACGAAGTGAGGCCCAGCATGACGAAAAGGTGGATCACAGCTGCCGGTGCAGTACTCCTGGCATCGGCCGGGGTCGCCGTGGCACTGCCGGCCGGGGCGGCAGCCGCGGGCTGCTCGGTGAACTACGCGGTGTCGTCGCAGTGGCAGGGCGGCTTCGGCGCCGACGTCACCATCACCAACCTCGGCGATCCGCTCACCGGCTGGACCCTCACCTGGTCCTACAGCGCCGGCCAGACCGTCACGCAGGCCTGGAACACGACGCTGACCCAAAGCGGTGCCGCGGTCACCGCCAGGAACGTCAGCTACAACGGCGCCGTCGCCACCAACGGCACGGTGTCGTTCGGCTTCAACGGGTCGTGGACCGGCAGCAACCCCGCTCCCACCAGCTTCGCGGTGAACGGCGTGGCCTGCACCGGCGGCACGACGCCGACCACCACACCCACCACGGCACCGACCACCACACCCACCACCCCACCCGCCACGGCGGCGGACATCACGGTGAACAGCGCCACCAAATACCAGACCATCGACGGGTTCGGCGCCGCCGTATCGATCTGGGGTAGCGCCTGGTCAACGGCCGAGACGCAGACGCTGGTCGGGCTGGGCGCCAACCAGTTCGGTCTCTCGATCGTGCGTACCGGCATCTCGCCAGTCTCCAGCGAGTGGGCGACCCAGGTGAACGCCCTGAAGACGGCGAAGTCGTCCGGGTCGGGGGTGAAGATCCTCGCATCGCCGTGGACGGCGCCGGCGGAATGGAAGACCAACAACAGCCGGATCAACGGCGGCAAGCTGAAGACCGACTACTACGACGACTACGCGAACCACTTGAACAGCTACGTCCAGTACATGCGCAACCAGGGCGTGACGATCGACGTCACCTCGGTGCAGAACGAGCCGGACTGGCACCCCGCCTACGACTCGATGGACTGGAGCGGCACCGAGCTGCGGGATTTCGTCCGCGACCAGGGCGCGAAGGTGCAGAACACCAAGCTGATGGTCGCCGAGGCGGTGAACCTGAACTACGGCTACACCGATCCGACCCTGAACGACGCGGCCGCCCGCACCAACATCGGCTACATCGGCGGCCACCTGTACGGCACCGAAAGCGCGGGCCGGCTGGCGCCGTACCCCCTGGCCGCCCAGCACAACAAGCCGGTCTGGATGACCGAATGGAACCTGCACGAGGCCGACGGCAGCGGCTCCGCCATCTGGGGTAACCCCGCTAACCAGGCGGTCTGGGACGAAACGCTCGACGACATCACCCGCACCGTGCACAAGTCGATGGAAGCCAACTGGAACGCCTACATCTGGTGGTACGGAAAGAGGTTCTACTCCTTCATCGGCGACGGCGAGGCGGCCTACGGCACCACCACCGGCGCCCCGCTGAAGCGCGGATACGCGTTCTCGCAGTACGCCAAGTACGTTCGCCCCGGCTACCAGCGGGTCGCCCTGACGAAGAGTGCCAAGGCCTCGCCGCTGGAGGTGACCGCCTACCAAGGCGACGGGAAGATCACTCTGGTCGTCCTCAACCGGTCCACGAGCGCGGTGACCAACGCCGTGCTCCAGGCCCCGCAGAACGTCACCAAGGCCGAGCACTACCTCACCTCACAGAACGCCAACGCGGCCAGCCAGCCGACCAGTGTCAACGGCGGACAGGTCACCGTCAGCGTCCCCGCACGCAGCATCTCCACGGTCGTGTTCACCCTCTGACCGCAGATGTGGTGCCCTCGGCGCCCTGCCCGGGTAGCGCCGGGGGCACCACACTGCTCACTCCGGCGGCGTCTGGGCCTTGGCCCCGCTGCGACGTCTACGCCATAGGAGGGCCATGACGAGGACCGCCAGCACCCCGCAGACGGCGGCGACGACCGCGCTGTCGGTGCCTCGCACGCCCTGGGCGACAGCGACGGCGAAGAGGATGGGAGCCGCCGTTGCGACGGCGGCTCCCGCCAGCACCGACACGAGGAACATCCGGTAGGGCACGCCTGCCGCGCCGGCCACGGCGGGCACGACGTTGCGCACGAACGGGATCACCCGGCCGACGAACACTGCCCGCGAGCCGTGCCTGCGCAGCAGGTCCGTGGCTTTGTCCCAGCGCTCCGTGCCGCGTTTCCGGATGAGCCTGGTGTCGCGCAACGCCGGCCCGGCCCGGCGGCCGACCTCGAAGCCGATGACGTTGCCCACCACGGAGAACGTCGCCGCCACGGCCCACAAGACCAGAAAGTCCTCCAAGGAGCGGACGGCGGCCGACGCTATGAGCAGAGCGGCCTCACCCGGGATGACGAACCCGAGCCCGACGATCCCTTCTCCCATGACAAGTACGGCGGTACCGGCGAGCAACGCGGGCTCCGGCAACGTCTGCAACCAATCCAGCACATTGGACAAGGCCATAGCGGCAATCCCTTCGCGGACCCATCAGACAGAAGTGTCAGTATCATGCCAGATATGCCGCGTCGGGCCAGGGTTGTCCAGAGAGGTCAGAGAACCCAGTTGCCCGGTCGGCGCGAGTTGAGCAGAGGAACGACCGGAGGTAGCACGCTCGCCCCGTGGGGCGACAGGCCGTCGAGGAGGAGCGCGAGGTAGCGACGCCAGCCGTCACTGTCGGGCGCCATGTTCCAGAGCACGCTGGCGAGCATCGCCATGATGCGGTGCAGGTCGGCGGGCACGATGTCAGCGCGGAGCAGTCCCGCCTGCTGGGCCCGCTCCGCGAGCAGCGTGAGCGCCTCGTAGAACGCGGTGGACACGTCGGCCGTGAGGGACCCGGCGTTCTTGGCGGCGGCCAGCGTGTTCTGCTCGCGGGAAGCCATGGCCATCGAGGCCTCCATCAGCGCGCTCAGACCGCGCAGCGGATCCTCGTCGGTGAGCGCGCGCTCGATCGCGGGCGCGAGGTCCTCGGCGATGCTCTGGTCGAGGGCGGCCCGGACGAGGGCGCCCTTGTGCGGGAAGTGGCGGTAGAGGGTCCTGATGCCCACAGCCGCGCGGCGCGCGATCTCGTCGAGCGACACGTCCGGCCCATCCTCGGCAAAGGCCGCGCGGGCGGTTCGCACGATGCGTTCGGCGTTGCGCGCGGCATCTGCCCGCATCTGTCGCTCGACGGGGGTGATCACCCCCGAAGCATAGCAACCGGCAGTGTCCTGCCAATTGTGCTACTTTCTCCTTCCACACGAATTGGCAGTCGACTGCCATTTGATGGTTGGGGAGGGATCCCATGAAGGTGACCGTTGCCGCCGAGAAGTGCGTTGCCGCCGGTCAGTGCGTGTTGCTCGCGCCGCAGGTGTTCGACCAGCGCGAGGAGGACGGCGTCGTGGTGCTGCTCGACGCGACGCCCGGGCCGGAGTTGCACGACGCGGTCCGCGAGTCGGCCATGGTCTGCCCGGCGGCGGCCATCCACGTGGCCGAGTAGTGCACCGGATCATCGTCGTCGGCGCATCGGTCGGCGGTTTGTCCGTGGCGGAGGCACTGCGCCGGGCGGGACACGAGGGCACGATCACGCTTGTCGGCGACGAGCCGCGGATGCCCTACGACCGTCCGCCGCTGTCCAAGCAACTGTTGTCCGGTCAGTGGACGCCGAGCCGGCTTGCCCTCCGCCCGGAGGCCGACATCCGCGCGCTGGGGCTGGATCTGCGCCTCGGTGTCCCGGCGAGCGCGCTGGACCTGGCGCGGCAGGTGGTGACGCTGGCCGACGACACGCGGGTGCCGTTCGATGCCCTGGTCGTCGCGACCGGAGTCCGGGCTCGGCAACTGCCCGGCACCGAGGGCGTCACCGGGGTGCACACGCTGCGCAGCCTGCCGGACGCGCTGGCCCTGCGGGACCGGCTGCGGCCGGGGCGGCGCCTGGTGATCGTCGGTGCGGGCTTCGTCGGCGCCGAGGTGGCCGCCACCGCCTGCGGCCTCGGGGTGCGGGTGACGTTGCTGGAATCAGGTCCGTTGCCGCTGGCCCTGGCCGTCGGCGAGGAGGCGGGCCGGTTCCTGACCAGCCTCCACCAGCAGCACGGCGTCCACATCCACACCCACGCAACGGTCGCCGAGATCGTCCACACCGACGGCACGGTGGCCGGGGTACGGCTGGCGGACGGGACCCTCGTGCCGGCCGATGACGTGCTGGTGGCGATTGGCTCCACGCCCAACACCGAGTGGCTCGCCGGCAGCGGCCTCGCCGACCGCGACGGCGTCGGGTGCGACCAATACTGCGCCGCCGCCGACGGAGTGTACGGGGTCGGCGACGTGGCCCGCTGGCACAACCCGCTTTTCGGCACCGCGATGCGGGTCGAGCACCGCACCAACGCCGCCGAGCAGGGGCTGGCCGTCGCCCGCAACCTGCTCGCCCCCGGGGCGCGGCGCCCGTTCGCCCCGGTGCCCTATTTCTGGTCCGACCAGTACGACACCAGGTTCCAGGCGTACGGCTGTCTCCGCGACCACGACGAGGCACTCGTCCTCGACGCCGCCTCGGCCGACCGTCGGCTGCTCGTCGCGTACCGGAAGGACGACCGCCTGGTCGGCGTGCTCGCCGCCGGCACGTCCCCCAAGATTTTGCGCGCCTGGCGCGCCCTCGTCGCGGCCCGCACCCCGTGGGCCGCTGCCCTCAACCACTCGACCGCCGCCTAACCCCAGGAGGTTTCCCATGAGCGCCGCCCCCGATCTGCCGGTCCTTCCCGGCGAACGCGACGCACGCTGCCCCTTCAACCCACCCGCCGAATACACGCGATGGCGCGAGGAAGACGGTCTGCGCCAGGTGAACTGGCAAGGGCACACGGTGTGGGCCGTGAGCCGGTACGAGGACATCAAGGCCGCCATGACAGATCCGCGGATCAGCGCGCAGACCCTCGGCGTGTTGCAGGGCAACGGAAACCACGATGGTCCCGACGCGCCGGAGGTCTTCCCGCGCATGGACGATCCGGAGCACGCCCGGCTGCGCCGCATGCTCACCAAGGACTTCACCGTGCGGCGCATCAACGCCATGCGCCCGCAGATCGAGGACATGGCCAACGACTTCATCGACACGATGGTCGCCAAGGGACAACCGGCGGACCTCGTCCAGGACTACGCGCTGCCGATCCCGTCGCTGGTGATCTCCCTGCTGCTCGGGGTGCCCTACACCGACCACGGCTTCTTCCAGGACATCACCAGCACCATGATGACCATGTCCGCCTCCCCGCAGGAGAAGGCGAAGGCCTCCGGGCAGTTCTTCGGCTACATGATGGAGCTGGTGGCGCGCAAGGAACGCGAACCGGGCGACGACCTGATCAGCCGGCTGATCCGCGAGCACGTCCAGACCGGGGAGCTGCGGCGCGAGACGGCGGCCATGAACGGGATCATCCTGCTCAACGCCGGCCACGAGACCACCGCCAACATGATCGCCCTCGGCGCGGTGGCGCTGCTGGAGAATCCCGAGGCCCTGGCCCGCATCCGGGACACCGACGACCCGGACGTGATCGCGAACGCGGTCGAGGAACTGCTGCGGTACCTGACGATCGTGCACAGCCTGGTCGCCCGCGTCGCCACCGAGGACGTCGAGATCGGTGGGCAACTCGTCAAGGCCGGCGAGGGCCTGATCATGAACCTGCCGGCCGGCAACTGGGACCCCGGCTTCGCCGAGCGACCCGAGACCCTCGATCTCGACCGCGCGGTGCGCGGCCACATCGCTTTCGGCTATGGCGTACACCAGTGCATCGGCCAGACGCTGGCCCGCGCCGAGCTTCAGATCGCCCTGCCCACGCTGCTGCGCCGGCTACCCGGGCTGCGGCTGGCGGTGCCGCTGGAGGAGCTGCGCTTCCGCAGCGACATGAGCATCTATGGTGTCCACGCACTGCCGGTCGGCTGGTGAGTCTCGTGACCGACCTCAGATTCGACGGCAAGGTCGCCATCGTCACCGGCGCCGGCAACGGGCTCGGCCGGCAGCACGCGTTGCTGCTGGCCGCCCGCGGCGCCCGGGTGGTCGTCAACGACATCGGCGGCTCGACAGCCGGCAGCGGGTGGGACAGCGGTCCCGCCGAGGCCGTCGCCCGGGAGATCCGCGACCGGGGTGGCGAAGCGTTCGCGGACTCCAACACCGTCGCCACCCCGGCCGGCGGTGCGGCGATCGTCCGCGCCGCTCTCGACGCCTACGGCCGGGTCGACGTCCTGGTCAACAACGCGGGCATCCTGCGCGATGCGCCGTTCGAGGACATCACCCCCGAGCTGCTCGACCCGGTCATCGACGTGCACCTCAAGGCGATGTTCCACGTGACCGGGCCGGCCTGGCGGGTCATGCGGGACCAGGGCTACGGCCGCGTCGTCAACACCACGTCGGCCGCCGGGTTGCTCGGCACCCCCCGCAAAAGCAACTACGGTACGGCCAAGGCGGGCGTAGCCGGTTTCACGCGCACCCTCGCGCTGGAAGGCGCCGAGCACAACATCAGGGTCAACGCCGTCGCCCCGATCGCCGCCACGCGAATGCTCACCGAATCCCTGGCGGACGCGGGCGGCGCCGCCACGGCCCTGATGAACGCCGTCGTCGACAGGCTCGATCCCGCCTTGGTCTCGCCCGTGGTGGCCTTCCTCGCCCATGCGGAGTGCCCGGTCACCGGCGAGATCTACACCGCCGGCGCCGGCCAGGTCGCCCGATTCTTCATCGGGCGGACCACCGGCTACCACCACCCGGCATTGTCCATCGAGGACGTCCGGGAGCACCTGGCCGAGATCCACGACGAGGCCGGCTACACCGTGCCCGCGAGTCCCCGCGAGGAGATCGCCGCGCTGTTGCGGGCCGTCGCCGCCGAGCCGAGATCTCCCACCACGTAGCTCGGCGCGCGCACCCATTCCCTCGGGCCCGATGCCGGGTGGCCACACCCGCAGGCCCGCCGAACGAAGGCTGTGTCGATGTTCGATGTCGTAGCCATACTCCACTGGTTCGGACCGTTCGTGCTGGTCGGCGTATTCCTGATCATCTTCGCCGAGTGCGGGCTGCTGATCGGCGTCGTGCTGCCCGGCGACCCCACGCTGTTCACCGCGGGCCTGCTCGCCGCCACCGGCGCCATCAACACCGAGCTGTGGCTCGTCTGCGTGGCCGTGACCGTGGCCGCGGTCCTCGGCAACATCTGCGGCTACTGGATCGGTGCGAAGATCGGGCCGCCGCTGTTCAACCGGCCGAACGGCAGGCTGCTGCACCAGGGCCAGGTCGAGAAGACGCGGAGGTTCTTCAAGAAGCACGGGCCCCGCGCGATCATCCTGGCCCGGTTCATCCCGCTGGCCCGCACGCTGATCACGATGGTGGCCGGCGTCGGGGGGATGGACCGGAGGACGTTCCTCCGCTACTCGATGATCGGCGCCGTGCTGTGGGCCACCGGCGTGACCCTGCTGGGCGGGCTCCTCGGCCAGATTCCCTGGGTAGCCGCCAACGTCGACACCATGCTGCTCCTGATGCTGTTCGCCATCGCGCTGGCCACGATCGTCCCGATGATCGGCGAGGCCGTGCGGAAGCGCCGCAAGAGGAAGCTCGCGTGATCAGATGCTGACGGAACCCGTGGCCGCCACGAAGGCGGTGACCCGACCGCCGCGGCAGGTGCTCGCCGCGCTCAGCGGCCTGCTGCTGGCGCTGTTCGTCGCCACGCTGAGCGGCACGGTGATCTCAACCGCGTTGCCCGAGATGCTCGGCCGGCTACACGGTTCGCAGGCCCAGTACACCTGGGTGATCACCGCCGCCCTGCTGACCGCGACCGCCTCGACGCCGATCTGGGGCAAGCTCGCCGACCTGTACAGCAAGAAGCGCCTGATCCAGATCGCCATCGTCGTGTTCGTCGCGGGATCGCTCGCCGCGGGCCTGAGTCAGTCCGCCGGTCAGCTGATCGCCGCCCGGGCGTTCCAGGGCCTCGGCGTCGGCGGCCTGCAGGCCCTGTCACAGATCGCGATCGCGACGATGATCGCGCCGCGGGAACGCGGCCGGTACAGCGGCTACCTCAGCAGCACCACGGCGCTGTCGACGATCGGCGGCCCGCTGCTGGGCGGGATCATCGTGGACACCTCGTGGCTGGGCTGGCGCTGGTGTTTCTTCATCGGCATCCCGGTCGCCGGCGCGGCGTTCCTGGTCCTGCAGGCGACGCTGCGGCTGCCGGTGGTCCACCGGGACGGCGTGAAGGTCGACTACCTGGGCGCGACCGGCATCACCGCCGGCGCCGGGCTGCTGCTGATCTGGATCTCGTTCGCCGGCGACGCGTTCGCGTGGGCGTCCTGGCAGAGCGCGGCCATGGTCGGCGGGGCGGCGGCTCTGCTCGCGCTGACCGGATGGGTCGAGACCCGGGCCGCGGAGCCCGTGATACCGCTCGGCATCGTGCGGCAGCGCACCACCGCCCTGGCCATCGTCGGCAGCCTTGCCGCCGGGACGGCCATGTACGGCGCGGCGGTCTTCCTGGCCCAGTACTTCCAGCTCGGGCGCGGCTACTCCCCCACCGTCGCCGGCCTGCTGACCATTCCGATGATGACCGGCATCCTGGTCGCCTCGATCGTCGCCGGCCGCCTGATCACCCGCACCGGACGCGTCAAACCGTTCCTCGTCACCGGCGCGATCCTGCTCGCCACCGGGCTCGCCGGCCTCGGCCTGACCGACCACCGCACCCCGCTGGCACTGCTCGGTGTGGCCATGCTGTGCGTCGGCGCCGGCGTGGGCATGACCATGCAGAACTTCGTGCTCGTCGTGCAGAACGCGGTGCCGCTCAAGGACATCGGCGCTGCCAGCTCCACTGTCGCGTTCTTCCGCTCGCTCGGCGGCACGATCGGCGTATCGGTGCTGGGCGCGATCCTCGCCCGCCAGATCAGCGAGCGCCTGCACACCGACCTCGCCGCCGCGGGCCGGCCGATCCCGGCCGGCCAGTCGCCCGGTGCCGAGGCGATCGTGCAAGCCGCGTACGGCGACGCGACCGGCACCGTCTTCCTGATCTCCGCAGCTGTCGCCGTCGTCGGCGTCATCGCCGCGGTCGCCCTCCGGCCGGTCAATCTGCGCAGCAGCCTCGACCTGGCCGGCCCGGGCCGGCCGGCTGACAGCCCGGACGGCCGCGAATCATGATCACGGACGACTCCCTAGCCCCAGTACGCGAGGGCCTGCCTGCCGAGTGACCCCCGCGAGCGATGTCGCGGGGGCGCCTGCGTCGGGACCGGTCAATAGCGGACCGTGATGACCACCCTTCGGTTGTACTTCTGCGTCCTGCCCTTGAGCGGCTTGACCCCGCCGGCACCGAGAACGACGATCGGAGCCCGGATGCCGACGCTCCTCAGATAGGCGCGGACCGCGACGGCGCGCCGTTTCGCCAGGACGCGGTTGAACCTCTTGGCCGCCTTCGATTTCTTGGTCGTCTGGGTGTAGCCGGTGATGGTCACCCGCTTCGCGGTCCGCAGCGGGCTGCGCATGCCGCGCAGCACGGACTTCGAGTGCGGGGTGAGCTTCGCCGACAGGTACGGGAAGATGAACGACCCGAGCGTCACCGTGTTGTTGACCGGTTTCGCCTTCCGCACGCTGCGCGTCTTGCAGTTGTCGTCCAGCACGATCCAGCTGCTGTCGCGCAGCGCCTCGCCGTCCGGGGTGATCCCGGTGAGCACCAACTCGTGCAGGCCGCCGGAGACGCAAACCTTGCTGGGCAGCCTGATCTGCGCCTCGAAGTTGCCGGCGTCATCGGTCACACCGGTGGCCACCTGCACCGGCGTGGACCGCATGGTCAGCACGTACGTCGATTTCGACAGCAGGCCGCCGCCGGTCATCACGGCCTGGGCGCCGACCACCGGCGAGTTGACCTCCAGGTCCAGCGTCAGCTGCAGGCGCGGCCGCTCGGTGGGTGTGGGTGCCGGCGTCTCGGTGGGCGGGGGTGCCGGGGTAGGCGGTGTGGTGGGTGCCGGTGTCTCCGTCGGCGTGGGCGCCGGCGTCTGGGTCGGCGTCGGTGCCGGTGTCTCCGTCGGCGTGGGTTCCGGGGTGGGCTCCGTCGTCGGCGGTGTGGTGGGTGGCGTGGTCAGCGGGGGCGGCGGCGGGGGCGGCGTGATCACGTACGTGTACGCCGCGGCCTCTCCGTCGAACCCGCCGAGCGCGGTCAGGTTCACCGAGACCGGGCCGAGCACCGTCCCGGCGGGAATGGTGCAGGTCACCTGGGTCTCCGACACGTTCACAATGCCGGTGCACGGGGTCTCGTCGAACATGACCGAGCTGGTCAGCAACAGGTTGGTGCCGGTGATGGTGAGGGTGCCGCCGCCGGACAACCGCCCGGAGGCCGGCGAGACCGAGGTGATGCTCGGCGCCGGATAGGTGTACGTGTACGCGCTCGCCAGCGTGCCCGTGCCCGCCGTAGCGGTGAGCGACAGGTCGACGAGACCGGTCGAGACCCGGGCCGGAACCGTGCAGGTCACCTCCGTCGCGGACACGTTGTTGATCGAGTCGCAGGCGGCGCCGCCCAGGCTCACCGCGCTCGTGCCGGACAGCAGGGTGCCATTGATGGTCAGCGTGCCGCCGCCGGCCAGCAGGCCAGTCACCGGGCTGACCGACGTCACCTCCGGCACTTCCACGTAGGTGTATGCGGCGGCTGCGGTCGCCGAGCCGGTCGCCGCGGTGAGCGCCACGCCGACGGTGCCGGTCTCGAGCGCCTCCGGAATGGTGCAGGTCACCTGGCTGATCGACACGTTCACCACGGAGGCACACTCGAAGCCGGCCACCGTGATCGAGGACGTCCCGGTCAGGTTCGTACCGTTGATGGTCAGCGTGCCGCCGCCGGCCACCGAGCCCGAGGTCGGCGACACCGAGGTGATCGTCGGCGCGGGCCCGTACGTGTAAGCGTTGGACAGGGCGTCCGTGCCGTTCGGGCTGAGCACCATCACAGGGACGGTGCCGCCCAGCACGTTCATCGGGATGGTGCACGTGAGTTCGGTCGGCGACACCACCACGACGGGGTTGCAGAGCATCGCCGACATCATGACCGTCATCGTCCCCTCCAGGTCGGTGCCGGTGATGGTCAAGGTGCCGCCGCCGGCGGTCGGGCCCCCGATGGGCGAGACGGAGGTGATCTCGGGCGACGGGATCGACGCGGCGAACTTCATCTCGACCGCGCCGGCCCCGCCGTCGGCCAGCACCGCCGCGTCCGAGGCGGCGAGTCCGGTGCCCCCGGCACCGGCGCCGGTGCTGCCGGCCACACCCGTCTTCCTTGCCAGCATGGCCGAGGTGGCGATGAAGGTGGAGCCACCGCCGCCACCGCCGCCGAGGAAGTCCGGGCTGCCGGTGAAGATCTGCACGCCGCCGGCCTCGACCGGGTCCTGCGCGGCGCCACCGCCACCGCCGGTATAGCCACCACCACCACCGCCACCGCGTTGGGTGTCGATCATCGCGCCGGCACCGCCCGCGGCGACGGTCCCCGCCACCGCGTTCCCTCCCGCCGAGCCGGAGACCTCCCCGTCACCGCCCGCGCCGCCGGTGCCGTTGGTGAGGCCGGCAGCACCGGCCGGGGCGTCGTAGCCACCGCCGACGAAGCCGGCGCCCGCGCTGCCCGCGTTGCCACCCGCACCGGTGGGCTCGGCGCTGGTGTCCTTCCCGCCGGCACCGCCACCGCCGCCCGCGATGACCAGGGCGCCGAGCAGGCCCGTCACGTTGTCGTAGGCGAAGACGCCGGTGCCGCCGCCACCGCCACCACCGCCAAGGGAGCTGTTCGCCCCGGCGACGCCGGCCGCGCCGCCCTCGCCCACGTCGACCACCAGGTAGTCGGTTCCGGTGGGCAGCGTCGCCCAGCCGTAGACCGTCGCGCCCTTGCCCCCGCCGTACCAGGTATGCGCGGCCCGGCTGCCGCCGCCGCCCCCGCCGGTGACCTTCAGCCGCACGGCCGTCGCGCCGGACGGGACGGTGATCTGGTCGGTGTCCGCGATCGTGCAGGCGATCTCCGCGTTCAGGGCCGGAGTGGTCGTGCCGCAGACGGGCAGGTCCGCGGCCGCCGGTGCGGCCGGGACCGTCGCGAGTCCGACCCCGAGCAGCAAGGCGGTGGCCGCGGCACCCCAAGGTCGGAGCACACCAGGCCGGGACGGTGGTGGCAGGGCCGGCATAACTCATCTCCTAGCAAGTTGGATGCGGCGTAGGCCCAGCTTGCCCGACTATGAGGATGCGGAGACAGGGAATAGACGACATTACGGACACCACCCAGGGTGACCGAGGCGGGGTGGTTGAGCCGGACCGGGCCGATGCTCAGGCCGCTACGGCGAATCCGCCGGTCCAGGAGATCTTCTCGCCGGCCGCCAGGCTGATCTGCAGGAAGCCGACCGCCTCCAGCTCGCGGGCCCGCTTGAGGCCGCCCGCGTCCACGGCGCGCAGGCCGGCCGCGCTGACCACGCCGGCGAGCAGCGCCTTGGCGTCCGCGTCGTCGCCGGCCAGCAGCACGGTGGTCGGCTGGCCGCCCACATCGCCGGAGGCCAGCGTGCCCGCGAAGGTGGTGTTGAACGCCTTGACGACCTGCGAATCGGGCAGCGCGGCGGCGATCTCGGCGGCGGCCGAGCCGTCGGCCGGCACGGTCAGGCCGTCGAACGTCTCGAAGTTCACCGGGTTGGTGATGTCGACGACAACCTTGCCCGCCAGCTGCGCGGCGCGCTGGGCGATGACCCCGGCGACCGACGAGTACGGCACGGCGAGCACCACCACGTCGCCGGTGACCGCCGTACCCGTGTCGGAGCTGTTCAGCAGCTCGACGGTGTTGCCGCCCTTGGCGGCCAGGCCGGCGATGGCCTGGCCCATGTTGCCGGTGCCGATGATGCTGATGTGCGCCATGGTGACCTCCTGAATTGGTTGTAGCTACAACATAGACTCCGGCAGAGGTTGTAGCAACAACTATCTTGCTGGCATACTGTGAGCGTGGACACGCGATGGCTCAGCCCGGAGCAGCTGGCGGCATGGATCCGGCTGACCGCGGTCCTGGAGCTGCTGCCGGCGGCCCTGGACAGTCAGCTCCGGCGCGACGCCCAGCTGACCCACTTCGACTACTACGTGCTCGCGATGCTCTCCGAGGCGCCCGGCCGCACGCTGCGCATGACGACGCTCGCCGGATACACCACCGCCACCCTCGCCCGCCTCTCCCACGTGGTGCAGCGCCTCGAGGGCCGCGGGCTCCTGGAGCGCTTCCCGTGCCCGCAGGACCGGCGCGCGACCAACGCCCGGCTCACCGAGGCCGGCTGGCAGAAGATCCGCGAAAGCGCTCCCGGGCACCTGACGGCCGTCCGCGACAACGTCATCGACGCGCTCACCCCCGACCAGATCACCCAGCTCGGCGAGATCACCGACGCCATCCTGCACCGGCTCGACCCCGACGGCGCCCGAGCGGCGCTCTACCAGCGATACGACCCGCCGCAAAACTGATCAGGGATGCCGCGCGGCTAATGTAGATTCCATCTACGTAGATCCCATCTACCTAGATTCCGGCCTGCCGTAGGCTGCTGAGCTGTGCCGACAGCAGCCCCGCGCGCCGCCTGGCCGATGCCCCGCCGGGGCGAGGTCCTGCTAGCGGCGGCGATCGTGGCGGCTCAGGCACTGTGGTGGCCGGTAGGGCCGGGCTTGCTGGGCAAATCCCCGGATCTGCGGGCGCTGTGGCTGGTCGTGCCCCTGACCGCGCTGGCCGGCACCGCCCTGCGATACCGCCGGCATGCGGCCGAGGCGGCGCTGGCGGCGGCGATGACCGGCACCGCGATCGGGATCGTGCTGCTGCTTCCGGCGCGGGCCGGGATTCGCGTCACGGATGTGATCGCCGGGCCCCTCGCGGTGGGCCTCGTGCTGTTCGCCCTCGCGGTGCACGGCTCCCTGCGGCGGTCGGTCGGCGGGGCGGTCGCGGTGCCGGTGACCTGCGCCGCCCTGGTGGTGCTGCTGGGGATGCCCCTGCGTGCCGCCGCCGGCTCCGGCGTTCTGCTGGGCGCGGCGTGCGCGCTGATCTGGGCCTCGGGCCGTCGTGCCCGGCGCCGGCGAGCGCTGGTACGGGCCGAGCGGGAGTACCGGGCGGCGGCGCAGCACCTGCCGGCCTGGGCCGCGGCGGCCGAACGGCGCCGGCTGGCCGCCGAGCTGCACGACGTGGCGGCGCACCGGCTGACCGGGATCGCGGTCGCGGCGGCGGCCGGGCTGCGGGTCGACCGTCCCGAGCTCCGTGCCGAGGCGATCGAGCACGCCGCGGTGGCCGGCCGGCAGGCGGTGGACGAGCTCGACCGCCTGGTCTCGCTCGAGCCGGCGCGGGCCGCGGCCACGCTCTCTGATGTCGAGACACTCGTGGCGGGGCACGGCATCGGTGACTTCGTGCGCAACGGTCGGCGGGTGCCCGGCCGGCTGGAAGACCTGGCGTATCGCGTCGTTCGGGAAGCCCTGACGAATGCCGCCCGCTACGCGGCCTCGGCGACGATGTCCGTGCGCGTCGAAGCGCGCGACGGCGTCTTCACTGTCTCGGTCACCGATGACGGCGGCACGGTCGCGGTCGGCGGGCTCGGCGGCGGCCAGGGTCTGGCCGGCCTGCAAGATCTGGTACGGGCCGCCGGCGGCGTCCTGCGGGCCGGGCCGCGGGAACGGGGCTGGCAGGTGCTGGCGGAGGTGCCGATCCCGGCGAACGGCTATCCGGTACGCACCGGTCTCGCGCGGCGCGGTGCCGCCGTTCGTGACCGCGCGCTCATCGTGGCCGCGGCCGGCATCTCGCTGGGAGTCGTGCTCCTGCCCTCGGCCGGCGACCGGGACCTCCTCGCGGAGCCGGGCCCGGCGTTGCTGATGCTCTGCGCTCTGATCGCGCACTCGGTGCCGCTGGGCTGGCGCCGGATCGCGCCGGCCCGGGCGATGGCCGCCGCGGTGGCGCTGCTGGCCGGCTGGGTCGGCGCCTGCGTCGTCGGATGGGTCGGCGTGGATCCGGCCGCCCTGTTCCTGGGGTCCTGGTGGATCGAGCTCGTCCTGGTGTACTCGGTGGCGGCGTACCAGCCCGATGCCCGGCGCAGCTGGTGGGCGCCGCTGGCGGTCGCGGCGGTCGGCGGCGTCGCCCTGGCCAACGGCCCCGGGATCCACGGCAACACCGCCGCGGTGGCCGCGGTCCTGTCGAGCCTGGCCCTCGTGCCGACCGGCGGAACCTGGCTGGCCGGCCTGGGGGTGGCGGCCCTGCGCCGCCGGCGGGTCACCGCCGCGGCTCAGGAACGGGCCGTGCGACAGCGCGACGCCGCCGAGGCGACCGCCTCGGCCCGCGGCCATCTTGCCGCTCGCCTGCGGCGCGACGCCCGGCAGCACGCGACGGCGATCGTGGCCGCCGCGGACTCGGGCCGGCTCGCCGAGGTCGTCACCGGCGCGCGCGCCGCCCTCGGCGCCCTGCGGGCGGTCATCCACGACGGCGAGTTGGAGGGCGCCGAGCCGCCGCCCGGGCTGGTCGCGCTGGCCGACCTGGCCGCCCGCCGGCGTACGGCATTGACGGTCGCCGGACCGCTCGCAGCGCTGCCGGCCGCGGTCGAGGTGACCGGCTACCGGGCCGCGGCGCTGCTGCTGACCGACGGCGCCCGGGCCCACCTCGAGATCTGCCGGGACGGCATCGAGGTGTCGGTGTGGCGCACCGCGGCCCTCGAGCCGCGGGCCGTCCGGGAGTTGCGCCACATCGTGGACGAGGCCGACGGCTCGATGGCGGTGTCGTACGGCCGCGATACCGTCCGGATATGGCTCCCGGATCCGACGCGCTGATCACGGTCGTGGTCGCCGACGACCAGCCGATCATCCGCGGCGGCATCGCGGCCGTCCTCGACGCCGAGCCCGACCTGACGGTGGTCGGCCAGGCCGGTGACGGTCTCGCCGCGCTGCGGCTGGCGGAGCAGCTCCGGCCCGACATCGCGGTCCTCGACATCCGCATGCCGGGCCTGGACGGCGTCGCGGTGGCCGCGGCGATCGGTGACCGGCTGCCGGCCACCCGCACGATCATGCTCACCACGTTCGGGCTGGATGAATATGTGTTCACGGCGCTGCGAGCGGGCGCCTCGGGCTTCCTGCTGAAGGACGCCGAGCCGGCCGACCTGGTCGCGGCCGTCCGGGTCGTCCGGGCCGGCGGGGCGCTGATCGACCCGGGGGTGACCCGCCGCCTGATCGACCGGTTCGCGGTCGGCCCCGGCCCCGCCGACGCGGCCCGGCTGACCGGCCTGACCCCGCGCGAGACCCAGGTCCTGCAGCAGGTCGCACGCGGGCTGTCCAACGCCGAGATAGCGGCGGAGCTCGGCATCAGTCCCGCCACCGTGAAGGATCACGTCGCGATCATCCTGGGCAAGCTGGGCGTCCGCGACCGGGTCCAGGCGACCATCGCCGCGTACGAGGGCGGGCTGATCCGCCCGGGGGTCCGCTGACGGACCCCCGCCGCACGGCGGGGTGCCGCCCCGGAAAGGTCATCCCGGGTACGGAGGAAACGGGCCGGCGCCGTGGCGAGACTGAGCCCATGGCACCAGTGCTCCGCCGCATCGCCGGCCTGCTCATCCTCGTCATCGCCCCGATCGCTACGGCCGTTGCCGGCGTGGCGGCGTTCCTCCTCGCCGCCTTGGTCAGCTCCGATGTCCGCGTGTTGTGCCTGACCGGCCTGGCAGCGGGCGCGCTGACAGCCTTCGCCCTGGCGCTGCCGGGCTGGTCCCTCGTGCGCCGCCGGCGGTTCGCGACCGGCTACGCCTGCCTGGTGGTCGTCGTCTGCGCCGCCTCGTTCTCGCTCGCGGTCCTGGTGCCCGGCCCGCGACCGGGCGCCGGCCCGACGCCGAGCGGGGTCGGCTTCTGGGCGCTGCGGACCGGTTCCCACATCGCGTACGTCCACCGACCGGCCGCGGGACAACCCCGGCCGTACCCGGTGCTGTTCCTGCACGGCGGTCCCGGAACCCCCGGCGAAGGGCTGCCGGCGGTCACCGCCGACCTGAGCGCCGCCGGCTTCAACGCCTACGCGTACGACCAACTCGGCGCCGGCCGATCGACCCGGCTGCGCGACGTCCGTGGCTACACCGTCGCGCGCCAGGTCGCCGACCTGGAAGCCATCCGCGTCACGCTCGGGGTCGACCGCCTCATCCTCGTCGGGCAGTCCTGGGGTGGTTCCCTGGCCGCCCAGTACCTGGCCGCCCATCCGCAACACGTGCAGCAGGCGGTGTTCACCTCGCCGGGCCCGATCTGGCCGCGAGCCTGGGCCGGCGGTGGCGGCGGAGACCCCTGGGCCCGGCTGTCGACCGAGCAGCGGCGCCGGCGCGACGCCGTGCTCGACCACCCCCGGATCCTCGCGCAGGCCGTGCTCCAGCAGATCAACCCCAACGCCGCGCACAGCCTCGTCGGCGACGACGAGGCGGACGAGATGCTGCACCGCGTCGCCGTGCTGGGCAAGGACGCGACCGCCTGCCCGGGCAGCGCCTCCGCCCCGGTGCACGGCAACCACCAGGGTTTCTACGTCAACCAGCTCACGGTGGCCGACTTCGACACCATCGCCGATCCCCGGCCGGCCCTGCGGACCACGGCGGTGCCGGCGCTCATCATGCGCGGCGCGTGCGACTTCGTGCCGTGGCCGGTCACCCGCGAATACCGCGACGTCCTGCCGCAGGCCGTCCTCGTGGCGATCCCGGGCGCCGGGCACGGCATCGCGGCCGGGCAGCCGGCGCTCTACTCCCAGCTTCTGCTGGCCTTTCTCACGGGGCGCCGGTTGCCGCTGACGCCCTATACCGCCGAGTCGCCGCCAAGCGCCTGAATGGTCAGGGCACAGCGTCAGGAAACAGCCGGGTACGGCAGGGTCGCCGGTGCGAGCCGGGCCCGCTTTCCGGTCGTACGCAGCGTCGGCGCGCTGCCGTGGCGGAACAGCCGCCCGCCGAACCGCAGCCAGGCGACCTCGCCGTCGCGGCCCCGGACAAAGTTGGCCCGGCTGTGCGTGTCGGTGCCGTCCGGCGCCAGCGCGAGCACGTAGTCCCGGCGGTAGAAGGCCAGCCGCAGCGCCTCGGTGTCGCCGTCGCGGAGGCTGAGCTGGCCCGCGTCCGGGACCAGTTGCAGCTCGAACGGGTAGGACGTGCCGTCGAAGTCGATCTGCTCGCCGGAATAGGTGCCCGCGTAGGCGGCGAGAGCGGCGTCCGGCAGCGCACGGGGAACGGCCGGGAGGTTGCTCACGCCGGCGAAGCGGCGCAGCGCCCAGTCGTCCGCGAACAGCTCCGCGGTCAGCCCCGGGCCACCCTCCGAATTGGTCAGCACGGTCAGCGCGAATCCGCGTTCGGGCACCATGAGGAAGCCGGAGTGCTGGCCCGTCCAGTCGCCGCCGTGCTGGACCACCCGCGGCCCCTCGGCGGTCGGCCGCAGCATCCAGGTCACACCCGCGCCGTCCAACTCCACGAAGAGCGTGCCGCCCGGGCCGGGACGGGACTGCATCGCCCGGATCGAGCGGGGCGTGAGCAGGCGGCGGCCGCTGCCGGGCACCCGGCCGTCGCCGAGGTGGAAGCGGGCCCACCGGAGTTGGTCGCGGGCGCTGGAGATCAGCCCGCCGGCGGGGTTGATGCTGCGCGGGATGGCGAAGGCCGCCGGCAACGCGACCGGCAGACCGTCGGGCCCGGGCACGTGCGAGGTGGCGACCGCGACGCCGGGCAGCTCATCCAGGAAGAACCGGCTGTGCTCCAGCCCCAGCGGGCCGGTCACCAGCGTGTGCATGGCTTGCTCGTACGGCCTCCCGGCGGCCACCTCGATCAGCCGCCCGGCCAGCGAGAGCGCCGCGTTGTTGTATGCGAACAGCGACCCCGGCCGGAAGAGTTGCGGCAGCCGGGCCATCGCCGCCACGTACTCGGCGAGCGCGGCCTCGTCGGAGCCCGTGTCCAGGAAGAAGTCACCGAGCCAGCCGGCGCTGTGGTTGAGCACCTGGCGCACGGTGACCCGCGCGGACGCGGCCGGATCGGCGGTGCGGAACTCCGGCAGGTAGCTGCGCACCGTACGGTCCAGGTCGAGCCGGCCGCGCTCGACCAGGCGCATGACCGCCGTACCGGTAAAGGTCTTGGTGGTGGAAGCGACCCGGAAAACGGTGTCGCCATCCACCGGCGCCGGTGCGTCGACGTTCGTGACGCCGAAGCCGCGCACGTACTCCTTGCCCCGATAGAGCAGGCCCACCGCCACGCCGGGGATGCCGTACCGGGCCATCCCCTCGCGGATCTTCTCTTCCAGCTCGCGCACGACGGCCGGCGCCCGCGTGGCGGTGGCGCCCGCCGCCGGGGCACCCATCGCCGTGCCGGTCGCGACGGCCGCCACACCACCGGCGGTAGCCCGCAGTAGCGTGCGGCGGGACATCGGCTCAGGCATCGAACTACCCCCTGTCGTTCGCGCGCCGGTCGGGCGCATGTCCGATTGACTGTATCCACTCCTCTCAATATCGCCAGGCGCGCGATCATTGACATAGACAGGCCCCGATGTCAGGGTACGGGCACCGATCACCGTGTCGCCCACGCCTGCCACGGGCCGCTACCCGCTGCCCGCCAGAAGGGAACGCCCATGCGCCTACGACGGACCATCGCACTCGGCGCCGCCGCCGTCGCGGCCGCCACCGGAATCCTCATCGGACCGGCGCCCGCGCAGGCGGCCATCGCCGTCAACCTGGCATCGACCATCGCATTGAACAACTGTTCCGCCTCCCTGGTGCGCTACCCGAGCTCGATCAGCTCCGACCGGGCGATGATGCTCACCAACGGCCACTGCTACGAGGGCGGCTTCCTCGCCGCCGGGCAGGTGCTCCAGAACCGCACCAGCACCCGGTCAGGCACGCTGCTCAACGCCGCCGGCACCGCGCTGGGCCGGGTCCGCGCCGACCGCCTGCTGTACGCGACGATGACCGGCACCGACGTCACGCTCTACCGACTGACCTCCACCTACGCGACCCTGCAAAGCTCCTACGGCGCGACCGCGCTGACCATCGCCGACAGCCATCCCGCCGACGGCAGCACCGTCGCGATCCCGTCCGGATACTGGAAACGCACCTGGAACTGCAAGATCGACAGATTCGTCGGCACGCTCCGCGAGGACAGCTGGACCTGGCACGACTCCATCCGCTACGACCCGGCCTGCGACACCATCTCCGGCACGTCCGGATCCCCCATCGTCGACACCACCTCCGGCCAGGTCGTCGGCATCAACAACACCGGCAACGAAGACGGCGCGATGTGCACGCTGAACAACCCCTGCGAGGTCGCCGACAACGGCACCACGACGGCTTTCCCGGACCAGAGCTACGGCCAACAGACGTACTGGTTCACCACCTGCGTCACCGCCGACCGGACGATCGACCTCACGAAATCCGGTTGTCTGCTGACGAAGCCGGCCGCCTGACCGGCAGCACGTCCTGATCGAACGACGTGCTGGACCACCCGCAGGTTCCGGATGGCGCCGCGCGGTCAGCTCGCCGATCCGCCGCTGCACCGCATCGGTACGCAGGTGCGGGTCTCCAGCGCCTCCCAGACCTCGCCCATGCCGCCACGACCGATTAGGGTCTTCAGCTCATAGGGACCGATTGCTCCGCGCACTGTTCACCCCGGGTCATGCGAAGGCCGGATCAGGCGACGGCGACCGCCCTCCCCGCTCAATGTAGGGAAAGGAGGCAACGACCACTATCGGATGACCAAGCCGAAAGCCAGGATCGGGCAGGGTCGGAACCGCCGATCCTGGCAGCTTCGGGTTTATGTGCGGAATGGGCCGGTGACGCAGTACGTGATGCCACCGGACGACGAGCCGGTGGTGCCGCGCTGGGAGGAGAAATAGAGCCGGTTACCGACGGGGGTGAACGCCGGACCCGTGATCTCCGACGAGTTCTGGCCGGTGATCCGCAGGAATACCGAGATCGTGTCGTCCGGGCTGATCAGGCAGATTTCCATGTTCCCGCCGTCCTCGGCGACATACAGGTCGCCGAAGGTGGACCCGGTGACGTTGTCCACGCCGGTCAGCGGGGCGGCGCCGGGGCTGACCAGGCTGTCGTCGTATGCCAGTTCGTAGGTGTTGGTGGTCAGGTTGACTTGCCAAACGCGGCTGTCACCCTTGGTGGTGAACCACACGGTGTCGTTGGCGTAGTGGCAACCCTCCCCGCCGTTGAACGATTTGGAGCCGGAGACCTGGCTGCGGGTGACGGTGGGCGAGCCGGCCGGGTCCGGGACCGTGACCCAGGTGAACGAGCCGGAGGTGGCGCTGCCGGCCACGAGCACCTGCAGCACGCCGGCGGACAGGTCACCCCAGGCGGTGGGGACGAACCGGTAGAACCGGCCGTTGGTCTCGTCCTCGGTCAGATAGATGACCTTCCGTACGGGATCAGCGGCGGCGGCCTCGTGCTTGAAGCGGCCCATGGCGGGGCGGGCCACCGCGGTCCCGCCCAAGGGGTAGGTCTCCCACACCCGGCCCCGGCTGACCTCTTCACAGGACAGCCAGGTGTTCCACGGGGTCTTGCCGCCAGCACAGTTGTTGTCGGTGCCGGACAGGATGCGGCCGGCGCCGGTGATACCGCCACTGGAGTTGAACGACACCATCGAGGCGCCACCTCCGGAGGCGGGGCTTGTCTCGGAGTTGGAGACGTAGACCCAGCCGCTGCCGTTCGGGATCACGGCCCCGCCGTCGGGGGCGCTGTGCCAGATGTACGAGGTGCCCGGCACCGCCTGTCCCGACCGGGCGATCACCTGGGTGGTGAAGCCGGCCGGCGACTGGATGCCGTTGGCGTCGGCCGCCTGCAGGGGTCCGTACGGCCCGAGGCCGTTCTGCGCCGGCGCCGCGTACGCCGCCGACCAGGCGGTGAACGGCAGCGCGAGGCCGCCGGCTCCGGCGATTGTGGCCCGCAGCAAGGTACGTCTATCCATTGGCTCTCCTCGATTGGAAGGACGACCGTAACCAGCCGTTGTCGACTGGCGGCCAAGGGTGCGTGAACGAGGCGCTACGACAATTCGACAATGGACACCCGTCGCCGGGCACGGCCGGCATTCACGAACCGGTTCGGCGACGATCCTTCACAGCCACCCTTAACGTTCGTTAAACGCACGGTTCGCGTTCACGAGCCGGTCATGCGTCGGCCGTCTGACCGTCGCAACGTCGGCGGTGGACGGCGGTCAGATCCGGCCGCTGGTTCCGTGAGTTTCAGCCTGAGGTGATCCGGTGGGCGCAACGCTCGTCCAGGCCGCCGGTGGGGCGGTCTGGCGCAACAACGACGGCACGACCGAGGTGGCCGTGGTGCACCGGCCCCGGTACGACGACTGGTCGCTGCCCAAGGGCAAGGCGACCCGGGGCGAGCATCCGCTGGCCACCGCCTGCCGGGAAGTACGGGAGGAGACCGGCATCCGTCCGGTGCTCGGGCCGCGGCTGCCCACCCAGCGGTACCGGTCACCCGCCGGCGCGAAGGTGGTGCGATTCTGGGCCATGTCCGGCCGGGACGACGGATTCACCCCCACAGCCGAGGTCGACGAGGCGCTCTGGTTGCCAGTGCCCGAGGCCCGGGCCATGCTGACCCACCAGCGCGACGTCACGGTTCTCGACGCGCTGGCAAGGGCCACCATGGTCGACGCTGTGGTGCTGTTGGTCCGCCCCGCCAGCGCCGGGGCCCGGCGTGGCGGCGGTGCACCCGCGCTCGACGGTCCCGGGCGCCGGCAGGCCCGGGCGCTGCGCCGCCTGCTGCCCGGCTTCGGCCCCGGCCGGCTGGTGTGCGTTGCCGACGACCGGCGCCGCGACACTCTCGCGCCGTTGGCCGCTCGGTTGCGCCTGCCCGTCGGCTACGGGCGGGACCTTCTCAAGGTGTACGACCGCAGCCGGCGCGCGGGCAACGTACACCGGTTCCGGGACCTCGCCGCCGCCGGCGGCACCACGGTGGTCGCCGCCCCCGGGTCGGTCATCCGTGAGGTGATCACCGCGCTCGCTCGGGACGACACCCTCGCGCTGCCGCGCGTCCGTGCCAGGAAGGGCAGCCTCTGGGCACTGTTCTTCTACCGCGCCCGCTTGGTCTGTGCGGACTACTACCCCAGCCTGCTGGAGCCGGGCCGCTAGCTCACCGCGGCCGGGTGACCCCGACGGTCAGTCCTTCTCGGCAGGTCATCACAGCCATCCGGCCCGACGCAGCAGTCGGTGCAGGACGGCGGCGCCGACCAGGATGAGCAGCAGGACACTCGGGTAGCCGTACCGCGAGGTCAACTCGGGCATGTACGAGAAGTTCATCCCGTAGATGCCGCCGACCGCAGTCGGCACCGCGGCGATGGCAGCCCACGAGGCGATCTTCCGCATGTCGTTGTTCTGGTCCACGGTCACCTGGGTGAGGCGGGCCTGGAGAAGGGCGTTGACCACATCGTCGAAGGCGACGACCTGCTCCACGACGGCGGCGTGGTGGTCGGCGACGTCGCTGAAGTAGCGGCGGATCCCCTTGGGCAGGTCAGCGAACTGCCTGCCGGCCAGGGCAGCCAGCGCGCGCTGCAGCGGAAGCACGGCCGCCTTGAACTTCATCAGCTGGCGTTTGAGCTGGTAGATCTGTTCGACCGAGACCGGCGCCCCGGCCGCGAACACGGCTGCCTCGGTCAGGTCGATGTCGGTCTGCATCGCGGCCGCGATGTCGACGTAGACGTCGACGAGGCGGTCGAGGATAGCGTGCGCAACCGACCATGGGCCCTGGGCCAGCAATTCCGGTTCGGAACTCAGGCCGGCACGCAGCGAGCTGAGCTCCATGACGCTGCCCTGCCGCACGGTGATGACGAAGTGTGGGCCGACGAAGACGCGGACGAAACCGGTGCTGACGATCTCGCTGGTAGCGGTGACCCGGTCGTGCTCGACGTACTGGGCGACCCGGACGACGAGGAACGCCACGTCCTCGTAGCGCTCGATCTTCACCCGTTGCTCGCGGTGCAGGACATCTTCGACCGCCAGCGGATGCAGGCCGAACACGTCAGCGACGCGGGTGAGTGCGGCCTCGGTGGGCTCGTGCAGACCAAGCCACACAAAGGCGCCATCCTGCTCCCGTGCCTTCTCGTGGAGCCGCCCCAGATCCGCGGCGGAGCCGGGGCTCTCGACGCGGCTCGCTCGGGCGCGGCCACCGGTTGCTGCCCCCAACAGGTACGGATCACATCGAAACCGTCACCCGCGGCGCCCGAGACGGTGGCGGTCCCCTGCCGAAGCGTCCAGCCGGAGGGCGTGCTGAGCCACCACTGCGTACCGTTGTTGAAAAGCCGGCTGCCCCAGGACGACACGCCGTCGCCCACCGCGCTGAGGTCGACAACGGCCGGGAGGTCACCGGAGGCGGTGACCTCCAGCCGCAAAAACTGGAACTGACCGCCGCCCGCCGGGGCCTGGAAGACCCAACCGTCGCGCCCGGCACCGGGACTCCCCGGCGGGAAGTCGCCACAATCGGAGACACCGAAACCCGCGGCGGTCACGGCGGTGCTCCGCAACCGCACGACGAGCGGGCTACCGCCGTACGCGTCGGCCCGCCCGGGCCCGGCCACGGCACCGCCGGCGGCGAAAGCGACCAGCAGCGCGGCCCCGGAGATGCGGCGAAACCACCCCACCCGCGGCACTGTCCGAACGCGAGTCACGGCAAACCCTTCCGCGGTACGACGGCATCGACGGTGATCGTCACCTTCGCAGCCGAAGGTGTCCGGCAGGGTAACGCGAGGTTCGCGCCGGACGTCCGCCGATCACCCGGGTCTCACTTGGTCGTGCGCTTGACCGCGGCACGGTCGCTCGCCACGATGAGGCCGAGCAGCTCCCGGCCCAGCCGTGAAACAAGCCCATGCCCCTTTAGGGGCCCTGGACCCGCCCAATGGTTCCCTCGTTTCGGGCCGGAACGCCGAGCCGCGGGGCGGGCGGCTCGGCAAGGAAGCGAAACAGCAGCCAGGCCAGGCCGGGAAAGGCGATCAGCGGCATCAGGGCCGTCCGCAGCGACGTGGCGTCCGCCAGCGCGCCGATCAGCGGGCTCGCCAGGCCCCCGATGCTGACCGTGAGGCCCAACGTGATGCCGCTGGCAGTCCCGACCCGGCTGGGCAGATAGTCCTGGCCGAGCGTGACCTGCAGCGCGAACGGGATGTAGAGGCCCGCCGAGGTCAGCGCCACGAACATGAAGAAGGCCGGCCCGGTAACGAAGATGACCCCGGTGGTGGCTACCAGGGCGAGCAGGTAGGACCAGCGCACCACGGTGACCCGGTCCCAGCGGTCGGCCAGCCGGCCGCCGGCCACGGTGCCGACCGCGCCGCCCAGGTAGAGCAGGAACAGCGCGACGGCGCCGACCGAGGTGCCCCCGCCGGTGCGCTCCTGGGCGTAGAGCGCCACGAAGGTGCCCAGTCCGATGAACACGATCGAGCGGCAGACGACGGCCAGCGAGAGGATGGCGAACGACCTGGGGTCGTCGATGCCGGTCCGGGATTCGGCGCCGGAGCCCGGCGCGGCCCGCAGCGCGCGCAGCAGGGGAAGGCACAGCGCCGCTCCGGCCAGGCCGGGGATGATGAGCACCGGCGTCAGTCGCAGGCCGCCGCCGGCCATCACCGCGGTGACCATGAGCGGCGCGAACGCGAATCCGACGTTTCCGCCGAGGGAGAACCAACCCATCGCGGTGTGGCTGCCACCGCTGGCCCGGCGGGCCAGGCGGGCGGACTCGGGATGATAGGCGGCCACGCCGACTCCGGCGATGGCGGTGAAGACCAGTGTCAACCCGTACGAGCCGCTGACACCGCTGAGTCCGATGCCGACACCGGCCAGGACGGTGCTCACCGGCAGGAGCCAGGGCAGCGCCCACCGGTCGGTGATGGCGCCGAAGAGTGGCTGCGCCACCGAGGAGAGCAGCGAGGCCGCCAGCACCAGGCCCGAGACCGCAGCGTACGTGTACTCCCGTTCGGCTATGAAGAACGGCACCAATGCCGTGACGGCACCCTGGTAGACGTCCACACATGCGTGGCCGATCGCCAGCAGAATTATCGACCTGTTTCTCCGCACTCGGCAATGATCGCGGGAAGCCATGCTGTCGCGCTTCCGATAAACTGCCAACCAATGCCTGAAACTCGCCACGTCGCCATCGCGCCGACCCGGGCCCAGCCGTTGCCCGCCCGGGCCGCCATCGACGCTCACCGGCACGACGACCATCAGATCGTCTACGCGGGCCGCGGCGTGCTCACCGTGAGCACGGACGCGGGCTCGTGGGTGGTGCCCGCCAGCAGAGCGATCTGGATCCCCGCCGGCACGGTCCACGCCCATCAGGCGCACGGCGACTGCGAGCTGCACCTGGTCGGCCTGCCGCTGGCGGACAACCCGCTCGGGCTCGACCGGCCCACCGTGCTCGGTGTGGGGCCGCTGCTGCGTGAGCTGATCCTCGCCTACACCCGGCCGCCGCACGACGACGACCCGGCGCGCGAGCGGCTCCGCGCGGTCCTGCTCGATCAGTTGTGCGCCGCACCGCAACAGCCGCTGCACCTGCCGACCCCCGCCGACCCTCGGCTGGGCGCGGTCTGCGCCATCCTGCGGGCGAGTCCCGCGGACGGGCGTACGCTCGTCGCGCTCGGCCGGGAGGTGGGTGCCAGCGACCGCACCCTGACCCGGCTGTGCAGATCCGACCTCGGCATGAGCTTCCCGCAGTGGCGCACCCAGCTCCGGCTGCACCACGCGCTGCTGCTGCTCGCCGACCGGGTCCCCGTCACCGCGGTGGCGAGGCGATGCGGGTGGGCATCGGCCAGTGCCTTCATCGACGCGTTCCGGCAGTCCTTCGGGCACACCCCCGGTGCTCACCTGCGGTGAGCCGCCCGGCTTCGCCATGCCCTACCATTCGCCGCACCACAGTGGCGATCTTGGGGGCGGGCGTGGACGACGGTGAACGCGTGGCACTGACGTCCGCGCAGCTGAGACGCTTGGTGCTGCTGCTGGTGGCTGTCGTGCTGTTTCTTGTCGTGGTGGGGCGCGCGTTGCGGGTCGAGAGTCCCACGCCGCGGTTCGCGGCGCCCGGGTCGGCTGCCGCGACAGCGTTCCAGCAGGCCGGCGCCGGTGAATCGGCGGAGGACGCCGCCAAGCTGGAACGGGGCGCCAAGATCCTGTTGGGTATCGATCGCATGTACACCGGTGACTTCAACGCGCTGAACAAGTCCCTGGGCGAGCCCGTGTTGCTACGTACCCGTGACACCGACCTGCGGGTGACTCCGGCCCGGGCCACCGCCGGGACCGCCGCGTGCGCCGCGGGGTCGCTGGTGACGGTCGAACTGCTCGTGGAGCGGGTGTCCGGTTCGGCCGGCTTGACGCCGAACAACTTCGCCCTGTTGGCCGCCGACGGCTCGGCGGCAGCGCCGATCCAGGGATGCTCGACGGGCTTCGCCGAGGCCGCAGCGCAGCGCACCCTTGTCTTCGCCGTGGAGCAACCGGACCGGCTGGTCGTCGGGACGGACCCGGCCGACCCCGCAGCCGGCTGGCAGCTGTCCTAAAGCGAGGATCGGCGCCCGACGTGGGCGCCGCGCAAGGCAGAAGATGTTCCCGGACGCCGCGCCATGCGACCGTGTGGTGTGGCTGATAACTGGGAGCAGGTCCACGCCGCGCTGCTGCGAAGCGGCACGCGGTTCGCCGAGCTGACCCGAACCTCGGCGGGCGACTCCGGTGCCATGGCCACGCGGGACTGGACCGTCGCCGACTCCGCCGCCCACGTCCTCTCGCTGGTGTCCATATACGTGACATTGTTCGACCCGGCAGCCGAGAAGCTGCCCGTGCCGGATCTCCCGCGCGTGCTCTCCGCCACCACCGTCGACACCGTGAACGATCTGAACACGGTCGTGCTCGCCAACCTGCTCGACCGCGCGCCGGAGCGGTTGGCCCAGGGCCTCGACGCCGGCCTCGAACGTCTGATGACCGTGAGCCGCGGCTGCGATCCCAATCTCCCGATCCCGTGGCTGGGAGATGCGCGGGTGCCGGCGGTGGGGGTGCTCGCCCACCTCGTCAACGAGTTCATGGTGCACGGCTGGGACATGGCCCGGGCCCTGGGACGCGCCTGGCCGATGCCGGACGCCGACGCGAGCCTGTTCTTCGAGAGATTCCTGGTCGGCATGATCCGCCACGATCACGGAATGCTGCTGGAGACCGGGTCCCGCGTGTCGGCGCGCCCGATCGGCGTCGAGTTCCGCTCGGCGTACACCACGCCGGTGCTGCTTGTGCTGCGGGGAAGGCGGGTGCACGTCGGCGACCACGGTGAGCCCGCGGACGCCCGGATCACGTTCCGTCCGGCCGCGTTCAACCTCACGATGTTCGGCCGGACGAGCCTGGCGGGTGCCCTGATGCGGCGGGACATCTCCGTCGGCGGTCCCCGTCCGTGGCTGCTGGCGCCGTTCCTCCGAGTCTTTCATCTGCCGCACAACTAATGAGAGCAGACCGACCTCGGCATCGCTCATAGCCGAGCACGGCATCACCCTGGTCCGCACCGGCCAGCGACTGTTCCACCACTGAGCCCTGCAGCGCGGCGAGCTTCCGCAGCGCCTGCTCGGACGGCGAGCCCGGCTCGGCGGCGAACAGGTCCAGCCCCCAGCACGCCGGCTCGTCGGGCAGCGCGATCAGCTCGCCGTACAGGGTCAGGCCACCCACGACCGGGTGCTGCAGCTCGTAGACGCGGTTCCGGACCTGCGCGACCGGGTGCTTCGCCCACATCCGGGCGTAATCCGGGCTCAGCTTCCGCAGCTGGTCGATGTGCACCTCGAGTGCCGGCCGCCGGCCGCACCTGACGTCGGGTAGCTGTTTGGATCGTGGAGACCTACGGTGTGCTCGGCGCCGCCGCGTATCACGGTCGCAACCGTCGGCGGCGATATGCAGCGTTTTGTGAGGTTTGGTCCCAGGATGTGGGACCGGAAGCTCAGGGTGTGGTCACCGTGCCCGGCATGTGGGACCGGGCTCATCAGCTGGACGTGGTGCCCGCATGGTGGACCGTCGAGGCCGGGGCCTCATCGCGGGATGCGGGACCGGCTACGCGGCATTGAGGCCCCGCGCCATCGCGGGCAGGCTCATGTACCGCCTCGACGTCGTCCACAGAGAGTTGACGAGGGCGCTACGAGGGTTGCCAGGCCTTGATCCTTCGGTCGACGATCTCATCAGTGCCCGGCCACAGTTGCACCCGCCAGACGTCGCCCGGTTCCGTGGAACCTGGCCATCCCCGGTTGACGAATCCTCGGCCGCATACTCGTACGGCATATCGCCCGTCCGGTACCTCACACGCCGCCTTGCCAACGACGGCTGGTGAGTCATAGCGCAACTCGCCGCCTTCCACCGTGAGGGTGCATTCCGCGATCTCCTCCCAGCTGTCTCCGTCGTCGGGTGGTCGTCGGTGCCAGACTTCGATGCGCAGCGGCATGCGGAAGTTGTTCTGGTGCGGCGACAGGACCACCACGCCGCATTCGTAGCTGGCGATACCAGGGCCTGTCTGGGCCCTCGTCAGAAGCTCCAGGTGGTCGACGTCCGGCCGGTAGCCGCCGAAGATGCCGAACTGCCCGTAGTCAAGCGCAACGACCAAATCGTGGACCAGGTACGGACCTGTTTCAGCCATCCGCACATCGTCCTGCACAGGGCCTGACGTCGGTAGCGCTCGATGGCAGCCCCATACTCACCTGCCGTCGATAAGGCGCGCCGGCCGTGGGATCGTCGCCCTTCGCGTCTGGCACTGTTCCACCGTAGGACTGACCATCGCCCGGCCGGCCACAACGCAACCCTTCCACCGCCGCCCAATAAACGCGTCGCTCCCGGCGAGCCGCTCCGGACACCACTGGTGGCTACGCACTGTGTGGTGGCTCCACGCACCGTCCGGTCGATCCACACCGCCGACAACCCGCAACCGATGGCCGACCTCCGCCATCCCGACAATCCACACCGCCGCGACAACCACAACCAAACGACAACGACGGCCCCACCGGCCGACTCGAATCGGCCGTCAACCAAACCCGCCACCGGCCGGCACCCGCCCCATCACAGCCACCCGCTGCTTCGAAGCCGCTGCGCGCACAGGCCACGACACCGACACCGACACCGCACTCGCCGCCCACCACCACCCCCACCAATCCGCACACTGAGCCCACACCCCCGAACCCAGCCATGATCACGAGGTACGGCTCCCGTACCAGCCGGTCACATCTCCATGCTCTTCATGTGCATGATCGGCCGGATCTCCACCCCGCACTGGGTCGCCTCGGACAGTCGCGCCGCGATGGCCTCGGCCCGCCCCGGGCTTTCGCAATCGACGACGTCGTAGCCGACCAGGTGCTCGACGGCGTCGAGGTACGGGCCGTCCGCCGCCGTTGCGGTTCCGTCTCGGGAACGCAGCGTTCGGGCCCGGGCGGCGGCGGTCAGCGTGTTGCCGTCCACGTATTCGCCGGAGTCGAAGAGCTCCTCGACGAGAGCCGCGTGCTCCTTGGTCCGCTGGTCCTGCTCGCGCCACGACAGTCTCTCCCAGGTGCCCGGAGAGCTGTAGGTCAACAGCATGTACTTCATGGTGCGCCTTCCTCGTGGGTGGAACATCGCCGATGGGGGCTGTGGCCGGGCGGGGGCGCCCGGCCACAGCCCCGGCGCCGATCAGTCGTGGGCGATGGCCCCCAGGACGTTCAGGCGCGCGGTGCGGATCGCCGGCAGGACGGCGGCAACGACTCCGACCAGCCCGGCGACCAGCAGGTACGTGATCATCTGGCCCCAGGGCAGGACCAGCTCGGTGATGCCCTCGCCGTCGAGCGCCTGCACCACGGCCGTGCCGAGCAGCGCCCCGACGACCACGCCGAGCAGCGCCCCGAAGACGCTGATGACGACGGACTCGACCATCACCATCCGCATCGTCTGGGCCCGGCTCAGGCCCACGGCCCGCAGCAGACCGAGCTCGCGGGTGCGCTCCAGCATCGACAGCGCCAGCGTGTTGACCACGCCGAGCACCGCGATCAGGATGGCCAGCGCCAGCAGCAGCTGGATCATCATGATGACCTGGTCGAAGCCGCTGGTCTGCTGCTCGATGTAGACGCTGCGGTCGGCCGCCGAGACCTCCGGGCTGTCGGCGAGCAGCGCCTGCACCTGCGGCAGGACCTGGGCCACCGGCACGCCGTCGGCCAGCCGGATGAAGCCGTAGATCGGCTGCGGGTTGCCGAAGTCGGCGCTCGCCGCGGCCGGCAGCACGTACGTGGCCGGCAGCGTGTCCTCCTCGTACGTGCCCACCAGCGTGTACTGGTGCGCCTGGCCCCGGGAGAGCTGCACGCTGACGGTCTGGCCCACGCTCACGCCACGGTCGGTGGCCTCTTGCGCGCTCATCACGGCCTGGTCGGCGCCGAGGGTCGTCAGCGTGCCGGCGGCCGGGACGGCACCGTACACGTCGGCGAGGCGGGCCAGGTCGGTCGCCGCGTTGACCGGGCGGCGTTCGCCGTTGACCTCGGCCAGGTCGTACGAGACGCCGGCCGCGCCGCGCACCCCGGTGAGCGCGGCGACCCGCGTCAGCACCGAGGCGTCGAACGACGGCGGCCAGGACGGATTTTGCTCGCCGCTGATGACCAGCTGCGCCCGGACGGTGTCCTCGGCGTTGCCGGCCAGGCTGCTCTTGGTCGACTCGATCGTCACGGTGACGCCGGTGACCAGGGCGATGCCGACCATCAGCGCGGCCGCGGTGATGGCCGTGCGGCGCGGGTTGCGCCCGGCGTTGAGCCGGCCCAGGCGTCCCGGCAGCGACCAGGCGAAGATCCGGCCGAGCCCGGCGACGACCGGCCGGCTGATCAGCGGGGTCAGCATGGCGATGCCGATGAACGTGACCAGCACGCCGCCCAGGATGGCCGGCAGCACGCTGTCGCCGCTGGCGGCGACCAGGCCCAGGCCCAGCAGGACCACGCCCAGCGCGGTGACCACCCCGCCGGCGATCGTGATCCGGGTGAGCGGCCGGTCGGGGTTGGCCACGTCCTGCATCGCGGCCACCGGCGGGATGCGCGAGGCGCGCAGCGCCGGCAGGACGGCCGCGATCATCGTCACCAGCACGCCGACCACCAGGGAGCTGACCACGGCGCTGACCGGCACGCCGACGCCGGCGAGCTCGAGGCCGCCGCTGAACGCGCTGAAGGCCGACGCCAGGGCCGCGCCGACGCCGATGCCCAGGAGCAGGCCGACCACCGCGGCGACGAAGCCGATGACCAGCGCCTCGATCAGCACCGAGCCGATGACCTGCCGGCGGTTCGCGCCGAGGGCACGCATCAGGGCGAGCTCACGGGTGCGCTGCGCCACGATGATGGAGAAGGTGTTGAGGATGAGGAAGATGCCGACGAACAGCGCCACGGCGGCGAAGCCGAGCAGGATGCTGTTGAAGAACGTCAGCCCGGTCTGCAGGTCGCCGGCCGCTTCCTCGCTGAGCTGCTTGCCGGTCAGCACCTTGTAGTCGCCGCCCAGCGCGCCGGCCAGGTTGTCGCGGAGCTGCGCCGGGGTGGTGCCGCCGGCGACCGCGACGCGGATCTCGCTGAACTGATCGGGCCCGCCGAGCATCAGCCGCTGCGCCACCGGCTCGGTGAACGCCACCGTCTGCACGCCGCCGAGGCTGTCCCGGTCGCCGCTGTAGCCGAAGATGCCGACCAGCGTGAACTGCTGCTTCGGCGCCAGGGTCAGCACCCCGACCTGGTCTCCGACCTGGAGCTTGGCGGCCTTGGCCAACGCGGCGTTGACGGCGATCTCCCCGTCCGCGGTCGGCCCGCGGCCGGCGGTGAGCTTGGTCAGGCCGTCCTCGCCGACCCAGTTGATGCCGAGCCGGGGCGTGCCGACGCTGGCGAGCACCTTGCCGTCGGCGCCGACCACGCGGGCGCCGTCGGCGGCGACGAGGCCGGTCGCGTCGGCCACACCCGGCGTCGAGCGCACCGTGGCGAGGGCGGCGGCGGGGATGGTGCCGGGCACCTCGACGCCGTCCACCGTGGACACCGAGACCTTCGGCTTGGCGAGCACGCCGACGTCGGTCGTGGAGTAGACGTCGGCGAAGAGGGCGTCGAAGGAGCGGCTGAGGGTGTCGGTGAGCACGAAGGAGCCCGACACGAACATCACGCCCAGCACCACGGCCAGCCCGGACAGGACCAGCCGCAGCTTGCGGGCCAGCAGGCTCTTGAGTGTGGTGCGCAGCATCAGCGGGCCGCCGCCGGTGCGGTCGCGTTCTCGTCGCCCTCGCCCGGGGCGGCGACCAGCACGTCGAGGCGCTTCATGGTGTCCAGCACCGCGTCGGCGGTCGGCTTGTCCAGCTCCGAGACGATCTGGCCGTCGGCGAGGAAGATGACCCGGTCGGCGTAACTCGCGGCGACCGCGTCGTGGGTGACCATGACGATGGTCTGGCCGTACTCACGGACGCTGAGCTGCAGAAACTGCAGCAGCTCGGCGCCCGAGCGGGAGTCCAGGTTGCCGGTCGGCTCGTCGGCGAAGATCACCTCTGGGCGGGTGATGAGCGCGCGGGCGCAGGCCACCCGCTGCTGCTGGCCGCCGGAGAGCTGGCTCGGGCGGTGCGAGAGCCGGTCGCCCAGGCCGACCGCGTCGATCACCGCGTCCCACCACTTCGGGTCCGGCTTGGTGCCCGCGATGTCCAGCGGCAGCCGGATGTTCTCCGCCGCGCTCAGCGTCGGCAGCAGGTTGAACTGCTGGAAGATGAAGCCGATCTTGTCGCGGCGGAGCCGGGTCAGTGCCTTGTCCTGTTGACCGCTGAGCTCGGTGTCACCGATGTGCACCGTGCCCTTGGTCGCCACGTCGAGCCCGGCCAGGCAGTGCATGAGCGTCGACTTGCCGCTGCCCGACGGACCCATGATGGCGGTGAACTGCCCCCGCCTGAACTCGGCGGTCACCCCGCGCAGGGCGGTCACCTCCGCCGCACCGCTGCCGTACACCTTCCAGATGTCGCCGGCCCGCGCCGCCGCCACCGCCACGTCGTTCTTCTCGATCACCGTCACCGGTTCACCTCATCGCTATGGGATCCCGCCGGCCGCGAACCCCGGCCGGCCTCAGCCGTCTACCTGTTAGGACGGCGGCCGAACGGGAAAGTCATCGGTGATCGCGGCACGAATGTCCGGGACGGCCACGGCACGACGTCAGGCAGTCGGCCAGACCCCGACCGGATCCAGCCCATCGCTGCCCGGACGAATGCCCGAGACGCCCACAACACAACGTCAGCCAGTCGGCCAGACCCCGACCGGATCCAGCCCATCGCTGCCCGGACGAATGCCCGAGACGCCCACAACACAACGTCAGCCAGTCGGCCGGACGCCGACCGGATCCGGCTGGTCGCTGCCGGCCGGCCGCGGCGCCGCGGCCGCGGGCCGGCGGACGGCGTGGCGCAGCACCCGCCACACCATCGCCGGTCGCATCAGTGCCTCCGGCGGGTCGATGAGCCCGGCCACCCGCATGAAGGCGTCGGTGACCTTCGCGTCCTTGGTGGCCGCGTACTGCAGGCGGGCCATGTAGGCGTTGCCGACGAGCACCTTCAGGGTCCGTTCGCCCTGCACCCCGGGGAAGTCCAGGTCACCCCCGGCGGAGATGTCCCACGGGGTGTCGACGGCGCGGGACATGTCGGCGAGAAAGCGCAGCGGATCCGGCGTCACCCCCTGGCGCAGGTGGTCGCGCAGGGTCGTCGCCTCGATCGCCGCCACGCTCATGCCCTGGCCGTAGACGGGGTTGAAGCTGCAGAACGCGTCGCCGGTGACGAGCAGCCGGGCCGGGAAGCGCAGCAGCCGCTCGTAGCGGCGACGCACGCTCGCCGGGAACTTGAACGACACCGGGTCGTCCAGCGGTTCGGCGTCCCGGACGGCCTCGTAGACGTCCGGCACCGGCAGCGACCGGACGAACTCCAGAAAGGCCGCCGGCTCGGTGGGCGGGTGGTCGCCGAGCACCCCGGTGAGCGACAGGATGCAGGTCTCCGGCCCGACCTGGCCGAAGAACGCGCCGCGCGGGTGGGCGGGCGAGGCCACCGGGTTGATGGACTGCACGCCGTCGAACATCTCCGGGCGCGTCCGGTAGTGCCGGGTGGTGTAGGCGAGGCCGACCTTGACCCGCTCCTCCTCCGGGCGCTGATAGCCCAGCTCCTCGAGCCAGGCGGGGGTGCGGGAGCCCCGGCCGGTGGCGTCCACGACCAGGTCGGCGTCGAGCACCTCGGGCGCGGCACCGGCGGTACGGCGCTGCACCCGTACCCCGGTGATCTGCTCGTGGTCGTCGGTGGCCTCGAGGCCGAGGACGTCGCACTGCTGGAGGACGGTCACGTTGGACAGCGCGGCGACGCGATTGCGGACGTGGTTTTCCAGCACCGGCCGGGGCGCGGTCACCGAGATCAGGCCGGTGTGCGCGGGCAGGATGCGGCGGCCGTTGAAGAACCAGCGCATCTCGCCGAGGTCGCCGGTCCGTATCCCGGCCGCGCGCAACTCGTCGGTGAAACCGGGGAAGAGCTCCTCGAGGATGAGGTGGCCGCGCGCGTGCAGGCCGTGGGCGTGCACGGTGTGCGGGGTTCCCTTGCGGGGCACGTCGACGCCGAGGACCTCGTCCCGCTCGACGATCGTCACCCGTTCGTACGCCTCGGCGAGCACCCTGGCGGCCAGCACCCCCGCCATGCTTCCGCCCAGTACGATCGCATGCTGTCCGATTTGACTCACGTGAGCGTTCCCTCCCTGAAAGGTCGGCGCCGGCGTCGACGATCGCGGCGAATACTCCACAAGAGTCGCCGGATCGCCGCCGCCCCGCACCTTCGGGATTGCGCACGAACGTCATTTCAGCCGGATGCTCAGCCCTTTTCCGCCGAATTCCTTGGCGACGAAGACGGGCTGCGCGGCGGTGCTGGCGGAGGCGTCGAGCTCGTAGCCCACCTCGGTGAATTCGGCCAGCCGAGCGATGTCGTCGATGCGCTCGGCGATCAGCCAGCGGGCGAACGCGCCGCGGGCTATCTTGGCGTGCACGACGACGAATTTCGTCTTTCCGGTGGCCGGGTCCACGGTGAGGAACTTGGGCGTGGCGACCCGCCCCTTGGCCACGAACGGCGTCACCGTGCGGCTGTATTCCTGGGCCGCCAGATTGACGATCGGGCCGTCGTCGGGCAGCAGTCGGGCAATGGCGTCGCCCCAGAATTTGTACAGGCTCGCGAATCGCGGATCGGGCAGCCGGTAGCCCATCTCGAGCCGGTAGGGGCGGATGCCGTCGCTGGGCCGCAGCAGGCCGTACATGCCGGAGAGGATGAACAGCTTCTCCTCCGCGTAGGCGCGGTCCGCCGCGGTGAAGTCGTTGGCCTGCAGGCCGCTGTAGATGTCGCCGATGAAGCAGTCCAGGGCCGGCCGCTGAGGGCCGTCGGCACTCCAATCGGCCATCTGAGCAGCCGTTTTCTCGGCCACGCCGGCGGTCACGCTCATCATCTCGGCCAGCGGGCCGGGCTTCATCGCCCGCACCTCGGCGGCGAGCACCCGGGCGCGGTCGAGCAGCGGCGGCACGGTGAGCCGATGCCCGGCGTCGGCCGCGAACCGCATCGCCTTGGACGAGTGCAGCAGGATGATCACTTGTTGATCATCTTGATCAATTCCTCGACGATCCGCCGCACTTCCGGCTTCTTGTCCTTCGCGTCGGCCAGGTCGGTGAAGAAGAACAGCCGGCGGTCGGGATAGTCGCCGGTGAGGTGCTCGCTGGCGATGGAGATGATGTGCGGGTTGTGGAACACCAGGAAGACGTCCTTGCGCGACCACAGGTTGAACGTCGTGAGGTATTCGCCTCGGTAGGAGAAGGACGGCGCCTTCCATTTCACCTGCTCGGTGATCTCGCCGTTGGTGTCCTTGATGTGGGCCCGCAGCAGCTCGATGCCGTCGGCGAAGGGGTGCTCGAGCTTCGCCATGAAGTCGTCGACTTCCTGGGTTTTGTTGACGGTGTTATCAACCTTGCCCATCAGCCATTCCTCACGTCGGCGCAAAAGTAGGGCCAGTATACCGACGCTCTGTCCTCAGTCGAGTGTACGGCGGCAATTCACCCGGGCCCGGAGCACCCGGCCGCGCCACGCTGCGCGGCCGGGGACTCGTCCCGGTGGTGCTAGACCCGGTCGCGGAGGTCCGCCGCCCGGGCCTCGTTGCCCGGGTGCGCACCGGTGCCGTCGCCGGCCGTCAGATCGGCGGCCGCACCGTCCGGCACGGCCTCCGGCGGGGCGCCGTGACCCATGCCGGGCGGGCCCGCCATCGGGGGCACCGAGCGCAGCCCGAGCGCGAGCAGGACGGCGAGACCGAGCAGCAGCAGCGCGGTGATCGCGTTGACCCCGTGCAGCGCCTGGGTGAAGGCATCGCGGGCGGAGTCGAGCAGGTCGCTGCCGAGCGCGCCCGGCAGGTCGGACGCGATCGCGGCGGCCGCGGCGATGCTCTCCCCGGCCGGCAGGGCCTGCTCCGGCGGCAGGCCCGCCGGGACCTGCACGGCCGAGCCGTACACCGCGCTCGCGACGCTGCCCAGCAGCGCGACGCCCAGGGCGACGCCGAGCTCACCGCCGGCCGACGACAGCGAACCGACGGCGCCCGCCTTCTCCGGCGGCGCGTTCGACATCATGACGGCGTTGGCGAGCGTCGCGGTCGGGCTGGACCCCAGGTAGAGGATGACCAGGCCGATGATGAGCGTGGCGAGGCCGCCGGCCAGGCTGACCCGGGTCATCACCAGGGCGCCCACCGAGGCGATCACCATGCCGCCGGCCAGCACGTACCCCGGCTTGATCTTGCGGGCCAGGGCCGGGCCGAGGTTGCCGCCGACGATCATCGCCGCCGACGGGATCAGCATCCAGACGGCCACCTTGATCGGCGTCATGCCCTCCACCAGCTGCAGGTAGAGCGTCGTGATGAGGCCGGTGCCGCCCATGATGAACCCGAAGACCAGACCCAGCACCACGGTCGTGCCGACCACGGGGAGGGCGAACAGGCGCAGGTCCAGCATCGGGTTGGTGAGGTGCCGCTGGCGGCGCACGAACATGACCGCGAAGGCGAGGCCGATCACCATGGCGGCTACCGGCTGGGCTGCCCAGCCTGCGCGCGCCACTTCCTTGAGCCCGTACACGAAGGGCAGCAGCGCGGCCAGCGACATGACGGCGCTGAGCACGTCGAGGCGGCCGGCCTCCGGGTTGGCGGTGTCCGGCAGCAGGCGCGGCCCGACCACCAGGACCAGGACCATGATGGGTACGCCCATCAGGAAGATCGAGCCCCACCAGAACGCGCCGAGCAGCAGGCCGCCGACCACCGGGCCGAGGATGACGCCCAGCATGATGGAGGTGCCCCAGATGCCCATCGCCGCGCCCATCTGGGCGGGATTCGGGAACATCCGGCCGATCAGGGCGAGCACGGACGGCATCACGGTCGCCGCCGCGATGCCCAGCAGGCCGCGGGCGCCGAGCAGGATCCACGTCGAGTTCGCGTACGCGGCGACCAGCGAGGCGATGGTGAACGCCGCGGCGCCGGCGAGCAGCACCCGGCGGTGGCCGACGCGGTCGCCGAGCGTGCCCATCAGCACGATGAAGCCGGCGATCATGAAGCCGTAGATGTCGGTGGCCCAGAGCTGCTGGGTCGCGCCCATGTCGAGGTCGGCGCTGAGCCGCGGCAGTGCCAGGACGAGCACGCTGATGTCGACGGTGGTCAGCAGGGTGGGTAGGCAGAGCACGGCGAGGGCTATCCACTCGCGCCGTCCCGCCATGGGCATCGAGGGTTCTGTGGTCACGTTCTATGTCCTCTCGTCGTCAGGCCGCGCGCGCCCGGCGGAGTTCCTGATTTGCCAGGTCACCTGTTGAGACGGCCACCGGGCGCAAAACTCATCGGTCCGCGGGAAACTGGCGCCGGGCCGTGCCGGATCAGGCGGCGGAAGCGCGTACCTGGGCGAAGAAGGACCGGATGTCTTTGATCAACAACTCCGGCACCTCCATGGCGGGGAAGTGCCCGCCACGCTCGAACTCGGTCCAGTGCGTGATGGTGTCGAAGTCGCGGTCGGCGAAGGCCCGCACGGGGTTGAAGCAGTCGTGCGGGAACACCGCCACGCCCAGCGGCACCGTCAGCGGCTCCTCGCGGTAGCCGTCGAGCATGTCGCCGTTGGCGTCGGCGGTCAGCCGGCGCTGGCCCTCGGTGATCTCGTAGTACAGCTGCGCCGAGGAGCCCGCCGTGTTGGTCAGCCAGTAGATCATCACGTTGGTGATCAGCTGGTCGCGGTCGACCAGCTCGTCCGGTACGGCGCCGCCGGTCCACTCCTTGAACCGCTCGACGATCCAGGCGAGCTGGCCGGCGGGCGAGTCGTTGAGCGCGTACGCGACGGTCTGGGGCCGCGCCGAGAGCAGCTTGCGGTAGCCGGAGCCGTCGGCGTCGAAGCGGGCCAGCCCGCCCAGCCGCGCCATGTCGGTCTCGCTCAGCCCGGCGAGCTCCGCCTGATCGCCGGACGGGAAGACGGTGAGCATGTTGCAGTGCACGCCGACCACGCGTTTGGGATCGAGCCGGCCCACGGCGAGCGAGATCGGCGAGCCGAAGTCGCCGCCCTGCGCGCCGTAGCTGTCGTAGCCCAGCCGCGCCATCAGCTCGACCCAGGCGGCGCCGACGCGGTTGATGTCCCAGCCGGGCTCGGTCAGCGGCCCGGAGAAGCCGAACCCCGGGATGGACGGGATCACCAGGTGGAACGCGTCCTCGGCCCGGCCGCCGTACGCGACCGGGTCGGTGAGCGGGCCGATGACGTCGAGGAACTCCGCGACGGAGCCGGGCCAGCCGTGGGTCAGCACCAGCGGCAGCGCGCCGGGCTCGGGCGAGCGCACATGCATGAAGTGCACGTTGGCGCCGTCGATGGTCGTCATGAACTGCGGGTAGCGGTTGAGCTGCGCCTCCGCGGTCCGCCAGTCGTAGCTGGTCAGCCAGTGCTGCACCAGCTCCCGCAGGTAGTCCGCCGGCACGCCGCGGGCCCAGCCGACCCCAGGCACGTCGGCGGCGTACCGGGTCTGCGCCAGGCGACGGCGCAGGTCGTCGAGCTCGGTCTGCCGGATGGTGATACGGAACGGCTGCATGCGGCTCTCCGTCTGTCGTTTCTGGTGGACGTCGCCCACGACGGTGGCATCCGCGCCGCGAACCGAGCACCTCCACGAATGCGCTGTCCGCCGCCCGGACCCGCCGCCCGGGCCGGGTATGGGCAGTTCAGAAGGTGCCCGGCCGGACGGGCCACTGACACGATCCACTCGTGCCCCACCCCCGGGATCGTCCGTCACCGCAGAGGGAGTCAATCGTCATGGGTAAACCAGTCGGAGACCGCGTCGTGGTGCTGGGAGGCAGCATCACGGGGTTGTTCGCCGCCAGCGCCTTGTCGGAGGCCTACCGCGAGGTCGTCATCGTGGACCGCGACGAGATCGTCGGTGTCCGGGAGCCGCGCCGCGGGGCACCGCAGGCGCGGCACATCAACGGCCTGCTGGCCCGGGGCGCCCGGGCCATGGAGGAGCTCTTCCCGGAGATCACCTCCCAGATGATCACCGCGGGCTGCCCGCAGACCGACCTGTCGGGCACGGTGCGCTGGTACTTCAACGGCATGCGGCTCAAGCAGGTCCGCGCCGGACTGACCAATGTGGGCTGTCGCCGGCCCATCCTCGAGCACCACGTCCGCGAGCGGGTGCAGGCGCTGGGCAACGTCACCTTCAAGCAGCGCTACGACCTCACCGGGCTGGCCTTCGACGCCGACGGCACCCGGGTGCTGGGCGCCAGGATCCAGCGCCGGGACGGCGGCGCCGAGGAACTCGTCGAGGCGGATCTGGTCATCGACGCGACCGGCCGCGGCTCGCGCACGCCGGTCTGGCTGGAGAACAAGGGTTTCGGCCGGGTCGCCGAGGAGGGTTCCAAGATCGGGCTGGGCTACGTGACGCGGCACTACAAGCTGCGCACCGACCCGTTCGGCAAGGACCACTCCATCGTCTGCGTGGCCAACCCGGACCTGCCCCGCGGCGCGATCTTCACCAAGACCGACAGCGGGCTGGTGGAGCTGACCACGTACGGGCTGCTCGGCGACCACCCGCCCACGGACCCGGAGGGCTTCAACGCGTTCATCAAGACGCTCGCCGCACCGGAGATCTACGAGGCCGTCATCGAGGCCGAGCCGATCGACGATCCGGTGCTGTTCCGCTTTCCGACCACGCTGCGCCGCCGCTACGACAAGATGGCCAGGATGCCCGAGCGGCTGCTCGTGCTCGGCGACGCGGTCTGCACTCCCAACCCCGTCTTCGCCCAGGCACAGAGCCTGTCCGCGCTGCAGGCGCTGGCGCTGCGCGACGAGCTGCGGGCCGGGCGGGTGCCGGACGCCCTCGAATTCACCCGCACCGTCGGGCGGATCATCGACCCGGCGTGGGGCCTCACCGAGGGCATCAACCTGAGCTTCCCGGGCGTCGAGGGCAAGCGCACCCGGGTTTGGAAGCTCATGCAGGCCTACATGTACCGGGTGCAGATCGCCGCGACCCGCGACTCCGGCGTGACCGAGGCGTTCATGCGCTCGGCCGGCCTCGTGGACCCGATCGAGGCCCTGATGCGCCCGAGCATGGTGCTGCGCGTGCTCCGCAACTCGGGCGCGCCGAGCCAGGCCGAGCCGGCCCAGCGCTGAGCCCCCACCGCACCAGCCCCAGGAGGCAGACAACCATGACCGCACCAACCACGGCCATCGGCGGGCGCGGCGCGCCCGCCGGGGCCCCGGGAGAAAGACTGCCGTCCCTGACCGGGATGCGCGTCCTCGCCGGCTTCGGCGTCTTCAGCACCCACATCATCGCGCTCGGGCTGTTCGCCGACCCGATGGCGATGATGTCCTACATCCACTATGCCGCGAACAGCGGCGTGTTCGGCGTCGGCTTCTTCTTCGTGCTCACCGGCTTCGTGGTGACCTGGACGGCCGCGACCGGCGACACCGCGCCCAAGTTCTGGCGGCGCCGCTTCTTCAAGCTCATCCCCAACCACGTGGTGGTCTACCTCATCATCCTGGCGCTGTGGCTGCCCACCGAGGTGCCGATCAACAAGGTCGCCGCGTTCGCCGGGTTCTTCCTGCTGACCGCGTGGTCCCCGTCGCAGGACATCCTCTTCGGCAACCTGAATGGTCCGATGTGGTCGGCGAACATCGACGTGCTGGCGTACGCGGTCTTCCCGTTGCTGTACTTCCTCGTCAAGAAGATCCGGCCGAGCCGGCTCTGGGCCTGGGCCGTGGCGATGGTCGCGCTGGCGGCGCTGGTGCCGCTGATCGCGCACAACTTCCTGCCCGGCGGGCCGCCCTCGCTGACCGCGCCGGACATCTCCTGGCCGCAGCACTGGTTCGGCTTCTACTTCCCGCTGACCCGGGCGCTGGAGTTCATCGTCGGCATCCTGATGGCCCGCATCCTGCTCACCGGGCGCTGGATCGGCATCACGGCGCTGCCCGCGGCACTGCTGACCGCCGGCGTCTACCTGGCCACCCTGGACGTGCCGATCTTCTACGGCTACACGGTGATCCCGCTCATCCCGATCGCCATCTTCATCCCGGCGCTGGCCTACTCCGACATGCTGGGACACCGCACCCTGGTCAACAGCAGGTTCATGGTGTGGCTCGGCGACCGCATGTACGCGTTCTTCGTCACCCACATCACCGTGCTGTTCATGGCGCACGCCGCCCTCAGCGGCGAGAACGGCGTGGTCGGCATGTACACCCAGAAGCACTTCGGCACCGGCACCGTGGTGCTGGTCGTCGCGGCCTTCTACGTGTTGTGCGTACTCGTCGCGCAGCTGCTCTACGTGACCGTCGAACGCCCGGCGATGCGCCGCTGGTCGCGCTCGCGGAAGGACCGGGCCGAGGCCCTGGCCCGGCGCGAACGGCTGCAGCCGTTGCCACGGCTCTGAAGGAACGACGGCTCTGAAGGAACGACGGTTCTGAAGGCACGACGGTTCTGAAGGCACGACGGTTCTTAAGGCACGACGGTTCTTAAGGCACGACGGTTCTTAAGGCACGACGGTTCTGAAGGCACGACGGTTCTGAAGGCACGACCACGGTGGGGCGCCCAGTGGGCGCCCCATCGTCGTGTCACGGGCCGAGCCGGACCGTGGCGTGGTCGCCGAGGATCAGCCGCTGGCCGGCCGGCGCGCCGCCGGTGACGACCGCGCCCCGGCCGAGGATCGACCCGGTGAGATGCGGGACCGCGGTGACGCTCGCGCCGTCGAGCAGCACGGAGTCGGCGATCCCGCTGCCCTGGACCCGGCAGCCGGCCCCGATGGCGACGTGCGGGCCGAGGTGGCTCTCCTTGACCAGCGCGCCGGCGCCGACGATGGCCGGCCCGTCGAGGCGGGACCGGACGATGCGCGCCCCGGCCTCGACCACCACCGCCGGCCCGACCGTGCTGTGCGCGTCGACCCGGCCGGCGATCCGGCCGGGCTGCCCGCCCAGGACGTAGCGGTTGCACTCCAGGACGTCGGCGACGGTGCCGACGTCCTTCCAGAAGCCGGCGTACTCGTCGGCGCGGACGTCCGCGCCCCGGTCGATGAGCCACTGCACGGCGTCGGTGAGCTCCAGCTCGCCGCGGGCGCTGGGCGTGATGGCGTCCACCGCCGCGTGCAGCGCCGCGGTGAAGACGTAGACCCCGACGAGCGCGAGGTCGCTGCGCGGCTCGGGCGGCTTCTCCACGAGCCGCCGCACCCGGCCCCGCGCGTCGAGCTCCACCACGCCGAACGCGCGCGGGTCGGCGACCTTCTGCACCACCAGTTGCGCGGCGGGCCGGTCGCGGCGGAACCGGGCCACCGTGTCGGCGATGCCGTCGGCCAGCATGTTGTCGCCGAGATGGACCACGAACTCGTCGGCGCCGAGGAAGGGCCGGGCCACCCGGACGGCGTGGGCCAGCCCGAGCGGCCGGGGCTGGGTCAGGTAGGTGAGCCGCAGCCCGTGGCTCGCGCCGTCGCCGAGCGCATCGCGAATCGCCTCGGCACCGCGGCTGACGATGATGCCGACCTCCGTCACGCCGGCCGCGCGCACATTGCCCAGCACATAGGACAGAACGGCCCGGTTCGCCACCGGGATCAGCTGCTTGGGAAGGGAATGGCTGAACGGCCGCAGCCGGGTGCCGGACCCGCCCGCCAGTACGAGTGCCTTCACGACGACGTCCTCTCGAAATGGGACGCGGCGACGGCCCGGCGGGAGCCGGACCGCCGCCGCGCGGCGACGAACCTCAGGGCACGAGCAGGATCTTGCCGATCGCGGCCCGGGATTCGAGCGCCCGGTGGGCCGCGGCGGCCTGCTCGAGGGGATAGCTGGCATGCACCCGGACCCGCAGTACGCCGGCGGCGACCAGGGCGAACACGTCGGCCGCGCGGCGCCGCATCCGCTCACGGGTGTCGTCGTAGTGCGCCAGCGAGGGCGCGGTCAGGAACAGTGACCCGCGGGCCTTGAGCAGCTGCGGATCGAGCGGCGCGGCCGGGCCGCCGGTCCCGCCGTAGAGCACGTACGTGCCACGCGGGCGCAGGCACATCAGGCCCTCGGCCACCGTGTCGTGCCCGATGCCGTCGTACACCACGTCGACGCCGCCGGTCAGCTTCCGCACCTCCGCGGCGAATCTGCCGCCGGCGTACGTGACGACCCGCGCGGCGCCCGCGTCGAGCGCGGCGCGCGCCTTGCCCGCACTGCCGACCGCCGCGACGACCGTGGCCCCGGCCCGCGCGGCGAGCTGGCACAGCAGGCCGCCCACGCCGCCGGCCGCGGCCAGCACGAGACATGTCGAGGACGGGCCCAGCGGCACCACGTCCGTGGCGAGCAGGTGCGCGGTCATGCCCTGGATCAGCACCGCCGCCGCGTCGACGAGGCTGACCCCGTCCGGCACCGGCACCAGCCGCCCGGCGGGGACCAGGCAGTGACTGGCGTACGAGGCCGCGACCCCGCCCCAGGCGACCCGGTCCCCCGCCGCCACGCCGGCGACGCTCGCGCCGGTCCGCAGCACCGTGCCGCTGCCCTCGAAGCCGGGCACCATCGGCAGCCGTACCCGGTAGGCGCCGCTGCGCTGGTGCAGGTCGACGACGTTGACCCCGGCGGCGGCCACCCGCACCAGGACCTCACCGGTGCCCGGCGGCGGCAGCTCACCCGCCCCCACGGTGAGCACCTCGGGCGGTCCTTGACGCAGCAGGCCGATCCGGCGCAGCGCCGTCATCATCCGCCCGCCATCGGCGCGATGATGGTGACGGTCGCGCCCGCGGGCACGACGGTGGCCCGGCGCAGATGCCGCGGGATGAGCTCGTCGTCGACGCAGACGTTGACGTACTGCAGCGGCTCGCCGCCCGCGTCGAGCAGCCGCCGGCGCATCACCGGATTCGCCTCGGCGAAGCGCCGGATGACCTCGGGCAGCGGCCCCTCGTCGGCCTCGAAATCGGTGCGCCGCTCCGGGTTCCAGACCGAGGGCACTACGATCCTTACCACGATTCCTCCAGGGATTCAGGCGTCCTGCGCGCAGCGGAAGCCGTGCGCGAAACTCGACCAGCCGAGCGGGTCGCCGTGCATGCGCTCGCTGCAGCGGACCTGGTAGCGGAAGTTCATCCACGACCCGCCGCGGATGACCCGGTAGCTGCCCATCGCCTTGCGCACGGTGGGGTCGCAGACGGTCGCCTCGTCGTAGAGGTACGACAGCGTCGAGGTCCACTCGTAGACGTTGCCGGCCATGTCGGCGCAGCCGAACGGGCTGTCGCCCTGCGGGGAGAAGCTCCCGACGGACGTGGTCTGCGGCAGCGGTCCGTCGCGGCGGCACAGCGCGTGCCACCACTGCTGCCAGTCCTCGAGCGTGGTCAGCCCGCCGACGGCGTGCAGCTCGGCGGTGTTGGCGCGCTTGTCGTCCCAGTCGTCGCCCCACGGCCACAGCCGGAACGTCGCGCCGCGGGCCGCGTACTCCCACTCGGTCTCGGTCGGCAGGCGCTTGCCGGCCCACTGCGCGTACGCGCTGGCGTCGCGCCAGGACGTGTGCACCACCGGGTGGTCGTCGCCGGCGGCGCCGGCCGTGCCGGGGCCGCCCGGCTCCCGCCAGTGGACCCCCGCCCGCTCGACCCAGCCCTGCTCGTCGTAGACCAGGCCGAAGCCGCGGTCCTCCGCGTCGGTCCGGAATCCGGTGGCCCGGGTGAACTCTCGGAACTGGGCGACGGTGACCGGGTACCGGTCGATCCGGTACGGGCCGAGCGTCGCCGGCCGCTGCGGCGTCTCATCGGCGAACCAGCTCCGCGGCAGCGGCTGGTCCTGGCGCAACAGCCAGTCCAGCGCCGCCGGCGGCGATCCCTGGTCGAACATCGCACCGGGGATGAACACCATGCCTGCCACCCGACACCCCCTCTCAGAAAAGCTGCCGGCGGGCCGAGTCGACCCCTTTGACCAGGGCCTCCACCTCCGCGATCGTGGTGTAGAGGTGGAACGACGCGCGCACCATCGCCGGCACCCCGAAGCGGGCACAGACCGGCCCCGCGCAGTGCCGTCCGACGCGCACCTGCACGCCGGCCAGGTCGAGATGCGCGCCGACCTCGTGCGCGTCGGTGCCGGCCACGACGAACGAGATGACCCCGGACCGGTCCGGCGGGCCGAACAGGCGCATCCCCGGCACGTCGGCGAGGCCGTCGAGGGCGTACCCGACCAGCCGCTGCTCGTGCCGGGAGATGGCGGTCATGCCCACCTCGGTGAGATAGCGCGCCGCCGCGCCGAGGCCGACCGCCTGCGCGATGGGCGGCGTACCGGCCTCGAAGCGCGCCGGCGGGGGCTGGAACGAGGCACCGGTCATGGACGTGCTCGCCGCCATGCCACCGCCGGCGAGCATCGGCGGCATGGCGGCGAGCACGTCCGCGCGGCCCCACAGCACGCCCACGCCGGTCGGGCCGCACATCTTGTGACCGCTGAACGCGAGCAGGTCCACATCGAGCGCGTCGACGTCGACGGCGCGATGCGGCACCGACTGCGCGGCGTCGAGCATCGTCAACGCCCCCACGGCGCGGGCCCGCGCGACGATGCACTGTGTCGGGTTCACCGTGCCGAGGACGTTGGAGATGTGCGCCCAGGACACCAGTCGGGTCCGCGGGCCGATCACGGCGTCGAGCCGGGAGAGGTCGAGCCGGCCGTCGTCCGTCAGCGACAGCCAGCGCAGGGTGGCACCGGTGCGCTCGCACAGCAGCTGCCACGGCAGCAGGTTGGAGTGATGCTCCATCTCGGTCACGACGATCTCGTCGCCGGGACCGAGCAGGAAGCGCGGGTCGCCGCCGGCGCTCGCGGAACGGGCCCGGAACGCCGAGGCGACCAGGTTCAGCGCCTCGGTCGCGTTCCGGGTGAAGACGACCTCGGCCGCGTCGTGCCCGCCGATGAACGCGGCCACCTGCGCGCGGGCGTCCTCGTACGCCGCCGTCGCCGCGGCGGCCAGCGCGTGCGCCGAGCGCCCGACATTGGCATGGTGGCCTCGTTGGTGGGTGTCCATCGCCTCGAGCACCTGGCGCGGGGTCTGCGCGGTGCTGGCCGAGTCGAGGTAGACCAGCGGCTGCCCGTGCACCGGGCGGCCGAGGATCGGGAAGTCGCCGCGGATCCGGCTGATGTCGTAACCAGTCACGATGTCCTCGATGTCTGCGTGTCATCCGATGCCCCGACCTTGTCATCGCCGCGAAGGCGGCGGCACCTCTGCGGATGCGGCCTTGGCGGAGGGGCCCCCGCACTCCAGAGGTGGACCGGATCGGGCGCCGCGGCGCCCAATGAAGGTGAGCCTCATCGCTGGTAGATGACTGGCGGCGATGGGTGCGGAGGGGACGGAGCTGCCGACCGTCCCCTCCTCCATGTCCGGCCGGCGCGGGGCGGGCGGGACACACGCCGGTACGGCCCCTCACCGCTGCGGTGAGGGGCCGGCACCCGGTGGTACGGGCGTCAGGCGGCGAACTTGGGGCTGTTCTGGTAGGCGGCCAGGCGCCAGGTGCCGTCCTGCTTGACCACGAGCCAGGCGGCCCGTACGGCGTTGCCGGGGGCGACGGCGACCTCGGCGCCCATCAGGAAGCCGCCGTCGGTGTGCAGGATGGCGACCTCGGCGCCGAGGAAGCGCAGTCCGATCGGGTCGCCGGTCACCGTGGTGTCCTTGTACGGCCCGGAGAACGCCTCGCTCATGAACGACCGGATGTCGTCGCGCCCGCGGACGAACACGCCCGGCAGGATCATGGTGCCGTCCTCGGTGAAGACCTCGGCGAAGGCGCCGGGGTCCTGCTCGGCCCAGGCCTTGACGATGCGGTTGGGAAGGGTGGCCACGGCGGCGTGGTCGGCCGCGCTCGGGTTCGTCATGGTCGGCTCCTTGCTCGGGGCCGGCGGGGCGCGCCGGCCTGGGGGACGATCACACGTACTGGGTGTTGGGCTGCTGGCCGCAGAGAATGCGGCCGTACAGTTCCGCGTTGGTGTCGGGGTGCATCAGCGCGTGCAGGCTGAGCGCCTGGATGTCGCGGCGGATGCGCTGGATGGGCACCTCGGCGAAGATGGACGAGCCGCCGCTGGCCTCGGCCAGGACGTCGACGGCGTCGCGGGCGAGCCGCACGGCGGCGCCCATGTCGGCCCGCGCGCGCACCCGCTCCTCGAGCGTCCAGGCGTGCGCCCCGGCCGCCTTGAGGTCGACCGTCGAGGTGAGCCGGTGCACGTGGAACTCGGCCTCGTCGATCTTCATGGCGGCGTCGGCCACCTGGAGGTGCGTCAACGGCGCCGCCTGCTGGCTGGCGTAGTCGGTGTAGGTGATGCCCCGGCCCTCGATGCGCTCCAGGAACGTCGCGGCCGCCGCCTTGGCCATGCCCAAGGCCGTGCCCGCCGACGAGGCGGACGCCACGGGCAGCAGGGGCGCGCGGTAGATGGCGCCCTCGGCGCCGGCCGCCCCGCCCGTGCGGCCCTGCATGGCCGCGCCCAGCGGGAGGATGCGCTCCTGCGGCACGAAGACGTCCTGGGCGATAGTGCTGACGCTGCCGGTGCCGCGCAGCCCGGAGGTCTGCCAGTCGTCGACGATCCGCAGCTCGGACATCGGCACCAGCGCCACGATCGGCTCCGGCTCCCGGTCCGGCTCCATCCGTACGGCGATGATCTCCTGCCACTGGCTGTGCCGCGCGCCGGTGATGAAGCCCCACTTGCCGTTGACGACCACGCCGCCCGGTGCGGGTGCGGCCATCGCGGTGGGGCTGAGCGTGCCGCAGATCCGTGCGTCGGGGTTGGCGAAGACCTCCGCCTGGACGTCGGGTGGGAACAGCGAGGCGATCCAGGTCGGAATCCAGTACACGGAGGCGACCCAGGCCGCCGAGCCGTCGCCCCGCGCGAGCTCGGTGGCGACGTCGGCGAGGGTACGGGTGTCGCACTCGTACCCTCCGAAGCGGGCCGGGGTGCGCATCCGGAACAGGCCCGCGTCGGTCATCGCGTCGATGACGTCGTCGTGGACCCGCCGGTTCTCCTCCGACCAGCCGGCGAACTTCTGAATCAGCGGCACGAGCTCGCACGCGCGCCGCAGCAGCTCCGTACGCGTGGGTGGGTCGTTGGTCACCAGATGCCTCCTTGAAGCGGGATCGGCCGGCGCGCGGCGTGCCGCCGCGGCCGGGTGGGGCGCGGAAGCCGGCTCATGCGGCTCGCCCGACGAGTCCGGGGTGCCGGTGGCGCGGGCGGATCGGGGTCACGGTGCGGGCATCGGGCAGGGCGAGCAGCAGCGGCGGATCGAAGACCCGGGCCGGGCGCAGCCGGACGTTGGCGTGGACCACGTTGCCCTGGTGGATGCGGATCGGGCCGAAGCTGCCGACGCACATGCCGGCCGGGGACGCGCCGCCCGGGTCGTCCTCCGGGTCGTCGTCAAGGTCGTCCTTGACGACGCCCTGGCAGAGCAGGTACCAGAGCCCGTCCGGGACCTTGTCGAGGATGAATCGCCCGGGGCCCTGCTGGATGGCGCAGCGCACCGGCCGGCCCTCGGGCACCCAGCTGCTGAACAGGCCGAGGAAGGTGACATCGACCTGTACCGAGGAGGGCACGGAGACGTATCCCGACACCACGCCCTCGGCACACTCGGCGTTGTACTCCTCGGGCTCGCCGGTGAGCACCAGCTGGCTGATGCCCCGGCTGCGGCGGTATTCGGTCGGGGGTAGCCCGACGCTGCGGGTGAAGCGGGAGCTGAAGGTGCCCACGCTGTTGTAGCCGACGTGGACGCTGATGTCGGCCACGTTCATGGACGTGGACAGCAGCAGGTCCTTGGCTTCCTGCAACCGCATCGCGGAGAGGAAGCGGCCCGGTGAGATCCCGGTGACCCGCTGGAAGATCCGGGTGAAGTGAAACTTGCTGAACATCGCCGCACGGGCCATGTCGTCGACGGTGACTGCCTCGCCCATGTTGGCGCGCATCATTTCAACAGCGCGCACGACGGCATTCTCGAAGTGACTACCCATCAATTCTCCCCCAGCGTGAAGATGAGTTGAACGTTCGTTTTTGCGCGGCGACTCGGGTAATCTTCTCGGCCTGTCGACCGCCGGTCATCTCAGAGATTGCCCTCAATTGGCGCCCGGGTCAGCACACACTCCCGGCCGGCCCGGAACGCTCCGGACCGGCCGGGGTGATGACTGTTAGCGCAGGCAGCGCCGGTGATCAGCGCTCGCGCCACCAGATGACCCAGAGGCTGACACCGCGGATCAGACAGACGATGGTCACCGCGAAGAAAAGCGTGTAGACAACGTTGAAAACCATCAGCAGGCCGTAGACCATAGCGACGCCGGAGCCGAACATGAATTGATTCTTCGCCCGCGACGGCGTGGTTCCCGGGTCGGTGATCATGTAGTTGGTGAAAAGCACGAATGCGACGCCCGTCATCGGGATCAACGCGCCCCAGATCGCCACGTCCCAGATCCACCACCGCAGCAGCGCCTGAATGATGAAGCCGCCGAGCCAGCCGACGATCAGCGCCACCTTCTTGGTGAGCATGGCGTTGAGCACCGTGCCCGAGGTGATGATGACGACCGGGATCAGGATGCTGATCATGGCGGGCACGTTCTCGGTGAAGTGGTACGGCGGCGCCACGTTGACCCACGGGAAGAGCAGCAGGGCGGCCGAGATGCCGAGGTTCGACGGGTTCATGAAGTGCCGGACCTTGCCACCGACCGGCGCCCGGAACAGCGTCTTCTGTCCGATGCCGACGAGCACCGCGAACCCGATCGGCCAGAACAGGTCGTTGGCGTAGAGCAGCATGTTGGCCGCGAGCGCCGTGATGTGCGCCGGCAGCAGGAACGTGAACCAGCCGCGGAAGCCGTTGCCGGCGTACGCCGGGGCTCGATTGTGGACCTTGGCGGTGATCATCTCGATGAGGATCTCGGCCGAGTAGCCGATCGCGAGCGCGAAGAACGGCCAGGACCACGGCTGCTCGAAGCCGAGGACGGCGTAGCCGAGGATGTTGAAGATCGACATCGAGATGGCGAAGTTGCGCAGGGCCAGGTATCGGGGGTCCGGACCGGCCTTCGGGGGTGCGGTCGGCGCCGCGGCGACGGTGCCGTCCGGCGGCTCGGCCGGGCCGAGCAGCTCGGCGCGCGCAGGCTGCACAGTGGTCATGACGTCGTCAGCTCCTTGATCTCGCCGGTCAGCATGAGGTCGTGCCAGCCGGCGCCCAGCGGGAGCGACTGGGTGTGCAGCGCGCCCCGCAGGTCACGCCACGTGATCTCGGCGGTGACCGGCCGGCCGCCGAGGTCGCCGAGCCCGACGACCACGTCGAAGCTGCGCTTGCCGGAGTGCCCGCCGCCGCCGTTGACCTGCGCCAACCGGGCCCGCCCGTCGGCGGTGGTGACCCGCACCTGGGCCCCGTACGCCGGGGTGCCGATGACGTCCGCGCCGCCGCCGGCCGGTCGGTAGAGCCGCAGGCCGAGGAAGTCGCCGGCGTTGGTCGTCGTGTTGCGGTAGAAGCTCGGCGCGCCCCACTGCCGCGCCACGGCGAAGTCCTGGGCGCCGTCGCCGTCGGTGTCGGCCACCGCGACGCCGCGGCTCGGCGTCGCATCGGTCAGGCCGAGCTCGGCGCAGATGTTCGTGAAGCGGCCATTGCCCTCCGCGGTCCAGAACGCGAACGGCTGCGAGCCCGCGATGTCGTCCCCCGGCTCGGCCTTGGGCCACATCTTCGGGTTGCGCAGCATGAGGTCGTTGCTCATGGCCAGTTCCTGCAGCCACGACCAGCGGTTGATGCTGCCCTTGATGAAGCCGAGCGCCTGCACCACCTCGACGTCGCCGTCGTTGTCGAAGTCGGCCATCTTGGCGTCCCAGCCCCACCCGGACCACGCCATGTTCATGGCCGCCGCCTTGTTCCGGAACGGCGCAGTGCCGTCGGCCAGGGTCTTCTTCGCCGCCGCCGGGCTCGCGGCGGTGTTGAGCCAGACGAAGTTGCTCTCCTCCAGCCCCCACGAGGTGGTGATGTTGCTCACGAACACGTCGTAGCGGCCGGCACCGAGCAGGTCGCCGAACTCCACCGACATGCCCTTGAAGGAGTCGTGCCCCAGCACCAGCGACTTCGGGGTCACCGCGTCGCGGTCGCCGTCGATGAGCTGGAAGCGGATCTGCCCGGGGCGCGAGATGTTGCGGAACATGCGGTCGTGGCCGAAGTCGTTGGCGAGGTAGAGCTCCGGCAGCAGGTCGCCGTCGAGGTCGGCGGTGTCGGAGCCGAGGGTCCAGCCGGTCGCCACGGCCGGGTCGAGCGCCTGCTGCTCGGTGAAGGTGGCCGACGGGCTGGCCCCGCCCGCGGCGGCGGTCCAGCGCATCACGTGGGCGCCGCCGGCGTTGCGGGCGTGCGACATGGAGTCGTTCATCTGGACGTTGGCCAGGCCGCGCTCGTCGAGCACCTGGGTGTCGGGGAAGTAGTTGAACACGCCGAGGTCGACGTGGCCGTCACCGTCGAAGTCCGCCGCGGCGACGGCGTTGGTGTTCCACAGGGCGCCCCGGTAGCCGGGCACGGTCGCCTGCGGGATCAGCTCCGTCGGCTGGTAGGTGGCATTGCTCAGCGGCCCCGATCCGGAGCGGTGCAGGAACATGACCGGCGTGCGCCCCCAGTAGTACACGAGCAGGTCCATCCGGCCGTCCTCGTTGAAGTCGCCCGGCAGGCAGCCCATGGGCGCCATCGCGTCGTGCACGGGCAGCGGCGCGGGGTCGAGCACGAACGGCTGGTAGGTGCCGCCGGTGCCGGGAGCCGGGGTGACGATCGTGGCGTCGCTGCGGGAGTCGACCAGGCACAGATCGTCGGCCCGGCCGCCACCGTCGAGGTCGTTCACCGCGATCGCGGCGCCCACCGAGGAGATCCACGAACGGATGTGCTCGTATTGCGGGTTGACCTTGCGGACCGTGCGGTGCGGGAGTCCCCCGGGCAGCGCGATCGGCAGTTCGGTGAACCCGAAATGCGAGGCCAGCGACGCGCGGTCGGTGCTCGATGCCGACGGCAGCCGGGCCAGGCCATAGGCGCCGGTCAGCAGCAGCAGGACGGCGATCGCGGGTATGAGCCGACGCAGGGCGCCGACCGGTTGCGAGGACAAAAGGTCTCCCTTGTTGCGGCGATACCTTTTCGGCCGGACGCCATGCGACGGCGCCGCGGCTCAGCACCGCATTCGGACATGAGGCGGTTCGGGACCAGCATCGGGTGCCGATATTCGGCAGCGACCGGACTGTTCGCCGCACAGCCGCGGCGCGAATGTGGAAATCGGCATCCCGGCCAAGGATGACAATCGCCGACAATCGCACACAGCGAGACCACGATCCGGTTTTCCACGAGCACCGGATATGACACCCGGGCCGGCGGATCGCGGACTGACGTTCGGCCTGACGGCATTTCCGCCGGGGCGTGATCCCGAACCACTGCCATCATTACGGAGCCCGACAGCACATGTCTTCTCACTAATTGCTCTGCCATGATCACAGAACGTCATGGCGCCGACCGCGGGCCTGGCCAGGTCAGGCGGCCGGATGGCCACACTTCTCCTGTTCCTCGTCCCAGGAGGCGATCAGGTGCTCGCGCGCCATCCGCCGCAGCGAGGAGAGCGCGACCTCGTAGAGCACCGCGCGGGCCACGGCGCGCCCGGCCTCCTGCGAGGAGTCGACGCTGCGCGGCAGGGCCCGCTTCTCGAGGTCGGCGAGGCGGGCCGCCGCCAGCGCGTACGGCACCAGCGCCTCGACGTCGGCGTGGACGCCGTCGCCGCCGAGCCGGTCCAGGGCGGTGAACACCTGGGAGAGGGTGGCCCGGCTGGGTGAGTCGTCGTCGACCTGCCAGCCGAGCTGCGCTATGAAGGCATCGATGCGCTGCCGGGCGCATCCCTGCACGGGCAGATCCGCCGCCCCGGCCGGCTCGCCGAAGAGCGCGTCGTTGACGACGACGCACAGCCCGCGCAGCTCGATGCCGCGCTCGTCGATGGCACGCACCGCATCGCGGGCCGCCGAGATGCTCATCTTCCCCATGATGGTCAGGGTCTTGATCAGATAGATACGCGACACATGATCTTCGCCGTAGTCGGCATGTCGGCCGTCCGTCAGCTGACCCGGGGGCAACAGGCCCTCGCGCACGTAGAACTTGATGGTCGGAATCGAAGCACCGCTCCGGCAGCTCAGCTCCGATATGCGCATTTGGTGCCTCCAGGCATTATAGGACTAATCGGTCTACCAGCACTTCCGGGCATTACCCCACCTATACTGCCGAAGCAGCGCACGGCCGACTGTCGACGCACCCGGGCGCGCGCCGGCGAACCCGTCCAGATTTGCACCGCCGGTGCACACATTCATCGCTGCCGCTGGAAATTGCATCCATTTGGCGGCCGTATCCCAAAACTCATCGCACGGGCAGATAGCGTAAATATCTGCCGAGTCCGCGACACCTACCGGCCGGTATTAGCGCCGGTGACGGCGGGTAGCAGGTATTGCTCGCCCCATAGCCCACCGCTAGCATTGATCCGCACCGTTCGGAAGATCTCGGCGGGCCGCTTTCTCGACCGGAGAATGGCTAGCCGTCTTCCGTGGCGGCGTCCAGCGACATCGACGCACCAGCGAGAGGAATCTGATTTGTCGACGGAAGAGGCAGTCGGTCGGGCCATTTCCATGATGCGAAGCAATATAGGCGAGGAATTATCGTTGGATGACCTGGCACGCGCCGCCATGTTCAGCAAATTTCATTTCACCCGGGTATTCCAGAAGGTCACCGGGATATCTCCGGGAAGGTTCCTCACGGCGCTGCGGATCGAGGAGGCCAAGCGGCTGCTCCACACGACCACCCGGACGGTCGCCGACATCGGCACGTCGGTGGGTTACACCAGCGTGAGCACCTTCAGCGGGCGCTTCAACCGCAGCGTCGGACTCACCCCGATGGCGTTCCGCAGGCGCGGCGAGGCCCCGCTTTCGCGAGCCTCGCCGACGATTCATCACTCAACGATACGTGGCCAGATAAACACTCTGTGTAGACATGAGGACAGCGCGGTGTTCGTCGGACTTTTTCCGGTGTCAATAGCGGAGGGGCTACCGGAAAGCTGGACCGTCACCTGGGCACCGGGGTCCTATCGCCTGGCCGGCATCCGGCCCGGGACCTGGCACATGGTCGTCCATCACGTCGACACGGGACGGTCCGCGGCGCGGCACGACTGCGGGGCTCGCTCGGGGCCCCTCGTGCTGCACCACGGACCGTCACTGCAGACGATCGACGTCAACCTGCGGCCGCTGCGCACCTTCGACCCGCCGGCCATGTTGTCCCTGCCGCGGCTTCTCGACCCGGCCACGCCGTCGACCACCCGGGCCGCCTGAGTCGCGGCCCCGGCGCGGGTGTCTCGCGGATCATGGGCACCATCCGCGAGACACCCTCACGCCTCCTGCACCGTCATCGGCAGCCCGCCGCGCATCCGCAGGGACAGCATCGGTTCCGGCTCGGGGCGCCGCCCGGCGGCGTTGACCAGCCGGAACTCGCGCGAGACCAGCGCGATGACGAAGACGGCCTCCATCATGGCGAGGTTGCTGCCGACGCAGACCCGCGGCCCGGCACCGAACGGAATGTAGGCGTAGCGGGGACGGCTGCGCGCCCGCGCCGGGTCGAAACGCTCGGGGTCGAAACGCTCCGGGTCGTCCCAGAGCCCCGGGTGCCGGTGCAGCGTGTACGGGCACACGAGCACGTCCGCACCGCGGGGCACCCGGAAGCCGCCGATCTCGTCCGCCTCCACCGCCTGCCGCGGCAGCAGCCACACCGGCGGAAAGAGCCGCATCGCCTCCTCCACCACCATGGTGGTGTACGGCAGCCGGTGCAGGTCCTCATGCGCCGGCAGCCGGCTGCCGAGCACCGCGACCGCCTCCGCACGCAGCCGCTCGCGGACCTCCGGATGCTCGTCGATCAGCGCGAACGTCCAGCCGAGCGTGCTCGCGGTGGTCTCGTGCCCGGCGAGCAGCAGCGTCACCAGTTCGTCCCGCAGCCGGGTCCGCACCACCCGCGGGTCGTTCTCCTGCCCGGCCGAGACGATCAGCCGGGAGAGCACGTCGTCGCGGCCGGCCGCGTCGTCGCAGCGCCCGGCGACCAGGTGGTCGACGACCCCCTGCAGCTCCCGCCGGGCGCGGCGGAACCGGCGCTGGTGCGCCAGCGGCACCCACATCGGCACCGCGCTCAACGATGTCAGCTCGAACATCGCCTGGTTCTGCACGGCATCGAACGCCTGGCCGAGCCCGTCGAAGGGGGTCAGGTCGGCGTCCAACAGGGTGCGGCCGAGGATGCCGAGCGTGAGGTCGGTCATCTCCGGCACCATGTCGACGACGTCCTCGCCGATCCGCTTGCGCAGCCGGCGCATCAGCAGGTCGGCCTCCTCGGCGACCGCACCCGCGTGCCGGGCCAGCCGCTTGGCCTGAAACGAGGGCTGCACCACCCGGCGCTGCTTGCGCCACAGCTCCCCCTCGCTGGTCAGCAGCCCGTCGCCGAGGGCGCGCCGGGCGTGGGTGAGGCCGATGCCCTTGCGGTAGTTGCCGGCGTTGTCGGCCAGCACATGCCGCACGGTGTCGGGGTGGTTGAAGAAGTTCAGGGTCTTGTGGCCGACCGGGATGCGGACGGCGTCGCCGTAGTCGGCCGCGGCGGCCGTCATCATCCCCAGCCGGTCGCGGGACATGATCACGAGCTGCCGCATCGCCGACAGCCGCGACGGACCCGGCGCCCGGGCGCCCGTCATGAGCGCAGCTCCCCGTAGTGGAAGAGCAGTCCCTCGTCGTCGCCGCGCCGCTCGGCGGTGAGCACCCGGCCGACGAAGATCGAGTGGTCGCCGCCGTGGTACTGGCGCCAGACCTCGCACTCGAACCAGGCGAGCGCCCCGGAGATCATCGGCACCCCGGTGCGCTGCCCCGGTTCCCAGTCCACGTCGGCGAACTGCGCCGGACCGGTCGGGCGGTCGCCGTCGGCGAAGTAGCGGGCCACCTTCTCGTGGCCGGCCGCCAGCACCGAGACTCCGAAGACCGCCGACATCTCCAGCCGAGCGTGCGTGACGGCCAGCCGGTCGACGCAGACCAGCGCCAGCGGTGGATCCAGCGACACCGTGGTGAACGAGTTGGCGGTCATGCCGTGCGGGTTGCCGCCGCCGATGGTCACCACGGTGACCCCGGTGGCGAACGCGCCGAACGCGCGCCGCAGGTGCCGGCGGTCGTCGAGCAGGGTCGCCGCGACCGCCTCGTCGTCGGAGGCCGCCATCAGGCCCGCACCGCCGCGTACGGCGCCAGGGCCTCGACCAGCGCATCCGGCACCCGGCTGGGCACCGTACGGCTGTTCGGACCCCGCATGCAGGCGATCCGCTGGGTGCCGCGGGCGACGAGGGTCTCGTCGCCCTCGGTCATCCGCACGTAGTCGAATCCGAACTCGACCTGGGTCTGCGCCAGGTCGACCAGCCGCATCCGGATGGAGAGCTCGTCGAAGAGCGCCAGTTCGGCGAAGAACTCGCAGTCGACCCGCAGCGTGAACAGCTTGAGATCGTCCCGCAGGTCGGCCAGGATCCCCGGGGCCCGCTCCTTGAGGAACATCTCCCGGCAGCGGCCCTGCCAGCGCAGATAGTTGACGTAGTAGACGTTGCCGACAAGGTTGGTCTCCTCGAAACCCACCACGTGCCGGTACTCGTAGTGCCGGTTCATCCCGTTCAGCGTCCTTCCGACAAGATCCCGAAAACGGCCTGGTGGGGGTCGCCCCGCAAAACGGCGACGAAGGTGGCGATCTGCAGCCGGCCGGAGGCGAAGACCAGCCACCCCGGCTGCTGCGCCGGCAGCACCGTCAGCGGCGCCGTCGGCGGTTGCCCGGCCTTCTGCAGGCACTCGAGCGCCACCCAGATTCGGGTGCCCGCGACGTCGAGTCCCGCCCCGTCGGCCAGCGGGGCCAGCAGGGCCGCGTTCGTGCCGAGCAGCCCGCGCCACTCGGTCAGCGACCGTTCGGCGACCACCTCGACGTCGGCACCCACCGCACCGGTGCCGAGCACGCAGAGGGTGACCCCCGCGCCGTGTGCCATCGAGACCGTGCGGCCGCCGTCGATCTCGGGCCGTCCGTCCGGGCGGTAGCGCACCGGCGTCGCCTGCCCGGTGAGCCGGGACAGCGCGCGGGCGGAGCGGGCACGCCGGGCCTCGACATGCGAGGCCGGCGCCAGCGGGTCGGCCGCCTCGTCCGGTTCCACGGACACCTGCGCGCTGCCGCCGGTGAGCTGCCCGCCGACCCGTTCCAGGAACGTGCCCAGCAGGGGTGCGGCCCACTGCCCGGCACCGTCGTTCTTACGGACGGCCCGCAGCGTGAGTCCCTCCCAGCGCTCGACGACCTGCCCGCCGGCGTCGCGGACCGCGATGTCGTAGACGTAGGTGTCGCCGTCCTGCAGCCGCTCGGTCGCGCAGTAGCGCAGCTCCCCGGATCCGGACAGCGTCGCACCGGCCGGATACACCCGCTCGATGCCCGAGGGCAGCAGGGTGGCATGCGGGACGCAGACCTGAATGCCGTGCATCAGCGCGTCCCGCACGCCCGGGTCGCCGAGCAGCAGCCGGTCGGGCAGGAACCCGGCGAACCAGCCCGCCGGGATCAGCTCCACGGTCGCGTCGACCTCGCGAGCGACCGCCCGGTGGTACCGGCGCAGCCGCTGGAACCGGCCGCCCTGGAAGAGGATGTCGCCGTACAGCTCGGTTTGCGGGTCGAGCGGCACCTCCGGGAGCCCCGCCGCGGTCTGCTCGGGCGCGCCCTGGGGGACCTTCCCGGCGGCGAAGCGCAGCCGGGCCCGGAAATGGTCGACGGCGTACGCGGTCTCCTCGCTGCGGATGGCGACCTCGACGGTGTCGGTGCCGGTGACGACCGCGGCGATCCGGATCCGCGACGAACCGTCCGGTGGCACCACGATCGGGCGCCGGAACTCCGCGTCCTCGATGGCCGGGGCCCGGTCCGCGCCGGTGACCGCGGTGGCCACCTGGGCCATGGCCTCCATGCCCATGACGGCTGGGAAGAGCAGGCTGCCGTCGAGCAGGTGGTCGCCGAGGTACGGGTCGGTGCCGACGCCGATCTCGGTCTCGGTCACCAGTTCCACACCGGGGTAGCTGACCAGGGGCCGCTGCACGAAGCGCAGCATCGGCAGCTCGGGCCGGTCGTAGCGGATGGTGTCGATGCCCGAGGTGCGGCCGCTGATCACCACCACCGGCGGCGCGTCGGCGTCGGCGAGCAGCCGGCGCAGCACGTCGACGCCCTGGGCCGGGGTGATCGGGGTGATGCCCTCCCGGGTCAGGTTCTCGATGACCGACAGCCGCTCGCCCATGCCGACGCCGGACCACACCGACCATTCGAGGCAGAGGCTGCGGCAGCCGGGGTGGCGTTCGCCGTACTCGCGGGTCAGCCGCGCCATCCAGTCGTTGGCGACGGCGTAATGCGCCTCGCCGCGCAGCCCGGAGCGGCCGATGATGCTGCCCAGGCTGACCAGCAGCCGCAGCCGCTCCGGATCGAGCAGGTCGAGCACGTTGCGCAGCCCGTCGACCTTCGGGGCGAAGGTGCGGCGCAGCTCGCCGGCATCCAGGCCGGGCAGCCCGGCCGGCTCGTTGCGGCCGGCGCCGTGCAGCACCGCCGTGACCGGGCCCAGCTGGGCGCCGAGCTCGGCCAGGGCGTCGGCCAGCCGCGCCCGGTCGGTGACGTCGGCCCGCGCGTAACGCACAGTTACGCCGTGGCGGGCCATCCGCTCCAGGTTCGCGGCCAGCTCCAGGTCGTGCTCCGGGTCCGAGCGGCCCAGCACGGCGATCCTCGCGCCGGTCTCGACGGCGATGGCCAGGGCGCATTCCGCGGTGATGCCCTTGCCGCCGCCGGTGACCAGCAGGACGTCGGTGGTGCCGAGCGGCGAGGTGGCCCGGGCCGCGCGGAACGGCATGACCCGCAGCGTCGGCACCCGGCGCACGCCGTCCGCACCGTAGACGGCCTCGACGAAGTCGCGGGTGGCGCGCACCTCCTCCACCACCCGGGTGACGGCCTCGGCGGTGGGCGGGGTGTGCACGATCGTGACGCGGGTGCCGGTGCTCTCCAGCCGCAGCGTCTTGGCCAGCCCGGCCGCGCCGCGGCCGTCCTCGACGAGGACGAAACGCTCGCCCGCGCCGCCGGCCATCGCCTCCTGGGCCCCGTGCAGCGCGAGCTCCAGGTGCTCCTCCTCGCACGCGGCCGGCAGGCAGACCAGCACACCCGCGCCGATCCCGGCGTGCTCCAGCCGGTGGCGCAGCTCCTCGGCGAACGGGTGGCCGGGCTCGCCGTAGAGCCGCCACCGGCCGTCGGTGCCACTCTCCCCGCTGTAAGGGGCCAGGGGCCGCGGGTCCAGGTCGACCGTCCAGGCCCGGGCCCAGCTGCCCGCGCCCACCACCGTGTCGGTGACGTCGAGGGTTCCCGCCGCCGCGGCCGCCTGCAGCCCGTCGAGGGTGTCGGCGAGCTCGCGCACCGACGCGGTGGCGAAGTTCAGCGGCGCGCTGGCGGGCGGGATGCCCAGCCGGGCGGCGACCTCGTTGACCACCGAGCCCACGGTGATCGAGCTCAGGTGCAGCTCGTCGAGGAGCATGCTGTCCTCGCGGACCATCTCCACCGGCAGCTCGGCGCGGACCGCGACAAGCCGGCGCAGCAGGTCCACGGTGGACTCGACGACCTGTGCGTCGTCGGCCGCGACGGAGTCCGCGGCGGTGTCCGCGGGGCCCGGGCCGGCGGTGGCGCCGGGTGCGGGCCAGGCGCCCTGCCCGACTCCGCCGAGCACGTCCACGCTGGGCGCGGTCTCGCACGGGTTGCCGAGCACGTCGAGCTCCTCGTCGAGGCGGACCGCGCGGACCAGCCGGTCGTCGAAGAGCACGGCGGGCAGGCCGGCCGCCCCGCGTACGTAGGCGGCGGCAACCACCCGCAGCAGGCTCCGCAGCGACTCGTCGTCGGTGTCGAGCGACACCGCGGGCACGTCCGTGCCGGCCTCGGCCAACCGGGAGAGGACCTGGCCGGGGCCGACCTCGACGAACAAGTCGACGTCGGCGGCGGCCGCGGTCACCGCCTGGTGGAAGCGCACCGGCTCGGTGATCTGCCGGCGCAGCAGCTCGGTCAGGTCGGTGTCCGGGGCCAGCTCGGTGCCGGTGACGGTGGAGACCACCCGCCGGCCGAGGCGACCGAAGGCGATGTCGTGCAGCGCCGCGGCGAACCGGCCGGCGGCCGGGTTCATCAGCGGCGAGTGGAAGGCGTCCGAGACCGCCAGCGGTACGGCCCGCAGCGTGGCATGGGTGGCGCGGCGGCAGACCTCCTGCACCGCGTCCTCCGGCCCCGCGACGACGGTCTGGGTGGGGCCGTTGTAGCCGCTGATGACCACGGGTAGCTCCGCGATGAGCGACTCCACGACGTTCGGTGCGGCCGCGATGCCGGCCATGGTGCCGGCCGTGCCGTGCCGGCCCATCACCTCGCCGCGCCGGGTCGCGACGCGCAGCAGCGTGCTGTCGTCCATCGCGCCGGCCCAGCGCAGCGCGGTGAGCTCGCCGAGGCTGTGGCCGACCGCGACCGTGCCGTGCAGCCCGAGCAGATCCAGCGCGCGCAGCCCGGCCGCCGAGCCCGTGGTGATCCGCGGCTGGGCCACCTCGGTGGCGACCAGATCGCCGCGGGTGGGCAGCCGCGCGGCGGCGTAGACGGAGCGAACCTCGGTGAACCGGCGGGCCAGGGCGCCGCCGCTGGTGCCGGTGCCCGAGCCCTGGCCGGGCAGCAGCAGCCCGAGCCGGCCCGGCCGGGTGACGTGGCCGAGGAAGACCCAACCGTCGCCGCCGGCGATACTGTCCTGCCCCGCGTCGAGGAGTTCGCAGATCCGGCGCAGCCGGCCCTCGGCGTCCTCCGGGGAGGTGACCACCGCGGCCGCCCGGAACGGCCGGTCGCGGACCGCCCGGCGGAGCCCGTCGGCGATGTCGCCGAGCTGGGCGAAGGAGACCCGCCCGATGGTGCCGGCCAGCCGGTCCACCTGCTCCCGGACGTCCTGCCAGCTGTCGCCGTCGAAGGCCAGCAGCTCGGCGTCCTGGATGGCGCCGGTCAGCGCCGCGGTCCGGGCGTCGATGCCGGAGCGTCGCACCGGCTCCGCGTTCTCCACCACGACGTGGGTGTTGATGCCGCCGAACCCCATCGCGGTGATGCCCGCGCGGACCGGCTGACCGGCCGGCCAGGCCTCGGCGCGGCGCAGCACCCGCAGCACGGCGCCGTCGCCGGTCAGCAGCTCCATCGGGTCGGGGCAGCCGACGGCCGGCGGCAGGATCTCGTGGTGCACGGCCAGCACGGCCTTGATGAAGCCGGCCACGCCGGCCGCGGCCTTGGTGTGCCCGATCATCGCCTTGACGGAGCCGATCGCGGCCGGGCCGGTGCTCGGCTCGGCGGCGCGGCGCGCGTTCGCCAGGGCGGTCAGCTCGGTGTCGTCGCCGACCTTGGTGCCGGTGCCGTGCCCCTCGAACAGGGCCACGGTGCCGATCGAGAAGCCGGCCCGCTCGTACGCGCGGTGCAGCGCCAACCGGTAGCCGTCGACCTCGGGGCGGGTGATGCCGCCCTTGCCGTCCGACGAGACGCCCCAGCCGGCGACCGTCGCGTACACCCGGTGCCCGGCGGCGCGCGCCTCGTCCTCGCGCATCAGCACCACCATGCCGCAACCCTCGCCCGGCCAGAAGCCGTTGGAGCCGCGGTCGTAGACGCGCATCTCCCCGGTGGCCAGCGCACCGGTCTTGGCGAAGCCGACGATCTCCAGCGGATCGATGGACAGGTCCACGCCGCCCGCGACCGCCACATCGACGTCGCGGTCGGTCAGGGCCCGGCACGCGGTGATGATGGACAGCAGCGACGACGAACACGCGCCGTCCACGCTGTAGCCGCCGCCCTTGAGGTCGAAGTGGTTGCAGATCCGGCCGGCGATGGTGTTCGACAGCGCACCGGCCAGCGAGTCCTCGTCGACCGGCGGGAACGGCGCCTTGAAGTCCGCCTCGAGCCGGTCCAGGAACTCCGCGAGGCGGTCCTCCTCCCACTTCTGCTCGGTCAGCGCGGCCGCCACGGTGCGCCGCACGTACGGCCAGCGCAGCCGCAGCTGCCCGGCCCGGGAGAACTCACCGGTGAGGCTGTTGCCCACGATCACGGCGGTACGTTCGTGCGGCAGGCCGGCTGCCATCGGGAAGCCGGCGTCGGCGAACGCGGCCGCGGCCACGTCCAGCGCCAGCCAGTGGGTCAGATCCGTGGCCCGGTACGTGCTGCCGGCCACCTTGTACGCCACCCGGTCGAAGTTCCAGCCCTCGAGCACGGCGGCGTTCCGGGCGTAGAACCGGTCCGGTGCCGCGGGATCGGGCGACCAGTAGTCGGCGAGCCGCATGCGCTGGTCGGGTATCCGCCGGAAGGCGCGGCGCCCGGCAAGGACGTTCTCCCACATCTCCCTGGGCGACGTCGCGTCCGGATATCGGCAGGCCATGCCGACAACGGCGATCCTCGTCATCTGTCCCCGAGCCTCCATATCGTTTCCGGGGCTCACGGCCGCGGTTGTGCGGCCGTGAGCGGCGCTGCTTCAGCGCGGGGCGCCGAATTCGCGGCGGATCCGCCGGCGCCAGAGCTCGTACGCGGGCTCCTCGCCGTCCTCGTCGTCGGCGGGACGGGTCTTGTCGCAGAGCCGGGACGCCTCGACCGTCGTCATGCCGCACAGCACCTCGGTGCCGAGGTCGTTGTGCGGGACGATCAGGCCGGCCCGGGCCCGCGCCGACGCGGCGAACGCGGAGCCCTGCGACAGGTGCGGCTGGTGCTCCCCCGCGCGCCGCAGCAGGTCGCGCAGCTCGCGGCGGTCGGCGCCGCCGGCGTAGGTGGCCGCGAGCCCGACCCCGCTGTAGAGGTCCGCCCGGCGCTCCGCGGGGAACGCCTCGACCAGCCGGTGCACCTGCTCCACCGACGTACCGCCGACGAACCACAGCGCCCGGCCGATGCCCTGATCGATGCCGCGGGCCGCGTACGGCTGCGGGTCGCCCAGCGGATAGGGAAAGTCTGTCTCGCGGTACTGCTCGTGCACGTATCGCTGGGTGCGGAAGTACGCCTGGTGGAAGCCGTACCCGTCCATCGTGAGCCAGCGCAGCAGCGGGTCGGGCGCGTACAGCGACGACCAGCGGAAGCGTGGCAGGCGCGCCATGGCCCAGCCGACGCCGACGTAGGCCATGTAGACGTGCCGGTCGCCGGCGCCATCGAGCAGCTGCCGCACCAGGCCACCGCCGAACGGCAGACCGTCGCGGACGGCGAACCCCATGGCGGCGCCCTCGTAGGCGAAGCCGCGGAACCGGGTCGGCACCGACTCCAGCCCGGGCTCGGCGTCCGCGGCCCTGCGGGCCTCGGCGGCGTGGGCGTACCCCTGCAGGAAGCTGGCGCCGATCGTCTCCAGCAGCTGGCAGCCGGCGGTGCTCTTCACGTGGAAGCCCCGCACCGCCATCTTGGTGTCCGAGACGTTCGGCGTGAGCACCCGCCGGCGCATCGTCGCGATCATTCCCATCAGGAAGGCTCCTCGTGGTGTCGGTTCGTAGCCGGGACGTGCAGCTGCGCGCGGACGAGCCGGCGCCACACCTCGTAGGCCGGGGTGTCGGGCCCCTCGGCCTCGAGGCCGCCCACCGCGACGTCGTCGGCCAGCTCGGAGGCCGCGTCGGCGCTCAGCCCGGCCAGCGCCGTGACGGCGGCGTGGGTGTGCTTCGGGACGGTGCCGGAGAAGGTGCGGGCGCGGGCGGCGAAGACGGCGCCCTGCCCGGCGGCGCCCGCGTACGGCCCGGCGGCCTCCCGCATCGCCGTGAGCGCCGCGAAGTCGCTGCCCCCGGCGAAGGTCGCCGCGAGGCCGACGCCGCTCCACAGGTCGTCCCGCCGGTCCTCGGGGAAGCGGGCGACCGCGGCGGCGACCGCGGCCGGCACCGCGCCGTGGATGAACCACAGCGCACGGCCGATGCCCTGGTCGACCGCCCGCAGGAAGTAGCGGGGTGCGCCCTGCCAGGCGTAGGGCCGGGGCCGGTGCTGGGCGTCGACCCAGCGGGGCGTCTCGAAGTAGGCGCGGTCGAAGCCGTAGCCGTCGACGGCCAGCCAGCTCATCGTCGGGTAGTACGGGGTCCCGCCGAGATCGGGCAGCACGCCGCGCCACAGCACCCGTGGCAACCTTGCCATGGCGAAGCCGATGCCGATGTAGTTCAGGAACGTGTGCGGCACGCCGGGCCCGGTCAGCAGCGCCTGCGCGCGGCGGGTCCGCCCGCCGGCCATCGCGTCGCGAACCGTCAGCGCCATGGTGGCGCCCTCGTAGCCGAAGCCGCGCACCTCGGCGTCCAGCAGGTCCAGTCGGCGCTCCAGCTCGGTCTGGCCGCGGACCTCGATGCCCCACTCGAAGCCGCAGATGACCGCCTGCGGGATCCGTTCGAGGGCGGTGACCGTCGGCGACGGCGCCACCGGGAATCCCCTTGCGGCGAATCCGACCGCCTCCAGCCGGGGCGTCAACGCCAGCCTGCGTATGGAACCGACAACCGTTGGCATCGACCAGACCTCACCGTATTGAAGTGTCGCCGCGGGTCCGCGGCCGTTTCATCGTGTGGCAACCCGGTCGGTGAATCTTCTTTGTCCGTGCCGTGTGCCGCCCTGGCGCATTGTGAGAGAGGACGGCCGATCGGCGCCTTCGGCACGCTGGCGCCATGACCGAAAAAACGACTGTGTTCGATGACCTGGCGGCCGACAGCGCGGAGCTGGCCGGCCTCGTGACGGATCTGACACCCGCGGGCTGGGCGGAGCTCACGCCCGCTCCGAAATGGACGATCCGCCACCAGATCGCCCACCTGTGCGCGGTTTTCCGCATGGCGGCTACTGCGGCCGCGAGCCCGCAGGCCTTCCGGGAGTTGGCCGCGCACCTGGGCCCGGACTTCAATGCCAACGTGACGGCGGCGCTGGAACGTTTCCTCGACGAGCCCGAGGCGCTGCTCGGCCGGTGGCGGGTGGAATCGGCCGCGGCCGTGCAGGCGCTCGCCGCCGTGCCCGCCGGCACCGTCGTGCCGTGGCTGGTGCGCCCGCTGCCGGCACCCGTGCTGGCCGCCGCGGGAATGATGGAGATCTTCGCGCACGGCCAGGACGTCGCCGACGCGCTCGGCGTGACCCGCCGGCCCACCGACCGGCTGCGGCACATCGCCGAGTTCGCCGCGCTCACCTGGGATTTCGGCTATCAGGCGCGGTCCCTGCCGGTCCCGGCCGGCGGCCCGCGCTTCGACCTGTTGGCGCCGTCGGGGGACCGCTGGATCATCGGCCCCGACGACGCCGAGACGGTCACCGGCGACGCCGTCGACCTGTGCCTGCTGGTGACGCGCCGCCGGCACCGCGACGACCTCGGGCTGGTGGCGTCCGGCCCGCTCGCGGAGCAGTGGCTCGACGTGGCCCAGGCCTACCGCGGCCCGGCCGGCGAGGGGCGCCGCCCCGGGCAGTTCGCCGCGACCGCCGGCCGCTGAACCACCCGCCACTGAGGAAGGAGACCTGCCATGGACGACGGCCGACCGGTCGACCCGGTTCCGACCCAGACCCTGGAAGCCTTCGCCGACACCATCATCCCCGGTGTGCGGCGGTTCCCCGGCGACCGCGCGATCAGCGGGGTCGCCGCGGAGGACGGCGCGGTGGCCGCCGGGGCGCTGGCCGTGCTCGCCGATCCCGCGCTCGGCCTCGCCGACGCGCTCAACGGGATGGCCGGCCTGCTCAACATGCACGCGGGCGACTACGCCCGCAAGCACGATGTGCGCCTCGATACCACGGTGCCGGCCTTCGTCTCACTGTCGTTCGAGGAGCGCACCGCGCTGGTGCAGGACCTGACCGATCCGCAGCATCCGGAGCGCGAGGTGTGGTTCGGCGCCGCGCTGTTCTGCACCATGGCGTTCGACAGCGCCCCGCACCTGTCCACTTCGGACGCCCTGGCGCAGGGGCATCCCGGCCTCGCGTTGCTCGGCTTCGCCGCACCCGAGGCCGACGGGCTGTGGCGCTTCCCGCGGTTCTCGTACGAGCGCCCGCTCGCCGACCCGCACCCCGACACGACCCCCACCGGGAGCCCCGCATGAGTGCCACCGAGAAGTTCGACGTCGTCGTGGTCGGCAGCGGCTTCGGCGGCGCCATCACCGCCTACCACCTGGCCGCCGGTGGTGCCAGCGTGCTGGTGCTCGAGCGCGGGCCCTGGCTGACCGGGGACGACTTCGACCACGACTTCAAGCTTGGCTCGTCGTACACCCGGATCTTCGATTTCACCGTGGGCGACGGCATGAGCGTGCTCGCGGGCAACTGCGTCGGCGGCGGCAGCGTCGTCTACTTCGCCACGATGCCGCGCGCCCCGGGCTTCGTGTTCGAGCGCCACGGCAGCATCGGGCGCCGCATGTGGCCGGCCGCGATCGACCGGGCGGCGCTCGATCCCTGGTACGACCGGGTCAGCGAGGCGCTGCCGGTGACACCGCAGGCCTGGCACGACGTGCCGTACGCCGGCGGGCTGTTCGCCGCGGCCTGCGCGCACGCCGGGCGCACGGCGAACCCGGTGCCGTCCGCCATCGACAAGCCCAAGTGCACCAACTGCAACTGGATGATGGCCGGCTGCAAGTTCGACGCCAAGCGCTCCCTGCTGCTGAACTACCTGCCGGCGGCGGTCGCCAACGGCGCCGAGATCCGGCCCCTGCACGAGGTGCAGCGGCTGACCCGCACCGCCGACGGCGGCTACCGGGTGCACTTCAACCTCGTCGACGGCACCGACTACCGGGTCAGCAGCCCCGGCGGCACGGTCGAGGCGAAGCTCGTGGTGCTGGCCGCCGGGGCCGGGGCCACCCCGGTGATCCTGCAACGCTCGGCGGCCGCGCTCGGCACGATGCCGGACGCGGTGGGCCGCTACTTCTCCGGCAACGGCGAGCGGCTCAACACCGCGGTCATCAACGACGAACGGGCGCGGGAGGTGCTCGGCCTCGACCGCGGGGACGGGCAGGCATACCGCGCCCACCAGATCGGCAAGGGCCCGTGCGTCGCCTCCTGGGACAAGCTCGACCCCCGGCTGCCGGAATACAGCCGCTTCTCGTTGGAACAGCTGTACTTCCCGCCGGGCCTCGGCACGATCCTGGCCCAGGTGCCCGGCGCGACCGGGCCGAGCTGGTTCGGCCGGGAGAAGAAGGACATGCTGCGCGAGTGGCAGTCCTGGCTGACCATCTTCGCCATGACCGAGGACGACAACGAGGGCGTGTTCGGCCCGCCGCCGGCGACCGGCAACGCCGAACGCATCGCCCAGCAGATGCTGGGTCGCGGCGCGCTGAGCTACCGGCCGACCGCGAACACCCGGCGCGGCTGGGCGCAGTCCGACGCCGACGTCAAGGACATCCTCGAACGCGACGGCATCGCCCGGGTGGCGCCGTGGTCCAACGACCTCGTGGGCGCGTACACGGTGCACCCGCTGTCGTCCTGCCGGATCGGCGACGACCCGGCGACCTCCGCGCTGGACGACCGGCATGAGCTGCGCGGGCATCCGGGCATCTTCGTCACCGACGGCTCGGCGGTGCCGGGCGCGCTGACGGTGAACCCGGCGCTGACCATCGCGGCGCTCGCCGAGCGGGCCGTGCCCGGCCTGGTACGCGCGGCCCGGCAACGCGGGGTCGACGTCACCTACGGCGCGCCGTCGCCCAGCGCGGCACCCACCGCGGCGGTGGCCAGCCATGGCTGACGGGAACGGCGCCGCACCGGTGGGCATGCTGGCCGGGATGTCGCGGTACGTGACGATGACGCACATCCGGCACGTGCAGGCGACCAAGCCGCAAGGTGCCGGCGGCGTGGTCGGCCACGTCTACCGGCGCGTGGAGCAGGACTTCGGGATGCTCGCCCCGCCGATCGCGCTGCACTCCCCCGCGCCCGAGCTCATCGCCGCGAGCTGGCTGGTCCTGCGCGAGTCGCTGCTGGTCACCGGGGCGCTGCCGCGGATCACCCGGGAGGCCGTCGCCGCCGGGGTGTCACTGCGCAACCAGTGCCCGTACTGCGTCGACGTGCACGGCAGCGCGTTGCAGGGGCTGGCGCCGGGCGCCGGCGCCCGCGCGGTCGCCGAGGGGCGGCTGGACGACGTGGCCGACGACGAGCTGCGGTCCGTGACACGCTGGGCGTACGAGGGTCGGCCGCACGCCCCGGCGCCGGCGGGCTGGAGCCCGTTGCAGCTGGCCGAGGGCATCGCCGTCGCGGTCGTCTTCGAATACCTCAACCGGATGGTGAACGTCTTCCTGCAGCCGTCGCCGCTGCCGGCCGGCTCCGGCCGGGCCGGACGCTGGGTCGGCAGCCGGGTAATGGGCCGGCTGGCACGCCGGGCCGGGCCGCCCGGCACCGATCTCCACCTGCTGGCAACCGCCCCGCTGCCGGACGACCTGGCCTGGGTCCGCGGGCGCGCCTCCATCGCGGAGGCGTACGCCCGGGCCGCCGCCGCCTTCGAGCGGGCCGGGCAGGACGCGGTGCCGGCGGACGTGCGGGACCTGGTCACCGAGCGGCTGACCACCTGGGCCCGGCGCACCGAGCCGGTGACCGGCGCCGAATGCGACGAGGCCGTCGAGTGGCTGCGCCCCTGGGACCGGGCGGCCGGCCGGCTGGCGCTGACCGCGGCGGTGTCCTCGTACCGGGTCACCGACGCCATGGTGGCGGACTTCCGCCGCGGCGAACGACGCGATCAGGAGCTGGTGGAGCTGGTCGGCTGGGCGGCCTTCGCCGCGGCCCGGCAGGCCGGCGCCCGGATGGCCGGGCACAGCACCGAGGCCGGTGCCGGCGACGTCGCTGTGCCCGGCGACGTCGCTGTGCCCGGGGACGTCGCTGTGCCCGGGGACGTCGCTCGCTGTCCGGTCCGGCCCGAGGAACCCGCCGGATGACGGGGTTTCCCGCGCCGATGGACCCGCACACCATGTTGCGGTTCCTGCTCGGCCTGGTCGTGCTGCTGCTCGCCGCCCGGCTGCTCGGCGGCCTGGCCCGCCGGCTGGGCCTGCCGGCGGTGGTGGGTGAGCTGATGGCCGGGGTGCTGCTGGGCCCGTCGCTGCTGGCCGGTCTCCTGCCCGGGGTGGCACACGCGTTGCTGCCGGGCGACGCCGCCACGATGCACGTCATCGACGGCGTGGCCCAGCTCGGCGTCCTGCTGCTGGTCGGCGTCACGGGCAGCCACATCCAGGCCGGGACGATCCGCCGGTACCGGCGCACCGCCCTGTCGGTGAGCCTGTGGGGGCTGGTCATCCCGATGTCGCTCGGGGTGGGGCTGGGGCTGCTGCTGCCCACCCCGGCCGGCACCGACCGGTGGATCTACGCGCTGTTCCTGGGCGTGGCCATGGGGGTGACGTCCCTGCCGGTGATCGCCAAGACCCTCGCCGACATGGACCTGCTGCACCGCCGGATCGGCCAGGTGATCCTGACCGCGGGCACCGTCGACGACACCGTCTGCTGGCTGCTGCTGTCCATCCTGGCGGCGGCCGCGACCGGGGCGGTCACGGTCGGCGGAATGGCGTTCGCGGTGCTCGCCCCGATCGTGTTCGCGGCCGCCGCCGCGACGCTCGGGCGGGTGGTGGTGCGGTTCGTCATGCGGCGCGCGGCGGCGGCCGAGGGCGCCGGAGCGAGCGTCGCCGCGGCCGTGCTGGTCGTGCTGACCGGCGCCACGATCGCGCACGCCCTGCGCCTCGAACCCATCTTCGGCGGCTTCGTGGCTGGGCTGCTGGTCGGCGCGCCGGGCGCCGCCGACCAGGCGAAGCTGGCTCCACTGCGGACCGTGGTGATGGCGGTGCTGGCCCCGATCTTCCTCGCCACCGCCGGGCTGCGGGTGGACCTCACCGCGCTGGCCGAGCCGAGGGTCGCGCTGGCCGGGGCGGCGGTGCTGGCCGTGGCGGTCGTCAGCAAGTTCGCCGGTGCGTACCTCGGTGCGCGGCTCAGCGGGCTCGACGGCCGGGAGGGGCTGGCCCTGGGCGCGGGCATGAACACCCGCGGGGTGGTGGAGGTGGTGGTCGCCTCGGCCGGGCTGCGCCTGGGGGTGCTCGACGTCCCGGCGTACACCACGATCGTGCTGCTGGCCATCGTGACGTCGGTGATGGCGGCGCCGCTGCTGCGGCTGTCCATGCGCGGCATCCCGGAGACCGGCACCGAGCAGGACCTACGGATCGGCGACGCCGTCCGGCCGCGCTCGCCGAGCCCGGTGGGCTGAACACCGACGACACGAAAACGGGGCCCCTCGCGGAGAGGGTCCCCGTTTTCGTGGTGTCAGACCAGGTGCACGTCGGGCACGTAGAGGATCCAGCGGCCGCCGCGGTCGCGGAACTCCCGCTCCCGTTCGATGATCTCCTCGGCGTGGTTCCAGGCGAACAGCAGCGCGTAGTCCGGGTACGGGTCGGCGAACCGCGTCGCCGGCTCCACCGGGATGTGCGCGCCGGGGGTGAGCCGGCCCTGCTTCTCCGGGGTGGTGTCGTAGACGACCGGGACCAGGTCGGTGCCGATGCCGCAGTAGCTCGTCACGGTCGCGCTCTTGGACGTGGCGCCGTAGCCCGCGACCCGGAAGCCGGCCGTGCGCAGGTCGGTGAGCAGCGTGACGAGGTCCTTGCCGATGACGTCGAGCCGGGCGCCGAAGCCGGCGAACGTGGCGGGATCGGCGAGGCCCAGCCCACGCTCCGCGGCGATCAGCCGGTCCACCTCGGCCGCCCGCGGCCGCGCGCCGGGACGCGCGACGGTGTACCGCATCGAGCCGCCGTGCACGGCCAGCCGCTCGGCGCCGACCAGCTCGAAGCCGAAGGCCGCCGCCGCCGCGCTGACCGAGCGCACGGCGAACAGGTAGACGTGCTCGTCGTAGATCTGATCGAAGGTGGTGTGCGCGACGATGTCGGCGAGGTAGCGGTCCTCGAAGACGAAGACGCCGTCGGGGGCGAGCAGCGCGTCGACGCCGGCGAAGATCGAGCCGAGGTCCGCGACGTGGCTGATGGTGTTCGCCGAGAAGACGACCTTCGCGGGGCCGTCGACGCGGCGGATCTCGGCCGCGCTGCGTTCGTTGAAGTAGTCGAGCCGGATGCGGACCCCGTACCGGGCCGCGATGTCGCCGGCACCGACGCACGGGTCGACGCCGAGGTGGCGTACCCCGGCGTCGCTCAGCGTCCGCAGCATGATCCCGTCGTTGCTGCCCACCTCGACCACCAGATCGTCCGGGCCGGTCAGCTCGGTCTCGTGCAGCGTCCGCGCGACGCCGGCGAAGTGCCGGCGCAGGCCGGCCGAGGTCGACGAGCGGTAGGGATAGTCCGGCCGGAACATCCGCTCGTGCTCGACCACGTCGAGCTGCTGCACCATCGTGCACCGGCCGCAGATGCCGACCTCGAGGCGGAAGAACGTCTCGCCGGCGACGTCCTCGGGCAGCAGGAAGGCGTTCGAGACCGGCTGGCGCCCGAAATCCAGGCAGCGGCGGACCGGTCCGCCGCAGACGCGGCAAACGGTCGGTTCACCGGGTACGTCGTTGTCGTTCATCTCGATCCACACTCCCCAAGCACCATCGGAACGGGCCGCGGCGACGCCGCCTTGTCATCGTCGGCTCGCCCGGCCGCCCGCTGCGCATCCGAGGGTGCGCAACGGCGCAGGGCCTGGCCGCGGGCCCGGCCAGCGCACACGCGAAGGTGCCGGGCCGCCGCGCGGAAAGCAGGATCTACCTTGGGCCACCGGCCCGCCGCCGCGGCAACGGCAGCGGGCCGGTCGATCCGGCCCGCCGAAGCGAAGGGCGAGCATGCGCGACGCACTGCGACCAGATCCCGGACCGCACCCGGCACCGGCACCCGCCGGGACCCGCCCGCTGACCGGCGCGGAGTACATCGACAGCCTGCGCGACGGCCGCGAGGTCTACATCTACGGCGACCGGGTTCGGGACGTCACCGCGCATCCCGCGTTCTACAACCCGATCCGGATGACGGCACGCCTCTACGACTCCCTGCACGACCCGGCGCAGCGTGACCTGCTGACCGCCCCGCTCGACGGCGGCGGCACCGGCTGGACCCACCGCTTCTTCACCACCCCGCACGACGCCGCCGACCTGGTGGCCGACCAGGCCGCCATCCGGCAGTGGGCCCGGATGAGCTACGGCTGGCTGGGCCGCAGCCCCGACTACAAGGCGTCGTTCCTGGGCACGCTGGGCGCGAACGCCGAGTTCTACGCGCCGTACGAGGCCAACGCCCGCGCCTGGTACCGCCGCGCGCAGGAGAAGGTCCTCTACTGGAGCCACGCCATCGTGCACCCGCCGGTGGACCGCTCGCGGCGCATCGACGAGGTCGGCGACGTCTTCGTCCACGTGGAGAAGGAGACCGACGCCGGGCTGGTGGTCAGCGGCGCCAAGGTGGTCGCCACCGGGGCGCCGCTGTCGCACGCCACCTTCCTGGCCCACTATGGACTCCCGGTGGCCAAGCGGGAGTTCGCCCTGGTGGCCACCGTGCCGCTGGATTCGCCCGGGGTGAAGCTGATCTGCCGCCCGTCGTACGGCGCCTCGGCCGCGATGACCGGCAGCCCGTTCGACTACCCGCTCTCCTCGCGGTTCGACGAGAACGACACCGTCTTCGTGCTCGACAAGGTGCTGATCCCCTGGGAGAACGTCTTCATCTACGGCGACGTGGCGAAGGTGCAGTCGTTCGCCGGGCGCTCCGGCTTCACCGAGCGGTTCACCTTCCACGGCTGCACCCGGCTGACGGTCAAGCTCGAATTCCTGGCCGGGCTGCTGGCCAAGGCCCTGGAGATCAACGGTACGGCCGACTTCCGCGGCGTGCAGGCGCGCCTGGGCGAGGTGCTGGCGTGGCGGGACATGTTCGCCGCCCTGTCGGACGCGGCGGCGCGCAACCCCACGCCCTGGCACCACGGCGCGGTGCTGCCGAACCCGTTGTACGGCATGGCGTACCGGTGGTTCATGCAGTCCGGGTATCCGCGGGTGCGCGAGATCGTGCTGCAGGACGTCGCCAGCGGGCTGATCTACACCACGTCGAGCGCCGACGACTTCCGCAACGGCGACACCCGCCCGTATCTGGACAAGTACCTGCGCGGCTCGCAGGGCGCGGACGCGCAGCAGCGGGTCAAGGTGATGAAGCTGCTCTGGGACGCGGTCGGCTCCGAGTTCGGCGGCCGGCACGAGCTGTACGAACGCAACTATGCCGGCAACCACGAGAACACCCGGGTGGAGCTGCTCGCCGCGGGCATAGCCGACGGCCGGGTGCAGCAGTACAAGTCGTTCGTCGACGACTGCCTCGGCGAGTACGACCTGGACGGCTGGACCGTGCCGGACCTGTCGGACTTCGCGAAGCTCCGGCGGCGCGGCTACGACCTGCTCAACGACTGACCGCGGGCACGACAACGCCGGCGCCGGATCATCCGGCGCCGGCGTGCTGTCGTGCGGCTCGGCTCAGCGGCGCCGGCGGGCCTCCGCGGTCAGGGTCTCCAGCACCGGCACGACCTCGGCCGGGCCGGGCAGCGCCTGCCAGACGTCGTGCACCGCCTGAGCGCCGCGCCGGAAGGACGGGTCGTCGAGCACCTGGGCGATCAGGTCGCGCAGCTCGGACGCGCTCTGCGCGTGGTGGTTGAGCCGCACTCCGGCGCCGCGGGAGATGACGTAGTTGGAGATGGGGGTGGCCTCCAGCTTCTTGGCCGGCATGACCCAGCGGATCGTCTCCTTCGGCGCCTCCTCGGGGTCGCGCACCCCGTATTCCACGCCGGAGCGATAGACGCCGATGTCGTCCTGCTCGCCGTCCTCGCCGGCGTCGGCCTCCTCGAAGCGCAGCATGATGCTCTCCAGGGTGTCGCAGACGAGCTGCGGCAGGTTCGCCGCGACCGAGGCCTGGAAGGTGCCCAGGCCGCCGTGGTGGATGACGGCCGAGCAGGTCGGCAGGATCTGGGTCAGCGGCAGGTACTCCACCAGCCGCACGTTGGCCGGCGGCACCGCGCCGTCGAGCTGGACGTCGTTCAGGGTGGCCACCACCTCCACGTCGAGCTCCGCGAGCGCCTCCAGCAGCAGCGGCGTCCGGTCGAAGTCACCACGGATGAAGCGCCGGTACGACTCGCCGAGCGTCAGGCAGATCCGCGGGCGGGTCGGCGGCTCGAGCAGCCACTGCGGCACCGTGACCGCGCCGTTGTACGGCACGTACCGCAGCGGCACCTTCTTGGTGGTCGTGGGCAGGCCCAGCCCCGGCGGGGCGGTGTCGAGGGTCCACTGCCCGACGAGCAGCTCCTGGTCGAGCTCGACGCCGTAGCGGTCGGCGAGCGGCCGCACCGCGGTGGCGAGCGGGTTCTCGTCGAGTCCGGCGGCGCGCAGCTCGTCGGCGTGCCCGGCGAGGCGGTCCAGGCTCCAGCCGACCGGGTCCCAGGCGAAGACGAGCCGGGCGGAGGCGGCGCCGCAGACCCGGGCGGCGATCGCGCCGGCGGCCTGGGTCAGGTCCCAGATGACCAGGTCGGGCTTCCAGTCCTGGGCGAACTTGACGAGCTCCTGCGCCTCGGGCCGGTCCACCCGCAGGTAGTCCGAGATCGGGGTCAGCAGGTACTGGTAGAACAGGAACCAGTGCTCGCGTTCCTCGGCGTTGAGGCCCATGATGTCGGCGTAGAGCTGGGCCTCGACGGGGCCGTTGGGCTCCAGCGGGTCGTCGGAGACGCGCGCCGCCCAGGCGGCGTCGCCGAGCTGCACGGGCGTCAGGCCGGTCTCGGCGATCCGCTCGGCGAAGCCGCCGAACGAGGCGAGGCGCACCTCGTGGCCGGCGTTCTGCAGGGCCCAGGCCATGGGCACCATCGGGTAGAGGTGGGCGATCGACGGGTCGACAGCGAACAGGACTCGCATGACACTCCTCGCGGCTGGCAGGGATCGGGACGGTTAGCGGCGCACGCCGACGACGAGCGGGCGCCCGGCGAGGCCGGTGGGCAGGAGGTCCATGCCGCAGCCGGCCGCGGCGAGCACCGTGGCGTAGTCGGCGTGGCCGAAGGCGTAGAGGGTGCGCGCGTCGCTGACGTGCCGAACGCCGTCCTGGTCGGCGATCAGGGCATGACGCTGGACGAGGTGCCCGCCGTCGTGCGGCACACCCCGGTAGACGGCGGACACGGTGCGGCCGGCGTCGTCGCGCCCGGTCCGGGCCTCGGTGGACCGCCGGGTCGCCTGGTCGGGGAGCCAGAACGGCTCGATGAGCAGCAGGCCGCCCGGGGCGAGGTGCCGGGCCAGCGCCGTCACCGCGGCGGCGAGGGCCGACAGCGGCAGCGTGGCCAGGGCCGTGCCCAGCGCCGCCGCCACGTCGAAGCGCCGCGGCAGATCCAGCCCGGCCACCGCGGTCTCGTGGATCGCCGCCGAGGGCAGCGCCCGGTGCGCGGCCGCGCCGGCCGCGGCCGAGGTGGTGACCACCTCGACGTGCTCGAAGCGCCGCCCGAGCTGGGTCAGGTAGGTGCCGGCGACCTCGGAGGCCTCCAGCAGGGCCGTGGCCGCCGGCCGGCGGGCCGCGATCAGGCGCAACACGGCTGCCACGTCCGCCTCGGGGACGGGCGCACCGCGATCGGTCAGTGGATAGGGGAACTCGGTCAGGACTGCCTCTGCGGGCATTGCCACCTCCGGGCATGGTGAGCCCGGCCGGCGCGCCTGCGCGCCGGCCGGGACTCGTGGATTTCGGCACCTTCATGGTCCTGCCGGGCGCCGCCGCGGGCACCTTCGCGGGTGCGGCGCCCTACAGCCGCCCAGGATCGCCGAGCAGCCGGGCCAGGGTGCGGTGGTAGCCGGTGACCAGGTCGTCGACGGACTGCTGGCGGAACTGGCCGGGGCCGTACCCGATGCTGCCGAAGGTGCGGCCCCGCGCATCGAACTCGATCGCCCAGAGCGCGCCATCCGGGATCTGCGAGCCGCGCGCCTGCGACAGCAGGCGCCGGCGCATGGCCCGGTAGCCGATGCCGCCGACCCGCTCCCCCACCGCGATGTACGGCGACTGGACGAGCTGGAACACGCACGACGCGTGCCGTTCCCCGGCGGCGGCGCGCATCAGCCCGGGCGCCTCGGCGAGGATGTCGAGGAACGGCAGCTCGTGGGTGTACGCCGCCAGGCACTGCTCGCGGACCCGGGCGACGACGGTGCCGAAGTCGCGGCAGCCCTTGAGGTCGACACGCAGCGGCAGCATGTTGAAGAACGACCCGACCATCTCCGCCGTCCAGGCGGGCCGGCGTCCGGCGGCGAACGTCGGCACCACGAGGTCGTCGCCGCCGGTGCTCTCCCGCAGCTGCTGCAGGTACGCGGCCAGCAGCACCATGAACGGCGAACTGCGCTGCGCGGCGGCGTACGCCCGGACCGCGGCCTGCACTCCGTCGCCGGACTCGTAGCGGTACCAGGCCGTGCTGCCGGGCCGCTGGAGGCTGCGCGGCAGGTCCATCGGTAGCGGGGTGACCTCCGCCCCGGCCAGCTTGTCGCGCCAGAACCGGCGCGCCCGGGACACCGGCTCCCCGTCCGCCGACTCCTGCTGCCACCGCACGTAGTCGCGGTACTGCCGCACGGCCGGCAACCCGGGCCCGCCTCCGCCGCTCCGGGCCGCGTAGCAGGCGGCCAGGTCGCGCACCACGACCTGGATGGACCAGCCGTCCACGGCGGTGTGGTGGGCCGCCAGCACCAGCACGGCATCGTCGCCGTCGAACCGGGCCAGGACGGCGCGCAGCACCGGCATCCCGGTCAGCGGCAGGTCCTGGGCCTCGATCTCGTTGAGCAGTTCCTCGGCGCGCCAGTCGCGACCGCGCGGGGATCCGCCGGCCAGGCTCAGCACGGTCAGGTCCGGCGCCACCGCGTCCCGGGTGAGCTGCCCGGCCCCGGCGGCGTCGTGGACGACCGTCGTCCGCAGCGCCTCGTGCCGGTCGATCACGTCGCCGAGCGCGGACCGCAACAGGCCGTCGTCGACCGCGCCGGTGAGCCGCCAGCCACCGACGATCGTGTAGCGCGGGCCGAACGGGCCGAACCCGTCGCCCTTGTCCACCAGGTGCAGGAAGCGCTGCTGGCTGGAGAGCGCGAAGCCACCCGCGGCGGCCGGGCCGGCCGCCGCGTCCCGGCCGCTCCACAGCGTCGGCTCGGTCACTTCGCGGTCCCGCCGGCCGGCCACGTCCAGTGCATGCCGTCCCGGGAGGGCACCAGCCCGCCGTCGCGCACCGGGGTCTGTTCGTCGGTGTTGCCGCCGGTCGCCGCCTGCGCCTGCACCCGTACGCCCTCGCGCAGCACGCCGCGCATCATCGGGGTGTGCAGCAGATCGCGGTCCTCGCCCAGCACCTCGACCTCCTTGTCGACGACCGCGGCCAGTTCCTGCGCCCCCGCGCTGGCGATGAGCGCGTTCTCCCGCAGTCCAACACCGCCCACCAGTTCCACAAAGGACTCCGCGGCACTGGCGGTGGGGTTGTCGCTGACCTTCTTGGCCTTCCAGAAGTACGAGTCCTCGTCCTCGTGGGTGTCGTAGAACGCCACCAGGAAGTCGTGGAAGAGCCGGTACTCGCGGCGGTAGCGGGTCTCGAACTCAGTGAGGCACTCCTGCTCGTCGACGCCGCCGGCCAGGCAGGTGTTGATGGAGCGGGCGGCGAGCAGCGCGCTGAGCGTGGCCAGGTGCACGCCGGAGGAGAAGACCGGATCGATGAAGCAGGCGGCGTCGCCCACGAGCATCATGCCCGGCCGGGTGAACCGGTCCTTGAGGTACGACCAGTCCTTGCGGACCCGGATCTCGCCGTACGGGCCGGTCTCGACCCGCTTGGCGTCGGTGAGGAATTCGGCGATGAGCGGGCACTCGGCGATGAGCCCGGTCAGGGCGGCCTCGCGGTCGCCCTGGGCCCGGTCCAGCGCGTCGCTGCGCAGCACCACGCCGACGCTGGTGAGCGTATCGGTGAGCGGGATGTACCAGAACCAGCCGGACTTGAACGCGGCGGCGAGGATGTTGCCCTGGTTCGGCGCGGGCAGCCGGCGCCCGCCCTCGAAGTAGCCGAAGAGTGCCAGGTTGCGGAAGAACTCGGAATACTCGCGGTCGCCGCCGACCCGGCGGTGGATCCGGCTCTTGTGCCCGGAGGCGTCGACGACCCAGCGGGCGCGGATCTCCTGCGGAGCGCCGCCGGGGCCGACGGCGGTGCGCACGCCGACGACGCGGCCGTCCTGCTCGACGACGTCGAGCACGGAGACCTGCTCACGCACCTCCACGCCCTTGCGCCGGGCGTTGTCCAACAGGATCTGGTCGAATCTCATCCGCTCGACCTGGTACGCCGTCGCGGCGTCGCCGGACATCCGCGGCGAGATGCCGAAGGCGAACGTCCAGGGCTGCTCGTTGCGGCCCCACCGGAACGTGCCGCCCCGCTTGACCATGAAGGCCGCCGCCTTGAGCTCCTCGGTGACGCCGAGCAGCCGGCAGATGCCGTGCACTGTGGACGGCAGCAGGGACTCGCCGATCTGGTAGCGCGGAAACTGTTCCTTCTCCAGCAGCAGCACTCGGTGGCCCTGCATCGCCACCAGCGTCGCCACGGTCGAGCCGCTGGGCCCGCCGCCGACCACCACCAGGTCGTAGCTGTCTTCCCCGGTGTCGCTCATCGTCTGTTCCTTTCGCCGGATCGGTGCGCGGGCGCCGCGCTCAGCACAGCTCCACCTGTGCCGCGGTGACCGCTTCGAGCAGCTCGCCGCGGGCCAGGGCGGCGCCGATGGCCTGGATGTCGTCGGACATGTAGCGGTCGACGTCGAGGGTGGGCACCAGCGAGCGGGTGAGGTCGTACCCGGCGCGCCCGGCGGGGCTGAGCCGGTCGCGCCGGCCGGAGATGTCGACGGCCTGGGCGGCGGCGAGCAACTCGACGGCGAGGATCAGGTCGTTGTTGTTCAGCACCCGGCGGGCGTTGCGGGCCGAGATCAGCCCCATGCTGACGATGTCCTGGTTGTCGCCGTTGGACGGCACGCTCTGCGTGCTGGCGGGGCCGATGGTGCGGTTCTCGGCCACCAGGGCGGTCGCCGGATACTGCGCGCCGGCGAAGCCGCTGTTCAGGCCGGGCTCGCCGGCGACCAGGAACTCGGGCAGGCCGTAGCTGAGGTGGCGGTTGAGCAACCGGTTGGTGCGTCGCTCCGAGATCACGCCGAGCTGGGTGAGCGCGATCGTGACGTAGTCCATGACGAAGGCGACCGGCTGGCCGTGGAAGTTGGCGCCGTGGAAGACCTCGCCGCCGCCGAAGAACAGCGGGTTGTCGTTGGCCGAGTTGAGCTCGGTCTCCACGACGCGCCGCGCGTGCGTCAGGGTGTCGCGCACCGCGCCGAGCACCTGGGGAACCGCGCGCAGCGAGTACGCCTTCTGCAGGTAGAAGTCGGTGCGCTGGACGGCCTGGCCGGGATTCTTGCGCTCGGCGAACTGCTGGCGCAGCTCGGCGTGCGAGACGGTCAGGGCGCTGCCGCCGAGCAGGGCGCGCATGTTGGCGGCGGACTCGATCTGGCCGGTGTGCGGCTTGGCGACGTCGTGGCCCTCGCTCTGGAAGGGACCCATCGAACCCTGCAGGGTCTCGATCACCAGCGCCGAGATGATCTCCGCCTGCCGGACCTGTTCCATGGCCCGCTCCACCACGAGCGAGCCCAGGCCGGTCATCGCCGAGGTGCCGTTGATCAGCGCCAGGCCCTCCTTGAAGCGCAGTTCCATCGGCTGCAGGCCGTGCGCCTGGAGCACCTGCGCGGTGGGCACGGCCACCCCGTCGCTGAGCACGTAGCCCTCGCCGAGCACGGTGCTGGCGAGGTGCGAGAGCGGGGCCAGGTCGCCGCTCGCGCCCAGCGAGCCGATCTCCGGGATGGCCGGGGTGATGCCCAGGTTGAGGTAGGTCTCGAGCCGGGTGATCAGCTCGGGCCGGACCGCCGAGTAGCCCTTGGCGAGGGCATTGAGCCGGGCGGTGAGGATGGCGCGGGACTCGATCGCGGAGAACAGCGGGCCGACGCCGGCGCTGTGGCTGCGCACCAGGTTCGTCTGCAGTTCCACCTCCTTCGACGGATCCACCATCATGTAGATCATCTCGCCGTAGCCGGTGGTCACGCCGTAGACGGGCACGCCGTCGCGGACGATCTTCTCGAACTGTTCCCGGCTGAAGGCCGCCGCGTTGAGCGCGTCCTGCGGCACCGAGCAGCGGGCGCCCCATTCGGCGACCCGGCGCACGTCCCCGACGCTCAGTGACGTCCCGTTCAGCGCGACTCGCGCCATGTTCCTATTCGAGGTGGCCATGCTGCGCATCCCATTTCTGCTGAGGCGGGTTTCCGGCGCCAGGCGCCCGCGGTGACGGCTCACACCGGCCGACGCCGGCCTTGTCGACCACCGCCGCCATGCCGGCGACCGTGGGGTGGTTCAGGAGGTCCCGGACGCCGGCACCGGCCGCGGCGGCGACCCGCAGCAGCGCCGCGGAGTCACCGCCGGCGGCGAAGAAATCGGTGTCCTCGCCGTGGCTGTCGACGCCGGCCGCCGCCCAGAGTGCGGCCATCCGGCGCTCGACCGACCGGTGCTGGGGCGCGGTCGGTGGCCGGTGCCCGGGGCCGTCGGCGGCCCCGGGCACCGGCAGGCGCGCCCGGTCCACCTTGCCGGCGACGTTGCGCGGCACGACCTCGATCGCGGCGAACGTCAGGCGCAGCAGGACGGGACCGAAGCGGCGCCTCAGGTGGGCGCGCCAACTGCCAGGATCGGCGGCGCCCCGCGAAACGACGTAAGCGACCAGGCGGTCGACGAGCCCGCCGGCGCCGGTGACCGCCAGCACCGCGCAGTCCGCGACGGACGGCAGCTCGGCGAGCGCGGCCTCCACCGCGGCCAGTTCCAACCGGGTGCCGGCGAGCTTGACCTGGTGGTCGCGGCGGCCGGCATACTCCAGCCGGCCGGCGAAGGTGCGCCGCGCCAGGTCCCCGGTGCGGTACGTGGGCAGCGCGGCGCTCGTCCCCGCCACCGGCCGGAACTCTCGGCGCGGGCCCGCGGCGGCGCCCAGATAGCCCCGGATCGCGTACGGGCTGCGCACCACCAACTCGCCGACGACGCCCCGCGGGCAGGGCCGGTCGTGCGGGTCGAGCACGAGCACCGAGCGCCCGGGGATCTCCCGGCCGATCGGCACCGAGTCGCCGGGATCGGCGGCGTCCAGCTCGTGCCAGGTGGCGGCGATCGTCTCGGTGGGCCCGTAGAGGTTGAGCAGCCGGGTGGCGGGCAGCGCCGCGGCGGCGGCGCTCGCGAGGTGGGCGGGCAGTGGCTCGCCCATCAGCACGAGCACCTCCAGCCCCGGTGGCGTACCTCGCTCGGCCATGGCCCGTACCAGTTCCCGGGCGAACGTCGGCACGGTCTGCAGGGCGGTGATCCGCCGCTCGGCCAGCCAGGCGGCGAAGCGCTCCGGGTGCGCGCGCTCCCGCCACGGCACCGGGCAGAGGGTTCCGCCCGCGATCAGCGTCGCGAACGTCTCGCAAATGCTCGGGTCGTGCTCGACGGCCACCCAGAGCGCGAGCCGGGTCGCGGGGCCCAGGCGCAGCGCACCCGCCAGCCAGCCGGCGAACTGGGCCAGGGCGCCGTGGGTCTGCGCGATGCCCTTGGGCCGGCCGGTGGAGCCCGAGGTGTAGGCGGCGTACGCGAGCGAGCCGGGATCCACCGGCGCCAGCTCGGCGGGCGTGCCCCCGCAGGCGCCGGTGACCGCCAGGACCGTGCGGTGCCCCTGCGCGCGGAACCAGTCGGCCAGGGCGGTCGCGCCCGGATCGGCGCCGTCCACGAGCATCAGCGGTGGGCGCAGATCGGCGAGGACCGCGCGGGCGCGCTCCTCCGTGCCGCCCGGGGCGAGCCAGCTCACGTGCCCGCCGGCCCGCAGCACCGCCAGCGACGCGATGACCTGACGAGGCCCGTGTGCCAGGTACACCGCGACGGGAGCGCCCCGGGTCAGCCCGGCGGCCGGCAGGAGCGCCGCCAGCGCCCCGGAGCGGTCCCACAGCTCGCCGTAGGTCAGCGGCTCGTCGCCGTCGACCGCCACCGCGCCCGGCCGCCGTGCGGCCTGCTCGCCGATGAGGTCGGTGACCGTGCCCTCGCCGCCGGGGACGGCTTCGACGCCCGGCATCGCGTCCGGCCGCTCCAGCGGCAGCTCGTCGATCCGCGCCCCCGGGTCGCGCACGGCCGCCGTGAGCAGCGTGCGCAGCTGGTCCAGCAGCCCGGCGGCATCGGCCGCGCCGAGGAACTGCGGCGAGTACGTCGCCACCACGCCCGTGTCACCGAGGCGCAACGACAGCCCGGCGACAGGCGATCCGGTCTCCGCCTCCTCCGGATGCCAGCGCAGCCCCGGCGTCCGCGGTGCTCCCGGCGGCTCGTCGGCGGCCAGCAGCACCTCGCCCAGCGGCAGCCCGGACGGCGTGCGGGGTGGGTTCACCGCCCGGACCAGCCGGGGGAACGGCATCCGCCGGCGCACGGCGATGTCGCGCACCGACGCGGTCAGCCGGCGCACCAGTTCGTCGAAGCGCGGCGCGCCGGAGAGGTCGGCGGCGATCGGCTGCACGGTGTTGAAAGGCCCGACCACCTCGCCGTCGCCGGGGCCGCGCAGCGAGATCGGCAGCGCCACGGTGGTGCCGTAGCGGCCGTCGTGCCGGGCGAGCAGCACGTGCAGCCCCGCGAGGACGACGGTCAGCGGCCGGGTGCCCTCGGCGCGGGCGAGCAGGCGCAGCGCCGCACCGAGCTCGGCACCCCACCCGAACCGCAGGGTCCGGGCCGGTGCCGCCGGGCGCCGGGCGGGCCCGTGGCCGACCGCAGCCGGGGCCGGCAGGTTCTCGGCCCACCACCGGGCGAGGCGGTGCTCGCCGGGCCCGTGCTCGGCGGCCCGTTCGAGGCGGGCGTGGTCGGCGTACTGGCGGCCGCCGGTGGGCTGCTCGCCGTAGGCGTATGCCCGGCACAGCTGATCGATCACGACGGACAGGGAAACCTCATCGGCGACGGCACGATGGGCGACAAGAATCAGCAGGTGCTCGCGCTCGGCGGTGGCGATCAGCGTGAGCCGGGCCGTCGGGCCGGCCGCCACGTCGAGCGGTTCGGTCGCCGCCGCCCGCTCGGCCGCCGGCCCGTAGGCGTCGCGGATGTCCACGAAGCGGAACCCGTCGGCGCGGGGGTCCGCCGCGATCCGCAGGACGGGGAAGCCCCCGCCGTCCGGCAGGGTCGCCCGGAGCAGGTCGTGGCGGCGACGCACGGCGTCCCACGCCTCGCGCAGCGCCGCCCGGTCGACGGGCCCCTCGATGCGATAGACCCGGGCGACCGTGAGCGGAACGCCGGTCGGCCACAGCCGGCTGAGGAACCACAGTCCCTCCTGGACACACGACACCACCGCCGGTTCGCCGTCGTGCGGCGCCGCGGCGATGGCCAGCTGGGGTCGGATCGTCACGCCTTGCAGTCTTCTGGGGGCGGACCGGCCGGGGCACCTTGCGATGTGCGGCGCCGCCGGCACGGTCCGCAACCGCGAAGGTGCGTCCGGCCCGGCGCCTCACCAACCCTGACTACCAGCGTTTCCGCAGCCGAGAAGAGCCGAGCAGAATGAGAGAAACCACATGCTGAGCCCTGACGAACCGACCAGGAGCGAGCTGGAGCGGCGCATCGCCGGCATCTGGCGCGACGTGCTGGGCGGCGACGCCGACCGCGGCGACGCGACCTTCCTGGAGCTGCACGGGCAGTCCATCTCGGCGGTGCGCATCGTGGCACGCATCGAGGACGAACTCGGCCTGGACGTGGATGTGGCCACTCTGTTCGAGGACCCGGATCTGCGGACGTTCACCGGCATGGTGCTGGCCGACACCCCGCCCGGCGGCTGAACTGCCGGCCGCGCGGGCCCCGGGCCCGCGCGGCCGGCCCGGGCTCAGGCCCGGTCGCGCTGGGTCGCGGGCAGCCGCAGCGGCACCACGAGGTCGACGCGGCCGGTGACCAGGGCCAGGTGAATCCGGTACGGCCAGGGGTCCACCGCCACATCCGATACCAGGTCGTGCTCCCAGCCCTCGGGCACGGCGACGGCGACCGGCGCACCCGTACGCGCCCGGATCAGCTCGGCGTCGTGCAGCGTGCGCTCCCACCAGCCGGCCCGGCCGAGGTCGGCGAGCACCAGCAGCAGTTGCGCGCCGTGCCGCAACAGCCCTTGTGCCCGCCGCAAGAGCACCTCGGTCGTCGATCCACAGTAGAGTGTGGCGAACTCGTGCAGGTTGCCGCCCTCCCCCAGCAGCACGAGGCCGCCCGGTCCAGGACGCATCGTGCCGGTACGCGGCACCGGCCCCGGCCCCGCCCACACCGCCAGCCGCCCGGAGACGCGCAGGCCGGCGATGCGCAGCGCGGTGGTGACGGCGTTGCCCGAGCCGATCGGCTCCTCCTCGCCGGCCGCACGCCGAAACGCGGTCTCCGCCTCCGCAAGCCGCTGCGGGCAGCGCCGTCGCAGCGCGGCATACGTCATGGCGGGGGTACGGGTCAGGAAGTTCAGCCCGAACTGCTCCGCGGGCAGATGCAGCCGGCTGCCGTAGGTCTCCCACCACCGCATGCTCGGCGCCGCCCACCGCTGCGTACGCGCGACCACGGGCCGGCGCCAGCGCTCGTAGGCCGCGAACGCGTCGGCGGGATGGTCGTGCGCGCCCAGCGCGCCGCCGAGCGCGAGGGCGTCCTCCAGGGCGAGCTTGGTGCCGGAACCGACGGTGAAGTGCGCGGTGTGCGCGGCGTCGCCGAGCAGCACGGTGCGGCCGTGCGACCACCGGTCGTTGGTCACCACCGTGAACCGCCGCCAGCGGCTCGCGGCGCTGAGCAAGGGCCGGCCGCCGAGCGGGGCGGCGAAGACGCCGGCCAGGTAGGCCAGCGCCTTGTCGTCGATGACACCGCCCGCGTGCACGGCACGGTCCAGCCCGGCTCGGCGCCAGGTCTCGTCGTCCATCTCGACGACCACCGTGCTCATGCCGCCGCCGTAGGCGTACATGTGCGCCGCCATCGGCCCGGCACCGGTGCGCTCGAACACCATCATCGCCAGGTCGCCGATGTCGGCGGTGGTGCCGAGCCAGATGAACCGGGCCGCCCCGGTGCGCAGCCGGGTCCCGAACTCGTGCCGAAGCGCGTCGCGGTGCACGGAGGCCGCGCCGTCCGCGACGGCCACCACGTCACCGTTCGCCTCGCCAGGCAGCAGCTCGTGCCCGTAGTGCAGTCGGGCGCCCGCCGCCTCGGCCTGCTCGCGCAGCACAGCCAGCAGCGCGTGCCGGGAGACGGTGCTGACCTCGAAGCCGCGATAGGTCACCGCCCGCGAGGGCAGCCGCACGGCGATGCCGCGCTGCGCCACGCTCGCCGCGGCGATGCGCCGGTGGGTCTCCGGGTCGTGCTCGGCCACGGTGCGCAGGGTGCGCTCGGAGAGCGAGACGCCGAACCCGGAGTCGCCCGCGGCGCCCAGCCGGTCGTAGACGTCCACCACCGTGCCGGGTGACCGCAGCCCCAGCGTGCGGGCGAGAAACAAGCCCGCCGGGCCGGCGCCCACGATGGTGACCCGGCCCGCGCCGCCTGCTGGATCGCGCACCTGAAACCGCCTTCCGCTCCGGGAGTCGTTGGTGATCCTCCGGGCTGACCGGCGCCGGCGCACCTTCCGCGGTGCGCTGCGGCGCCGGTGCCGGCGGCGCATCCCGGAAGGTGCCAGGGCCACGGCACCGCCGCCACGATCGGTGCACTCCCGTCGCCGCGCTCACCCGCGGCCGACCCACCCGCCTGCCTGAGCGGAGAACGATGGCAACCGAACGCGACATCACTCTCTCCCGAGCCGACTATCTCCGGATCCTGGTGCACGGAACCACGGCGTTCGAGCTGCTGCGGACCGGCCTCGACCTGGGTCTCTTCGAGCGGCTGGAGACCGATGGCGGGCTCGACACCGCGGGCTGCTCGGCGGCGCTCGGCGTCGCCGAGCAGCCCGCCCGGGTGCTGCTGCTCGGCCTGGCCGGCCTGCGCCTGATCGAGCTGCGCGAGGGCCGATACCACAACACCGATCTGGTACGGGCCAAACTGTTGCGGGCGAGCCCGCGCTATCTCGGCGCGCTGGTCGACGTGCAGGACCGGGTCATCAACGCGGCGATGGGCGACCTCGCCGAGTCCGTTCGCCGGGGCACCAACGTCGGCCTGCGCCATCTCGACGGGCCCGGCACGACCCTCTACGAGCGGCTCGGCGCACACCCGGAGCTGCAGCGGATCTTCTACGCCAACATGGGCGACGCGTCCCGCAAGTCCATTGTGCAGTTCCTCGACGGCTACGACCTCGGCGCCGCCCGCCGGGTGCTCGACCTCGGCGGCGGCGACGGCTCCAACAGCATCGCGCTGGCCACCCGCTACCCCCGGCTCGAGGCGACCGTCTTCGACCAGGGCAGCGTCGTCGAGCTGGCCGCGCGCCGCCTGACCGACCCCGGGCTGCGGCAACGGGTGCGCTTCCACGCCGGTGACCTGTTCGCCGACGAGTTGCCCGGCGGCCACGACACGATCCTCGTCTTCCACATCTTCGAGATCTGGTCGCTGGAGCGCAACGTGGAGCTGCTGCGCCGCTGCCACGCCGCGCTCGCCGAGGGCGGCCGGTGCCTGGTCTACAACTTCGTCTCCGACGACGCCGGCACCGGCCCGCTGAGCGCCGGGCTGCTGTCGCCGTACTTCCTCACGCTGGCCTCCGGCGAGGGCATGGCCTACTCCGCGGCCGACATGGAGCGCGCGGTGCTGGCGGCCGGTTTCACCAAGGCCGAGCGGCACGACGGCTTCGGCTTCAGCCACGCCCTGGTCGTCGGGCACCGCTGAGGTCGCCGCCGCCCCACCCCAGACCCCGGCGCGCCAAGGAGAGACCCGATGCCAACACCCGAGCCCGTCGCCATCATCGGCATGTCCTGCCGGTTCGCCGGCGGCGTCACGTCACCCGAGGCCTTCTGGGAGCTGCTGCGCTCCGGCCGCGACACGATCGGCCGGGTGCCGGCCGACCGCTGGGAGTTCTACGCCCGGCAGAGCCCCGGGCACGCCGCCGCGGTGCGCGACGCCCCCACCGCGGGCTCCTTCCTCGACGACATCAAGGGCTTCGACGCGGAGTTCTTCGACATCACGCCGCGCGAGGCCGCGCTGATGGACCCGCAGCAGCGCATCGTGCTGGAGCTCGCCTGGGAGGCGCTCGAGCACGCCGGGCTGCCGCCGCGCGACCTGGCCGGCACCGATGCCGCGGTGTTCATGGGCGTGGGCGCCGACGACTACGGCCGCCGGCTGCTGGAGGACCTGCCCACCATCGAGGCGTGGACCGGCATCGGCGGCGCGTACTGCGCGGTGGCCAACCGGGTCTCGTACGCGCTCGACCTGCGCGGGCCCAGCGTCGCGGTGGACACGGCCTGCTCGTCATCGCTGGTCGCCATCCACCTCGCGGCGCAGGCCCTGCGCTCCGGCGAGTGTGAGGTCGCGCTGGCCGGCGGCGTGTTGGTGATGGCGGCGCCCGGCCTGTCGCTGGTGCTCGAGGCGGCGGGCGCCACCTCGCCGGACGGGCACAGCAAGTCCTTCGACGCCGAGGCCGACGGCTATGGCCGCGGCGAGGGCGGCGGGGTGGTCGTCCTCAAGCTGCTGCGTGCCGCCGAGCGCGACGGTGACCGGGTGCTCGCGGTGGTCCGCGGCAGCGCGGTGCACCAGGACGGCCGAACGAACGGCATCATGGCGCCCGACGCCGCCGCCCAGATGTACCTGCTGCAGCGCGCGTATGCCGCGGCCGGGATCGATCCGGCGACCGTCGACTACGTGGAGGCGCACGGCACCGGCACCCGGGTCGGCGATCCGTTGGAGGCGACCGCGATCGCGGCCGTGTTCGGCGTCGGGCGCGGCGCCGCGCCCTGCCTGATCGGCTCGGTCAAGCCCAACATCGGCCACCTCGAGGCGGGTTCCGGCGTGGCCGGCGTGATCAAGGCGGTCCTGGCCCTCGGCCACGGCACCGTCCCGGCCAGCCTCAACGTGACGCGGCCGAACCCGGCGATCGACTGGGACGCCACCGGCCTGCGGGTGGCCACCGAGCTCACCGCCTGGCCGGACGGGCCGGGCCCGCGCCGCGCCGGGGTCTCCGGGTTCGGCTACGGCGGCACCATCGCGCACGTCATCCTGGAGCACGCGCCGCCCGCCCCGACGGCCGACGCGTACGACGAGACCGCGGTCTACCCGCTGTCCGCGGCCACCCCGGAGGCCCTGGCCGAGCACGCCGGGCGGCTCGCGGACCGGCTCGCCGCCGGCGCCGGACCCTCGCTGGCGGCAGTCGGCCACACCCTCGCCGTGCGCCGCTCGCACCTGGCGCAGCGCGCCGCGGTCGTGGCCGGCGACCGGGACGAGCTTGTCGCCGGGCTGCGCGAGGTGGCCGCGCGGGCGCGTACCGCCGTCACCGGCCAGACGCTCCCGCATGCCGGCCGCGGCGTGGTGTGGGTCTTCTCCGGGCACGGCTCGCAGTGGACCGGCATGGGCCGCGACCTCATCGCCGGCCATCCCGTCTTCGCCTCGGTCATCGACCGGCTGGAGCCCGTCTTCGCCGCGGAGCTGGGCGTCTCGCTGCACGCCGCGCTCGCCGACGACCGGACCCAGCCGGTCGACGTGGTCCAGCCGATGATCTTCGCGGTGCAGGTCGCGCTCGGCGCGGCCTGGCGAGCGGCAGGGGTACGCCCGGACGCGGTCATCGGCCACTCGGTCGGTGAGATCGCCGCCGCCGTCACTGCCGGCATGCTCACCCTGGAACAGGGCGCCCGACTGGTGTGCCGCCGGTCGCTGCTGCTGCGCCCGGCCATCGGCGCCGGGGCGATGGCAATGGTCAACATCGCCCCGGACGAGGCTCAACGCCGCCTCGGCGAGCGCGACGACGTGGTGGTCGCCATCGCGGCGTCGCCCGGCTGGACGGTCGTCTCCGGCGACCCGGACGCCGTGGCCGTGCTCGGCGAGCAGTGGCGCGCCGACGGGTTCGCGGTGCGGGCGGTCAACTCCGACGTGGCCTTCCACAGCCCGCAGATGGACCCGCTGCTCGACAAGCTCGCGGCGGCCGCGCACGACCTGCCGCCGCGCCCACCGCGCATCCGGGTCTACAGCACCGCCATGGACGATCCGCGCACCACCGCGGCCCGCGACGGCGCCTACTGGGCCCGGAACCTGCGCGACCAGGTGCGCCTCGCCGGGGCGGTCACCGCGGCCGCGGAGGACGGCTACCGGCTCTTCGTGGAGGTCTCCACGCACCCGGTGGTGGCGCACTCGGTCGGCGACACCCTGGCCACACTCGGGATCTCCGACGCCTTCGTGGGCTTCTCGCTGCGCCGGGGCCGCCCGGAGGTGGCGGCGCTGCAGACCGCCGTCGCTCAGCTGTACTGCCACGGCGCGGACATCGACTGGGCCGCCCCGTGGCCGCGCCGGGAGCTGGCCGAACTGCCGGGGACGGCCTGGCAGCACAAGCCCTACTGGGTCGACGAGCCGGCGCCGCGGCCCACCGTGGTGACCCACGACCCGCTCACCCACCATCTGCTCGGCCACCGGGTCACCGTGCGCGGCACCAGCCCGATCGAGGCATGGTCCACAGTGGTCGACTTGGAGACCCGGCCGTATCCGGGGCGCCATCCGGTGCGCGGGGTCGAGATCGTGCCCGCCGCCGTGCTGTTGGAGACCTTCTTCGCGGCCGCCTCGGCGGGTCGCGCGTGGCCGGACCTGACCGACGTGGCGCTGCGGGTGCCGGTGAGCCTGACCCGGCGCCGGGACCTGCAGGTGTCGTTGCAGGACGGCGCACTGCGGCTCTCCTCGCGGATCGCCGGCGGCCCCGGCGACGACAACCGCGGCTGGCTCACCCACACCACCGCAACGGTCACAACCCACGCCGGCCTGCCGGCCACCACCGGCGCCGCCGAGACCGACGCGGAGCTGACGCCCGGGTACGTCGTGGAAAGGCCGGCCACACTCGGCGTCGCCGCCGAGACCGACGCGGAGCTCGCGCCCGGATACGTCGTGGACCGGCTGGCCGCGCTCGGCGTCGCCGCCATGGGCTTCGCCTGGACCGTGCGGTCCCTGCGGCACGGCCCGGACGTGCTGACCGCCGCGGTGGAGCTGGACGGCGGCGCGTACGGCCCGCACCGGTGGGCGCCGATGCTGGACGCCGCGCTGTCGATCGCGTCGGTGGTCTTCCCCGGCGAGCCGGTGCTGCGGATGCCCGCCCACCTGGGCCGGATCACGCTCGCGTCGACCGCGCCCCGCCGGGGGAGGATCACCGTACGCCGCACCGGCGCGGAGGTCGTCGACGTCGAGCTCACCGACGCCGACGGCACGGTGGTGGCGCGCCTCGAGCACCTGCGCTACGGCCGCATGGAAGCCGTGGAAGAGGAGGCCGCCCTGGTCTACACCGTCGCCTGGCGGCCCGCGGTCGCCGGGACAGCCCCGGACGACCCGGACGGACCGGGACTCGTCCTGCTCGGCCCGCCGTCGCCGCGCCGCGCCCGGCTGGCCGCCGCGCTGGGCTGCCCCACGCTCGACACCCCGGAGCAGCTGAGCGCGCCGGCCCGGGTCGTGGTGGTGCCCCCGCCGGTCGCCGAGGAGGCGGCCTGGCTGCTGGCCCGCACCGCCCGGCACCCGGCCGTCAGCCGGCTGTGGGCCGTCACCGAGGGCGTCCGGGAGAGCAGCACCGCCGGGTCGGTGGACGACGCCGCGCTGTGGGGGCTGGGCCGCGTCATCGGCGGCGAGCAGCCGCGGCTCTGGGGCGGCGTCATCGACCTCGGACCGGACCCCGCCGACGCCGCCGCCGTCGCGGAGGTGCTGCGCACGATCCGCGGTGAGGACGTCGTGGCCGTTCGCGACGGCGTGGCGAGCGTGCCGCGCCTGCGCCCGCGCGCCGACCCGCCTCCCCGGACCGACCCCGGCTGCGATCCCGGCGCGACGTATCTGGTCACCGGCGGCCTGGGCGTGCTCGGCCTGGAGGTCGCCCGCTGGCTGGCCGGCCGCGGCGCCCGGCGCCTGGTCCTCGCCGGTCGTGACGGGCTGCCCCCGCGCGAGCGCTGGGACCACGAGTCCGATCCGGCCGTGCGCGGCCGGATCGACGGGGTGCTCGCGCTTGAACGGCTCGGCGTCACGGTCGTGCCGCTCGCGCTCGACGTCGCCGACGCCGCGGCGGCCCGCCGGCTGCTCAGCCCCGCGTCGCTCGGGCTGCCCGCGATCCGCGGCGTCGTGCACGCCGCCGGGGTGCTCGACAGCCGCCTGCTGCGCGACCTCGACGAGGCGTCGCTGCGGACGGTCATGCGGCCCAAGGTGGCCGGGGCGCGGGTGCTGCACGCGCTGTTCCCGCCGGGCGCCCTCGACTTCTTCGTCCTGTTCTCCTCCGCCGGGCAGCTGCTGGGCCTGCCCGGCCAGGCCTCGTACGCCGCGGCGAACGCTTATCTGGACTCGCTGGCCACGCACCGGCGCGCGGCCGGCGACCCGGGCAGCCTCGCCATCGGCTGGACGTCGTGGCACGGGCTCGGCATGTCGACCTCGTCCGAGGCGATCGACCTCGAGCTGGCCGCGCACGGCACGGCGGACATCAGCGCCGCGGAGGCGTTCGACGCCTGGGAGCTGCTGGCCGGCGGGGACGACGCGTACGCGGCGGTGCTGCGGGTGCACCCACCGCTCGCGGGCGGGTCGCCCCGGACGCCGCTGCTGCGCGACCTCGCCGCCGCGGCGGCGCGACCGGCCCCGACGGCCGCGGCCGAAATCGAGGCGCCGTGGGCCGGGCTGGTGGGCGCCGAGCGGCACGCCGCGCTCGTCGCCGCGGTGGCCCTTCGGGTGGCCGAGGAGTCGCGGCTGAGCCCCGCGGACATCGACCCGCACCGTCCGCTCACCGAGATGGGCCTCGACTCCCTGATGACCACCCGGATCCGGCACCGGTTGCAGCAGGACTTCGCCGTGGCGCTGCCCGCCACCCTGCTGTGGGACCAGCCCACCGTCGACGGCATCGCCACCTACGCCGCCGGCCTGCTGCCGGCCGCGCCCGGTGCCGCGGAAGGGACCTCGTGATGACCCACGATGCCGTGCGATGGCCGGCGGACCTGGCCCACGCGTACCGGGTCGCCGGATGCTGGCGGGGTGCGGCGCTCGGCGCGTACCTTTGGCAGTGGGCCGACGACCACCCGGACCGGGTGGCGGTGACCGATCCGACGCGCCGGTTGACCTACCGGGAGCTGGCCGTCCTCGCCGACCGGCTCGCCGAGGGTCTGGCCGGGCTCGGGCTGAGCCGCGGCGACAGCGTGCTGGTCCAGCTGCCCAACGCCTGGGAGTTCGTGGTGGTGCTGCTCGGCTGCCTGCGCGCCGGGGTGGCGCCGGTGCTGATGCTGCCGCCGCACCGGGAGAGCGAGCTCGGCGCGATCGGGTCGCATGTGGACGCCCGCGCCGTGATCGTGCCCGGCACCTGGCGCGGCTACGACCACGAGGCCCTGGCCCACCGGGTGCTGCCGCACCTGCCGGGCGGGGCCCGCGTGCTGGTCTGCGGCGAGCCCCGGCACGGCGCCAGCGTGCGCCTGGGCGACCTGCTCGAGCCGGGAACGGCCGAGGACGCCCGGAAACGGCGCGAGCGCCTGGACCGCGCCGCACCCGCCGGCGGCGACGTCGCCGTGTTCCTGCTGTCGGGCGGGACCACCGCCGTGCCGAAGGTCATCGCCCGGACCCATGACGACTACGCATACAACATCCGCTGCGTGGTGGCCGCGTGCGACTTCGACGAGCGGACGGTCTACCTGGCGGCGCTGCCGGCCGGGCACAACTTCCCGCTGGCCAACCCCGGCATTCTCGGCACGCTGTTCGCCGGCGGCCGGGTGGTGCTGGCGGCCTCGCCGCGCCCGGAGGCGGCGTTCGCCGCCATCGAGGCCGAGCGGGTCACCGTGACCGCGGCGGTGCCGGCCGTGGTGCTGCGCTGGGTGGCGGCCGCCGCGGCGACCTCGCACGACCTCAGCAGCCTGCGGCACGTCCAGGTGGGTGGTTCGATGCTGTCGCCGGAGGTCGCGGCGCGGATCCGCCCGGCGCTCGGCTGCGGCCTGCAACAGGTGTACGGGATGGCCGAGGGCCTGATCTGCTACACCCGGCCGGACGCACCGGAGCAGGTGGCGGACACCACCCAGGGCGCGCCGATCAGCCCGTACGACGAGTTGCTCGTGGTGGACCGCGACGGCGTGCCGCTGCCGCCGGGTGGTGTCGGCGAGCTGCTGACCCGCGGGCCGTACACCCCGCGCGGCTACTACCGGGCGGCCGAGCAGAACGCGGTGTCGTTCACCGCCGACGGCTGGTACCGCACCGGCGATCTGGTGCGGATCACCGCGGCCGGCCACGTGGTGGTGTGCGGGCGGGTGAAGGACCTGATCAACCGCGGCGGCGAGAAGATCTCCGCGGGCGAGGTCGAGGCGCTCCTGCAGGACCTGCCCGCGGTGGCCGAGGCGGCCGCCGTCGCGGTGCCGGATCCGGTCGTGGGCGAACGGGTCTGCGCCGTGGTGCGGCTGCATCCGGGCCGCTCGCTGACGCTGCCGGAGGTGCGGGCGTTCCTGGCCGCGCGCGGGGTGGCGGCGTTCAAGGCCCCGGAGCATCTGGTCGTGGTCGGTGAGCTGCCGCACACCCCGGTCGGCAAGCCGGACAAGGCCCTGCTTCGCGCCCTGGCGAACGCAGAAATTGGTTCCGCTGATACCGATGAGTTCCCGGTCTCCACATCGTCATAACAGTTAGAACCGGTTGGGCCGACCGGTTGTTCTGCGCTCCGGAGTGCGCCGTCACACAGCACGAGAAACCCCTCATCCAGCGAATGGAGCTCACGTGTCCGTGAACAAGATCAAGCGCCGGGTTCTCACCGGTGCCGTCGCCACCGCGATGGCCGCCGCCCTCCTCACCTTCGCCGCCCCGATGGCCGGTGCCGGCGCCGCCGAGCCCACCGCCCTGGCCGCCGCCGTCACGGTCACCCCGTCGACCGGCCTCACCGACGGGGCCGTCGTCGCCGTGACCGCGACCGGGCTGCAGGCCGGCACGACGTACACCATCGGCCAGTGCGGCGTGGTCGGCGACGTGTTCTCCTGCAACGAAGCGGAGCTGGTCACCGTCAGCCCCGCGGCCGACGGCACCGCCTCGGCGTCGCTGACGGTGAACAAGGCCTTCCCCGGCACCGTCGGTCCCGACGGCGAGCCCGGCCCGGCGGTCGACTGCGCCGTGGTCGAGTGTGGCGTCGGTATGTTCAACGAGGTCGGCGACGCCGCCGGCACCTCGATCAGCTTCGCCTGACCCCGCGATGAGGCGCCGGGCCGGCCACTGCCGGTCCGGCGCCTTCCTGGAGGCGCGCATGCCCACCGTGAGGACCGGCAAACTGAGCCTGCCGGACGCGAGCATCTACTACGAGGTACGCGGCAGCGGCCCGCCCCTGCTGCTCATTCCCACCGGCAACGGCGACGCCACGCCGTTCGGCCCGATGGCCGACGACCTGGCCCGGCAGTACACCGTCATCACCTACGACCGCCGGGGCTTCTCGCGCAGCACGGTCTTCGCCGACGTGGACGACACCCGCCGGGTGGCCGACGACGTGGCCGACGCGAGGCACCTGATCGACCAGCTCGGCGCCGGGCACGCGGACGTCTTCGGCAGCTGCTCCGGCGGCATCGTCGCGCTCGCCCTGCTGCAGCGGCACCCCGAACGGGTACGGCGTCTCGTCGCACACGAGCCGCCGCTGGCCTCCGTGCTGCCGGACGCCGACAGCTGGCTCGCCTACTACGACGACCTCTACGCCACCTATCGCACCGAGGGCCTGACCGCGGCCAAGGAGGCGTTCCGGGCGCACGTGGGGCTCGGCGCGGAAACCCGCCCGCCGCCCGGCTCGGAGTTGCCGCCCGAACGGCTCGAGGAGCTGCTGGAGCGGCTGCGACACAACCTGGTCTTCTGGTTCGAGCACGAGGTGCGGACGTTCCCCGGGCACCGCCTCGATCTCGGCGCGCTCGCGGCCGCGGCGGACCGGCTGGTGCTGGCCGGCAGCACCACCGGCCGCGACGAGTTCGCCTACCGGCCGAACCAGGCCCTGGCCGCCACGCTCGGGCTCCCGCTGCGGCACTTCCCGGGTGGCCACGTCGCCCACGTCACCCACCCGTTCGCCTTCGCCACGGCCCTGCGCGACGCGCTGGCCACCTGACCGGGGGGAACCACTCCCTGCGGCTCGACGGCCACGCCGTGCCGCGAGACGGCTGACGAGACGTGCCGCGAGGGGCCGCGAGAAGTGCCTGCGCCGGCGCCGGCGCAGGCACTTCCCCGGATGGCTCAGCGCCGGGTGAAGCCGGCGATGAGGATGCCGCCGACGGCCACGTGCATGGTCGCCAGCCAGACCACCCCGCCGGTCGTGGTGGCGGTGGCGGGGCCGGCGAACGACACCACCAGCACCACCGCCGCGATGATCGTCCAGACCTTCCGGCCCTTGGCGGTGAACCGCTCGAGCAGGGCCAGCAGCCCCCAGCCGACCAGGCCGAGCAGCAGCGTGGAGATGATCACGGCGACGATCGTGACCTCGGTGGGCGGGTTGTCGGCGGCGGTCTCGGTCAGCAGGTCGGCACCGCCGACCGGGACGGCGAGAACCCAGAGCAGCACGGCTGCGACGACGGCGGCGGCCACGGTCAGCGCGCGCGCCTGCCGGGTCTTGGCGCCGGCTCCCGAGACATTTCCGGTGGACACAGTGGAATTCATTCCACATCCTTCGTTTCGAGATGCCCCCCGGCGGCCTCAGGATATCGCACGATCCGCAGCTCAGACACGCACGCGCGGGAATTCCCACCGCACACGCGGAGACGACACCGGCGCCGGTGGACGCCACGCTGAAGGGGCACCGGCACGCCCGCGGAGTGGAGGCCCGACCATGCATGAGATGACCGTTCCGGCCAACCAGGCACCTGCCTACCCCATCGGGCGCGAATGCCCGTACCGGCCGTCGCCGCGCAACGAAGCCCTACGCGCGCGGGGGCCACTCGCCAAAGTCACCCTGTACGACGGCCGCGAGTCCTGGCTCGTCACCGGCTTCGAGCAGGCCCGGCAGCTGCTCGCCGACCCGCGCATCTCCATCGATCCGCGCCGCGACGGGTTCCCGTTCGTCAGCGCCGACATGGCCGGGCTCGACGACACCGGCTACACCGACGTGCTGATCGGCGTGGATCCGCCGGTGCACACCCGCCAGCGCGCCATGCTCATCTCCAGCTTCTCCGCGCGCCGGATCAGGCGGCTGCGCCCGGTGCTGCAGGCCATCGTGGACGAGCAGATCGACGCCATGATCGCCGCCGGCCCGGGCGCCGACCTGGTCTCGGCGTTCTCCGTGCCGGTGCCGTCGATGGCGATCTGCGTGCTGATGGGGGTGCCGTACGAGGATCGGGCGGCGTTCGAGAAGCCCGCGCGGGCCCTGTTCGACCCCGACCCGGCGCATGCCGAGCAGGCGATGGCGGACATGACCGCGTACTTCGACGACGTGGTCGGCGCCAAGCTGCTGCGGCCGGGCGACGGGCTGCTCGACGACCTGATCGCCGAGCAGATCCGGCCCGGCCGCCTCACCCGCGCCGAGCTGGTCCAGTACGCGATGCTCATGTTGATCGCCGGGCAGGACACCACCGCCAACGTGATCTCGCTGGGCGTCCTCGCCCTGCTTGAGCACCCGGAGCAGTTCGCCGCGCTGCGCGACGACCCCACGCTCGCGGCCGGGGCGGTCGAGGAGATCATGCGGTACGTCTCGCTGATCGAGGCCATCTCCCGGGTCGCGGTCGACGACATCGACATCGCCGGGGTCCGCATCCGCGCCGGGGAGGGCGTGCTCATCGGCGCCGCCGCCGCCAACTTCACCACGGACCTGGTGGCGCGCCCCGAGGAGCTCGACGTGCGCCGGGAACCGCGCCGCCACCTCGGTTTCGGCCACGGCATCCACCAGTGCATCGGGCAGAACCTGGCCCGGCTCGAGCTGGAGCTGGTGTTCCGCGAGATACCGCGCCGGCTGCCCGGGCTGCGCCTGGCCGTACCCGTCACGGAGGTGCCGACCAGCGTCACCGGTCCGCTTGAGCGGGTGGAACGGCTGCCGATCACCTGGTGATCGCCGGCCCGGACGACGATGGGTGCCGCCGCGGCGGCACCCATCGTCGTTCGGGCGTGCGTCAGCGGTGCGCCGAGGTGCGCTCGGCCGCGGCGTAGTAGTCGGCCAGCTCGGCGAACGCGACCTTCGGCTGCCAGGTGTAGGCCGAGGCGGGGTCGTCGTAGTCGTCGCGGACCGTGCGGGTCAGCGCCATGCTGGCGGCGTCCAGGTCGCGGGCCGGGTCGGCCGAGTGCGGGTGGGTGGGGTGGATGAATTCGCTGACCGCCACCGCGTGCACGCCGGCGCGCTCGAAGACGTCGAGCATCCGGAGGTGGAAGTCGGCCTGGGCCCGCTCGTCGCGGACCACGCCGGCCACTACGGTGTGCACCGGGCCGGTCCGGTCGACGATGTCGAAGGACATGAACGCGCGCTCCGCGGCACCGTCCCAGGTGGCCGTCCCGAACTCGGCGACCATGACGGGCTTGTCCCAGCGGTTGTAGCGCCGCAGCTCACGGACGTGTTCCTCGTCGCTCGACGGGTACGCCAGCGTGTAGAAGTGCATCAGCCCGATCACGTCGACCAGGCGCCAGTCGACGTCCTCGAACGGCGCGGCGGCGTACGCGATGGTGCCCCTGAACGCACCCCGGGCCGTCTTCACCGCCCGGTCGAGGTAGGTGTTGAGCCGCTGCGCCGCGCTCTCCAGGTCCACGATGCCGGTCGGCGTGAGCACCCGGTGGTCGGCGGCGGCGAAGATGTTGGCCATCCGCTCGTGGTACTTGGCGCCGGCCACGATGCCGGGCACGAACACCGACGCCACGCAGCCCACCACCAGGCTGATCGCGCCGCCGTCCGCGCGCAGCGTCTCGGCGATCGCGGCGGCCCGGGCCAGGTGCTCGATCGCCTCGTCCTGGGGTCGGTCGACCAGCCGCGGCTGCAACCAGACGTGCAGCCCACAGTCCACCGCGGCCCGCGCGGTCTCCTCGAGCCGCTCGAGGTCGCTGCCGTACACGGTCACCGAGTTGCAGTGCAGTCGCTCGCGGATCGCCCTGATCTCGCCGGCCATCCGGTCCCGGCTCCAGACCACCCGCGAGAGCTCGCCCTGCCCGGTGGCGAAGTTGGTGCCCGTGTCGTAGGTGATGCCGCGGTAGCGCGGCGGCCACGTGGTCCCGGTCATCGTTGTCCCTTCGTCGATGAGCCCATGCGGGCGTCCTCGACGCTCCCAGCCGGCCCGCCGGCGGGCACCTTCGCGCGTGCGCGGGCGGGCACGACGAGAGGTGCCCACCGGCGGGCCGCGCTGCGAGACTTCCCGCATGGGTGAATTCGACGGCAAGACGGTGCTGGTGACCGGTGGCGGCAGTGGCATCGGGCTGGCGACCGCCGGTCTGTTGCTGTCCGCCGGGGCCCGGGTGGTGATCGCCGGGCGCAGCCCGCGGCGGCTCGAGGACGCGGCGCGCGGCCTCGACGCGGGTGCCCGGCTGCTGCCGGTGGTGGCGGACGTCGCGGACCCGGCGGCGGTGGACCGGCTGCTGAGCACGGTGCTGGCCCGCTTCGGGGTGCTGCACGGCCTGTTCGCCAATGCCGGCATCGCCCGCTTCGGCCCCGCCGCCTCGGTCTCCGGCGAGGACTACGACGCGCTGATGAACATCAACTTCCGCGGCGTCTTCCAGACCGTGCAGAAGGCGATGCCGATGCTGACCGAGGACGCCTCGGTGGTGCTCAACGGGAGCTGGCTCGTCCATCGTGGACTGGCGACCACCCCGCTGTACGCGGCCGGCAAGGCGGCCGTGGTGAACCTGGCCCGCTCGCTCGCGGCCGACCTCGGCGCCCGGGGCATCCGGATCAACGCGATCAGCCCCGGCTTCATCGTCACCGACATGTTCACCGGCATCGCCTCCTCCGCGCAGGAGCAGGAGGCGTCGCGGCTGCAGGTGCCGCTGGGCCGGCTGGGCACCCCGGCCGACGTGGCGGAGGCGGCGCTGTTCCTGCTGTCACCGCGCTCGTCGTACATCACCGGCCAGGAACTGCTGGTCGACGGCGGGCTGATCGGCTCGGTGCCGCACCGCTGAGCGCACGGCGGACCACCGCGCCGCCGAACGGGGGATCGGCGGCACGGTGGTCCCGTCACCTGGGTAAGGGCTACTTCACCTTGGTCAGCGTGGCGTGCATGAACGGCACCCAGTTGCCGTCCGGCAGCGGGAAGTCGCAGTCGTACTTGATGCTGCCGTCTTCCTGCAGGGCCCGGACGTAGCGAGCCGGGCCGACCAGGACGAGCTTGTCGTCCTCGAAGTCGCCCACGTAGTGGCTCTGGTCCTCGTTGTACGGACCGAAGCTGCTGAAGTAGTGCGACCGGAACTTGCTCGTCTCGGGGTCGTAGTCGAAGAACTCGTAGCCGACGTCCGGCATCTTGCCGCGCGGGCCCATGTCGATGGCGCCCTCCCAGCGGTGGACGAGGAAGAACCCGCCCGGCATCCATTCGAAGGTCTCGGTACCGGTCATCTCCGCCGGCGGACCCATCGGGCCCTCCTCGGTCATGCCGCTGAGCTGCCAGGTCCCCACCAGGTAGTCGAGCTGCTTGAGCTCGGGCGCGGGCTGCGGGGGTGCGGGCGGCATCGCGTCTTCGGACATCGTTGGCTCCTTGCCGTCGTCTGATCATGGTCCGACGCCTCACCGCCCGAGCCGGAACGGCTCGGGCGGCTTGTCCTACCGGGGGATGAGGACCAGGCGTCGCGACCCGGCGCGGCCGGCCGTGGAGGCCGGCCCGCCGGATCTAACTGTTATGACGATGACGGCGTTGACAACTCATCGGTGCGCCGGGAAATTCTTTCCCGGCGGCCCCGGATCACCCCTCAGACGTACGGCTTGCGGGCGGCGATGATGCCGTAGCCGATGTCGGCCCCCCAGCCGAAGTAGTCGCGATAGCTCGCCTTGAGGTCGGCCACCATGGCGGTGCCGAAGCCGGCGACGAGCTCGCCCATCAGCTCGTCGGCCCGGTCGAGATAGCGCAGCCCCATGCCGTAGACCCGCGGGCCGCACTGGGTGTACTCCTCGACGACGAAGCCGGCCGCGCGCAGTGCGTCGGTCCACTCCCCGAGGCTGAGCAGCTGTGCGACCTGGAACGTCTTCGCGAACTCGGCGGCACGATCGCCGCTGAGCGCGGCCTCGCGGGTGATGTCGCTGATGCCGAGACGCCCTCCCGGGCGCAGTGTCCGGCGCAGCTCGGCGAGCGCCTCGCCCAGGTCGGCGGCGTGCATGAGCGACTCGATGGCCACCACCGCGTCGAACGAGCCGTCGGCGAAGCGCAGCGACCGGTAGTCGCCGTGCTGGAAGTCGACGCTGCCGCCGACCCCGGCCTCGGCCGCCCGGGCCGTGGCCTCGGTGGCCTGCACAGCGCTGATGGTGACCCCGGTGACCCGGACGCCGAATTCCCGGTGCAGCTGGACGGCCGGGCCGCCGACGCCGCAGCCGGCGTCCAGCACCCGCTCCCCGGCGCGCAGCCCGAGGCCGTCGCCGACCCTCCGGGTGATGCGCCGGGCCGCCTCGATCGCGGGAGTGTCGTCATGATCGTCGAACCAGTACGGCAGATGTTCCTGGCCGTCGATGAATATCTGTGATAGTCCGGCGGATTCGTCGTACATCCGCCCCAGGTCCGCTGCCGTGGATTCCATCGTGTCGTGCCCCTTCGCCGCCGATGAGGATCGCGGCTTCACCCTCGCATCCACCGGGTCAGCCGATCATCTTCTCGGTTGCGGCCCGATCGAGGGCACCGGCGGTTGCCCGGGCCAGCGTCTATAGTGTTTTCGACCGCTTCACGTCGACTCTTGTGCGAAAGAGGGATCTATGGTAGACGGCGAAGCCGCAGGGATCGGTCGAGACGCGGGTCAGTCGGTGGCGACCCTCGACGAACCGACCTTCTCTCGCCTCGCGGAGGGCCATCGCCGCGAGTTGCAGGTCCACTGCTACCGGATGCTGGGGTCCTTCGAGGACTCCGAGGACCTGGTGCAGGAGACATACCTGCGAGCGTGGCGCGGCCGGGAGAGCTTCGAGGGCCGCTCCAGCGTGCGGGCCTGGCTGTATCGCATCGCGACCAACGCCTGCATCGACCACATCGACCGCAGCTCCCGGACGCCGATCGCGCGCCGCCAGCCGGCATTCTCGATGGAGCAGACCGGGGAGCCGCAGGGACTGACCGAAGTGCCCTGGCTCCAGCCGTTCCCGGACCGGCTGCTCGACCAGACCGCCCCCTCGGAAGCCGAGCCGGACGCCCTGGTCATCTCCAAGGAGACCATCGAGCTGGCGTTCCTGATCGCGATCCAGCACCTCCCGCCGCAGCAGCGGGCCGCGCTGATCCTGCGCGACGTGCTGGCCTGGTCGGCCAACGACACCGCCGCGGCGCTGGACATCAGCGTGGCCTCGGCCAACAGCGCCCTGCAGCGGGCGCGGGCGACGCTCAAGGAGCGCATGCCGGCGCGCCGCCTCGACTGGGGACCGTCCGCCGACCCGAGCGAGGCCGAGCGGCAGCTGCTGCACGAGTGCGTCCAGGCGCTCGAGAAGGCCGACCCGGACAGGTTCGCCAAGCTGTTGCGCACCGACGTGCGGGTCACCATGCCGCCGGACGCGTTCTGGATTCTCGGCCGCGACGCCTTCGTGGCCGGGCTGGTGGCTCAGTTCGACCCCGCCTCGCCGGCCTACTTCGGCGACTGGCGCGCGGTCGCGACCAGGGCCAACAGGCAGCCGGCCGTCGCCGGCTACGTACGCCAGCCGGGGCAGACGGAGTTCCGGGCCCAGGTGCTCAACGTGTTCCGGGTCGAGGACGGCCTCATCACCGACGTCACGGCGTTCCTGCCGGAGGTCTTCCCGTCGTTCGGCCTGCCGTTGACGATGTAACGCCCGACGATCTCACCCTCGCTCACCGCCGGCGGGCGAGGGTGAGACCGTCCGCGATCGGCAGCATGACGACATCCAGGCGGTCGTCGGCGGCGATCCGCGCGTTGAGCGCGGCCATCGTCTGCGCGCAGCGGCGCAGCAGCGCGTTGTCGGCCAGATCCGGGCTCGCGACGTAGCCGTCCAGCAGCACGTTGTCGAGCAGCAGCAGCCCGCCGGGGCGCAGCAGCGGCAGCGCGAGGTCGACGTAGCCCGGGTAGTTCATCTTGTCCGCGTCGATGAAGACGATGTCGGCCCGGAACGTCTCCGGCAGCGCCCGCAGCGTCTTCGCCGCGGGGCCCAGCCGGAAGTCGATGCGGTCCGCGACACCGGCCCGGTTCCAGTGCTCCGCGGCGAGGTCATGCCAGCGGGCATCGTTGTCGCAGGTGATGACCTGCCCGCCGAGGGCGAGCCCGCGGGCGAAGGACAGCGCGGAGAGCCCGGTGAAGGTCCCGATGTCGACCACGCTTCGCGCACCGGCCAGCGCGGCCAGCATCGTCAGCAGCGTGGCCTGCTCGGCCTGCACCATCATTCCCGCCGCGTCGCCGGTCGCCACCGTGCGCTCGATCAGGCTCGCGGTGACCGGGTCGGGCGCGGTGCTGGAGCACGCCAGGTAGCGCGCGAGCGCCGGGGTCACCGGCAGGTGCTTGACGTCGACCGAGCCTGCACCGGGCATGCGGGTCCCCTCGTGGGTGTCACGGGCGGGACGTCCCCGCCGGGTGCCACCGAGTCTGGCCGCCGCGGCCCGCCCGGTCCCCTCGCAACGTGCCGAGAGCTGCGCAAGCACGAGGACGAGGCGGCCTTCGCGCCGATGCCAGGGTGGGTGTGACATCGCCATCGACGGCCCCGAGGAGCCCGCATGCGTGCGATCTGGAAAGGCGCCATCTCTTTCGGACTGGTCTCGATCACGGTCCGGCTGTACGCGGCCACCGAGGAGAAGAGCGTGCGGTTCCATCAGGTGCACCGCACCGACGGGGGCCGGGTGCGCCACCGGCGGATCTGCTCCGCCTGCGACACCGAGGTCGCCATGCTGGACATCGCCAAGGGCTACGACGCCGACGGCGGCGACATGGTGGTGCTCACCGACGAGGACCTGGCCGGGCTGCCGCTGTCCAGCTCGCGGGTCATCGAGGTGCTCGAATTCGTGCCCGGTGCCGAGGTGGACCCGATCCTCTACAACCGCACGTACTTCCTCGAGCCGGACGCCACGGCCATGAAGCCGTACGCGCTGTTGCGCGACGCGCTGCGCGACAGCGACCGGGTCGCGGTGGTCAAGGTGGCGCTGCGCCAGCGCGAGCAGCTGGCCGCCCTACGCGTACGCGGCGACGTGCTCGTCATGCACACCATGCTCTGGCCCGACGAACTGCGCGCCCCGGACTTCGGTTTCCTCGACACCGAGGTGGTGGTCAGGGACGCCGAGCTGGCCATGGCCGCGTCCCTGATCGACTCGATGACCGGGAGCTTCGATCCGTCGACGTTGACCGACGAATACCGCGCGGCCCTGCGGGAGGTCCTGGCGGCCAAGATGCACGGCCGGCAGATCGCCACGCCGAGTACGCCGGAGGCCGCCACCAAGGCCACCGACCTGATGGCGGCCCTGCAGGCTTCCGTCGAGCGGGCCAGGCGGGCGCGCGGCGACGCCGCCTGAGCGGCCGGTTCAGCGCACCCGCGGACGGCGCACCAGGACCAGCACCAGGCCGGCCACGAGCGCCAGATCGATCAGGACGAGCACCAGGGTGCTCACGTCGCGCTCCAGGTGGTGCCCGCCGTGGGCGCCCTCGGCGGGCTCCCCGGCCGGCCCTGCTCCGTCGCCGACCGTGAAGGTGGCGACGCCGGAGGCGGCTGTGCCGTCGCCGAGTTCGACGTGGTAGCCGACCCGGTAGCGGCCGGGCCGATCGGCCGCCACCGCCACACTGATCAGCGCACCGTCCACAACCGGCCCGCCCCGGGTGACGTCCTGACCGGCGGGGCCCACGACCGTCATGTGCACGGCACGCGGACGCGGCGCGGCGGTGAACCGCAGCGCCACCTCGGCGGGCGATGCGGTGACCGCCGCGCCGTCGGCGGGCACGACGGCCTGCAACCGGACCGCCGCCGCCCCGCCGAAGACGAGGTAGGTCACGAGCAACGCCAGGCCGACGCCGACGCCGCCGAACAGCAGGCGGCGCCGGGTGGGCAGCGCGGAGATCATGCTGCCAGCGGCGGACGGCAGCTGCACGTCATGGCGAGCGACTCGGCCCGGGACGGCCGCAGGTGCAGATACATGGCGATGACCATCGGGATGAACACCACCGTGTTGTAGAAGAGGTGCAACTCGACGCGGGGCAGCACCAGCTGCAGGATGCTGGTCGGCACGGTCTGGCCGGCCAGGAAGTGCCCGCTCTGCGACTGGAGCAGCAGCAACAGATGCTCGATGTGGTGCCAGAACTGGACGGCGAGCGCGACCGTCCACCAGGTACGGCTGCGGCCGACGAACCCGGGGCGCAGCAGGAACAGCAAGGACAGCATCACGAACGCGTAGCCGTAATGCAGCCACTCCGAGCTGATGAGCCAGGGGAACGGCATTCCCAGCACCCCGCGTGCCTGCGGCGGCTTCCAGCCCAGCGCCCAGATCTGGTAGGCCTGGCTGAGGTGCTCGGCCCAGTGCGCGAGGACGATGACCATGAACGCGCTCAGGGCGGCCCGGTGGTGGCTACCGTTGAGGCCCCACGGGCGGCCGGTTCTGGTGCCCGGCAACGAGCGTACGGGGTTGGACACTGTTCCTCCCGGAGGTGTGCGATCACGTCGCCCCAGCCTGCCGGTCACCGCCCGGGCGGTCGTCTTCGTACGTGCCTCCCCGGGGGTAGCTGCGCAAGAACGAAGACGACAGTGCTGCCCCGCCCTCCTAGCGTCACGACTATGGTCTCCGCAGGCAACGCCGTGGTGCTCGGCGCCAGCATGGCCGGGCTGATCACCGCCCGGGTGCTGAGCGAGGCGTACGACACCGTCACGATCATCGACCGCGACACCCTGCCCGACGCGGCGGCCGCCCGGCGTGGGGTGCCGCAGTCCCGCCAGCTGCACGTGCTGCTGGCGCAGGGCCGGCGGGCACTCGACGAGCTGTTCGACGGCCTCAGCGAGGAACTCAACGCCGCGGGCGCGCCGCTGGTCGATCTGCACGGTCAGGTGCACTGGTGCAACGACGGCTTCCCGATGCGCCGCGCCCCGTCGGACCTGGTCGGTGTGGGAGTCAGCCGCCCGCTGCTGGAGGGCACGGTCCGGGCCCGGGTGCGGAAGCTGGCCAACGTCCGTTTCTGCCCGCCCGCCGAGGCGACCGCCCTGCTGAGCACCGACGACCGCAGCCGGATCATCGGCGTGCTCGTGACACCGCGCACGGGTGCGGTCTACCGGATCTACGCCGACCTGGTGGTCGACGCCTGCGGCCGGGCGTCCCGCAGCCCGGCCTGGCTCACCGCGCTCGGCTACCCGGCCCCGCCGGAGCAACGGGTCCCGATCGACGTCACCTACGTCACCCGCACCTACGAACGCGACCCGGGTCACCTCGACGGCCTGCTCGGCGCGCTGACCAACGCCGTGCCGAACCGCCCGCGCACCGGCATCGTCGCCGCCCAGGAGGACAGCCGCTTCGCGGTGGCGCTCAGCGGCGTGCTCGGCGAGCAGCCGCCGCTGGACCATGAGGGCTTCACGCGGTTCGCCGAGTCGCTGGGCGTACCCCTGATCACCCGCCTGGTCCGCGAGGCCGTCCCGGTCGGCGAAACGGCCCGGATGCGCTTCCCGGCAAGCGTGCGCCGGCGCTACGAGCGGCTGCGCCGCTTCCCGCTCGGCTACCTGGTGGTCGGCGACGCGATGTGCAGCTTCAATCCCGTGTACGGCCAGGGCATGACGATCGCCGCCACCGAAGGCCTGCTGCTCCGCGCCGTGCTCCCCGGCAGCCAGAACCGGCTGGCCCACCGCTTCTTCCGCGGGGCCGGCAAGCTGATCGACGGCCCATGGTCCATCGCGGTCGGCACGGACCTGCGCTTCCCCCAGGTGCCCGGGCCGCGCTCACCGCGGGTCCGGCTGGTCAACGCGTACGTGCACCGGCTGCACGCCGCCGCCCGCACCGACGCCGTGCTCGGGGCTGCCTTCCTGCGCGTGCTGAACCTCGTCGACCCGCCGGCCCGGCTGCTCCGCCCCGCGATCATCCGCCGGGTCCTGCGCGCCGGCTTCCGGCGCCGGTGACTGCCGTCCCGCCCGTCCCGCTACCCGGCCTGGGGCCGGTCGGACCAGGCCACGTAGCGGTGTGCCACGGCCGCGCGGAAGGCGGGCTGAAATCCGCATCCTGGAAGAAGACGGCGGTGACGGGAGTCGTGAGGATCAGGGCATGGCTCTCACGAAGCAGGAACTCAGCACCGTCGAAACCGGCGCGCCTCGCACTCGTGCCCGGATCGTGGCAGGCGCCGCCGCGGCCGGTGTGCTCCTCTCGGTGCTGTGGTCGTACGAATTCGTCGACCATGTGATCGGTGACAACGTCGCGAACACCCTGCTGGGGCACGATGCCAAGGCCACCGCGATCTCCGGGACCGTGGCCGGGCTGGTCTTCGCGTTCGTCTCCGGGCTGGCCGGCACGTTCACCGCGTGCAACATCGCCATGGCCGCCTCGGTGGGGCCGATGAGTCAGGCCGGCGCCGGCAGCAAGACCCGGGCCGGGCTGCGGGGGCTGTTGCGGCCGATCGGCCTGCTCGCGCTGGGCATGGTCGTCGTGTCCTTCCTGTACGGCTTCATCGGCGTGCTGCTCGGCGACCGGTTGCCCCAGCTGTCGACCGCGGTCGCCGGCGGCATCCCGGTCCGGCTCATCCAATCGATGGTGGCTTTCGGCCTGATCGGTCTGGCGTTCGTCTGGCTGGGTCTGGGGGCGCTCGGGGTGATTCGTGACCCGTTCGCGCAGCGGCCGGCGGCCCGGGTTGTCGCGCTCGGCGCCCTCGTCGGCGGCTTCCTGATCGGTCGGCCGTATCCGCTGTTCAACAAGCTGTTTCACTGGGCCGCCGAAACCGGCAATCCCCTGTACGGCGCGGGTGCCTTCGTGCTGCAGTCGCTCGGAAACATCGTGCTGGTTGCCGCGCTGTTCGCGCTCATCGTCCTGCTGAGCCGGGGGCAGTTCGTTTACTGGCTGGCGAGTCGTCCCGCCCGCACCGCCGCGGTGACCGGCGCGCTGCTGATCGGGTTGGGAGTCTTCACGGTCGTCTACTGGGATGTCCGGCTGCCGTCGATGTTCGGCTACGGCTGGTTCCCCACGATGCCCTACAACAATTGAGACGCTCGCCCCGGTCGGCTTCCCGGCCGGGGCGAGCGTGTCGCCGTTACAGGCTGCTGAGGAGTTGCTTCATGCTGTCGATCTCGGCCTGCTGACTGGTGCCGATCTGCTGGGCGAGGGCCTTGGCGTCCGCGCTGACGCCGCCGGCGGTCTCCTCCTTGGCCATCTCGATGGCACCTTCGTGGTGCGCGATCATCATCTGCAGGAATTCCTTGTCGAATTCCTTGCCGGACATGGCTTCCAGCTTCTTCATGTCGTCGTCGGTCATCACGCCCGGCATGGTGTCGTGACCCATGTCCATGCCGGCGGCCGAGGTGGGCTGACCCCAGGCGGACAGCCAGCCGGTCATGGCGGCGATCTCCGGGCTCTGCGCCGCCTTGATCTGCGCGGCGAGCGTCTTGACCTCGGCGTTGCCGGCCCGGCTCGCGGCCAGGTCCGCCATCTCCACGGCCTGCTGGTGGTGCACGATCATGTGCCCGGTGAATGCGGCATCCGCCTCGTTGGACGTCGCCGACGCGCTGCCGCCCGGAGCGGCGGCCGCGCCCATGTCGGCCATGCCGCCGTGGTCGCCGGCGGAGTCGCCGCAGGCACCGAGCGCGAGGCCGGCGACCAGGGTGGTGCCGGCGAGTGCGATCCGGCAAACAAGGGTACGAGTCATCACAAAAAGAACCTTTCGGGGTCAGCAAGGGGTTGCGGAGGAAACCGGAACGTGCCCGGATCCCCTACGTCCGCAGTACCGACACCGTGGCGAGAGTGAGGCCGAACGGCAGCACGGGCGGAGCGCGAGGCGCCCGGCCGGGATCACGGGCCGCGCGAAGCGGATGCCGGCCGGTCACGGCTCTCAGCAGGAGCGCCGCCAGCAGCACCGCGACGGCGAGCGCGCCCAGCACCGCCACGCACAGACCCCAGCCGCTCATCCCGCTGCCGCCGAGAGGCTGCATCGCCGCGTGGTCACACTCGCAGCCGTCGGACGCCGCGTCGCCCACCGCGAAGGCCATGCCCACGGCGACGGCCCGGGGCTCGTCGTGGTGACCGACGTGATCGACGCCGCCATGGCCGATGGTGTGCATCGCCGCCAGCCCGAACAGCGTGCAGGCGAGCAGGACCAACCGGGCTACCCGCCCACTGACCGCCACATCGCCGAGCACGCGCCCACGGTAGCCGGTCATACCGACAACTACGCGCCGGGCCGCCACACAGTTCACCTGACACAGGTCACGGTCGCGGCGCGCCCGCGTCCAGCGTTCCAGGCGGCGGCCCGGCGGCTCAGCCGGCCAGGGCCGGACGGACAGCGAAGGTCATGTCCTTGCGGGCCAGGTCGGAGCCGTCGAATACGTCGGTGTAGAGCTTGTAGCCGCGATGGCGGAGATACCGCTCAGGATGGCCGTACGCCTGCAGCGACGTGAACTGGCCGGTCAGGCCCGGCCGCGCGCAGAAGGTGGCGTCCGGGGCGAACTGCGCGGTGCCGTCCGATGCCCGCAGGTAGACGGTGAAGGCCTGCTGTCGCAGGTAGTAGCCCGGGAAGTTGATCGCCTCGAACGAGACGCAGGCGGGGTCGGCCAGGCCGGCGCGGACCCGGAACGACGAGTCGGCCCGGTCGAGGGCGGGACCGGTCGCGGAGACGGCGCTGAGCTTGCCCACGTAGTTCTGGTGCCGGACCCGGTACCCGAGGAAGTTCACCGCCTCCAGCCCGATCGTGGTCCCCGGCGTCAGCGGCACGGTGCCGGGCTCGCTGGTGCCGCCGGGCTCGGCGGGGGTCTCCTGGCCGGCCTCGTACACCGTGACCGTGCCCGGCAGGCCGTCGCGGCGCAACGTGATGATCTGCGACGGCGTGGGCACCCCGGCCGTGTCCACGCCCTGCAGCAGGTACGAACCCGGCGGCAGGGCGTTGCGGTCCGCCGGCAGCGTGACCCGTACGCTCTCGCCCTGCTGGGCGACGGTCAGCGGGACCTGCCGCTGGTCGGTGTTGTACGAGTGGGTGACCCGGCTCAGGCTGGTCAGCGACGCCGAGGCGAGCTGCCGGGTGTCGCTCATGCCCAGGGTCAGGGTGCTGCCGTAGGCGACCGTGCCGCTCATCGAGCGGATCTGCGGCCGCGACGCCCACCGGACCACTCCGTCGGCGCCCCGGCTGAACAGGTGCGCGGGATAGTAGATCTCGGAGTTGAAGTTGTTCTCCGGTCCGGGCAGGCCGCCGCCGGAGGTCAGCACCGAGCCGCTGGGCAGCCGCAACGACACCGAGTGGTAGGTCCGGATGCGCTGCGCGGTCGCCCCGGCGCGCCACTGCTGGGTGGTGGGATTCCACACCTCCGACTGGTACGCGGAGTTCGCCGCCCCGCCCTGGGTGCCGACCCGGGTGCCGCCGTTGGCGAACACCTCGCCGTTGGCCAGCATGGTGAGATTCAGCCAGTTACGGGCCAGCCGCATGGGCGCCACCGACCGGACCACGGGCGTGGCGGGCGTGACGTCGACGACGGTCGCCGCATTCGTCGCCACCTCAGCGGTCTCGTTGAACCGCTGGCCGCCGCCGGCGAAGAGCAGTTTGCCGGGGGCGTAGGAGACCGAGGAGCCGGAGGCGCCGATCGGGTTCGGGATGGTGCCCAGCGAGCGGACCGAGCCGGTCCCGGTGGGATCCAGCTTCCACATCTGGTTGTACGAGACGCCGAAGACCTGCCCGTCCGGCGCGATGGAGGCCCGGGGATACCACCACCGGTTGTCCTCGGCCCCGAACGCGACGGTGCTGGCGGCGCCGGTCAGCCGGGTCCACGCGCCGGTGCCGGTGCCGATCTCCGGGGTGGTGGCCACCTTGGTGTTGTCGGCCGGGGTCCGGTAGGCGCCGGTGTTGTAGTAGTCCGCGCCGCCCAGCACGAGCACGCGGTCGTCGGGCAACCGGAGCACCGAGGCGTACCACCGCTGCTGGGTGAGCTGGGCGCCCATCGTCTGCGCGCCGCTGGCGGGTTCGTAGATCATGCTGGCGGTCGTGGAGTTGCCGCCGACCATCAGCACCCGGCCGTCCGGCAGGAACTCTAGGGCGTTGCAGAAGCTGTCGTAGTCGTGCATCGACGCGAACTGCCGATGGCTGGCGGCCCCGGTGCCGGCGGCCGGGTTCCAGTCGTCGTAAACGACGCCGCCCTGCCGGGCCGCGTTCACCGGCGAGCCGTAGCTGGCCACCCGGCCGCTCGGCAGCAGGGCCGCGTGGATGGCCACCAGCGGCCAGGCCACCTGGGGCGCGTACATGCCGGTCACGTCCGCGTCCGCGCTGGGGGCCAGCGTGCCGAGAAACGGGTCGGCCGGCTGGGCCAGCGCGACGGGGGCGCCGCCGGTGACCGCCGGCCCGGGCGCGGCCAGGCCCGGACCGGGCAGCACCACCGCGCCGACGCCCAGCACGAGCGCGATGAGAGCCGACTCCGCTATCAGATGAGCGCGGGCTACCGGGGAGCCAAAAGAAATCATTGAACTCTTTCCATGACGGCATGGGGTGCCCGCACTGCACCACCCGGGACCCGATCGAGGTCTCCATGGTCGGTGCCAGGAACCGTCGGCCGATCAACCGACCGGGCAATTCCGCGCCGCCTACCAGGCCGTTCCCGGGCCTGTTCCACCAACCGCCATCCCCGAAAACGGTGCTCTTACCCGGCTGCGCAGGACCCGGGCGAGCAGGTCACCGAACGTCTGCAGTTCGTCGTCGGTAAGCGCGGAGAATGCCACCGGCCCGGGCGGTCGCCACCACTTGGGCCTTCGCCCTCTATTCCGGCGGCTCGGGCGACCCTGACCCCGGCCGGCTCGGGTCGTCGTATTGGTGGGCGGTGAGCAGGGGCCAAGTGATGGCGGCCATCTCGGCCGGCGTTCGGGGGCATCCGCGCTGGAGCCAGTCGGTGGCCACGCCGATCAGTGCGCCTGCGGCGAAGGCGGCCGGTACGTCGTGGGGGATGTCCGCCGGTGAGGCCGGAGCCACCGGCAGGGCGGTGCTTCCCGTGACGACGCGCACGGCGGCGTGGATGGCTGCGGTGATGCGGCGGCGGATGTGGTCGATGACCCGTGCGCTGCCCTGGGGTCCGAGCAGGTTGCGGTAAAGACCCGCGTATTCGGCGAGGTTGGTGAAGAAGGCCAGCAGTTGCTGGGTCGGTGGCCCCTGGGTCGCGTCGGCTCGGGTGGGGCCGAGGGCGGGGAGCGACTCGATCAGGTCGTCGATGATCGCGGTGCAGGCGGCCTCGGCCAGTTCGTGCACGTCGCGGTAGTGGGCGTAGAAGGTCGAACGGTTGATGCCGGCCCGTTCGGCGACGTCGGCGACGGTGATCTGGGCCAGGTCCTGGTCTTGGACGAGGTGGATCAGGGTCTGCTGCAGGGCTGCTTGGGTGCGACGGACGCGGCCCGCCAACAGCCTCATCCCACGAAAGGAAGTCATGCCATGAGGAATCTGTCCGGAAAGCGGATCATCATCGCCGGAGGGGCGTCCGGGATCGGCGCCGCCACCGCGGAACGGCTCGGCGCCGAGGGCGCCGCGGTTGTGATCGGCGATATCAACATCGACGCGGCGCAGGCCACCGCCAAGCGCGTCGCCGACGCCGGCGGCACCGCCCTCGCCGTCGAGTTCGACCTCGCCGACGAGCAGTCGGCCCGCGACCTGGTCGCTACCGCCGTCGAGCAGTTCGGCGGCGTCGACGGGCTCTACAACGTCGGCGCCGACGTCTCGGCGGACGTGCTGGGCCGCGACGGTGACCTGCTCACCATGGACCCGGCCGTATGGCGCCGGACCCTCGAGGTGAACCTGCTCGGCTACGCGTTCACCGCCCGCGCGGTCCTACCCCTGCTGATCGGGCAGGGCGGCGGCACGATCGTCAACACCTCCTCCGCGGCGGCCCACGTCGGCGACCACGAGCGGGCGGCGTACCAGAGCAGCAAGGCCGGGATCAACGCGCTCACCCGCCACATCGCCAACCGCTGGGGCAAGCAGGGCATCCGCTGCAACTGCGTCTCACCCGGGATCGTGCTCACCGAATCCGCCAAGACCATGGCCCTGAGCGACGAGGCCCTGGCCTTCGCGCAGATGACGATCCCGAGCCCTCGCTTCGGCAAACCCGAGGACCTGGCCGGCGTGGTCGCGTTCCTGCTCTCCGACGACGCCGAGTGGATCAACGGCCAGGTCTGGTCGATCAACGGCGGCGCCCTCCTGCGCGAGTGACCGCCCATCATGGGCTGACCGGCTTCAGCGGCAACGGAGACCTCGGCGGCTTGGCTGCCGGGAGGGTGACACCGGCATGTCGGTGCTCGGCCGGCCACGCGCCGCGCTACATCGTCGCCGGGTCGTAGTTCGCCGGACCCGGCACTGACCTCACCTTGGGTGGACGCGATCATGGTGGGTGTGGTGGAGGCGCTGGCGATCCTGGCCGCCGGGTTCTGGGCGGGCATGATCAACGTGGTGGTCGGTTCGGGGACGTTGGTGACGTTTCCGACGCTGCTGCTGTTCGGGTATCCGCCGCTGGTGGCGAACGTGTCCAACAACATCGGCCTGGTCGGCGGCGGCATCACCGGCACGGTCGGCTACCGGCACGAGCTCGGCGGACGGCGCCGGGAGTTGCGCAGCATGCTGCCGGCGTCATTGCTCGGCGGCATCACCGGCGCGGTGCTGCTGCTGGTCCTGCCGGATGACGCGTTCCGCACGATCGTCCCCGTGCTGATCGCGGTCGGCCTGGGCATGGTGGTGTGGGGCCCGGCCCTGCAACGGCGCGCCGCTCGCGGGCGGGACGCCGGCACGGACTCCGGCCGCTTGTCCACGCTGACCCGGCCGCGGCTCGCGACCGTCATCGTCGGTGTCTACCTGCTCGGCATCTACGGCGGGTATTTCGGCGCCGCGCAGGGCGTGCTGATCGTCGGCCTGCTGAGCGTGCTGACGTCCGAGGGCCTCCAGTCGATCACCGGGCTGAAGAACCTGCTCACCACGGCCGTGAACGCGATCGCCGCCGTCACCTTCCTGCTCGTCTCCCCGGAGTCGGTCGACTGGGCGGTGGTGGCGCTGATCGCGGTCGGCGCGGCGGTGGGCGGCGTCGTCGGTGCCCGGTTCGGCCGCCGGTTGCCGCCCCTGCTGATGCGCACGCTGATCGTCGTGGTCGGTGTCGCGGCGATCGTCCGCATGCTGATCTGACGCCGCCCGGTGCAACCGACCGAGGCGGCCCCGGCGACATCGCCGCCGGGGCCGTGCGTCGTCGACTCCCGTCAGGGGGCCGGTTCGATCCAGACGTTGCGGTACTGCACCTTGTTGCCGTGGTCCTGGAGGCGGATGGCGCCGGTGGACGGGCCCTCCGGGATGTTGCCGCCGGTGCCGCCGGGGATCTCGACGTTGTCGTGCACCTTGCGGCCGTTCCAGACCAGGGTGACGCGGGCGTTCTCGGTCTTGGCTCCGGCCGCGTCGTAGCGGGCCGCGCGGAACGTGATGTCGTAGCTCTGCCACGTTTCCGGCGCGGTGGACGCGTTCACGTCCGGGGCCTTGTGCAGGTAGATCGAGCCCGCCTCGTTGTTGTCGAGCGTCGTGTCCCCGTACGAGTCAAGGATCTGGATCTCGTATCTCTCCTGCTGGTAGACGCCGCTGTTGCCACGGTTCTGCCCGGTCACCTCCGGGGGCAGCAACGGAACCTTGAACTCGACGTGCAGCTTGTAGTCCCGGAAGGCCTCCTTGGTGCGCAGGTCACCGCAGCACACCTCGGTCGCGCCGCCCACGACGGCCGGCCATTGCGGGCGCCGCCCGTCGGTGTGCTGCCAGTTGTCCAGGCCGTGCCCGTCGAAGAGGGCTATCCGCTCCCCCGGCCGGCGCACGCTGATCAGGTCGAGGTTGACGTGCCCGGTGTCGGTGGCGTCGACCCGGTACTGGATCGCGTTCACCCCCTTGCGGAGCGGCAGCGTCTCCGTGGCGGTCGCCCACTCGTCCCAGCTGACCGTGGACGGCAGCGCGACCTGGCGGATCTTGCGCCCGTTGACGTGGACGCTGACCGTCTTGGTGCCGCTGAACGGGTTGGGGCCGTTGGAATAGCGCAGCCCCACCGCGTGGTCACCGGCTTTGTCCACTGTGACGTGCACGGTGGTCGAGGCGTTCAGCGCGCCGAAGCCGGCCACGAAGCCGATGCCGGAGAAGGCGCGATGGTCGGTGGCGAGCGTGGCGCCGCCCTCCCGGTTGCCCTCCTCGGCCTCGTAGTAGATCTGTTGCGTCTGCCGGCCGGGAACCTCGTTCATGGTGTACCAGGCCTCGGTGCTCCACAGTGCCTCGCCGTCGCGGGCGCTGAACGGCCGCGGCGAACGCAGGTGCACCACGCGGTCGCGGCGCAGCCCGGCGACGGTCAGCGTGACGGTCTTGCGGTCGCCGGAGACCTTGGTGGCGGTCACCGCCAGCGTCTCCTGGTCCACCTCGGGGCCGCCGTACTGCGCGGTCGGCACATAACGCCACTGCTCCACCCGGTACGCGGTAGGCAATGCCGCGACGGTCGCGTCGGACAGCGGCTTGGTGTACTCGATCTGGAAACCGGTGGCGGTGGCCTTCATGGTCTTCATGTCGAAGACGTCGGTGCCGTTCGGGGTGAGCTTCTGCAGGCCGTAGTGCAGCTTGCCCTCCTGACCCCAGTTGCCGCCGGCGCCGAGCCCGCCGAGATAGATCGCGCCGTCCGGGCCGATCGACACCTCGTTGACGCCGGCCTCCAGGCCCTGGGTGTGCCGGAACACCGCGCCCTGTTCCTGGCCGTGCACGGTTTCCAGGTACGCCCGCTGGAGCCCGCCGTAGGTGACGTCGCCGATCAGCAGCTGACCCCGGTACGGGCCCGACTTGAGCAGCACCGGGGTGCTGGGCGAGTTGGCGATCTGGTTCTGCGGCAGCCACAGCACCGGCCGGGTCACCGGCTTGGCGTCGAACGGGCCGTCCGGATTGGTGTAGTGGTTGTAGAACGCGCCCCGCTCGATCTTGAGCAGCTTGGACGACGGGAGCCAGCCGCCCTGGTTGTCGGTGACGTACAGGTCGCCGCCGGGACCCCAGCCGATCCCGTTCGGGGTGCGCAGGCCGCCCGCGACCGTGGTGACCTTGCCCGTACGCCGGTTGACCACGATGCTCGTGCCGCGGCCGCCGACCGGCTGCGGGTCGGTGGTCGCGCCGCCGAGATTGATCGACACCGACAGGTTCAGGTAGAAGTTGCCGCCCTTGTAGAGCAGGCCGAACGCGAACTCGTGGAAGTTGCCGCCGAACGGCCAGACGGCCACCGTGCGCCGCTCGTCGAGCACCTCGTCGCCGTTCGTGTCGCGCAGCTCGGTCAGCTCATGCTTCTGCGACACGTAGACCATGCCGTCGACCACGGCGACGCCCATCGGTTCCTTGAGGCCACCGGCGAGCTTGCGGTAGGTGACGCCGGCCGGCCCGGTCCTGCCGGTCACGTTCGCCACCAGATACACCTCGCCGGCCAGGGTGTCCGAGCCGCCCCAGGTGCTGATCACCATCTTGCCGTCGGGCCGCCAGGCGATGCCGGTGACCTGCGGCTCGAAGCCCGGCGGGCGAAGGTCGGTGAGGTCGTAGCCGGGGTGCACGCCGGTCAGCGGCAGCCCGTCGCCCGGCGTGTCGGTGCCGGCGATGCACTCCTTGCGCCCCGGCGCGGTCACCCGGACCACCCCGGCTTCGGTGCTCAGCGCGCTGGTCGGCACCACCGCGAAGTCGCTCGCGCCCGGCGGTCGCCAGGCGAGCGTGAGCTGCTGACCGCCGCCGCGCTCGAAGTGCTCGACCCGCAGCGGGTGCACCCCCGCGGTCAGGGCGATCGTGCCGTCCTTGGGCTCGGCGCCGTGCAGCCCGTCGTGGTCGACCACGAGCGTGTCGCCGATCCACAGCTTCGAGCCGTCGTCGCTGGTCAGCCGGAAGAGGTAGGTGCCGCCGGCGGGCACGGTGAGGTTGGCCAGCGCGTGCGTGACGAAGTCGTCCGCCAGGCCGAACTGTTCGGTGGTCGACCAGTCCACTGTGGGCATCAGTTTGTCCACGTTGGGCGTCTGGCCGGGCTTGAGGTCGCAGATGCGGTTGAGGGGCAGCCCGATGTCGTACGTCCGAAGGGTGACGCCTGGCTCCTGGGGCGGCAGGTCGGCGGCGTGCGCGGGTGCGGCGGCGAAAGTTCCGATGAGTAAGGCGGCCACTAGCCAACGTTTCATGGGCGCTCCCCGGTTACCAGCACGATTCAAAGATGTGAATATCCTGGTCGACTTTCGCTGCTGCGTCCACATCTTTCGACGTTTGGATTCCAACTTTCTGCCAAACAGACAAAAGTCCGCAAGATCTGACACTCGGCATGTCGGCTGATACACAGCGCCGCGCCGCGGCAGCCGGGATGCTCGGCGGTAGGAGGTGGGTCCATGGCGGTTCATGACCGGGATCGGGCAGTGGTGCTGGGCGGCAGCGTGGCCGGACTGCTCGCCGCGAGCGTGCTGGCGGACAGCTACCGGAGCGTCGTCGTGGTCGAGCGCGACGTGCTGCCGTCGCACCCGGATCACCGCCGCGGGGTGCCACACGGGCGACACGTGCACGGCTTCCTCCCGTCGGGCCTGCGCCTGATGGAGGAGCTCCTGCCCGGCTTCACCGCCGGCGCGGTCGCGCGGGGCGCGCTGCTGGGCGACGTCCTGGGCAACGTCCGCTGGTACCTCAACGGGTGCCTGCTGCGCCAGGCCGTGACCGGGCTGACGGCACTGTCGGCGAGCCGGCCGCTGATCGAGACGGAGATCCGCGAGGCGGTCCGGCGCCGGACCAACGTCACCATCCTGGACGGCTACGACATCGTCGGGATCGGCACGACGCCGGACCACCGCCGCATCGTCGGCGCACGGGTCACCGACAGCCGCGGCGAGGGTTCCCGGGTGCTGCCGGCGGACCTGGTGGTCGACTGCAGCGGCCGGGCCTCCCGCGCGCCGCGCTGGCTGACCGACCTGGGTTACGCCCCGCCCGACGAGGACGTCGTGGGCATCGACCTGAGCTACGCCACCCGGGTGTTCGCCATCCCGCCCGGAACGTTCGGCGACGACCTGTTCGTGGCCACCACCCGCTTCCCGGGCCAGCGCCGCAGCGGGATCGCGCAGCGACTGGAGGGCGGCCGCGCCATGGTGACCCTCGCCGGCGTGCTGGGCGAACGTCCACCCACCGACCTGGAGGCCTTCACGGCGTACGCGCGCACGCTGCCGGTGCCCGACACCTACGAGATCGTGCGGGCCGGCACGCCGCTCGGCGGTCCCGCCACGTTCCGCTGCCCGACGTACGTGCGGCGCCGCTTCGAACGGCTCGCCGACTTCCCCGCCGGCTTCCTGGTCCTGGGCGACGCCGTGTGCGCCTTCAACCCCGTGTACGGCCAGGGAATGACGGTGGCCGCGGCCACCGCGACGGCGCTGCGCGAACACCTGCGGGCGCCGGCCGCCCCGGACCCGCTGCGGTTCTTCGCCGCCCAGTCGCGGCTGCTCGACGCGCCGTGGGCGCTGGCCGCCGGCGCCGACCTGGCGCTGCCCGGCGTCACCGGGCCGGCGCTGCCGCCGTCCCCGCTCACCGGCGACTACCTCGCCCGGCTGCAGCAGGCCGCGGTACACGACGCCGACCTGGCAGCCGCCTTCATCCGGGTGACATCGCTGGTCGACCCGCCCGCCGCGCTGCTCTCCGAAGAGGTCCGCACCCGCCTCGACCAACGACAGCGAGCGGACTCGTCTCCGGCAGGCTGAGTGTTTGCTCAGCTCGGTGCCCCCGTCGGCCGATAGGACGATCAGCGGCGAACCCGATTCGCCTGGGGCCGTCGGAGGAGCTGGGATGCGTTTGTGGCGCAACGCGAGAGTCCGTACCAAGGTGGGCGTGGGCCTGCTCGTGGCGACGATGGGACTGTCGGCGTTCGCCGCGGCGTTGGTGGTCGACAGGGCCGGGGACGCGGACGTCTCCGCGAAGGTGGTGACGTCGGCCGCGTTCTCGGTCAGGATCGGCAGTCTGCTCCACGAGACCCAGCGGGAACGCGGCCGCACCGCCCAGTTCGTCAGCTCGCGCGGCTCGCGGTTCGGCGCCGACCTGACGGCACAACAGCGGGTGACAGACGGCCGGCTCGCCGCGTACCAGGGCTTTGTCACGACCGACGCCGACGCGCTGCCGGCCGCCGTCCGCGCCGCGCTCGCCGACGTCGGCGAGGCGCTGGCCCGCATCGGCGACCTGCGGTCGCAGGCGGCGGCGCTCCCGGCGAGCCCGGCCACGATCATCGTCGCCTACACCCAGATCAACCGTACGCTGTTGAACGCCATCGCGACCGCCGTCGCCAGCAACCGCAACCCGACGATCGGTATCCGGTTACAGGCGTACCTCGCGCTGTTGAGCGCGAAGGAGGCCGCCGGTCAGGAACGGGCCCAACTGTCCGCGGTGTTCACCACGGACCGGTTCGCCGAGGGTCAGTTCACCGCCGTCGTGTCGCTGATCGCCGCGCAGCAGGCCTACCTGACCATGTTCGAGCGGGCGGCCGCGGTCGACGTGCTCACCCGCTGGTCGGCCGTCCAGGGCTCGCCGGCGGTCACGCAGGTCGCCGGGTTCGAGAAGACCGTGCTCGGCCGCGGTGGTGCCGGCGGCTTCGACATCGAACCGGCCACCTGGTTCGACACGATCACCCAGAAGATCGACCTGTACAAGGGCCTGGAGGACTACCAGGCCGACACGGTCCTCGCGGCCGCCGGCGCGGCGCAGCGGACGGCGAAGGACGCCACGACCACCGTGTTCCTGGCGGCCCTGGCGATGGTGCTGCTGACCCTGGCACTCGCGGCCGCCGTCATCGTCTCCATCACCAGACCCCTGCGCGAGGTCTCCACGGTCGCCGGCAAGATGGCCGACGGCGACATCTCGCACCAGGTCACCTATCAGTCCCGGGACGAGCTGGGCCGGCTGGCGGACTCGTTCCGGGACCTCACGGCGTACGTCCGCGACTCGGTCGACGTGGCCACCGCGCTGGCCCGGGGTGACCTGACCCAGGACGTCCGGTCCCGCGGCGAGAACGACCTGCTCGGCAACGCCATGAAGGCGACGGTGGAAAGACTCGGCGGAGTGGTCGGCCACATCCAGACTTCCGGCGTGCGCCTGTCCGCCTCGGCAGAGCAGTTGACCGGCGCGAACGACGCGCTCGTCGCCAACGCCGATGAGACGCTGGCCAAGGCGACCGCGGTCTCCACCGCCAGCCAACAGATGATCACCAGCATCGCGGAGATCTCCCGTAGCACGACCCAGGCGGCCGACGTGGCCATGACCGCGGTGACCGCCGCCACCGACGCGACCCGGGTCATCGCCACGCTCGCCGACTCGAGCGGGGAGATCAGCGACGTCATCGGGCTGATCCAGGCGATCGCTTCGCAGACCAACCTGCTCGCGCTCAACGCGACCATCGAAGCCGCCCGGGCCGGCGATGCCGGCAAGGGATTCGGCGTCGTCGCCGAAGAGGTCAAGCGGCTGGCGCAGCAGACCGCCGAGGCCACCACCACCATCACCGAGCGCACGAACGGCATCCAGACCGGCGCGGCGGCCGCGGCCCGGGCGGTCGACGAGATCAGTCAGATCGTCGGCCGGATCAGCGAGATCGCGGCGACCATCGCCAGCGCCGTGGAAGAGCAGACCGTGACGACCTCGGAGATCTCCCGCAGCGTGGACGCGGTCGCGGGCGCGACCCGATTCACCACGCAGGTGACGACGGAGTCGGCCGAGTCCGCACAGGTGCTCGCCCGGATGGCCACCAATCTGCAGGAACTCGTCGCGCAGTTCCAGGTCGACGATCGGGCGATGGCCGCCTGAGAACCGGGGCGCTGAGCCATCTGCCGACCACTCCGAAATCGGTCTAGGCTCTCCGCATGGCAGCGGATCAGGTCAGCCGGTACCTGGCCGCGGGCTTCGCCGTCGTGGCTTCGAGCTACCTCGTAGCCGGCGTCGCCGCGTGGGCCGTGGTCGCCGCCCGCCCGGGCCAACACCCGCTGCTGCTCACGTTCTACGCCGACCTCATCGCCACCGTCGTGGTGTTCACCGCGAGCATGATGGTCGGCAACGCAAGCCTCTACGATCCATATTGGAGCGTCGCACCCGCCGTGATCGTGGTGGCGTGGGTGCTCTGGCAGACCGGCGCCGACCCCACCGCACTCACCGGCCGCCAGGCGTCTGTCGTCGTGCTCGTGCTCGCCTGGGCGATCCGGCTGACCGCCAACTGGGCGTCGTCGTGGCGCGGCCTGCACCACGAGGACTGGCGCTACGTGCAGATGCGCGAGGAACGCCCGCGGCTGCTGCCGTGGTGGCTGGTCAACCTCGCCGGCATCCAGCTCATGCCCACACTGGTGGTCTTCGCCGGCCTGCTCCCGGTCTGGCCCGCCGTGACCGCGACCGGGAGGCCGTGGGGCCCCGCAGACCTCGCCGCCATTGTCGTGACCGGCGTCGCCATCGCCATCGAGGCCGTCGCGGATCGGCAGCTGCGCCGATTCGCGCGCGAACCCACCAGCCGGGGCCGGACCCTCGACCGAGGGCTGTGGCGCTATTCGCGGCACCCGAACTACCTCGGCGAAATCGGCTTCTGGTGGGGAATGTGGCTGTTCGGCCTGTCCGCCGCCCCGTCCTGGTGGTGGACCGTCCTCGGCCCGATCGCCATGGTCCTGCTCTTCAGATTCATCAGCGTGCCCCTGATGGACCGCAGATCCCTGACCCGCCGCCCGTCCTACGCCGACCACATGCGCCGCGTCCCGGCCCTCCTCCCCCGAAAACCCCGCCCCACATAGCGTCTGGCTAGTCAGCATCGGTACGGTCCGATACCGTTCCGGCGGGCAGGCCCGCCCGCCCGCCGATGAGAGGACTCCGGTCGTGGATGAACAGCGGTTCCGGTTCGACGTTCTGGAGCGGCTACGCGCCGACCCGCAGACGCCGGCGGAGCTCGTCGAGGAGATCGCCGCCACCCTGCAGCCGGTGGTCGGCCTCGCCTACCACGACGGCGACGGAGACGACGGCGACGGCGAGCCCGTGCCGCTGGGCGCCTCCAAGACCGGTGGCCTGCCGCACGTCCCTGCCGGGTTCGTGTGGCCGACGGAGGAAGGCACCGACGAGCCGCTGGCGCTGGTCTGCCAGATCAACCTCGCCGAGGCCGCTGCCGCCGCCCCCGGCCGGCTGCCGTCGACCGGAATGCTGTACCTGTTCTCGATCGCCGACGGCGACCGGGCGTACGGCTACGAAATCGACGACGAGACCACGGCGCTGGTGTACGAGCCGGCGCCGGGTCCGCTGGCGGTCGCCGAGGCGCCCGCGGAGCTCGCCGCACTCGACGCCGTCCTGCCCGAGTGGGCGCTGCGCGTCGGCCCCTCGTTCGGGTGCCAGGAACCGCAGCCGGCGGACGGCAGGCCGCAGTCGCAGCGGTTCGACTACGACGTGGAGCAGGCCATCGAGCGGGCGATCGAGGCCGCCGGTGGGGTCGCGGACGGCGTGGGCCGCATGCTCGGCGACGCGCACCTCTTCCGTGCGGAGATGGCCGAGTTCTACGACCCGGCCCGGCAGGTCCTGCTGCTGAGCCTCGACGGGTACAGCCTGGCCCGGGAGGCCTTCGGCGAGGGCCAGTTCCACGTGCTCGTGGACCGCGACGCCCTCGCCGCCGGCGACCTCGCCAAGGCCGAGATCCTCTTCGAGCCGGGCACCTGACGTCACTGTCGGCGTATCGCGCGGTGGCGCGGCGTCGATATCATCGCGGTGCGGAGTGATTCACGACCGCCGGTGCCTCGGGCGCCGATGGCGAGCGCGCCAGCAGGGGGTCCGGTGGATCGGCCAGAACTGCCGTTGCTGATCATCGGAGCGTTGGGCGCCCTCGTGTTCGGCCTGCTCCTCGGCTGGCCGTTCGCCGCCCGGATCTCCCGCTGGGCCCGCAACATCCACACCGATGGCACGCCCGGCCGGATCGACCTGATCGGCTCGATCGGGGTGGTCGTCACGCCGATCCCGGCCGAGGGATACGGCGAGGTGCAGGTCAGGGTTGCCGGTCAGCCCAGGAAGCTGCACGCCCGAGCGGCGCGCCCGATCCCGTTGGGGACCGAGATCTTCGTGATCGAGGCCCCGTCCGATACGAGTGTCCTGGTCGAGCCGATCAGTGCCGGCCTGTAGCCGCCCCAGCGCAGAAGGATCCGACATGACCCTGCTCATCGTGACCGCCGGTGGCGTACTGGTGGCCCTGCTGTTCATTCTGATCGTCCTCTCCCGGATCAAGGTGGCCGGGCCGAACGAGGCGTTCATCATCACCGGCCGCAAGGGCCGCATGATCACCAGCTCGGCCGGGATCCGCTCGACCGACCTGTCCGGCCAGAAGGTCGTCATGGGCGCCTCGGTCTTCGTGCTCCCGATCGTCCAACGCAAACAGTCACTCGACCTGTCCAGCCGGCGGATCTCGGTCGACATCCAGGGCGCGGTCAGCAAGCTGGGCATCCGGGCCAATCTGCACGGCGTGGCGATCGTCAAGGTCGGCGGCACCGAGGACGCCGTCCGGGCCGCGGCCCAGCGTTTCCTGCACCAGCAGAAGGAGATCGAGCAGTTCACCCGGGAGGTGCTGGCCGGCTCGCTGCGGGCGATCGTCGGCCGGCTCACCATCGAGGAGATCATCGGCGACCGGGGCGCGTTCGCCAACGCCGTGGCCGAGGAGGCCGAGCACTCGATGACCAACCAGGGCCTGGTCCTGGACACCTTCCAGGTGCAGGACATCCTGACCGAGGGCACGTACCTGCAGGATCTTGGCCGCCCGGAGTCGGCCCGGGTGCTCAAGGACGCGGCCATCGCCGAGGCCCTGGCCCGACAGAAGTCCGAGCAGGCGCGGCTGCTCGCCGAGGAGTCGGTCGCCGAGGCCGAGCGCAACCTCGAGCTGAAGCGGGCCGAGATCCGCGCCGAGGTGGACGCGGCCAAGGCCCGCGCGGCCTCGGCCGGCCCGATCGCCGAGGCGGAACAGGCCCAGATGGTGCTCTCCGAGCAGCAGAAGGTGGCCGAGCGCAACGCCGAGCTCAAGCAGCGCCAGCTGGACACCGAGGTGCGCAAGCCGGCCGACGCGCAACGTTACCGGGTAGAGCAGGAGGCCGAAGCGGCCCGCAGCGCCGCCGTGCTGGCCGCCGACGCCCAGCGACAGGCCACCATCGCCGCCGCCCAGGCCAAGGCGGAGCAGGCGAAACTGACCGGCGAGGGCGAGCGCAGCCACCGTGCCGCGGTGGCCGAGGCGGTCGAGCTGGAGGGCCACGCCGAGGCCGCCGCGATCCTGGCCCGCGGCCAGGCCGAGGCCGAGGCGATGCTGCGCAAGGCGGAGTCCTTCGCCCAGTACGGCGAGGCCGCGGTGCTCGACCTGGTGGTGCGGGTGATGCCGAAGGTGGTGGCCGCGGCGAGCCGCCCGATCGGCGAGATCGACAAGCTCACGGTCATCTCCACCGACGGCGCCACGGCCCTGACCCGGGCGGTGGCCGACAACGTCGCACAGGGCCTGCAGCTCGGGACCGACCTGACCGGGGTCAACCTGTCCAAACTGCTGGCAAGCCTGGGAAACTCCAAGCGCGACAGCGAGTCAACCGGCTGAATCCCCGATACGATCACGCCTCGTGGCGGGGAATTCGCGCAGCTCACTGCGTCTACAAATCCTCGGCTCACTGCGCCTCTGGCGGGATGGCGTCGAGCTCGATCCCGGTCCCCGACAGCAGGCCCAGCTCCTCGCCGTCTTGCTGGCCTGTGCCGGCCAGCCGATCAGCGCCACCCAGCTGCTCGACCTGATGTGGGACGACGATGTCCCGGCCAGCGGGCTCAACATCATCCAGAAGTACGTCGGCGCGCTCCGGCGTCTCCTGGAGCCTTCGCTTCCGGCCCGCGGGAGCGGCTCCTACCTGCTGCGCCACGGCACCGGGTATCTGTTCGATCCGGCCCCTGGCCTGCTGGACGTCGTCGACTTCCGGGAACTCGTCACGACGGCCCAGGAGCGGGCCGGCGAGCGGGCCCTCGAGTCCTACCTGGCGGCCCTGGATCTTTGGCGCGGCCCCGCCGGTGAAGGGCTGAGTCACGGAACAAATGTGACGCCGATCTTTGCTGCGCTGAACGGCGAGTTCCTTGATGCGTGTGTCGCGGCCGCTGAGATCGCGGTGGCGCTGGACCAGCCCAGGCGGATACTCGCCCATGTGCAGCGTGCCGCGTCGATGGCACCGTTCCACGAACCAGTGCAGGCGAGTCTCATCGCCGCGCTGGCCGCCGCCGGGCAGCAGGCCGAAGCGCTGGCGGTGTTCGGGACGGTTCGCGCCCGGCTCGCCGAGGAACTCGGCGTCAGCCCCGGGCCGGCCCTGCGGGCCGCACACCAGCGGGTGCTGAATCCGGCCCGGCCGACGAGAGCCGCTCCCGATCCGGACGACGATGAGGACCCCGAGTCGCTCGACGGTCCGGTCGGCCGCGTCGACGAACTCAGGATCCTGCGGCAGGGCTTGGAGTCCGCGTTCGCCGGCGGCCTCGGATTCGTGCTCGTCGAGGGCGAACCGGGCGTGGGCAAGTCGCGCTTGCTCGAGGAGACCACCACGATCGCGGGCCGGAGGGGCGCGTTGATCGTCTGGGGCCGCTGCCTCGAAGGCGACGGGACGCCGACGATGTGGCCGTGGGTGCAGGCCGTCGGCACTCTGCTCGACAGCCTGAATTCCGCAGAGCGGCAGCAACGGCTCGCCGGTGAACTGGGCCGCCTCGTGCAGCCGCGGCACGGCGTGCCGGGCGGGCCGTTGATGCCCGACAGCGGCGCGCAGTTTCGCCTGTTCGAGGAGTTCGCGGACGTCGTCGGCCAGGTCGCGGCGCGGCAACACACCGTGCTCGTGATCGACGATCTCCAGTGGGCCGACGGCTCCTCACTGCAGCTGCTGAGCCATCTGGCGGCCCGCCTCCCGCCCGGCACCGCGCTGATCGGCGCGCTCCGCAACCGCGCGCCCACGCCCGGCTCGGAGCTGACCCGATTCCTCGCCACGGCCAGCCGGGTGCCGGGTCACCGCCGGATCCGGCTCGGTCCGCTGGCACCGGACGAAGTGGCCGAACTCGTCCGACGCGAGACCAGCCAGGAACCCGTCTCCGGCGTTGTCAGGAGGATTCATGCCCGCACCGCGGGCAATCCGTTCTTCGTCCGGGAGCTGTCCCGGTTGCTCGTCACCAACCAGGGCGTCATCACGATGGCCGCCGCAATGCGGGCCGAGGTGCCGGCCACCGTGCGCGACGTCGTCCGGGATCGCATGGCCGGGCTCGATACCGACGCCCGGGACCTGTTACAGATCGCCGCGCTGGTCGGCCGCGACGTCGAACTCCGTCTGCTCGCCCACGTCGCCGACCTGGATGCGCAGACTTGCCTCGTTCGCCTCGAGCCCGCAGAGGCCCTCGACCTCCTCGGGCCGGCCCCCGACGATCCGTTCTCGCTCCGCTTCGCCCATGACCTGGTCCGCGAATCCGTTGCCGAAGGCACGCCGTCTCGGGCGGCCCCCCGGCTGCACCTGCGGGTCGCGGACGCGCTGGAACACACCGCCGCGGGCGCCGAAGCCGTCGCCGAGCGCCTCGCTCACCATCTGTGGGCCGCCGGCCCGCTCGCCGACCCGGCCCGAACGGCGATCGCGCTGGTGCGCGCCGGCAGCAGCGCGGCGGCGAAGTCGGCGCTCGAGGCCGCTGAGCGACATCTGCGGTCCGCCACGCAGGTCGCCCGGGCGGCAGGCCTGGCGGAATTGGAGCTGTCCGCCCTGAAGCAGCTTGCCGCGGTGGTGGGGATGCGATCGATCTACGGCGGCACCGCAGCGCTCGACCTGCTGGAGCGCAGCGAATACCTCGCACGCAGTCTCGGCAGGCACCGCGAGGCCACCGACTTCCTCTTCTCCCGCTGGGCCGGACACGCACAGAGCATCGAGCTCGACCGTGCCGCACCGCTGGCGCGCCGGCTGTTCTCCAATGGCGAGGCTTCCGCCGACCCGACCATCAGGGCCTACGGCCTGAACGCCTGGGGCATCCATCAGTGGGCCATCGGCAACGTCGGGCAGGGTGTCCGGTATCTGAGCCAGGCCGGCCAGGTTCTGAGCGATGACGCGGCGCAGCGCGGGGACGACCCGCTGCGACACGACCTGCAGATGCTCCCGGCCTCGATCTTCGCGGAGATGACAGCGCAGCACGGTGACCTCCACACGGCGCAGGTGCTGTTCGACGCGCTGGAGGTCACTGCCGGGGACGACCCGTACATGGTCACGGTCTGGGCCTCCATGGCGGCGAGGACCGCGGCGAACACCGGCGACCCCGCGCGGGCACTGCGTGCGGCGGAGCGGGGCATCGCGGTGGACCCCGAGTTCACGTTCGTCTTCCAGGGCACGTACCAGCGGCTGGCCCGCAGCTGGGCGCGAGCGATGACCGGCCAGCATCCGGCCGACGCCGCAGCCGAGATGGAGCGACTGATCACCACGAATCTGCTCGACCCGCCACGCTCGTGCGTCGCCACCTGGTTCGGGCTGCTCGGCGAGGCGTGGCTTGCGGCCGGGCAGCCGGATGAGGCTGCCGCGGCCCTGGACCGGGCCGACTGGGCGCTCGATGCGTTCGGCCAGCGCTACCCCGAAGGACTGATCCTCCTGTTCCGAGCCCGGTTGCTGCACGCCCGCGGCGAGCCCGACGCTGTCGTCCGCGCTGCCGCCGAACGAGCACGCTCGTTGTCCGTTGAACGCGAAGCCCACTTGTTCGCGCACCGCGCCGAGGAGCTGTTGCGAGAGCTTGACGGCTAGGAGACCGGGCGGCCGGTCTGGACGGAACGGTCCACCCAGATGTGCGCCACCAGCCCGATGCCCCAGCCGAGAATGGACCACAGGGGCCAGAAGAAGAGCTCCGGTGTCGCAAGCCACCACACCAGGATCTGGGCCACATTGGCCACGACGTACCAGAAGATATGGATCCTCAGGCCCCACTTCTTCGCGTTCTCGCTCTTATACATTTTCGTTCACCGCTTTCTCGATGAGGGCCACCGTCGCGCCCGGGCGAGAGACGAACACCATGTGCGAGGCGCCCTCGACCAGCTGGACCTTCGCGCCGGATCGCTGGGCCATGAACTCCTGGGCCGCCGGCGGGATGATCCGGTCGGCGCCGCTGATCAGGCTGTAGTTCGGGATCGTGTGCCAGGCCTGCAGCCCGGCGGCCGGCTCGCCGAGCGCTTGGCCGGTGGCCGGACGTTGGGTGATGGAGAAGAGGGTGGCTTCCTCCGCGGGCACGTCGGCCGCGAAATGGGAATGGAACACCCCGGGGTCGATGTAAAGATCGACCTGTCCGCCGGGCAGCGGAACGGGTTTCAGGGACTCGCCCACGGTGCTGCCCGGGAACTTCTCGACCAGTGCCTTCGCGCTCTCGCCGGCCTCCGGCACGAAGGCCGCCAGGTAGACCAGCGCCTTCACCGCACGGTTTCCGGTGGCGGCGGTGGAGATGACGGCGCCACCGTACGAATGACCGACCAGCACGATCGGTCCCTCGATGGCGGCCAGCAGCGCCTTGACCTGCGCCGCGTCGGAGGCGAGCCCCCGGAGCGGGTTCGGCGCCGCGATCACCGGGAAACCGTCGGCGACCAGCCGCTTGGTGATCGCGTTGAAACCGCTGCTGTCGGCGAAGGCTCCGTGCACGAGCACGATCGTCGGACTCTCTCGTATCATTCTCGCCCTTTCGTCCAGTCGTCCAGTCGTCCAGCGGAAACTACGACGGGGCACTGAACGGGAAATGGACGAGATCGAGCGCCGGCGCCGCCCGGCATTCACAAATAGTTCCGTCACCGTCAAGTCGGTTGCGTGAATCTCTGAGCATGCTTGCAGAGGAAGAAGCCGATGTCGTGGTGATCGGATCGGGGATGGGTGGTCTCGCGGCGGCACGCGCGATCGCGCAGTTCGGCGGGAAGCGGGTTCTCGTCCTTGAACAGCACTACACGCTCGGCGGGATGACGCACGAGTTCTCCCGGGCCGGGCGCTTCCAGTTCGGCACCGGGCTGCACTACGTCAGCGCGGATGCCGGCCCGTTCCTCGAGTTCATGACGGACGGCCGGGTGCAGCTCTCGCCCCTGCCGGACGACTACGACATCCTGCACTTCCCGGAGTTCGACTTCGCCGTCCCCGCCACCAAGGAGCGGTTCCGGGCGCGGCTCGCGGAACAGTTCCCGGACGAGGCGGACGCCATCGACGGGTTCTTCCGGATCACCCGCCGGGCCATGTCCGGGCTGGCCGCGCGCAACGTCGTCGCGTCGTTCCCCGCCGGCGTACGGAAAATGGGTACGCCCATCGTCGAGCGGCTCTTTCCGTCGGCGTACCGATCGCTGCGGGATCAGGTCTCCCGCAGCTTCCGCGATCCACGTCTGCGGGCCGTCCTGGCCGCCCGGTGGGGTCTTTACGGCACTCCGCCGGCATCGAGCGCGTTCGGCTATCACGCCGCGGTCCCGCTGACCTTCTTCATGGAGGGCACCGCGCATCCCGTGGGCGGCCCGAAGGAACTCGGCCGGATCGTTCTGGAGATCCTTCACCGGTACGGCGTGGAGCTGCGCCCCCGGCAACGCGTCAACGACATCGTGGTCGAACGGGGCAAGGTGACCGGTCTCGACGTCGAGGACACCGCCACCGGCCGGCGATACCACGTGCGGACGAACACCATTGTCTCGGCGGCCGGTGTCCGCAACACGTACGCCCTGATCGGAAGAGGCCAGGACCTGGCCGACCTGCCCGAGGAACCGTCGGCGGTCATGCTGTTCCTCGGGATGGACCGGTCGCCGGCCGCGTTCGGGATACGCGGTGAGAACCACTGGTTCATGCCGGACCTCGACGACCACAACGGCTTTCACCGCCCGCCCGGCGACGGCACGCTGTATGTCTCGTTCGCGTCGCTGAACAATCCGGCAGCCCGGTTCCACACAGTGGAGGTGGTGGAACTCGTCGACCCGAAGGTGGTCGACCAGTGGCGCGGCACGCCGGAGGAGGAGCGGCCGGAAAGCTATCGGCGACTCAAGGAGGAGCTGACCGCGCGGCTGATCGCCCGCCTGGAGCAGCGATGGCCCGGTTTCCGGGAGGCGATCGCGTTCGCCGAACTCGCGACGCCGCTGTCGTTCGAGACCTTTCAGCACAGCGTGCTGGGCTCCTTCTACGGTCTCGCGGCGACTCCCCAACGCTTACGGTCGCCGCGGGCGGGATGCCGCACGCCCGTCCAAGGTCTCTTCGTGGCCGGGCAGGACTCCTGGGGCCCCGGCGTGGTCGGGGCGCTGGCCGGGGGCCTGATGGCGGCGAACGCGGTGCTGAAGCCGCGACAGCTCGGGACCATGTGGCGGACGATCCGCTCCGGCGGGGCGGTCCAAGACCCGGCCACCGGATGGCAGGGTTACCTGCGGGTGGCTGCCATCGAGACCCTCACCCCGACGGTACGGCGGATCCGCCTCGCACCCCTGGACGGGGACACGACGCCGTTCACCTTCGCGGCCGGGCAGTACGTGAAGGTCAACCTGCCCGTCGCCGTCGAGCCGATCGAACGCTCGTACTCGATCTGCAGTGGCCCCGGAGAGAACGGCTTCTTCGAGATCGCGGTGAAGCACGAGCCGGACGGCCTCGGCTCGGGATTTCTGCACCAGGAGTTGGAGATCGGGCAGGCGTTGCGGGTGAGCGGCCCGCACGGCGAATTCACTTGCGATCCCGCGCATGACCTCACCGCCGGAACGCTGTTGCTGATCGCCGGGGGCGTCGGGATCACGCCGCTGATGAGCGTGCTGGTCGCGGCCGCCGACGCGGGACACACCGGGCGGATCGTGTTGCTGGCCAGCTATCGGACCGAGGAAGAGTTCGCCTTCCGGCCGGAGATCGAGGCGCTGCGGGAACGCCTGCCCGGGCTCGACGTGTCGATCTTTGTCACCGGCCGGGACGGCCGAATCGGCCTCGACGTCCTCCGCGGGTACTCCGCAGATACCAGCCGGGTCCACATCTGCGGACCGGCCACGATGATGCAGGACCTGATCGGTCACCTGACGGAACTGCGGATGCCGCGGGAGGCCATCCACACCGAGGCATTCGTGTCGGGCCGGAGCAAGGAGACCCGCCGGGAAAGGGCACACGCGATCGCCCTCGCGGCCGCGGCGGCCGGGATCGCCGAGTTCAAGATCGGCATGGCCGGCGGCGACCCGACCTTCGCCTGTCGCCCCGGGCAGTCGGTCCTCGACGCCGCCAACGCCGCGGACGTGCCCATGCCGCAGTCATGCGGCGAAGGCGCCTGCGGTACCTGCCGGGTACGGGTGCTGTCCGGCGCCTACGAGACCGACACCCGGGGGATGTTCTCCACCGACGAACTGGCCGCGGGCTGGAGGTTGGCCTGCCAGACGCTGCCGACCGAGGACCTGACGATCGCGCCGTAGGAGCTGCCGGTCCTCCGTGGTGCCGCTGCCCTGTCGCGACAAGCCTCAAGCTGGAGAAGTGTATTGGTGGCGGGCGAGGCGACGGGTCATGATGATGATCATGGCCTATTGGACCATCGCGGCGTGGTGCTCAGGTCGCCGTTCATAGTCGCGGACGGTGCGGCGGCATCGGTTGATCCAGGAAAAGGTGCGCTCGGCCGCCCATCTGAGGGTGCTGCACGACGAAGGTGGTCTGGCCGGCGAGTTTGGCCACGATCTGCACGGTGAGCCTGAGCTGGGTGGCGGCCCAGCCGACGAGTTGGCCGGCGTAGCCGGAATCGGCCCAGACCAGCCGGATGCCCGGAAGCAGGCGTGCAACGCCCAGAGCAGGGGCCGGGCGCCGTCACGGTCTTGAACGTGTCCGCCGGTGACCAGGATGGCGAGTAGCGGTCCGCAGGTGTCGAAGGCGATGTGACGTTTACGGCCGTTGACCTTCTTGCCGCGTCGTAGCCGCGACCGGCGCGCCCGACGGTCTCGGCGCCGCGCAGCGACTGAGAGTGGAATTTGTCAAGATCGGTGAGACCAGTGGGTGCTAAGCAGCGAGGATCAGGGCCTCGGGCTGGTCGGTGGCCGAGTTGTCCCTGAGCCCAAACTTGCCTCAGTCGGCGATCGACGGTCCGACCCCGGACCGGGCTAGCTCGGTTCCGCCGCAACGACCGTTGAGCGGGATAGCCGCCGAATCCTGTCTGCCGGCTATCCAGCGCCAGAGGCACAAGACACTTCCGACTCTTGAACATCTGCCTCTGCCAGTACGGGGGGATCATGTCGCGGACGGGCTGGAGCCAGACGCCGTCGTGCCGGTGAAGACGCGACGCACGTCGATCAGCACCCAGGCGCTGGTGGCACCGAACAACCGCATCCTCGGGTTGAGCGCCAACTTATTGACCCGTAGCTCAAACTTGCCGTGATCGTTTGGGGTGTATGGGCGTTTTGCGACGGGATGCGCGTCGGCTTTCCCTTGAGGCGCAAGAGGATCTACGGCGGCGGGCGGTCGCAGCGGTGCAG